>Ga0209396_1000467_pt1 | contig 48148 bp, 43 predicted proteins | sample GOMGulsemesocosm_6_FD_184638 | JGI IMG/M metagenome (GOLD analysis project Ga0209396, IMG submission 184638) | Methane-oxidizing microbial communities from mesocosms in the Gulf of Mexico - GOM8C Gulf of Mexico (SPAdes) (version 2) | ecosystem: Environmental > Aquatic > Marine > Cold seeps...
ATTGTAGTTATTTGATATATATTTACATTGTAATTAATCAATATAATAATCTTGGGGGTTATTTTTTATAAAGAAAAGTAAGATGAAAAAAAGTATCGTTTTAGTAGCAGTAGTATCAGTTATGTTCGCTTCATGTGGAAGAAGTGGATGGAGTTGTAAAAAACGTTATTGTGAAGTTAAGAAAGATAGAATAGAAACATTCAAAAATCAAATAATTGTTGAGCAAGAACGTGTTATGGTTCAACCGTAAGCTAATGTATATATAATTAAAAAAGGGCTGTGATAAAATCACAGCCCTTTTTTAATACTTCTTTGTTTTCTAAAATAGATAATGATTTAAAAATCTAATTTAGAAATAGGATATTTATTATTTAATATAGTTCTAATAACGTTAGTGCTACTATTGATATAAAACTCGTTTATTGAACACTCATTAGTGCTAAAATCACCTTGTTTATTAAGGATGCTTTGCACTTGTTTGGCAACAGCTTTTCCAGAATCAATTATTGAAATATTTTCTGAAAGTATTTTTTTTATTTTGGGTATTAAAAACGGATAATGAGAACATCCTAATACCAAATAATCGATATTCTCCTTAATCATTGGAGTTAAATATTTAGTTAATAAATCAGTCATTTCCTCAGAATCTATATTGCCAGATTCAATTAATTCTACTAAGCCTACGCCTACTTGTTCTACGATTTTAATATTTTCAGAGTACAATTCGGTGGTATTGTTGAACAGCTCACTTGAGAGTGTTCCTTTAGTAGCTAAAATACCAATAGATTTAGTTATAGAATTTAAAGCTGCTGGTTTTATAGCGGGTTCAATTCCAATAAAAGGTATACTATAGGTGTCCCGAAGTTGTTTTATGGCATTTGTAGTTGCTGTATTGCATGCGACAACGATTAACTTACAGCCTTTTTCAATTAGTAAATCAGTGTTTTTAAAACACAAGTCAATAATCTCTTGTTTGCTCTTTTGTCCGTAAGGAGCATTAATACTGTCTGCTAAATAAATGGTGCTCTCATTTGGGAGTAATTGGTGAATTTCCTTCCATATAGAAATCCCTCCTACTCCTGAATCAAAAATACCTATTGGACTATTATTTTCCATATTAAAAAAAAATGCCATTACGTTATAACTTTGTTATTTGTAATGACATTTATTATATTGAAGAGTTAATAACTAAGAAACAGCTTTAAGTTTACTTAATGTTGATTTTGTTAATCTCTTTTCAGCGTAATTTCTATCTACAACTAAATTTTTATCTTCAGCACTTGGAAGTTCAAACATAGCATCCGTTAAAATAGATTCACATAAAGAACGTAATCCTCTTGCGCCTAATTTATACTCTATTGCTTTTTCAACAATATACTCTAATGCATCGTCTTTAATGTCAAAAGTAATATCATCCATTTCAAACAATTTTTTGTATTGCTTGATGATAGCATTTTTAGGTTCTGTTAGGATTGCTCTAAGTGTTTTGGTGTCTAGAGGGTCCATGTATGTTAATACAGGAAGACGTCCGATAATTTCAGGTATCAAACCAAAGTCTTTTAAATCTTTAGGAATGATGTATTGTAATAAATGATCTTCATCAATTTTGTCATCCTCTTTTGAAGCACTATATCCAACGGCCTGCATGTTCAGTCTTTTGGTGATGGCTCTTTCAATACCATCAAAAGCTCCACCAGCAATAAATAAAATATTTTCAGTATTCACTTCAATAAACTTCTGATCAGGATGCTTTCTTCCTCCTTTTGGCGGAACGTTTACAACTGTTCCTTCTAGTAGCTTCAATAATGCTTGTTGAACACCTTCTCCAGAAACGTCTCTAGTTATTGATGGGTTATCACTTTTTCTAGCGATTTTATCTATCTCATCAATAAAAACAATTCCTTTCTCAGCTTTTTCAAGATTGTAGTCTGCTGCTTGTAAAAGACGCGTTAAAATAGTTTCAACATCTTCTCCTACATAACCTGCTTCAGTAAGTACTGTTGCATCAACAATGGCCAAAGGGATGTTTAACATTTTAGCAATTGTTTTTGCCATTAATGTTTTCCCAGTACCAGTTTGACCAACCATTACTATATTACTTTTCTGTATTTCGATATCATCATCACTTGGGGGTTGTAACAACCTTTTGTAATGATTGTAAACTGCAACAGAAATCACTTTTTTACTAAATTCTTGACCAATAATGTATTCGTCAAGAAAAGCTTTAATGTCTTTAGGTTTCCTTAAATTAAATTCTGCAGTAAGTGCATCATCATCATTTTCCGTTGCCTCCTCTAAAACAATTCCGTGTGCTTGTTCAATACATTGATCACAAATATGTGCGTCTAAACCAGCTATTAATAAACTAGTTTCTGGTTTTTTTCGCCCACAAAATGAACATGATAATTCTTCCTTCGCCATCGTCTTTATTTTTATCTAGCTAATATTTCATCAATCATTCCATACTCTTTAGCTTTATCAGCTCTCATCCAATAATCTCTATCAGAATCGTTGTACACTTTGTCGTATTCTTGACCAGAATGTTTTGCAATGATGTCGTATAATTCTTTCTTTAATGTAAGTATTTCTCTAGCTGTAATTTCAATGTCACTAGCTTGTCCTTGTGCACCTCCTAATGGTTGATGAATCATAACTCTAGAGTGAGTTAATCCAGATCTTTTTCCAGGAGCTCCTGCACATAATAATACAGCTCCCATTGATGCTGCCATACCTGTACAAATTGTTGCTACATCTGGCTTAATGAATTGCATAGTATCATAAATACCAAGTCCTGCATAAACACCTCCACCTGGAGAGTTGATATAGATTTGAATGTCTTTAGACGCATCAATACTTTCTAAGAATAATAATTGAGCTTGAACAACATTTGCTACTTGGTCATTTATACCAGTTCCTAAAAAGATGATTCTGTCCATCATTAAACGAGAGAATACATCAAAAATAGCAACATTCATTTGTCTTTCTTCAACAATATTAGGAGTCATACCTTGTGGGTACATACTACTTAATATTTTGTCGTAATGCATGCTGTTTATTCCGTGGTGCTTAGTAGCGTATTTTTCAAATTCTTTACCGTAATTCATATTGAAGTATAATTTTTTATCAATTTAAACAAAAAAGCGTCAAACAGAAAGTTCAACGCCTTAAAGATACTTAAAATTCTTTGTTATTTTTAGTTGTAAACTTCCTTAATAAATTCTTCGTAGTTTAATTCTCTCACTTTTAAGTTTACGTTGTCTTTGTAAAAAGCTAATAGCTTTTGGCTTACCAATTGCTCGCTTAATTTTCTAGCTTCATCTTGGTTAGATAATACTCTAGCAACAATACCTTCTAATTCTTCGTCAGATGGGTTCGTTTGTCCAAACTGTGCCATTTGAGCTCTTACCATTTCAACGGTATGAGCTTTTAAATCCTCAAATTGAACTTGGATATCATTTTCTTTTAACAGCTTTCCTTCAATTAACTGGTAACGTAATGCTTTTTCTGATTTAGCATATTCTTCTTTTGCTTGCTCTTCTGTTAGAGGGTTTTCTCCAGAAGTTTGCATCCATTTTTCTAAGAATGTTTGTGGTAAATCAAATTTTGTATTTTCAACTAAATGCTCAGTAACGTCATTTAATAAACGTTGGTCAGCTTGCTGAGCAAATTGTTTTTGAGCGTCATCTTGTAAACGTGCTTTTAGTTCATCTTCAGAAGTAACAGCGTCTTTACCAAATAATTTGTCAAAGAATTCCTGATCCATATCAGCTAATTCTCTATTGTTTGTTTCAGTTATTTCAAAAGAAACTTCAATTTCTAATCCTTTAACGTCTTCGTTGCTTACTTTTAAAGCATTCATTAAATCATGCTCTTCGTTAAAAAGATTCTTTGTTTTTAGGGTAAGAGTATCTCCTGATTTTGCTTTTAAAAATTTACCAGTATTTGTTTTACCTTTAATTTTGGTTAAACTAATAGTGCTTGTATTTTCAATTTCTTTCTCTTCATTTTTGAATACCCCCGTAATTTCTGTTTCTTCAGTAATTTCAGTAGTAGCAATTATTTTACCGTATTGTTTTCTGATGTTTTCTATTTGATCGTTAATAGTTTTATCATCAGCAACAATGTTATATTGTGTAATTGCTTTTTTGTTTTTTAAGCTTACATCAAAAGTTGGTGCTAAACCTAATTCAAACTGAAAAGAAAAGTTTTCAGCATCCCAATTTAAATCTTCTTGTTCTCTAGGTAATGGATTTCCTAATAAGTCAAGTTTTTCTTCTGTAAGGTATTTATTTAAATTCTCTTGTATTAATTTATTTACTTCATCAACTAAAACAGCTTTACCATATTGCTTTTTTACCATTCCCATTGGTACTTGACCTTTACGGAAACCAGGTATGTTTGCTTTTTTACGATAATCTACAAGTATTTTTTCTACTTTCTCGGTGTAATCTTTTTTTTCGATTGCAACTGTTACAACTGCATTAAGTGCATCAATGTTTTCTCTTGTGATATTCATATTTAATCTATTTGAAATAGTAAATTTAAGTGTGCAAAAATAGCACATTTTTATAAGCTTACAAATTTTTTGCAGCTACCAGTGGTTTAATTGCTTGATTCAATGTATAAAGCGATAGTTTTATGCTTCTTTCTTATTCTCTTTTAATAGTTTGTGTAATATTGACTGTAAAATAGAAAGTAGTATGCTAAATAGTAATGCCCACCCTATACTGACTACAGTAAATCCGCTTATAAAATATCCTGCTATTAATACTATAATAGCGTTAATAATGAATAGGAATAAACCTAGGGTTACTATTGTTAACGGGATTGTAAATAAAATTAATATAGGACGTACTAGTGTGTTTAGAAATCCAAGTACAATTGCTACAATAATAGCTGTAGTGTAACTCTGGATAGAAATACCAGGCAGTATGTTTGCTAAAACAAAAACAGCAATAGCGCTTAATAGTATTTTCAAAATGTAATTCATGAGTGTTTGTTTGATTGTAGTATACAAGAAGCTAAAAGTATACCACAAAAAAAACCTTGCCAATTTGGCAAGGTTTTTTAATCTTATAAAACTAAAATATAATTAGTTAATATATACCGTTGGGTAATATCCAGGATTTACTTTAGGGATAGTTGCGTTAAATGAATTGTTAATTTCATCTATCATAATATTTGCTATTAAGGCATATCCTCTAGCTGTTGGGTGAATACCATCTAAAGAGAAACCTCCTCCTGAAGCGTAAGTTGATGTTACAACTCCTGCATCATAGCTAATACCACCATTGTTTAATTGATTTAAAAACCCTTGCATATCAATAAATAGTATGTTGTCATCAGCAGCAGCTAAAGCACTAATAGTGGCATTGTATGCAGATTGTGCATTAGCAACTAAAGTTTGTTCCATAGGAAGTAATACCCATTTATCTTCTAAAGGATATGTAACACCGTTAACTGCTAATTGAGCTGCAGTAGCAGCTGGTAGTCCTAAGCCTGTTAAATAAGCTATTGCATCAGTGTTCACTTGTCCAATAATTTCAGAACTTGGTAATACTAACATATCGTTAGCATTTGATTGACGTACTTGACCATATAATAGGCCGAATACTGTTGCAGTTGGAACATCTAAGCCTCCTCCTACTAAAACTGCAGTTAATGAGGCAGATATGTCAATTAATGATTCATCCTTAATAACAACGGCACTTGGACCTGTAGTTGAAAAAACAATTGAACGTTCAGGTACTCCTAAGAAGGCAAATGCACCGTTTAATTGTGCATAAGTAGCATTCAATGTAGGTATCATTGGTCCAAAATCTGGGTTTGTAGGGTCTAACGGTGCGTATGGTACAGTAGTAAAGTATGGTATGTCAGTTACACTAGGTAAATTACATACTATTCCTTTTGCGCCACCAGCAGTCATTGTTGCTAATGCAGCAGTATAATGATTTGCGAAAACAGTTGGGTCAGTAAGATCTTCTTCTCCATAAGTACTTGGGTCCATATTTCCTAATTGGTCTACACCAGCACCTCCGTCAAGAGCATATAATAATACATCATTACTTCCTATCCAGAAAGTAAAGAAGGTAGGGTCTTGCGCCATAGCGTCATCTAAAATAGAAGATGTGTCGTTAGATGCAAATCTTGAATAATAAGCAGGGGCAGTAAACGTATTTACGTTACTTAATGCTCCAAATCCAGCCTCAGCAACTTCGTACGATTTAACACTAGGTACTCCCATGTTGTTAAATGATCCTGTTAATCTGTTGCTTATTTCTGTTGTAGGTGTTCCTGCTATTGAGGCAGGCCCTACAATTCCAAATTCACTTTCGGTCAATACAACTCTGTTTCTAGCTAGGTCAGAAACAACACCATTTAATAATAATCCACCAACGTTGTCGTTCACTAATGGTTGTGTAAAAATTCCTCCGCCAGCTTTAGCAAATTGTCCTGCTAAAATGTTTGGGAATGAATTATTTTGCCCTGCAAGGTATAAAGTTCCGTCAGCATATCCAGCAGTTAATGAATTACCTACAGAAACAAATTTACTAAAGTTTGCGTTTCCGGGAGAATAGAAACCAGGATCTTCAACTGAGTTGTCTAATTCAGGCTCACAGGCAACTAAACCTAAAGCCATTATTGCTATATATTTAATATTTTTCATGTTTTTTAAGTTTTAATGTCCTATAATTTATATGATAATCCTATACCTGGAGCAATTACAGATGATTTGTATACTCCTCCAAATGATACGTTTTGTCCATTTTCTTGATAATGGTCATATGAGTTATCAATTTCATCAAAGTGTAAATATAAGAATGAAGCATCAATTGATAATTTATCATTTACATTAAAGGATAAACCTGCTGTGTATCCAACAGAGTCATTACGAGGAGTTTCAGGAGCAAAATATCCATCTTGTACTGGAGACTCATCAAAGTAGATACCAGTTCTTACAGTGAATTTTTTATGAGCTTTGTATTGTAAACCAAATCTGAATGTTTCAGAATCTTTGTAGTTTCTTGGGCTTGCAGAAGTACCAGCGTCATTGTCAAACACTACGGTTAACGTTTTATATTCACTCCATTGTGCAAAGTTGTAGTCAAAAGCAAATAAGAATTTATCGCAGAATTCATATGATAAACCAACTGTGGTTTCAGCTGGCATAGGTAATTGAGCGTCAAATTTACCATCAGCAAAATTAACTTGAGCTCCAGTAGCTGGGTTAAAAAAGTCATCAGGTATATTTTGGAAGTCAGCATCTCCACCTTCAACTTTCATAATAACTTTTGAACGGTAGTTAAATCCTAAGTTTAGCTTTTCTGTTGGCTTTATCATTACACCAATAGTGTATCCCCAAGCAGAAATCCCTTTTTCCTCAACAGTTACATTAGATCTATTGCCATCTGTGTCGGTTAAATTTCTGTTTAAGTTTTTGTTAAATTCAACTGAACCGTTCGCGTATATTGGTCCCCCACCAATACTTAATTGCTCACTTATTTTAAGTGCAATTGTAGGTTGTACAAAAATTGCTTTTAATTTAATATTGTTTACCAAGTGTGAGCCTGCCCAATCTTTGTTCCATTCTACAGAACTTCCGTATGGAGTGTACACTCCTAATCCGAATGACAACCAGTCATTTGCTTTGTATGTTGCGTATACGTTAAATGGAGTCCCTAAAGGATTATCAGTTTCTTCAGCTATACCGAACTCTTTATTTTCAAATCTTGTATTACCAAAAATGGCACTTGCTCCAATGGAAACATTCATTTTTCCATCTAAGAAAGACATACTTGCGGGGTTAAAGAATACTGATTCTGCGCTACTAATTACAGCTACACCAGTGTGCCCCATGGCTAATTGTTTTTGCCCTTGTATAGAAACTCTATAGCCACCAGCATAGAGCGTTGATCCCACAAGAAAAAACAATATAAAGGATAAAAGTTTTTTCATAATAATTGATTTGTTATTTATTTTAAAGTTAAATTTTTTTGACGCATTATTATGTACGCACAGCAATGATACAATTTTTTAACTAAACTGCATTATTTTATTATAAAATTCTAAGGGCTTTTCCGCATGAAGCCAATGTCCTGCTTCTGAGATTGTTTCGATGTGGATGTCGGTAAAATTTTGCTTAATTAATACTTCGTCGTCGGTTGTAATATAGTTGGATTTTGCTCCTTTAATAAACAAAGTTGGCTTGTTAAATGTGTTGCTTGACTGAAAAGTAGTGACAACTTCATTGTATTTTTCAGATAAAACTGATAGGTTGAAACGATACGCTAATTCGTTTTTTTCTTTTCGATAAATATTTTTCATTAAAAACTGAATAACTCCTGATTCGGGAATGTAATTGCTTAAAATTGCTTCTACTTCTTTTCTGGATTTTTGCTTGGTGAAGTCAACCTCTGATAAAGCTTTTAAAATATACTGATGATGAGCAGGGTATGTTTTTGGTGCAATATCAGCAACAATTAGTTTGTTGATTATTTCAGGAAAATTTAAAGCAAATTGCATGGCGGTTTTACCTCCCATAGAATGACCAAGAAGAATACAGTTTTCCAATTGATAATGGTCAATGTAGTTTTTTAAATCAGAAACCATTAAAGAGTAAGAAAACTCGTTAGAATGGAAACTTCTGCCATGATTTCTTTGATCAATTAAATGGACTTCATAGTCTTCTGCGAATTTGTTTCCGAGAGTTTTCCAATTGTCAGACATACCTAAAAACCCATGAAGGATTAAAAAAGGTTTTCCTGATCCTAAAATTTTTGAATGAAGAATTTCCATAAATAATTTATGCTTTCAATTTGTGTAAATACCTGTTTATGACATTTTCAATCCCTAAATAAATAGATTCGGAAATTAATGCGTGCCCAATGGAAACTTCAAGTAATTCAGGGATATTTTCTTTAAAAAACTGGATGTTTTCCAAGCTTAGGTCATGCCCTGCATTTATACCAATGTTTAATTCGTTTGCCAAAATAGCGCATTCGGTATATGGTTTAATGGCGCCTAGGTTCCCTTTGGTGTATTGGTCAGCAAATTCTTCTGTATATAATTCTATTCTGTCAGCTCCAGTTTTTTTAGCGCCTTCAATCATTTTTAAAGTTGGGTCAACAAAAATAGATGTTCGGATGTTATTTCGTTTGAATTCAGTAATAACATCAGTTAAAAAATCTTGGTGTTCAATAGTGTCCCATCCGGCATTTGAGGTAATGGCGTGTATTGAATCCGGTACAAGGGTAACTTGAGTGGGTTGTGTTTCTAGTACTAGTGCAATGAATTTTTCATTAGGATTTCCTTCTATGTTAAATTCTGTGGTGACAATGTTTTTTAAATCACGTGCGTCTTGATATCTGATGTGTCTTTCATCTGGTCTTGGGTGAATTGTAATTCCTTCTGCTCCAAATCGTTCTATGTCGCTTGCTACAGTTAAGAGGTTTGGGGTGTTTCCGCCACGTGAATTTCTTAGTGTTGCGATTTTATTTATGTTTACGCTTAACTTTGTCATATTGTAAAAATTGAAGTGCAAATTTAAGGCTAATTAGCATAAATTGGTTAATTTGCATTATAAATTTATAGCATTATGAATCTTAGTGAACTCATTATAAATGATATCAGGTTGGTTGATGTAAGTCAGAAAGTTCGCTTGATTCAACAAATGTTTAACAATCTGACTTATTCACATATTCCAGTTTGTGAAAAGGATGTTTTTTTAGGGTGTATTTCAGAAAATGATGTTCATTGTTTTGAGTCAGAAATTACTATTAAAGAATGTCAATATGCAGTCGAATTTTTCTCTGTGAATTGGGATACAAATTGGTTAGATGTATTAGAGGCCTTTGCTCAAAATTCTACTAATGTTATGCCTGTTTTAAGGAATGGAGCTTATATTGGGTATTATGAATTAAAGGACATTCTTAGTTTATTTGATCAAACGCCATTCTTTTTTGAGCCTGGAGCAATATTAATAGTAAGAAAGGAAACAAAGGATTATTCTTTTAGTGAGATTTCACAAATAATTGAATCAAATAACTCTAAGGTTTTAGGTGCTTTCTTGTCTAATTTTGAGAATGATTTAACAGAAATTACTATAAAAGTAAATAACAAGAATTTGTCTGACATCATACAGACATTTATACGATATGGTTATGAAGTAATTTCTGGCCATGAGGGAGAATCTTATGTTCAGGATTTAAAAGAAAGATCCGAATATTTAAAAAAATACTTGAATATATAGCTATGATGAAAGTTGCAATTTACGGTAGGTTTGAAAAAAACTTTCCAAAAGAATATGTGAGTATAGTTTTGGAGCAATTAGAAGTACATAACATATCTGTATACATTGAGTCGTCTACATTAAAGTATATTGATGAAATTTCCAGTGCAAAATATCAGTCATTCAAATCTTATAAAGATTTAGATGAATCGTTCGCCTTTTTTATTAGTATTGGAGGAGATGGGACAATATTAAGATCTATTTCCTATGTTAGAAGTTCTGGTATACCAATTGTTGGTGTGAATACTGGAAGAATGGGTTTTTTGGCAACAATCCAAAAGGATAAAATAAAATCATCCATAAAGGGGATTATTAATAATGAATACAATATTTCGGAAAGAAGTTTGTTGATGTTAAAAAGTGAGACCTTTATTTCTGGTTTGGATGAAGATTTTAATTTTGCATTAAATGAAATTGCTGTTAGTAGAAAGAATACAACTGCAATGATTAAAGTGCAAACTTTTTTGAATGATGAGTATTTAACTTCTTATTGGGCTGACGGCTTAATTGTGGCCACGCCAACCGGGTCAACCGGATATTCTTTAAGTTGTGGAGGGCCAGTAGTGGCTCCAGATTCTGATAGCTTTGTTCTGACCCCGATAGCGCCACATAATTTGAATGCTAGGCCTTTAGTTATTCCAGAGAATACGACTATTAAATTGATAGTTGGCGGAAGGGAACAGTTGCATTTAGCATCATTAGATTCGAGAATAATTACTGTGGAAAATGGTACAGAACTGATAATTCAAAAAGCTGATTTTACTATAAAAATGATAGAGCCCAAAGGAGAAAGTTTTCTACATACACTTCGTAATAAATTACTTTGGGGAGAGGATAATAGAAATTAATACAATAAATGTTTATAAATGATGTTTTATAGTGATCATGTTTAATTGTTATAACTAAGTCAATTTTATATATTTGCAAACTTTTGAGAACACTATGTATCGTTTAACTATTTTATTACTACTATCTTGCTATTACTCTTTTGGGCAAATTCATGAATTTGGATTGTTTGTAGGAGGGTCAAATGCAATAGCAGATGTAGGTTCGGGGAAATATATTAACCCAAACGACATAGCTATAGGTGGTGTTTACAAATGGAATAGAAGTCCAAGGCATTCATATCGGTTATCTGCTATTTATGCTAGTATTAATGGAGCTGATGAAAAGTCTACTGATCCAAGGCGTAAGCAGAGAAACTACTCCTTTAAAAATGAAATCAAAGAAATTACTGCCGGAATGGAGTTTACTTTCTGGGATTTCGATTTGCACGACCAGCATAACTATGCTATAAAAACAACACCATACTTATTTACAGGTTTAACCTATCTTAATTATAATGCTTTAGCGTTAAATTCAAATGATAAAATAGAAGAGTATAACAGTCATAATACTTTTGCAATTCCGATGACTGTAGGTATTAAGTCTGCAATAACGAAACAATTTATTCTTGCATTTGAAATAAGTGCTCGCTATACTTTTACTGATGATCTTGATGGGAGCAATCCTGTACGTGATAAGGAGGAGTATGAGTCTTTGAAGTTTGGAAATGTTAATAGTAATGATTGGTATGTGTTTACTGGGGTAACGCTCACATATACATTTGGTAAAAACCCTTGTTTTTGTAACACGAATTAAAGTATGAGTCTTTTAGAGCAAATCGATAAAAATAAAATACCAAAACATATTGCTATTATTATGGATGGTAATGGGCGTTGGGCAAAAAAGAGAGGTTTGTTGCGTGTATTTGGGCATGAAAAAGGTGCGAAGGCGGTACGCGAAACTATCGAGGCGGCAGGAAAGTCAGGAGTAACACACTTGACACTGTATGCATTTTCTACAGAAAATTGGAACAGGCCAAAAGTAGAGGTAGATAAACTAATGAATTTATTAGTTTCATCATTAAAAAAAGAATTCAAATCACTTAACGAAAATAACATTAAGCTTTGTGCTATTGGTAATTTAGAAGAATTGCCTGCAAAAGCAAATAAAGAGCTGTCTGAGGTAATAGAAAAAACCAAAGATAATGACAAGCTAGTATTAACACTTGCGTTAAGTTATGGTTCAAGGAATGAAATTGTTGAAACGGTTAAGGAAATAGCTGGGAAAGTTAAAAATAACATAATTTCTTTAGAAAATATTGATGATTCAATTATTAATGAGCATCTTTACACGCGAAATTTGCCAGAGGTAGATTTGCTTATAAGGACTAGTGGTGAACAACGTATTAGTAACTTTTTATTATGGCAAATCGCATATGCTGAATTATATTTTACGGATGTACTTTGGCCAGATTTTAAAAAGGAAGACCTGTATAAGGCAATATTAAATTATCAAAATAGAGAAAGACGATTTGGAAAAACAAGTGAACAACTTAAGTAGGAAAATATACTTTAGCATAGTATTCATTCTTTTAGTTTTTAGTACTAAATTAAATGCGCAAGAGGGTAATTATATATCTGGGAAAAAATATTTAATTGAAGAAATTTCAGTTTCAGGAAACGCAAGTTTTAATAAGCAAACCATAATTACGTTTTCGGGACTAAGAAAAGGTCAGGAACTTATAATTCCTGGAGAAAAAACTAGTAATGCGATAAAAAAACTATGGTCTTCAAACTTATTTAGTGATGTAAATATTTATGTAACTAAAGTAGATGGCGAATCCGTTTATTTAAATATTGAGGTAAAAGAATTGCCAAGTTTGGATGAGGTTAAAATCACGGGGGTAAAGAAGTCAAAACGTGATGAAATCATTAAAGAGAATAAACTTACTAAAGGAGTAAAGGTTACCGAAAACCTTTTGACAACTACCAAAAACTACTTGCAAAATAAATATGCTAAGGACGGTTATATTGCTAGTAAAATATATTTAAATCCAGTTTCAGTAAAAGATTCTACTGGGAAAGAAAAAATTAACTTAGTCGTTAATATTGATAAAGGAAAAAAGGTAAAGGTCTCTAAAATTGAGTTTATTGGTAATGAAAGCTTTCCGAATAGCAAGCTTCGTAAAACAATGAAAAACACTAAGGAAAGAGGTCTTAGAAATCCGTTAAGAGCTTTTAAACGATCAAAATTTGTTAAAGAGGAATACGAGGAAGATCTTCAGAAAATAGTTGAAACTTATAAAGAAAACGGATATAGGGATATTAAGGTAGACGGAAGTGATCCTATATTTAATGAAAATAAAACAGTTTCTTTAAAGGTAGATGTTAGTGAGGGTAAGAAGTATTTTATTGGAAATGTTGAGTTTACTGGAAATACTGTTTATACGGATAAATATCTTAAACACAAATTAGGGTTATTTAAAGGAGATGTTTATAATGGAGTGTTATTGGAAAAGCAAATTGCAGATGCTTCAGATCCTGATGCTGATGATATTACCAATTTATATCAAAACAATGGGTATATGTTTTCTAACATCGTACCAGTTGAAGTTGGTGTAAGGAATGATACAATTGATTTTGAAATTAGAATTTCAGAAGGGAAATTGACTCATTTTAAAAATATTACTGTTTCAGGAAATGATAAAACAAATGACCATGTTGTTTATCGTGAGTTAAGAACGAAGCCTGGACAGGTATATAGTAAGCAAAAAATTATTAGAAGTTTACGTGAATTGGGACAAATGGGATTCTTTGATGCGGAACATTTAACACCTCATATCAAAAACCCTAATCCAAATGAAGGTACAGTTGATGTTGAGTATGCGGTTGTTGAAAAAGGATCTAGTCAAGTAGAGCTTCAAGGAGGTTTTGGTGGCGGTGGTTTTATTGGTACTTTGGGACTATCGTTTAATAACTTTTCTATTAAAAATATATTTAATAAGGATGCCTATCATCCTTTGCCAATGGGTGATGGACAAAAAATGTCATTAAGAGCTCAGGCAAGTCAAACATACCAAACGTATAGCGTTTCATTTATGGAGCCTTGGTTAGGGGGGAAGAAACCACAACAGTTTTCTTTGTCATTGTCGTATTCTCGTTATTTTAGATATGATTACACTACCCGTAGAGTAAATAAAGATCAGCAGTTTGGTTTATTAGGAATATCAATTGGATTAGCAAAAAGATTAAAGGTGCCAGATGATTATTTTACCTTAAGTCAGTCAGTTTCACTTCAGCATTATAACTTAAAAAATTACCAATCACCTCTTTTTAGAAATATTAAAGATGGGTATTCTAATAGTTTAGCGTATACAATTGGGTTGTCAAGAGATAGTAAAGGGATAAACCCTATCTATCCTGAGCGAGGGTCAAAATTTTCATTAACAGGTAAATTTACCTTCCCGTATTCATTGGTAAATGGGGTAGATTATAAAAATTTGGAAAACCTAGAAGAAAATAAGTTAAAGAATAGCCATGGTAATTATATTGATGAAAATAACGATGTAGTAAGTGATTTTAATGATGCGGCAGCTGATTTAAGTAAAGTAGATCAAGAGCGTTATAAATGGTTAGAATTTTATAAAGTTAAGTTTGAAGGAGATTGGTATACTAGCTTGTACAAGCGTTTAGTATTAAGAACTAATGTTAATTTTGGATTCTTAGGGGCGTACAATAAAGATAGAGGTGTAGTTCCTTTTGAGCGATTTTCACTTGGAGGAAGTGGTTTGGGAAGTTCAGGAATTCAAAATGTAGAAACTGTTCGTATGAGAGGGTATCCTGATAATGGAAGTCTTTCAAATAACGACGGGGGTATTATTTTTAATAGATTTTCATTAGAACTAAGACATCCAATTGCGATGAAGTCACAAGCAGCAAGTATTTATGCATTGGCCTTTGCAGAGGCAGGGAATTCATTTGATGATTATTCAGATTATGACCCTTTTAATATGTATCGTTCTACTGGAGCTGGAATTCGTATATTTATGCCTGCATTTGGTTTGTTAGGGATAGATTTCGGATACGGATTTGATAAACTTCCTGGGCAAGCTGAGAAGAATGGATGGGAAACACATTTTATTTTAGGTAGAGAATTTTAATTTTGGCACGATATTTTCAATAGACACGATAAGTTAAGAAACGGAAGTGTTTGGAGATAATCATTAACACGGTAGTAAATGATTGTTTTAGATAGTTGGAATTACATGTGACCACATTATAAATAATTAAAAAGTTACACATGAAAACAAGAGTTCTTTTAATCGTTTTGTTAGTACTAGTTGGGGTTAGTGCTAATGCTCAAAGAAGTAATATTAGAATAGGATACATCGACACAGAGTATATTCTTGAAAATATTCCTGAGTATAATGAAGCGTTGAGTCAGTTGGATAAAAAAGTTCAAAAATGGAAATCAGAAATCGACTTAAAACTTCGTGGTATTGAAAAGAAAAAGTTAGATTTAAGAAACGAACGTGTTTTGTTAACGAAAGAGCTTATTGAAGAAAAGGAAGAGGAAATTAAAATTGAAGAAGCTGAAATTTTAGATTACCAACAAAAACGTTTTGGTCCTAATGGAGATTTAATTATTCAAAAGAAAACATTAATTGAGCCAGTTCAAGATCAAGTATTAACTGCAGTTCAGGAATATGCAAAAGCAAAAAAATACGATTTTATCTTTGATAAATCAGCTGATGTTGTAATGATGTATTCTAATAAACGATATGATATAAGTGATTATATTGTTAGAAAAATTACAAGAGCAGCTAGTCGTAAACAAGCTAAAGATAGAAAATCAAAAAAAGCAGCTGAACAGGAAGATGTAATTCCGGTAATTAATGAGGCTGTAGATGAGCGTAAGAAAACTCAGGCTGAAAATAAGGCAAAGAGATTACGTGATCTTGAAGAAAGAAGACAAAAAGTAAAAGAGGCTAAGGAAGCTAAGATAAAAGCTTTTGCGGAAAAGCGTGAAAAAATGCTTGCAGAAAAAGAAGCGAAAAAAGAAGCAAGAAAAAACAAAATTACTGGTCCTCCAACAGTACCAGTTGAAGAAAATAATGAAGAGAATAAATAAATTAACACTTAATAAACAATAGAATGAAAAAGATTAAAACGTTATTAGTTGCATCAATATTATTTTTAGGGGCAACAAGTTTAACTTCGGCACAAAGTAAAGTAGCACATATTGATACTCAGGAATTAATTGCATCAATGCCAGACATGAAGGCTGCTCAAAATCAGTTAGAAAAGCTAACCAAAACTTATCAAGCGGATATACAAACGATGGCTACTGAGCTTCAAAACAAAATGAAGCAATACCAAGCAGAAGCGTCTAGCAAAACTGATGAAGTAAACGGTCAGAGAGCTCAAGAGGTGCAAGGAATGCGTGATAATGTATTAAAGTACGAACAAAACGCACAACAAGAAATGGGTAAGCGTCAAGAAGGTTTATTTAAACCTATTATGGAAAAAGCTCGTTTAGCAATTCAAAAAGTAGCAAGAGCAAAAGGATTCCAATATGTGATTGATTCAACTACAGGTTCTGGATTAATTTTAGCAGATGGTCCAAACTTATTGGCAGATGTTAAAAAAGAATTAGGAATGTAATAAAACTACATTTATAACTAAAAAAAACCTGTGCTTTGCATAGGTTTTTTTTGTTTTCAGTTATAACGAAATCATGAAAATAGTTATTTATTCTTTATGCTACGTTGGTAGTAAAAGGCTGGAAGTAATAATAAAATAAATATAGGTTGTATTAAAAAGCGCCTTATATAAAATAGAATTTGGTATAACTCCTTGTTGAGGTTTATGGTTACTACAGTATATAGGCTAATCAATACAATAAATGCTATGCTGTAAAAAGCTATCGAAAACCGTATGACCTCTTTCTTTCTAAAAGCAATATATAATATCCCAATTGATAGTGTTGTGTTTATAATATAACGCAAAAAGGTGTATAGGAGTATTTTTGATAATTCAAAATTTGGAATACTTTTCGCAAAATGAATTTGTTTGTAAAATTTAATTAAAGGGTCGTAAAAAAGTTCATTTTCAAATACTCTAATTAGTCCAAGAGCAAAAAACAGCAATCCTATAAGCAAGATTTTTAAAGTTTTTGAAGACATTAGGCTTTACTTTTTTTGAATGAGTTAATCCAGTACATCCATAGTAAAAAAACCACCCCATAAATCATAGCTGGAAAAACATAATTATGTAATGGATCTGAGTATTCCGGGTAATGATAAATACAAATTACTAGGATGACTATTCGGACAATATTCATTACATGAATAAAGAGCAGTCCAAAGAGGCTAAATAATAGTGTTGGTTTTAGTTTTTTTGTAAAACTAAATATAAATGCAAGGAATAAGATCATGATACTTATTGCATTACAGCCTTCTGAAATACCAGCAATATTTTTTTCTTTAACAAATAAGTTAATAAAACCATTAGATGGTTCAGTAACTGAATTGGTTGTGTAGCCAGTAAGGTTTAATAGTTGTATGGTTTGGTTAGAAACTAGTTTTGTAAAACTATCAGGTGAGCTAGTTGTGTTTAAGAAAATATAATATAGGGTTGAGAAAAGAATATAGCTAGATAAAAATATAGCTAAAAACTTTATAACAGGTTTGTTTTTTGTGATAATTGAAATCATGAATGGCACAAATTAACAACTTTTTGATTTTAATTCTTTAAGAATTAAATACTTTTGCTAAATAAAATATAACGAAAATGATATTCGAAGATTTAAAACCGCTTATTTCTATTGTAACTAAAGATATTACACTACCAGTTTTTGATAGATTAAAAGGGGTGTGTCAGTTATTACATGATAACTTAGAAGCTTATGATTGGGTAGGGTTTTATTTTGCGAATCACGATGCTAAAACATTACATTTAAGTGCTTATGTGGGTGAACCTACAGATCATTTGGTTATTCCTTTTGGGAAAGGTATTTGTGGGCAAGTTGCAGAAAGTAATTCTAATTTTGTGGTTGCAGATGTAAATGCTCAGGATAACTATATAGCATGTAGCATAACTGTTAAAGCAGAAATTGTAATTCCCTTATTTATTGAAGGAATTAATGTTGGGCAAATTGATATCGATTCTAAAACAATAGATCCATTCACAAAAGCTGATGAAGAATTCTTAGCTTTTGTAAATGAGGAAGTTGCAGTATTGCTTAAGGGTATTAAAATCGACCAATTATTATTAAAATAATTGTTGTATTGTATTGTCTTTTCGGCTATTAAAATTACTTTTGCATCTTTCAAAAATAACAACAACACAACAAAATGGCTACAAAAGCAATTAAATCAGCATTAATTTCAGTTTTTCATAAAGATGGTTTAGCACCAATCGTTAAAAAACTAGACGAATTAGGAGTAACTATTTATTCAACTGGAGGAACAGAAAAGTTCATTAATGAGTTAGGAATAAATGTAGTTCCAGTAGAGGAAACAACATCATATCCTTCTATTTTAGGAGGAAGAGTTAAAACGTTACATCCAAAAGTTTTTGGAGGAATTTTAAACCGTCAAGATCATCAAGGTGATATTGCTGAAATGGAAGAATACAATATTCCTCAATTGGATTTAGTGATTGTTGATTTATATCCATTTGAAAAGACGGTTGCTTCAGGAGCACCTGAGCAAGATATTATTGAAAAAATTGATATCGGTGGTATTTCTTTAATCAGAGCAGCTGCTAAGAACTTTAAAGACACTGTGATTGTTTCTTCAATGGAACAATATGAAGAGTTCTTAACGATCATTAACGAAAATGGCGGAGAAACTTCTATTTCAGATAGAAAGAAATTTGCTGGAAAAGCTTTTAATATTTCTTCTCACTATGATACGGCTATCTTTAACTACTTTAACCAAGAAGGTGAAGAAACAGTATTGAAAATCAGTGAGAATAATGGTAAAACATTACGTTATGGAGAAAACCCTCATCAAAAAGGATTCTTCTTTGGTGATTTTGATGCAATGTTTGATAAATTACATGGTAAAGAATTAAGTTATAATAACTTATTGGATGTTGATGCTGCTGTAAACTTAATGGATGAGTTTAAAGGTGAGGCGCCAACATTTGCTGTATTGAAACATAATAACGCCTGTGGTTTTGCGCAACGTTCTACTATTTGTGAAGCTTATGTTGATGCTTTAGCAGGAGATCCTACTTCAGCTTTTGGAGGAGTGTTGATTTCTAATACAACTATAGATGCTGCTACTGCACAAGAAATTCATAAATTATTTTGTGAGGTAGTTATTGCACCATCTTTTGATGCAGATGCAGAAGAAATCCTTAAAGGAAAGAAAAATAGAATCTTATTAGTTCAAAAAAATATTGAAATGCCAGCAACAAATGTAAGAGCTTGTTTAAATGGTGTTTTAGTTCAGGACAGAAATCATGTCACTGATACTATTCAAGGTTTAGAAGATAAGACAACTACGAAAACTACTGATGCTCAAAAAGAAGATTTAATCTTTGCTTCTAAAATTTGCAAGCACACTAAATCGAATACAATTGTATTGGTAAAAAACAAACAGTTGTGTGCTAGTGGAACAGGACAAACATCAAGAGTTGATGCTTTAAATCAAGCAATTGAAAAAGCAACTAAATTTGAATTCAATTTAGAAGGAGCGGTAATGGCAAGTGATGCATTTTTTCCTTTCCCAGACTGTGTAGAGATAGCTGATAAAGCAGGTGTTAAGGCAGTAATTCAACCAGGAGGTTCAATAAAGGATCAGTTAAGTATTGACTATTGTAACGAAAATAATGTTGCTATGGTTTTTACAGGAACAAGACATTTTAAGCACTAAGAAATAGCTAATATTTCATATAAAAACTCCGTAAAAAATATTTTTACGGAGTTTTCTTTTTTAATGTTATTTTTTCCTTAATTTTAGTACCTTTGGTAGATTACCAATGCTAATACGTTTTACCCTTTAAATACATCACACGCTTATGGGATTTTTTGATTTCTTAACTGAAGAAATAGCAATAGATTTAGGTACTGCAAATACCTTGATTATTCATAATGGAAAAGTTGTAGTTGATGCACCTTCTATTGTTGCAAGGGATCGAATATCTGGAAATATAATTGCTGTTGGTCAAGAGGCTAACATGATGCAGGGTAAAACACATGAAAACATCAAAACAATTCGTCCATTGAAAGATGGCGTAATTGCTGATTTTGATGCTTCTGAAAAAATGCTAACTATGTTTATTAAAAACATTCCAGCATTAAAGAAAAAACTATTTCCACCATCATTACGTTTAGTTATCTGTATTCCTTCTGGAATTACTGAGGTTGAAATGCGTGCAGTTAAAGAATCAGCTGAACGAGTAAATGGTAAAGAAGTATATTTAATACATGAGCCAATGGCAGCAGCTATTGGTATTGGTGTTGATATTATGCAACCTAAAGGGAATATGATTGTTGATATCGGAGGAGGTACCACTGAAATTGCTGTAATTGCTTTAGGAGGAATTGTATGTGATAAATCAGTAAAAGTTGCTGGAGATGTATTTACAAATGACATCGTTTATTTCATGCGTACACAACACAATTTGTATGTAGGAGATAGAACCGCAGAAAAAATAAAAATTCAAATAGGTGCGGCTACAGAAGATTTGGAAACTCCACCAGAGGATATGTCTGTTCAAGGTAGAGATTTACTTACTGGTAAACCAAAACAAGTTCAGATATCCTTTAGAGAAATTGCAAAAGCATTAGATAAATCAATCTTAAGAATTGAAGATGCTGTAATGGAAACATTATCACAAACTCCACCAGAATTAGCTGCCGATATCTATAATACAGGTATTTATTTAGCAGGAGGAGGGTCTATGTTAAGAGGTTTGGATAAAAGATTATCTAAAAAAACTGATTTACCAGTTTATATTGCTGAAGACCCACTAAGAGCTGTAGTTAGAGGAACAGGTATTACTTTAAAAGATCTTGCTAAGTACAGAAGTATTTTGATTAAATAGCGTCACTAATGCAGCAGGTAATTTCGTATTTATTAAAGAAAAAACACTTCTTGTTTTTCATCTTACTGTTGGGAGTTTCTTTAGCGCTTACAATTCAATCTCATAGATATCATAAAAGTAAATTTATTTCTGCGGCAAATAATGTAACTGGCGGATTGTATGAATCCGTAAACCATGTTAATGAGTTTATCAATCTTGATACTTATAACGAACGTTTGTTAAAGGAGAATGCTAGGTTGCGTAAGGAATTAAGTAACTATAGCTTTCATAGTGTGTCTAATGAATTAAAAGAGGTTCCCTATGAGTTTATTCCTGCTAAATTAATACAGAATAGTTTTCATAAGAAAAACAATATACTGGTTATTAACAGAGGTGCTAAACATGGTGTAACTACTGATATGGGAGTGATAACAACTAATGGAATAGTTGGTATTATAGAAAGTGTAGGGGAAAATTTTTCTACAGTGTTGTCTGTGTTGCATATACAATCGCAAATTAATGTACAGTTAAAAAAAACAAACGACATTGGTTCTTTGATTTGGGATGGAGAATCACCATTTAAGGTACAGATAGATGATATTACTAAAGTAGCGCCTATAAAAATTAATGATACAATTGTTACGGGTAACTATTCAATTTTCCCACAAGGAATCAATGTTGGGAAAGTCATACATGCTGAGTTAGATCAAACACAAAACTATTTTGATGTTGAAGTGGAACTCTTTAATGATATGTCGAATATAGGGTATGTGTATGTGGTAAAAAACAAGGCGCTAAAAGAAGTAAATCAACTCTTAAATCCAGATCAGAATGAATAAGGAAGTTGTTTTACGGATCCTCTTTTTTATACTACTTGTTTTATTACAAGTTTTGGTGTTTAGTAACATGCGCATTGGAGCTTATGTGCCTTATGTATACGTACTGTTTATATTGATATTTCCAATAAAATCAGACCGTTCAATATTTTTATTTAGTAGCTTTTTATTAGGGTTAAGTTTAGATTTTTTCTTTAGTTCAGGTGGAGTTCACGCAGCTGCCTGCACGATAATTGCTTATATAAGACCGCAAGCATTAAAGTTTTCGTTTGGGAGAAGTTATGAGTTTCAAACCATAAAACTATCTAAAGTGTCTATAGCTGCTAAAGTTGCGTATTTTTCAATATTAATAGTAATACATCATTTGGTATTATTTTTATTAGAAACATTTAGCCTTTCTTTTATATCATATAGCTTAAAAAGCACCTTATTTAGTAGCATATACACCGTTTTATTAAGCTTAGTTTTGGTTACATTATTTAGTAAGAGAAAAGAATGAGGAATGCGTTACTTTATTTATTAGTTATTATTACGGGCTTGTTGTTTATAGGTCGGCTTTTTTATTTGCAGGTAGTTGAGGATAGTTTTAAAGATCAATCTGAAAGTAATGCATATAAAAGAGAACGTTTGTACCCCGAACGCGGACATATTTATGATAGAAATCAACAATTATTAGTAGCAAATCAACCTTCCTATGATTTAATGGTCATACCGCGTAAAGTGAAGCCGTTTGATACATTGCAATTATGTGATTTATTGGCTATCGATAAAGAAAAATTAATTAAACAATTAAAAAAAGCAAGGCGTTATTCTCCTCGATTGCCTTCTCCGGTTGTCGCTCAAATGTCAAAAATAGAATACGCTTCACTGCAGGAGAAAATCAGAAAATTCAAAGGGTTTTATATTCAAAAAAGATCTACAAGAGATTATCAAACATCAATTGGAGCAAATGTATTAGGCTATATTGCTGAAGTGAGCCCGAAAAAAGTCACAGACGACCCCTATTATCAATCAGGAGATTTGTATGGAAAGTCTGGTGTTGAGAAATATTATGAAAAAACATTAAGAGGAAAAAAAGGGGTTAAGTATATTCAAAAGGACAAGTTTAATAGGGATATTGGTTCCTATGAAAATGGAACTTTAGATACCTTGCCAGAAATTGGAAAAGATATTACCATAACTATTGATGCTGTTTTACAGCAATATGGAGAAGAATTGATGGTAAATAAGCGTGGTGGAATCATAGCAATTGAGCCATCTTCAGGCGAAATTTTATCCTTAATTTCTGCACCAAGTTATAATCCAGCTTTATTATTGGGAAGACAACGCTCTAAAAACTTTACAAAGTTGTATTTAGATTCCATAGCGAAACCATTATTTGATAGAAGTTTACAAGGGCAATATCCTCCGGGATCTCCTTTTAAATTATTAAATGCATTAATTGCCTTAGAAGAAGGAGTAATCAATGAAAATACTAGGGTTACTTGTAGACATGGATTGCATTATGGTGCAAGAAAACCATTTGGTTGTCATTGCCCTTTTGGTACTAGTAATAATTTGAATAGAGCAATATTTGAATCATGTAATGCCTATTTTGGTAAAACCTATTTAAACATCTTAAATAAATACCCGAACGCTTCTATTGGTGTACAAAAATGGAGTGAACATGCGAAAAGTTTTGGTTTAGGGAATTATTTAAATAACGATTTGTCAGTAGGAAATAAAGGACGTATCCCAGATAGTGCATACTACAATCGGGTTCATGGGAAAAATAGGTTGCGTAGCACCTATATAATTTCAAATTCTATTGGTCAAGGTCAAGTTGAAACAACCCCAATACAGTTGGCTAACATGACTGCTGCGATTGCGAATAGAGGCTATTATTATACACCTCATATTGTAAAAAATATTAAAGGAGAGTCAATAGCAGAAAAATTTACAACTAAACGTGTTACCACAATTAATCCTAAACATTTTGAGCCTGTAATCCAAGGGATGTATGATGTGTATGAAAAACCTAGAGGTACGGGGTATAGTTCAAGAATAAATGGTATTGAAATTTGTGGAAAAACAGGAACGTCTGAAGTATATGCTAAAATAGATGGGGTAAGAACTCAATTAGATGATCATTCAATTTTTGTGGCTTTTGCACCTAAAGATAATCCTAAAATTGCAATAGCAGTTTTCGTAGAACATGGTTTTTGGGGAGGAAGATGGGCTGCTCCAATTGCAAGTTTGATGATTGAAAAATATTTAAGAGGAACTATTTCTAGAAAAGATTTAGAGGTAAGAATGTTAAACGAGAGTTTGGAACATGTATATGATAGTTTTATCAGCGGAGAGCCATTTAAAATTAACAGAAACAGACCTAGATAATGCGTAACAAAGGAAATATATTAGTGCGTATTGATTGGTTAATGATATTAATATATTTTGTATTGGTATTTATTGGTTGGTTGAATATTTATTCTGCATCCTATTCTGAAAGCGAAACACTTAGTATGATGTCACAGCCTCATGGAAGGCAGCAAGTGTTTATTGGGTTAAGTGTATTTTTAATCATACTAATACTCTCTATAGAAGCTAAATTTTACGAACGGTTTTCAAGTGTAATTTATTTGGTTTCCTTACTCTCCTTAGTTGGGTTGTTTGTATTTGGTAAAAATATTTCTGGGGCAACATCATGGTATTCATTTGGGGGTTTTAGTGTTCAGCCTAGTGAGTTTGCTAAGTTTGCCACTGCATTGGCCTTGGCTAAGTTTATGAGTGATACACAAACCAATATTAAATTGTTGAATCATTTACTTAAAATATTTGCAATTATATTTTTACCGGCATTAATTATTATTCCACAACCTGACCCAGGTAGTGCAATGGTATATGCGGCTTTTTTCTTTGTGTTGTATAGAGAAGGGTTGTCTCCTATATATTTATTGCTAGGTTTTTCGGGTGCTGCACTATTTGTATTAACATTGGTTTTAGATCCGATGATAATATCAATTATTTGTGCGGTTTTAGCATTGTTAATTTATTTTAAGAACAGAAAAAAGAAGCATAGTAAATTGCTATACATAGCTATTTTAGGTTTGTGTACAGGGTTGTCATATTCTGTTAATTATATATTTGAGAATGTGTTTGAGCAACGTCACCGTGACAGATTTAATATAGTTTTAGGAAAAGAAGTTGATACAAAAGGAATAGGGTATAATACAGCGCAATCTGAAATTGCAATTGGTAATGGAGGTTGGACTGGAAAAGGCTGGTTAGAGGGTACGCAAACTAAGGGAGGTTTTGTTCCTGAACAACATACGGATTATATATTTAGTACGGTTGGTGAAGAATGGGGTTTTTTAGGGAGTAGTTTTGTAGTATTTCTTTTTGTAGCATTGATATTAAGAGTATTGCATAGGGCAGATTTACAAAAATCAAAATTTAGTAGAGTGTACGGCTATAGTGTTGCAGCAATACTATTCTTTCATTTCTTAATTAATATAGCCATGGTCATGGGAGTTTTTCCTACTGTTGGTATACCATTACCCTTTTTTAGTTATGGAGGCTCAGGACTCTGGGGATTCACTATTTTATTATTTATATTTATTAAGCTTGATGCCAATAGAATTAATGAATGGTAATTTTTTTATAGAATTATCTTTTTGATCTCTATTAAATAGAAAGAATATAAAGATAATTTTTTTTTAATAGTACCTTCTCTTTGAAGGGTATAGTGTGAGTTATGAGCCAGATGAGGCGTGGGAGTTAGGATGAGATGGTTTACCTAAAACTCCAGTTTTTGTAATTGGTGTTTGCTTCTAATTTGTCTTCTTTATGATCTTCTAGTTGAGGAAAAAAATCAATCCCTGTTAATTGCTCAATCCTATCAACAGATACTACAAAATGGTAAAGTGGTTTGTTGGATTCTTTGTGAGGGACTAGAAAAGCAATCATTTTTGTGTCCCCATTTTGGTTATCTAACAATACCTTATAGAAATAATTAGGAACCGATACGTTTTCGTTACCAATTGAATTTAAGTTGTCTTCTAAAACACCTCCAGTAACTACATATACACCATCATATTTTTTTGCCCAATAGCGTGTTTTTTGCTCTAGTCTATTCCAAACACCAGCGTTAAAATTGTGTTTCTGCGGAGTGATATTTGAGGTTAAAAAGGTTTCGTCGTGCGCCAATTTTGAAAACTTTCTATCTGCTGCAGGACACAAATGCCCTTTGTCATATCCCGATTTTTTATAATTGCGCCAATCAGCAGATTTGGTGGTAATACTGTTGTCTTTTATAAAATAAGGTCTTTTAAATTGTTTTTTTGAAAGCTGATTCTTCTTTAGTTCATAAGCTATCCACTCTGCTTGTTCATGAAGTTCATTATACGATAATGAGTAGTAATCATGATGCACAATGTAACCTGTTGTAGAAGTAGGTATATAAAAGGCGTTTGTCTCTGAAGAAGGGTTTGTTTTTTCTTCATAGTTCTCAAGAGCAATGTTATTGTCTACAGTGTTGTTTAAAAAATAAAAGCCTATAACAACAATTACTGTTAGTATAGAATATATTGTTTTTCTACTCATTTAGTCTAATTCTTGTAATAAGGACACGGCTTTTTTGTGATTAAAATTATTCTTTTTTTGAACAATTGTATTTAGTGTTTCTTTTAGTAAAATATGCTCCTCTTTTTTTAAATAAACTAAAGCTGAAAACCACAATCCTTTTGAGTTATCGATAGAGTTAGAACTTGTCATTTTTTGGAATTCAATTAATGCTTTATCAAATTCATTTAACTCCAAATAGGTCATACCTCCATAAATAAACAGATTTTCATTAAAAATCGAACTTGAATTAATATAGGTGATATATAAATTATTAGCTTTTGAAAATTGCTTTTCTTGATATGCAAATACAATTTCACTTGATAAGTTGTCAGTAGTACTTCTAGCAACTAAGGATGGCAAGTCACTTTCAGTATAATAATCCTCATACAAATTATGTTTACTAAATTGTAAATATCCAGCAACACAAATAAATAATCCGATTAGTGCTGCTGCGATTGAAACCGGAAATTTAAATTTCTTTTTTGAAGTATGGGTAATACCAATATTTTCGATGGTTTTTTTTAATTTTTTAGCTTCGTTACTTCTAAAATAAGTGTCTAAATCGGTAGTGTCAATGTCTTGTTTTAAGGAAATATAATCTTCATTGAAATGAGCGCTTAGTTGTTTAAACAATTCAATGTCTTTTGCTAAACTCACATCCTTAGCTATTAATTTTTCAAAAGCTAAAATTGTTTTAGGAGCCATAGTACCAGTGAGGTATTGCTCAATTAATTCATCTCTATTGTTATTTGTATCTAACATAATTCTTGAAATCTTTTGTCTAATTTCACTAGATCAACGAGTCTTTTCTTGCATTTAAAAACACGTTGAAAAGCGGTATTTTCGTTAGCGTAATTGAATTTTTCAACAATAATTTTATAGCTAACTTTTTTAAAATATAACTGCAGTAGTTCCCTACAATTTTCTGATAATTCTACTATTTTTTCTTCAAACAATTCCCATCGTTCTTGTTCCAAAACAGCTTTGCTATTATCGTGCTCTTCACTTACTAGTTCAAAGACCCCATCATTTCTTACCTCTTTTTTTCGATTATTTAACTCACGACGCCATAAATTTTTGCAAGCAGTGAATAAATATGCTTCAAAAGAGGAGTTTATCTCAAAATTACGAACTTTAATTCTTGCGGTTAATTGGTACAAAGCTTTTTGAAAAACTTCCTGTGCGTCTTCCTGTGTTCCTTTGTTGTTTTTAATAAAAGAAGTTACTTTAGGGAGTATATCATTATATATTTTAATGATAACTTTTTCATCTCCTTTAAGCAAGGCTTTCAAATAAATATTAGAATTTAGTTGTGTCATTTTAAAATAATAAAGATTTTTGGGGTAAGATTTTCTTAAAAACCGAACAGATGGTAAATTTAAACATTTTGTTCAAACATTAACACCCAAATTATTATGAAGATTAAAATTTTATGCCTTTTGGCAATTGCAATGTGCTTTAGCTGTACAACTGATGAAACAGTATTAGAAAACAATGTTGTTAATATAGAAACATTGTCTGGAACGGCTGCTCGAAAATCTGGATTACCCAAAATAATATGGTTTTATTACCATAATGAAGATAATTTTTCTCAAGAGGATTATATTAAAATTAAAATTAAATATAATAATAAAAACATTAATGAATTTGGGAAAAGCCTGATTAGACAACAGTATACTAACCAATTTACCACAAGTAGAGCTTGGTATTTAACTGCTGTAGAAGTGATTAGCAGTACGGAAGAATATTGGTATTGGGACTCAACTTTTTGCCAAGATTGTACTGGTAGTGTCGGAGCTTACGTGGCTGGAGATCCAAATGTTAGTGAAGCTGGTGAGCTTCCAGAATGATATCATAATTTATAGCTTATAATTTTATAAATTTGAGAGCTCAAAAGCTCAAATTATGTATAAGTATTTAGTTGTATTTATCATGTCAGCTACTTGTTTTTCTCAAAAAAATCAAGTAGCTGACATAATTGCATTAAAGGTAACAGATGTTAAAAAAGAATTGCTGATAGACTCTCTTTTAAAGACATATGAAGGTAATCAAAAATCTTCTATTCATAATTTAACGAAGTATAGTATTTGGTTAAATAAAATAAAGAAGTATGAAAAAGCTAGTGAGGTTGGTAAAAAAAATCTGGAGCTAACACAAAAACATCTACCTAATGATAGCTGTGATATTCAAAGGAAACGATATTATTTAGGGTATTTCTATTTTAAAAATAAAGATTTTAATAAAGCAATTGATGTATTCCAAGCTATTATCTCAAAAAATAGTTCCTGTAAGTATATTGCTTTTTCGTATAATCTTATTGCAAAAGCTTGTAGAAGAATTGGTGATTATCAAAGGGCTATTACTTACTTTGAATATACATTAGAAGCAGCAAAAAACAAGAAGGATATTGAAAATTTGGTGTCCATTCAAAATAGTTTTTCTCAGGCATATTGTGAGTTAGGTGGTAAATCTAATATAATAAAAGGGCGATCATATTTAAGGGAGTCCGATTCCTTAGCGCAATTTCATGAAATATCTTATAAGACCGAATTAGATATTTATTTGGGTCTGTTTATTACATATAATTTTGATGAAACCTTTGATGTTCAGAAAGGGAATTATTATTTGAATAAAGCATTACATTTGGCTACTGAAAGGAAGGATTCTTTAACTATAGCTCATATTGCAGAAAAAAGAGGGAATTTATATCACACTGTAAACCTTGATACTGCCATATATTATCATAAAAAAGCATTAAAATTAAAGCCAGTTAAGGATTCGACATTAACATTTTTTTGTTACGCTAATTTGGCACATAGCTATGGTTTAAAGAAAGATTTGTATAACTGCACCGTTTACACTAATAAATCATTAACTATTTTATTAAATAAAACAATTGATGAGTTATTAAATGAAGATGTTAAGTCATCTGTTTATAATTGTAAGTCAAAAAATGATTTACGTATAGTATTAACTGAATATTGTGAATTTTTAGTTAAAGATATTGTTATTACTAACAATAAAGGAGAATTAAAGCAAATAATTAAGTTGTATTATTTAATAGATGAAATAATAGATTTGATTCAAATAAATAGTCTAGAAACGGCATCAAAATTAAACTGGCGTAAAGAAGCTTCTAAATCTTATGGTGAAGCGGTTCGCGCATGTTATTTGGCTAATGATTTTTCAGGTGCATACTACTTTATGGAAAAAAACAAATCACTTCTTTTGATTCAGGATGTGTTATTTCAAAAAGTAGAGGTGAGTAAAAAAGTGCCTCAATCATTAATTACGTTAAAAAAGAATCTCCAAAATGACCTTTATATTTTAGAAAGAGAATCTTTAATAGTTGATAATGAAACAAGACGTGTAATTCTTCAGAAAAAAAACGAACTGCATAAAATAAAGGATAGTATAAGTGCATTAAACCCAAATTTATTACAGTTAGAAGAAGACACTAAAATTCAATCATTGGAAGTGGTTCAAAGAGAACTCAAGAGAAAGTCCTACATTCTTGAGTATATAATTAACGATGAAATTGGTTATGGATTATTAATTGGAAAAAAAGAAGTTATACCATTTGAAATAGATAATTTAAATGTGTTGAATATAGAAGTGAATGAGTTGTTAAAGCTAGTGAAAAAACCTTTTAATACTGTTCAAGAGGAACAACACTATTTTAATCTAGCTAATAGAGTTTTTTTAAAACTATTCCCCGTAAAGAATGTTAGAGAGAAAATTAAAAACCAAAACCTTACTATTATTCCAGATGGGTATTTAAGTTTTTTGCCATATGAAGCTCTAGTGACTAATAAAGAACAGAAAACCTATTTGATTCAAGAAACTGAGGTGCACTATGAGTTTTCAAATTCTTTTTCAAAAAATAATTATAAATCAGATTACGAGCTTAGTTCTATGGTATCTTTTGCGCCCATGAATTTTACTTATGATAAGTTAATAAAATTACCTAATAGTATTAGAGAAGTAGAGTTAATAACTAGTCATTTACCTAGTAATTCATTTATAAATGATCAAGCAACCAAAGCTCAATTTTTAAAAGAGTTGCCTAAACATAATATTATACATTTAGCCACGCATTCGAGTACTAATGGCTCTATTTCCCCTTGGATTGCTTTTCGCAACCAAAAACTTAGTTTAGATGAATTATACTTAACTAAAAACAATGCGAATTTAGTAGTGTTAAGTGCGTGTCAGACAAATACAGGAAAGTTGGAAATTGGTGAAGGAGTAATGAGTTTGTCAAGAGGTTTTTTTCAAACTGGAGCAAAAAGTGTGGTTTCTTCTTTATGGAACGTTGATGATAAATCTACTTCAGAAATTATAACTGACTTTTATAAGGGATTAGCGCATCAGGAAACGAAATCTATCGCATTACGTAATGCTAAATTAAAGTATTTAAATAAAGCCTCTTTGTCAGAAGCGTCGCCATATTATTGGGCTTCTTTTGTGTTAATTGGAAATTCTGATATTGTAACTTTGCCGAAAAGTTATAATTGGTATTATGGTGTAGTTGGTTTGCTTATAATACTGTTGATTTTTTTCTTTTTTATACGCCGAAAGAATAACTAACTTTTCACATCTAATGCATCTCTCAATGCATTACCAATTAGCATAAATGCCATAACCAAACTCATTATCGCAACACCTGGGATGATGGCCAAATATGGTTTTCCTAAAATAATGTATGAATAGTGGTCTTTTATCATAGCGCCCCAACTTGGTGTAGGAGGTTGAGCTCCTATTCCTAAAAAACTCAAGCCACTTTCAATCAGAATTGCTCCTGCAAAGTTAGCGGCAGAAATAACTATTACTGGAGCTAAGATGTTGGGTAATATGTGTTTGAAAATAATTCTAAAATCAGTAAATCCAAGAGCTCTTGCGGCAGTTACATATTGCATTTTTTTAACACCTAAAACTTGTCCTCTAACAACTCTTGCGACTTCAACCCACATAGTTAGTCCAACAGCAATAAATACTTGCCAAAACCCTTTCCCTAGGGCTAGGGTAATTGCAATTACTAATAATAGAGTAGGGATAGACCATGAAATATTGATAATCCACATAATGAAAGCGTCAATTTTTCCGCCATAATAGCCAGCTATCGCTCCAGTAAATATTCCGATTACTAAAGAAATAAAAACGGCGATAAACCCAATAAAAAAGGATATACGAGCACCAATTAGTGTTCTGCTTAATAAGTCACGCCCGTATTTATCAGTTCCTAGGTAAAATGTTCTAGTGTTAATATGTGTAGTAACAATTTGCTTTAAATTACTTGAATTTTTAAATTTTGTAATAGGAACACTTTTCTTAATAGTAGTATTGTCTAACTCAGAATAAGGAGTGTAAACTAACTCATCGTTTTTAAGCTGGTATGTTGAGATAGGTATTTCTGTTTCAAGAGCTTTTTTTCCGAAAAAAAGTTTGTTAATTAATGTTTGCTTAGTATAACTTTCAGATGGAATGCTAAGCATGTCAATAGTAAATCCGGGAGGTTTGGAGTGGATGGATAAATGCATTTGATTTGCATTTTGCGAATTGTCTGGCGCAAAAGCATAAGCAAAAACGGCAATGATTCCACAAATTATTATGTACCCCAAACTTAAAACGCCCCAAAAATTTCGTTTGAATTTTTGGAGCGCTAAACTACTTAGTGAGCTTGATTTTTTTGACATTTATGAACTAGTCTTTTATAACTACTTTTTGTTTAACCTTAATATTATTGATTTGTAAATCTTCTAAAACATTTACTGCTTCCTCAATATAAACATCTTTTGCTAAATATTTATGCCAAGTTTCTCGTTTTTTTCCTAAAATAGAATCTTTCTCTATTAAGTTAGTCTCGTAAGGTAATGAAGTGAAGGATAAATTTGTTTTGTACTTATTTAATGCTTCAAATTGTTCTCCTGTCTTCTTTATTTTTTCTTTTTCAGCTAAATAGTCACTATAATTTAATGAAGCTTCTTTTTCTTCAGATTGTTTCTTAATCCACTTGGCTTGTTTTTCAATTAACTGTAATTGAGTATTACTACTCATACGTGCATTACTTTTGCTAATGGTTTCTTTATAATTGATAAACCCATCCCATGCTGTGTAATTTGCAGCACTTATTTTATCCCAAGGTAATGGGTTGTCTTGGTCTTTTTCTCCAATATCGATAAAACTATATCTGTCAACGACAACTACATCACTTTTTACTCCTTCTAATTGAGTAGAACCACCATTAATTCTATAAAATTTTTGAGTAGTTAACTTTAAGGCACCTACATCTCCGAATGTGTTGTTTCTCATAAACCTATTCAGGTCCATAACATTCTGAACAGTTCCCTTTCCAAAAGTTTGTGAGCTACCTATAATAATTGCTCGTTTGTAATCCTGAAGTGCAGCAGCTAAAATTTCTGATGCAGAAGCGGATAATTCATTCACTAATATAACTAACGGGCCATCCCAAATAATACTTGAGTCTTTATCTTTTAATACATCTTTTTTCTTGCCTGAAGATTTTACTTGTACAATTGGGCCATCTTTAATAAAAAGCCCAGTCATGTCTACAACCGTTTGTAAGGATCCTCCACCATTATTTCTAAGGTCTATTACTAAACCTTCCATTCCTTGCTTTTTCAAGCGAATGATTTCTTTTTTCACATCAGAAGAGGCGTTTCTACTTTCAGAATAATCTTTAAAATCAACATAAAAACTTGGGAGATTAATAATTCCGAAGGTTCTGTTTTCTTTTTTGATTACGGAGCTTTTTGCATAAGTTTCCTCCAGTTCAACAATGTCTCGTTTAATTTGAATTACGGTTTCTGTTCCATCTGCTTTTCGGATGGTTAATTTTACAATAGTACCTTTGGGTCCCTTGATTAATTTTATAGCATTGTCCAAGCGCATACCAGCAATACTAGTAGCTTCTTTGTCTTTTTCTTGTGCAACTTTTAAAATAACATCTCCAGCTTCCAATTCTTGTCCTCTCCAAGCGGGTCCTCCTGAAATAAGTGACATAATTTTTACTTCATTGTTTTTTTTCTGTAACCGTGCGCCTATTCCTTCCAGTTTACCTGATATACGTTGGTCAAAAACTTCTTTATCTCTAGGGGCATAGTAAGCAGTATGCGGATCAAACACTTCGACAATTGCATTTAAGTAATTTGTGAACCAATCTTTACGCTCCAAATCATCCATAAAGGCATAATAATCTATTAAGAATTCTTTAGTTTTTTCTCGGGCTTCTTTTTCAGCTTCTTTTTTTGAAAGTTTTGGTTTAATATCTTTCAAAGATAGGCTGTCGTTTACATCAGAATTATCTGATAATTCATCGTCGTAATGATCAATAGTAGAGTATTTTAATTGTTTCCTCCACCTGTTTTTCATTTCTTTCTTTGAATTCGTATATGAGTTTTCTTCATAGTCCGTACTCAATAGTTCAATTTTTGAATAATCAAATGGTTTTTCAATAATAGCTAATGATAAAGCCTCTCCTTCTTCCATTCGTTTCATTAATCGCTCATATACCAAATTAAAAAAAGTAAGGTCTTTGTTTTTTATCTGATCGTCAATCTGAGTTTTATATTTTTTAAAATCGTTGATGTCTGATTGATATAAGTATCTTTTTAATGGGTCAACAGAATTGATGAAATCGTCAAAAACTTTTTCTGAAAACTCATCATTTATGTCTTTAGGACTGTAGTGCCATTGCTCTAAAACATAGCTAATTAATTCAAGGAGCAATTTGTCCTTGTTAGGGTCATCAAAAGTTTTTGTGGTAAAACTACAAGATGTTATTGCTATTAAGCATGTTAGTATGGCTATTTTGAAATTCTTTATCATAAATCGTGTCATTAATACTGTAATATGTAAGTTAATGAAAATATCAAGCCAAAGTATCAAAGGAGTTCTTAAATTTTTCTTAAAAATAGTGTAGCAGTTTATCATCGCTATTTTTGTACTTTAGCATTCGAATTACAAATATAAAAAAATGAGCGATAAACCTCTTATTTTAGTGACTAATGATGATGGAATTACAGCACCTGGTATTAGAGCTTTAATTGAAGTAATGAATGAGTTTGGTGATGTTTATGTGGTTGCTCCTGATAGCCCTCAAAGTGGTATGGGTCATGCAATTACTTTGGACTCTACCTTGCATATTGAAAAGTTAACAAAAAATGAAGAGAAGCAAACAGAGTATAGTTGTTCAGGTACTCCAGCAGATTGCGTAAAACTGGCAGTAAATGAGATATTAGATAGGAAACCTGATTTGTGTGTTTCAGGTATCAATCATGGTTCGAACTCAGCTATTAATGTAATTTACTCAGGAACTATGAGTGCAGCTATTGAAGCTGGGATAGAAGGAATCCCTTCTATTGGGTTTTCTTTGGAAGACCATAGTTGGAATGCCAATTTTGAACCTTTAAAGCAATATATAAGAACAATTACTAAAAATGTGCTTGAAAATGGATTGCCTGATGGAGTAGTACTAAACGTGAATTTTCCGAAAGAAGACATTAAAGGGATTAAGGTTTGTCGTCAAGCAAAAGCAAACTGGATAGAGGAGTTTGATAAAAGAACAAGCCCGCAAGGAAAGGAATATTATTGGCTTACTGGGGAGTTTGTGAATTTAGACAAAGGGCAAGATACTGATTTGTACGCATTAGAAACAGGTTATGCTACTTTAGTGCCTGTTCAGTTTGATATGACTGCACATCATTTTATACAAAAATTAAATACATGGGATTTTGAAGATTAAACAAGAAGTTTTTAAGGGTTTTTTTACAGGTATTATTTCAGCTATTATAGGTGTTGTTATTTGTACTTTTATATTGTCAAAGGTTAAGGGAAAAGGTTTTGAATCTACTTTTTTAATGTTCAAGGCAGAAGGGAATTTATGGATGTTACTTGCTTTAGGTGCGATAGCGAATTTATTAGTTTTTTTTATCTTTTTAAAAAAAGATTTAGACTACAGAGCTAGAGGTGTACTTTTGGCAACTATGTTGGTGGCTTTTACAGCATATGCTTTTTATTTTTTGTAACTTGAAGAGAGAATAGCTATCTAACGCAGATATAGAAAAGAAATAATGAAATATTATATTATTGTAGGGGAAGCATCGGGAGATTTACATGCGTCAAACTTAATGAAGGCTATACAACGAAAGGATGTATATGCTGAGTTTAGATTTTGGGGTGGTGATTTGATGCAAGAGGTTGGAGGAACACTCGTTAAGCATTATAGAGAGCTTGCTTTTATGGGGTTTATTGAGGTGTTAATGAATTTACGAACTATTTCAAAAAACATAGCGTTTTGTAAGAAGGATATAGCGGAATACAATCCTGATAAAATTATTTTTGTTGATTATCCTGGTTTTAATTTCAGAATAATGAAATGGGCTAAAGAGTTAAAGTTTGAAACACATTATTATATATCTCCTCAAATTTGGGCTTGGAAAGAAAATAGAATTAAGGCGATTAAAAGGGATGTAGATAGCATGTATGTTATTTTACCATTTGAAAAAGATTTTTACGAAACAAAGCATAAATATCCCGTACATTTTGTTGGGCATCCATTATTAGATGCAATTGAAGATAAAAAATTAGTTGATGAGTTTGAGTTTAGGAAAACTCATCAGCTAAGTGATAAACCAATTGTAGCATTGTTACCAGGGAGTAGGGCTCAAGAAATAAAAAAGATGTTGACTATTATGCTTTCTGTAGTTGATGATTTTGAAGAATATGAGTTTGTGATTGCTGGTGCGCCAAGCCAAGATTTTTCCTTTTATGAGCAATTTATCAATAATAAAAACATCAGTTTTATTTCAAATAAAACCTACGATTTATTAAGCTTGTCGACAGCTGCATTAGTTACTTCTGGTACGGCTACATTAGAAACCGCATTGTTTAAAGTCCCTCAAGTAGTGTGTTATAAAGGAAATGGTATATCATATCAAATAGCAAAACGAATTGTGAATTTAGAATACATTTCGTTAGTTAATTTAATACTTAACAAGGAAGTTGTAAAAGAATTAATTCAAGATGAATTGAATGTTAAGAATTTAAAGTATGAATTAGCAAGCATTTTAAACCCTTCGTATAGGACACAAATGTTTAATGATTATTTTGAATTGGAACAGCAATTAGGAGGTAGTGGAGCGAGTGAAAATACAGCGAAGTTAATAACTGGTATTCAGTAATTTATAGTTTATGAGAAAATACACATATTTATTGTTAGTGATTTTAGTACTTGCTTCTTGTAAATCGAATCATCGAGTTGTTACTTCAAAGTCACCATCTAATACCCATAGATCAAAAACACATACAATCACAAAACCAATACCCACTAACCGAGATAAAACTACAGAAACTGTAAGTGAAAAATCTAGTGCTTCAACTACAAATAAAATTATTAGAAAAGCATTAAGTTTTAAAGGGACGAAATATAAATATGGTGGTACTTCAAAAAGCGGAATAGATTGCTCTGGTCTTATGTATACTTCATTTAAGTCGGGAAATGTAGTGTTGCCTCGTAGGTCAATTGATCAGTCTAAAAAGGGGGTTAAAGTTTCTCAATCAAAAGCTCAGAAAGGAGATTTAGTTTTTTTTAAAACAGGAGGGAAAGGACGTATTAATCATGTTGGATTGGTTGTAAGTGTTATTGGAAGAGATGTTAAGTTTGTACATTCATCATCCTCTAGAGGAGTAATGATTTCCTCGTTAAAGGAAGGGTATTGGTCAAATGCATTTTCGCAAGTGAGACGCGTTTATATGGCTAATGCTACGAATTCATCTGCCCAAGTTCCTAGTGTTTTGCATAAAGAAAATACTTATGTGGTGAAAAAAGGGGATACCTTATACGCTATTGCTAGAAAGTATAAGGGTGTTTCGGCTTCTAATATCATGAATCACAATATGCTTTCAACTACAAGTTTATCGCCGGGTATGGAACTTAAAATTCCTGAAGGAATATAATATTTACAACTAACTAAGTGTAGTGATTTAAAAAATACCCAAAAAAGGGTATTTTTTTGTGTGTGTTAGTTTCGTATCTTTGTATAGTCCATAAGATATTATGGATTAAGTAAGTTTTTTTGGGGTAGGAACCTCTGCTATTCATATAGCAGAGGTTTCTTATTTCTGCCAATGTGTTAAGTAGACTGTGTCTTGCTCTTCAGTAAAATAATAGAATTAATTTCTTGCTTCTTGGGATTGCTCAGCAAAGTTGACTTAATGAGTGTTAAGTGAACTTAATATATCACGAGCGTATTAAGTTGGTGTAGGCTGTATTAGTGTAGCTTGGGTATAAAAAAAGCCTCTTGATTAATCAAGAGGCTTTTTTTATAGTATTAATTTAAAAGTAACTACTAGTAGAAAGTAGCTCTGTTGTCTTCAATTGTCGCTTTCTTTTTTAAAGCCTCCATTACCTTAGTACCAACAGCATTAATATTGTTAGCAGGGTCCTTAGCATAAGTCTTGTAAGAGTCCATTTTAGGTGCGTCAGTATGTTTAGTTACTTCAATTTTGTAAACTCCTTTTTCACCATCAATTAAATTAGAAACTTGTCCGTTTTCTAAAGCAAAAGCAGTACCAACAACTTTAGGTTCTCTACCTGCTCCAGGTATAGTAGGGTTACTCATGCTTATTGCATTAGCAGTTTTTACAGTTGTATTATTATTTGCAGCGATATCAGCTAATGTTTTAGCAGATATTTTTGATCTTAATTGTTTTGCTTTTTCTTGATTCCTTAAAATAGGTAATACTTTAAAAGAAGCATCGTCCGTAGACATTAATCCTTTTTCTTTTCTTCCAGTTACTTGTACTACTGCATAACTACCATTGATGTCAAACCTTCTAATATCTCCAATATTAGTATCTTCTTTAAACATCCATTGTACTATCTGACGTTGAGTTCCTTGTAGCCCAGGTAAGTTTTCAGATAAGTTAGTTATTTTGTTTACAGGACGTAAAGCGTAATTTTTTTCTTTAGCTTTTTCATCAAAACTTCCGCTGTTTGCTTCAACTTCAAACTGACTAGCTTCAGCGTATAAAGCGTCAATAGTTTTTTGAGAAGGCTCAACTTCCATAGCAATTGTAGCTACTTGGTATTTGTTTTCTTCTTTAGTATCGTCAATTTTAATAATATGAAAACCAAAGTCAGTTTCAACTAAACCAATATCACCTTTTTTATTATTGAATACATAGTCATTAAACTTTGCTACCATTTGTCCTTCGTAAAACCATCCTAAATCTCCTCCTTTAGTGGCAGATGGGCCATCAGAATTTTCTGTTGCAAATGCAGCAAAATCAGTTCCTGAAGTTTTTGCTTTAGCAAGTAATTCATTTGCTAAAGTTTCTGCTTCTTCTTTTGTTCTTTTTACTTCCGGATTTGCTCTTTGAGCACCTTCGTAAGCAATTAAAGTGTGACTAGCTTTTACTGAAGGAGCCAATTTAGCACCTGTTAATTTCATTATTTTGGTAAACTCACCAGCTGTATATGGGCCGAATGTTTCACCTATTTCCATAGAGTCTACTATAGCTTGTATAGGGGTTTCTAAAGCTGTTTTTAATTTGTAAATACTATCGTATTTAATAGCTGAGTTTGCAGTTATGTTTACAAAAGTTTCAACATCAGTAGAAGTTTTTAACTCAGATAATAGTTTGTTAATTTTAGCTTTAGCTATATCTTCATCTTCTTTAGATGGTTTTTCTTCAAAATACACATACTGAACTGAAGTATTAGCTTCTTCTTTAAATTCATTTTTATGTGTATTGATATATCCTTGAATTTTATCTTTTGAAATTGTGATTGTTGAGTCAGCAATTGATGTAAATGGTAAATACACAAATTTCATATCAACCAAATCATTTTGCATTTTATATGCTAATTCCCCTTCTTTTTCAGTTGGTAGTGACCCAGCTTTAATTAAAGCGTAATATAATTGTTGCTTTCCGTTAAAAGCAATACTATTTTCTTGTTCTTCCCAAGCTTTCGGGTTTGCTTCAACTTGTGCTTCAATAAATTCTTTTAATTTACCTTCGTCAAAAGTTCCTTCTTCATTTTTGAATTGAGCAAGATTTGCGTAGTTTCCTTTAAAAAGTTCCCACATTTGGTCCTTTTCAACAGTGATCCCTAGTTTGTCCAGCTCTTCTTGTATAAGAATTTTAGTAACTTCTTGGTTGTAAACTTGATTTGCAATTTGCATAGAACTTTGTTGTCCTCCACCTTGTCTCGCTTCAACTTGTTTTGCGAAGGCTTCATTATAAATAACTTCGTCGTTAACCTTTGCTAAATATTCTTTAGTTCCACCATTTGCAAAAAAATCAATCAACTTTGTTGGATCAATTAGGAATGCAAATAATCCTAATGCTATAATGAATATTAAAAAAATTGATTGTTCTCGTATCTTGCTTAAGATTGCCATCTTGAATGTATTTTTAGTGAATTAAGAAAGCGAAAATAACGTTTTATTGTAGAAAATAAAAGTAGTTTAACGGAATTATTATATAATTTATTCAGGAAGGCTTTTAATAGTAAAGTTCAAAGATAGAGAGTTGTTGTTGAAGTCTTGAAAACGAGTTTATTCTTTGTGGCTAACTTCTAATTTTACAAGGTCAATTTTAGTGTTAGATGCTTCTAAAATAGTGAAGATGAAATTACCTATTCGAACCTTTTCTCCTTTAGTTGGGATTTCTTGTGTATTATAAACAATTAATCCACCAAGTGTTTCGTATTGTTCGGCTTCTGGAAGACTTAGTTTATATCTTTCATTGATGTAATCTACATCCTGTCTGGCTGAAAATTGAAAAGATAATTCATCTAGTTGTTCTTCAATTAAAACTAAAGTATCGTGTTCATCTTCAATTTCACCAAAAAGTTCTTCGATGATGTCTTCTACAGTCATCATTCCAGAAGTTCCTCCATATTCATCTAAAACAACAGCAATGCTTTTTCTTTTTTTAATTAGCGAATCTAAGGTTTTGTTTATTAGCATTGTTTCGGGAACGAACTCTATTGGATGGATGATTGATTTTATTGATTTTGGCCTTTTAAACAAATCAAAGGAGTGTATATAGCCAATAATATCATCAATAGTGTCCTTGTAGACTAGTACTTTTGTGAAGCCTGTTTCTGTAAATAGTTTTGTTAAATCCTTTATATTTTCATGTAGTTCAACAGCGACAATTTCTGTTCTAGGTACCATTACTTCTCTTGCTTTTACATCTGCAAATTCCAAAGCGTTTTTAAATAGTTGTATTTCGGAATCTACCTTTTCGGTTTTAGTAACACTTTCCATTTGTTCTGTAATATAGTTTCCTAATTCAACTTTGGAAAATGTCAACTGTAGTTCATCACCTTCGGTTTTAAAGAATTTTTTTAGTATAAAATCAGATATTTGCATTACTAACCATGATATGATATAGAATAGTAAATAAAAAAAATAAGCAGGTAGTGCGAAAAACTTCAGTAAGGTGTTTCCGTATATTTGAAAAAATACCTTTGGTAAGAATTCAGCAGTAACTAATATAACAAGGGTGGAAAGGATTGTTTGTATAAGTAAGCCGAAGTTGGCAACGATGTAGTTTAATTGTTCGTTTTGTGTAGAAATTGTCCCTTCGAGCCAATTCATTATAAAATCCCCCATGAAAAGTCCATAAATTACTAATGCTACATTGTTTCCAACAAGCATTGTGGCAATAAATTTTGAAGGGTTCTCGGTTATTTTTGATAAAATATTAGCTATAAAACCGCCTCTTTTCTTCTCTAATTCAATATGTATTTTGTTAGAAGAAACATAAGCCATTTCCATCCCGGAAAAGAAGGCTGATAACAGTAGCATTATGACAATTATAGTAAGTTGGAATAGCATAATGTAAATGTAATAAAAATTATATGCTTATAGTAGCTTAATTTTAGAAGTAGTAAAGTGATTGCAAAAAAAAATATCCCATTAGAAGTTTTCTAAAGGGATATTTAATATGATTAAAGCAAGTGGTTAACGTTGCTTCTTAAGTGTTTTTTTAACCTCTACTTGAACATAGCATTCAAATACATCACCTTCTTTAAGATCATTGTAGTTTTTAATTTGGATACCACAGTCATAACCCTTAGCAACTTCTTTCGCGTCATCTTTAAAACGTTTTAATGCTGCTAATTCTCCATCAAATATAACTACTGAGTCACGTATGATACGGATTTTACCGTTACGAAGTATTTTACCAGAAACTACCATACAACCTGCAATAGTACCAACTTTAGATATCTTGAATAATTCACGAACTTCAGCAGTACCAGTGATTTCTTCTTTAATGTCAGGAGATAACATTCCTTCCATAGCATCTCTTAAATCATTGATGGCATCGTATATTATAGAATAAGTACGAATGTCTATTTCTTCCAGATCAGCTACTTGTCTTGCTTTTCCTGCAGGACGCACATTAAATCCGATGATGATTGCTTCAGAAGCAGATGCTAATAATACATCTGACTCAGTAATTGCTCCAACACCTTTGTGTATGATATTTACTTGAATTTCTTCAGTAGATAATTTTTGGAAAGAATCTGTTAAGGCTTCTACAGAACCATCCACATCTCCTTTAAGGATAATGTTTAATTCTTTAAAGTCACCAAGTGCAATACGACGTCCAATTTCATCAAGTGTAATATGACGTTGTGTTCTTACAGATTGTTCTCTGTGTAATTGAGTACGTTTGGTAGCGATTGATTTTGCTTCTCTTTCATCGTCAAATACATTGAATTTATCACCAGCTTGAGGTGCTCCGTCTAAACCTAGGATTGATACAGGAGTAGAAGGTCCAGCGATTTTAACATCGTCACCTCTTTCATTTTGCATTGCTTTTACTTTACCGGTATGTTTACCAGCTAATAAGTAATCACCAATTTTTAAAGAACCGGCTTGTACTAATATTGTAGAAACATATCCACGACCTTTGTCTAAGAATGCTTCAACAACAGTTCCAGTTGCAATTTTATCTGGGTTTGCTTTTAAGTCTAATAATTCAGCTTCAAGCAATACTTTTTCTAGTAATTCATTAACACCTAATCCTGTTTTAGCAGAGATGTCATGCGATTGAATTTTACCACCCCAATCTTCAACAAGTAAATTCATGGCCGCTAAGCGTTCTTTTACTTTTTCAGGATTTGCAGCAGGTAAATCAACCTTGTTTATTGCAAATATAATAGGGACTCCAGCGGCTTGTGCGTGAGAAATTGCTTCTTTTGTTTGTGGCATGATGTCATCATCAGCTGCAATTACAATAATAGCAATATCAGTTACTTGGGCACCACGTGCACGCATTGCAGTAAAGGCCTCGTGACCTGGAGTATCTAAGAAAGCAATTTTTTGCCCTCCGTCTAATTCAACCCCGTATGCTCCAATATGTTGTGTAATTCCTCCAGATTCACCTGCGATTACGTTCTCCTTACGAATGTAATCTAGTAAAGATGTTTTACCATGATCAACGTGTCCCATTACGGTAACAATCGGAGCTCTAGTAATTAAGTCTTCGGGTTTATCTTCTATTTCAACAATTGCTTCTTCTAAATCAGCTGATACAAATTCAACTTCAAATCCAAATTCTTCAGCAACAATTGTTAATGTTTCTGCATCTAGACGTTGGTTCATAGTAACCATGATACCAAGTGACATACATGCTCCGATAATTTTTGTGTTTGGCACATCCATCATGGTAGCAAGTTCATTAACAGTAACAAATTCAGTTACTTTTATTTTATTGTCAGCATCTTGAGCTTCAATTTCATCCTGTCTTTTCTGACGGTGTAAATCTCTTTTATCTCTTCTGTTTTTAACTCCTCTAGATTTGCTTGATCTACCTTGTAGTTTCTCTAAGGTTTCTCTTACTTGTTTTTGTACATCAGCTTCAGATGGCTCTTCTTTTACAACTTGAGCAGCTCTTCTTCCTTTTCCGCCTCTTGCAGGTCCGCGATTTGCTCCGCCTCTTGCAGGTCCACGATTAGTTCCTGTAGGTTTACTAGGGGTAGTTCCTGGTTTTGTAATACGCTTACGCTTAGGTTTCGCTGTCGAACCTTTTTTGTGATCTACCTTTTTCTTAGGTTTATTAAATTGAGATAAGTCAATTTTTTGTCCGGTCATTTTTGGACCAGACAGCTTTTGATATTGTGTAGTTACTTTTTCGTCAACAGGCTCTTCTGTAGCAGGAGTTTCAGCTGCTTTTTCAGTTGGTTTTTCAACTGTTTTTTTTGCTTCAGGAGCAACTGTTTTTATAGGGGTAACTTTCTGTTGTGGTTTTTCAACTTCCTTTTTAGGGCTGTCTTTTTTCTTTTTCGGAGTAGGTTTAGTTTTTTCTAAATCTATCGTCTTTAAAACCTTTGGTTTTTGAACTTCTGTCTTACGAGTTTCAATTACCGTAGAAGCTTTTGGTTTAACTTCTTCTGGTTTAGTATCTTCGGGTTTAACCTTTTTTGGTATTTCTTTAGCTTCAGGTGCAATTTCTTGAGGTGACTCTGGCTGAGTTTTTTTTGCATCTAAATCTATTGTACCAACAGTTTTTGGTCCAGAAAGCTTTGTTTTAGCTTTAATAATTTCTTGCTTTTTAAGCTCTTCAGCTTTTTTGCGTTCTTCTTTCTGTTCGCGTTCTACACGAAGGGCTTCTTTTTCCTTACGTTTTTCCTCGCCAACTTCTTTAGAGGCCACTTTTTTATTGGCGTCTGTTTGAAATTGATCAGATAACACCTGGTATATATCTCCAGATATTTTTGTAGTAGGACGAGCTTCTATTTCAATTCCTTTAGAATTTAAAAATTCCACAGCTCTGTCTAGGGAAATATTCATTTCCCTTAACACCTTATTAAGCCTCATTACTTTATTGTCAGCCATATAACTATATTTACCTCAACTTTTATTTTTTAAAGACTCTAATTTAATTAGTCTTCAAATTCTTCTTTTAATATTCTAACAACGTCAAGAACTGTTTCTTCTTCAAGATCTGTTCTTTTAACGATGTCCTCTACATCTTTATCTAAAATGCTTCTTGCGGTATCTAATCCTACTTTAGCAAATTCAGCAATTACCCAAGCTTCAATTTCATCAGAGAATTCTGTTAATTCAACATCTTCTTCAACTCCTTCTCTAAATACATCAATTTCAAAACCAGTTAATTTACCAGCTAAACGAATGTTTTGTCCACCTCTTCCAATTGCTTTAGATACTTCTTCGGGTCTAAGCATTACTTCGGCTCTTTTTGATTCTTCGTTAATTTTAACAGAAGTAACACGTGCAGGACTCAAAGCTCTAGTGATGAATAATTGTGGGTTTTCGGTGTAGTTTATTACATCGATATTTTCGTTTCCTAATTCACGAACAATTCCATGAATACGAGCGCCTTTCATACCAACACAAGCTCCAACGGGGTCTATTCTTTCATCATAAGAATCAACAGCTACTTTTGCTTTTTCACCAGGGATTCTAACAACTTTTTTAACGGTGATTAGTCCGTCAAATACTTCAGGAATTTCTTGCTCAAATAATTTCTCTAAGAATTCCGGAGAAGTTCTTGATAAAATAATTACTGGCTTGTTTCCTTTTAACTCAACACTTTCAATGATTCCTCGTACATTTTCTCCTTTTCTGAAAAAGTCTGAAGGCACTTGGTTTTCTTTTGGTAGTATGATTTCATTTTCTTCATCATCTAACAAAATTATTGCTTTGTGACGAATGTGGTGAACTTCGGCAGTGTAAATACTACCAACTAAATCTTTAAAGTGTTTGTAGATATTAGTATTGTCGTGTTCTTGTATTTTTGAAATTAGATTTTGTCTTAATGCTAAAATAGCACGACGTCCTAAGTCAATCAACTTCACTTCTTCTGACACGTCTTCCCCAATTTCAAAATCAGGTTCTATTTTACGCGCTTCAGACAATTCGATTTCTTCATTATCATCTTCAGAAAAACCATCTGCAACAACTACACGGTTCCTCCAAATTTCTAAATCGCCCTTATCTGGATTAATAATAATATCGAAATTATCATCTGATCCAAACTTACGTTTTAATGCCGATCTAAACACATCTTCTAAGATGGCCATTAAAGTTACACGATCTATCATTTTATCGTCTTTAAACGACGAAAAAGATTCTATTAATGCAATGTTTTCCATGACATTTATCTTATTAAAATTTTATTACAACTTTTGCTTCAACAATATCGCTGTAAGCTATTTCTTCAATTTTATGAACAGTTACTTTACCTTTACCAATAGGTTTAGGTTCTCTAGTATCCCATTCTAATGTAATGTTCTCTTCGTTAGCTTTAGTTAACTCACCTTCAAGTGTGTTTCCTGACTGTAACTTCACTTCTAAGTTTCGAGAAATATTTTTTATGTATTGTCTAGTTGTTTTCAGAGGACTAGTTGCACCACAAGAAGCTACATCTAAAGAGAATTCATGCTCTTCTTCATCTATATTTTGCTCTATAGCTCTACTAATAAAGATACAATCTTTTACCGCAACACCATTGTCACCATCTAAAACTACACTTATTTTATTGCCAGCATCAATAGTGAAATCGATCAAAAACAACTCTGGTTTTTTATCTAATCCTGCTTGTAATAATTTGCTTACTAATTCTTTAAACATCGAAATTGATTATAAAAAGAGGGGACATCTGTCCCCTCATTTATCATATTTACATAAAAAATGCGTTGCAAATATACATCTTTTTTTAAAACAAAGGAAACTAAATTAGTGAACGCTATTTTTTTATACTAATTTTTGTATATTTATACTATAACTAAACTAATAATAAACTTAAATATATGAAAAAAATATTAGTCCCTACAGATTTTTCTAAAGGATCGGAAGATGCTTTGAAAGTAGCTGCGCAGTTAGCAAAAAGATACGATAGTGAACTACATGTAATGCATATGATAGAATTGCCTTTTGATATGGTTGACCCTATGCATGAAACTAGTGAATTACCTGAAGCTGTGTTTTTTATGAAGATGGCTCATAAGAGTTTTGAAAGGTTTTTAGATAAAGATTATTTGGAAGGGGTTGATGTTAAAGAGGGAATTCAAAATAATGCCGCTTTTGAAGGTATTATTGATTCCGCTCATGAAAAAGATATTGATCTAATTGTGATGGGATCTAGAGGAGCTTCTGGTATTAAAGAAATGATTATTGGATCAAATACTGAAAAAGTTGTTCGTACCTCTGATGTGCCAGTTTTGGTTATTAAAAGAGAAGATCAAGGGTTTAAAATGAACGATATTGTTTTTGCTTGTGAGTTTACAGAAGAATATAAAAAGTCATTTTTAAAAGCCATAGAATTTGCGAAAACAGCAAATGCAAAAATGCACTTGCTAATGGTTAATACCCCTTCTGGGTTTATGACTACTGTTGAAGCGGAAGATCGTATGAATGGTTTCCTTAATGGCGTAAGTATGGGGGAGTATACCTTAAATATTTACAATGATACCAGTATTGAAAAAGGAATTTTAAATTTTGGAAATTCTATTAATGCTGATGTAATTGCAATGAGTACGCATGGAAGAAAAGGTTTGTCACACTTCTTTAACGGAAGTATTAGTGAAGATTTAGTAAATCACGCTAAAAGACCTGTAGTTACATTTAAAATATAAGTAGCCTAAAATTCATTAGGAATAAAAACCTCTCAATTAGGAGAGGTTTTTTTTATGTATACAATTCAAAATATGTATTTTTGTTTTCTAAAAATTAATTAACGATGTTACAAATACAGTTTATTAAAGAAAATACGGAACTAATAGTGGAACGTTTGAAGAAAAGAAACTTCGATGCTGCTCCACTATTGGAAGAAGTTTTGGCTTTAGACAAAAAAAGGAGAAATACTCAAGTATTATTTGATAATACTCAAGCCGATTCCAATAAACTGTCCAAAGAGATTGGAATGTTGTTCAAAAACGGGGAAACTCAAAAGGCGAACATTTTAAAAGAAAAAACAATTCAATTAAAAGAAACGTCAAAGGAGTTAACAGAAGTTGTTAATGCAACTCAAAAAGCGTTGACTGATTTGTTATATACTATCCCTAATGTACCTCATGAATTGGTGAAAGCAGGAAATAGTGAAGAGGATAATGAAGAGGTTTTTTCAGCTGGAGAAGTTCCAGAATTACATGAAGGGGCATTACCGCATTGGGAGCTGGCAAAAAAGTATGACATCATTGACTTTGAGTTAGGTAATAAAATATCAGGTGCTGGGTTTCCTGTATATAAAGGAAAGGGAGCTAGATTACAACGTGCATTAATCTCTTATTTTTTAGATAAAAATGTTGATGCAGGATATACTGAGGTTCAAGTGCCACATATGGTAAATGAAGCTTCTGCTACTGCAACAGGACAGTTGCCAGATAAAGAAGGACAAATGTATCATGATGCTCAGGATGATTTGTATTTAATTCCTACAGGAGAAGTTCCTGTTACGAATATATTAAGAGGCGAATTGATTTCTGAAAAAGAATTACCAATTTGTTATACAGCATACACGCCTTGTTTCAGAAGAGAAGCGGGAAGTTATGG
>Ga0209396_1000471_pt1 | contig 48047 bp, 41 predicted proteins | sample GOMGulsemesocosm_6_FD_184638 | JGI IMG/M metagenome (GOLD analysis project Ga0209396, IMG submission 184638) | Methane-oxidizing microbial communities from mesocosms in the Gulf of Mexico - GOM8C Gulf of Mexico (SPAdes) (version 2) | ecosystem: Environmental > Aquatic > Marine > Cold seeps...
TTTCCTTGATTGTCGGTGCGGTTATTTCGGCTTATGTACTGTTTTCATTGTCGTTTAAAAATGTCATTGACGATAATCCGCTAGCCAAAAAAATTGCTAATTTCGGCATGGTTCCGGGCATGATCATCGCCATGTTAGTGGGTTGGGGGGTAGGTGAATATCCACTGCCTGATATCGAATGGGGTATTACGCAACCTGATCTTGGTTTAATGGTGCAATATCTGCCATTCTCGGTTGGTTTTCCAGATTGGGATGTATTTTTACTGGCGATACCAACAGCGTTAATTGCATATGTCATTGCCTTTGGTGACATCATTGTTGGTTTCTCTCTAGTTAAACGTGTTGACCATATTCGCGTAGATGAAAGCATTGAAGAAAGCGTCGACCGTGTTCATTTAGTCACTGGATTACGTAATCTTATTCATGCCTTTTTTGCTCCTTGGCCGGGCCTTGCTGGTCCATTGTGGACAGCTGCCCATGCGACAGTTGCGGAGCGTTATGCGATGGGGCGTAAGTCGATGGATTCTATCTTTAGTGGTGGTGGTACGTTCTGGATCAGTGGCTTGCTAGCGTTATTTGCGTTGCCATTAGTGACAGTGTTTAAGCCGGTATTACCGATTGCGTTGTCGTTGACGCTGATTTTAACTGCTTATATCTGCATCATGGTAGGTATGGAGCAACTAAAAGATTCAACAGAGCGTGGTGTCGCTGGCATTGTGGCGGTGACTTTAGCGATGCCGGATCCAAAATCAACCGTCTATGCGGTGATTGTGGGCTTGGTGCTTTACTTCTTAATCGAAAGACCAAAACTACTGGGTAAACACGCCGCTAAAGACAACATGCTATTTGCAGATTATAAAGCCAAAGAAGAGCAGGTTGAAAATAACCTTGATGATCCTATTGAAGCAAAATAATCATAAATATATAAGGAAAGCTATTTATGCAAACATCTACTATTCAACGCAATATAGGGCAAGGGAACATGCCTAAAGAAAGTATTTTTGAGCAATACCTGCCGCCGACAGAGGCGAATTATGTCGCACTGACGCCTATCTCGTTTTTACAACGTACCGCGTTTGTTTACCCCAATAAAATCGCGACAGTCAATGGTGATATTCGCCGTGATTGGTCACAGGTTTATCAACGCTGCAGCCGTTTTGCTAGTGCTTTACAAAAGCGCGGAATTGGCAAAGGCGATACCGTTTCAATCATTGCACCAAATATCAGTGAACATTTTGAAGCACATTTCGCTGTGCCTATGTCTGGCGCGGTATTGAATTCGATTAATACCCGGCTGGATGCCGAAGCTATCGCGTTTATCTTGATGCACGCGGAAACTAAAGTGCTTATCACCGACCGTGAATTTAGTGCCGTGGTACAGCAAGCAGTAAAAATGCTACCACATAAGCCGTTTGTGATTGATATTGACGACCCTTACTTTGAGGGCGGTAAATTTATTGGTCATATTACTTATGATCAATTCTTACTGGAAGGTGATGCTGATTTTGAATGGGTACAACCTAATGACGAATGGGATGCGATATCGTTAAATTATACCTCGGGTACCACGGGCGATCCGAAAGGGGTGGTTTATCATAATCGCGGTGCATATTTAAATGCGATGAGCAATATTTTGTCATGGGAAATGGGTAATCATCCGGTGTACTTATGGACGCTGCCGATGTTTCATTGCAATGGCTGGTGCTTTCCTTGGGCACTCGCTGCGGTGGCTGGAATTAGCATTAGTTCGAGACATGTTCGCGCCGAAGATATTTATAGCCTTATTCGCAGTGAAAAAGTAACTCATTTTTGCGGCGCGCCGATTGTGCTGAATATGCTTAACAGTGTTGATGAAGAGATAAAATCGGGCATTGAGCAGCAAGTTAAAGTGATGACAGCCGGTGCACCGCCGCCAGCGTCTGTGATTGAAGGCATGGAAGCGAGTGGCTTTAAAGTCACCCACGTTTATGGCCTTACTGAAACGTATGGACCTTGCGTGGTTTGTGCTTGGCATGATGAGTGGAATGAGCAAACGCCAGAGCAGCAAGCGCGTTTGAAAGCCCGCCAAGGTGTACGCTCGCCATTGTTAGACCAACTTATGGTTGCTGACCCTATTACTATGGAAGCAGTACCACAAGACGGTGAATCTATTGGTGAGATATTTATGCGTGGGAACTTGGTCATGAAAGGTTATCTGAAAAACCCATCAACCACGCAAGCCGCGTTTGCTGGTGGTTGGTTCCATTCGGGCGATCTGGCAGTTTGGCATGAAGATGGTTACGTGGAAATTAAAGATCGCTCAAAAGATGTCATCATTTCTGGTGGTGAAAATATTTCCAGTGTCGAAGTTGAAGATATTCTTTATCGTTATCCAAAGATCCAAGATGTGGCTGTGGTAGCGAAAAAGGATGATAAATGGGGTGAAACACCGTGTGCTTTTATCACGCCAATGCCGAACGAAGAAATCACCGAACAAGAGGTGATTAGTTTTTGCCGCGATAATATGGCGCACTTTAAGGCTCCTAAAAATGTGGTGTTTGGTGAGTTGCCAAAAACATCGACAGGCAAGATCCAAAAGTTCTTATTGCGCCAACGCGCCAACGATTTAACCTAGTTACTCAGCGTTGTCTAGGCTGTAACAGGCGTTAGCAGCTAGTGAAACATGTTGTCATTGTTGCGACTGCTGGCGTTAACTCGCTATTTTTACCTGTTACTTTAGGCTGGTGTAGCAACCAGCCTCTTTTAATTCAAGACTGCTAAACATGTTAGTTAAACCCTATTTTTACTATGGTAAAATATGTGTTCGATTAACACATATGTAGGATGCAAGTGTTGTTAAGAGCAAAACTCTCTCGCGTTTTCTTTTTTGCTGTGGTGACTTTATTACTGGCTTTGTTAGCGGTTATTTATGTGTATTCAGTGCCACTCATTAATGAAAAAGTCTATGAAACAGAAAGAAATTCAAGCCGCTTGGTATTGAATAATGTTTTCGATCTCGCCAATAAAATGAACCTCAGCTTAATGGCCTATCAACGTGAAGCGGTAGCGAGTCATAAACGCAATATGAAATCGGTAATCGACCTCGCTGAAGCCTACGTTAAAACCAGCTTAAGTACAGGCGCAGAAAATAGATTAAGCCGAGAAGAATCATTTAAAAAAGTCTATTCAGGTTTGCGAACATTCACTTATGCGAATGACAGCTACATCTGGGTTGCTGATCAATCTTATACTATTTTATCTCATCCAGACCCGCGTTATTTTGGCTTAGATGCATCTGATCTTCGTGATGCCAGCGGTAATTTAGTTATACCTACGGTAATAGCTAAAGCACGCCTACAAGGTGAAGGTTATTATCAATATCCTTGGCGCCGTTTAGGCGAAGAGCAAGATGTTGAGAAAATTTCTTACGTGAAATATTTTCCACAGTGGGATTTGTTTATCGGCACAGGTATTTATATTGATGATATAGAAAAAGAAATTACCGTTAGGCGCGCTGAAGTCATTAAAAATTTACGACAATCGATTAAAGATATTGTTATCGCAGATACTGGCTATTTGTTCATCTTTGATGAGCAAGGCAATATGTTGGTGCACCCGAATGATAATATTGAAGCCACGAATGCACTTTCTCTGAATAATCCCTTGAGTGGTCAGTCTATTTTACAAGAGCTTATTGATGTTGCCGATACCGGTAAGGAACTTATTTATCAATGGGATAGACCGACAGACCCGAATAATTATGTTTATGACAAATTATCCCTAGTAAGGCATTTAGCCGGATTAGGTTGGTATCTTTGCTCTTCTGTTTATATGGAAGAATTGCAAAGCAGCGGTAAATTACTCAGTGAGCGCATTTTAATGATTGCGGCTTTGGCGTTATTTGTCGCTATTGTGTTGGCGCTATTGTTTGCTAACTGGGTAACTCAGCCGATAACTCAACTTGCTAGTGTCGCGCAAAGGGTTAGTCGAGGTGATTTGACTCTAACTAGCGGCATTAACCGTAAAGACGAATTTGGTATTTTAGGCGCAGCGTTCGATCATATGGTGACTCAGCTGCGAGACAATATTGTCAGTCTCGATCAGACCGTTGCTTCCCGCACTCAAGCTTTAGTCGAAACTAATCAGCAATTACAACGCGCTATGCTGGAAAGTGAGCGTGTTCAACAGCAATTAATGCAAGCTCAACGGATGAACGCAGTTGGCCAACTTGCTGGTGGCTTAGCTCATGACTTTAATAATTTATTGACGATCATTCTAGGTAACTTACTCAGCGCTAAGCAGCAATTTAGCAGTAATAGTGTTTTATTAAAGCAACTTGATCCCGCTGTCCGTGCGACTCGTAGAGGCAGTGATATTACTAATCGATTACTTGCTTTTTCGCGACGTCAATCCCTACAGCCTTGCCGCGTCAATATCTCCGATCTAATCAATGAAACGGTTGCGTTAATCAAAGGTTCTCTGCCCAGTACTATCACTATTACAACCCATTTTGATGATGATAAACTGCAAACCCATGTTGATCCCAGTCAGTTGGATAATTGCATGATAAACCTGTTCTTAAATGCCAAAGATGCAATGCCAGCTGGCGGTGACATTGATATCCACGTTTCTGAGATTAACGTCACGATGCCATTGGAGTTCGATGAATTGGTTCCCTATGGGAGTTATGTAAAAGTAGTGGTTATGGATAATGGACATGGTTTTAGTCTTGATGCGATGAATATGGCTTTTGAACCTTTCTACACGACCAAAACTGCTGGCCAAGGTTCGGGATTGGGGCTAAGCATGGTGTTTGGTTTTATTAAACAATCACGTGGTTATATTCGCTTAAATAATGTGCCTTACGGCGGAGCTAAAATTATCTTGTTGTTACCTCGATTAGCTTATCAAGCGTTGCCGATGTTAGTAGATAATAGACAGCAAGAAGATAACAGTACCAATTATAAAGGTAAGCTGATCTTGTTGGTTGAAGATGATTTTGATGTGCGCGCTATTGTGCGTGAACAATTAATTGAATTTGGATTTAGCGTCATTGAAGCGGTTGATAGCGACGAAGCTGAACAATTAATTTCTAGTATGCCCAACTTATTTGGCATGCTGTCAGATGTCAGTATGCCGGGAAAGAAAAACGGTTTTGAATTAGCGCAGTGCTTAAGACAGCAAGAGCCGCGTTGTAAAATTGTGCTGATGAGTGGTTATGTGTTCGAACATAAACAAATTAAAGAGCCTAGTGTAGATTCAGAACAGGTATTTACTGAAGTCTTTTTACGTAAACCGTTTACAGCTAGTGAACTAAGATATGCCTTGGATTGTGCTGTAAGTAATAGCGTAAACAGTGGTGTAAATGATTAGACTAATAATAACTGAAATAACTGAAATAACTGAAATAACTGAAATAAATGGAAAGGATGCAATGAGTGAAATCTCTCGTTTATGTGATTGATGATGAAGCGGATATATGTGAGCTAGTGTGTATGACTTTGCAACAGCAAGGGTTTGAATCGCGCGCTTTTAATACCGGTAATGCTGCGCTGAAGGCAGTAAAAGAGCAAACGCCCATTATCTGTATTATTGATCTTGGCTTGCCTGATATGGACGGTTTAACTCTCGTTAGATCTTTATTTAGCGAACAGAAAATGGGGCTTATTATATTATCGGGGCGCGACAGTTTACCGGATAAATTGCTGGGACTAGATCTTGGTGCCGATGATTACATAAGTAAACCTTTTGAACCACAGGAACTAGTTGCTCGTGTTAAAAGTATATCTCGACGTTTGGAAATGAAAACAGAAGTTACCGTAAATAAGGATTTAGCTCACTTTTCTGGCTGGATGTTTGATAAATCGACATTAACACTCACCTATGAAAATGGCGCAAGCTTCATGTTAAGTGCTGCAGAAGCGCAAATATTGCAGTTGTTTTTGGCTGCACCACAGCAAATATTGAGTCGCGAACGTTTACTGGCTGAAGATGCAGAGAGCTTTGATCGCAGTATTGATGTACGTATGTCGAGACTCAGAAAAAAATTAGAAGTTGATCATAAAGAGCCAAGAATTATAAAAACAGTTTATGGTGCAGGCTATATTTTTACGCCCGTAGTTGTGTGGCAGTAACAAAGTGAGTTTTTTAGTCGTGTGCATTGTTTCTAATTTCTAAAGTGTAATAAAAATAAAGCCACCCATTTTTATGATAATTGGCGGATTTTTATTCTATTTCAAATTATTTAGTCATTAAGCGAGGTAACTTCTGTTGCAAGGATATTTGGAACTGGGCTTTATTGGCTAAATATTCTGCTAAACCGTTATTACGTAAATGACAGGCGGGACATTGACCACAGCCGTACCCAACCAAGCCGTTATAGCAAGTTAGCGATTGAGTCTGAACAAAATCTAATTCATCGTGATGATCGGCAAGCGCCCAAGTTTCGGCTTTATTTAACCACATTAATGGTGTTTCGAATTCAAAGTCTTTATCCATGCCAAGGTTACATGCTTTGTTAATAGACTTAATAAATTCATCACGACAATCTGGATAACCAGAGAAGTCTGTTTCACACACTCCTGTGATAACCGTTTTCGCGCCAACTTGGTATGCATAAATACTGGCTAGGGTCATAAATAGAATATTACGACCCGGCACAAATGAATTGGGTAAACCGTTATCCATTCGTTCTTCAGAAACCGCGATATCATCTCGAGTTAGTGAACTAATCGTTAGCTCACCTAGCATATCAACATTGATTATCTTATGATTTTTCACGCCAAAATAAGCGGCAGTGGTTTTGGCTACAGCAATCTCTTGGCTATGGCGTTGGCCATAATCAAAGGTAATACAATCAACACTGTCATAGCGTTGCAGTGCATCAACTAAACAAGTTGTACTATCTTGACCGCCACTAAACACTAATACCGCTTTATTTTCTACGCCTTGTTGAGACATACTTTATCCTTGAAATTTTGTTTTATCGAAATCTAACCAGATCATAATATAGTTGCAGTTAGAGTTATAGCTAATTAGCTTTATTTTTACCGACTATTAATAAGCTTTATCAGCATGAAATCGGTGTCTGATTGTTAATCAAGGGACGATTGCCGCTATGCAGCAGCTGTGCAATTCGGTAGAATAGCTGGGTTAAGTCTACGAATTAGTAGGCTTTTTTCGTTTATGATTGGTAGTGATTATGGTAGAAAGCGAAATAGAAGTTTGGGAACCACAGTTGCACATTATTACAGAAGCGCAGCAAGGGGATATATTCTCGCAAATCTCAGCTGGTGATATGTATTACGCGCAAGCTAAATTCGATGAGGCCTTCGAGTGGTATAACTTAGCAATGGCGCAATATCATAAAGCATCTGATGTGCTGGATGATGATGGTGCACGTATCACTATTCTTGCCGCCGAGTGTCGCCTTGCCAATATGTATTTTAATGGCTTGGGCATTGATACCGATAAGAAAATGGCGTTTGAGTTATATTCTCAAGCAGCGAGACTGCGTTTTTTAGAGGCGCAAGTTCAGCTTGGCATGATGTATACCTACGGCGATGCAGTACCGGTGCATTTAGGTTTGGGTTATGCTTGGCTTTATGCGGCGCAGGTCAATGGCGATAATTCTGTTGATGTGAAAAAAGCCATGAAACAGATAGAAAAGAGAATGGATAGCGCAGCCTTAATAAATGCGAGAGATATGGCTGAACAATGGATTGATGAAGAGTATTTAGTGAGACTTGAAATAAAAAGTCATAGCTTGTTCGCAATGTTTAATCGTCTGTTCAAATAGAAAAAGTAGCTCTATTTATAAAGATAAAGATTATGTGAATTTTTACGGCAAACTAGAGGGTTTGCCGTTTTTGTTTGTGCTAAAGCTATAAAAGCTATTTAACGTTATGCACTAGGCTGTTTACGGAGTGATAATAGTCGTTTCAATCTATGTTTGGCGACATGGGCAACGGTTAAAGGTCGGGGGGGACTGTTGGCTATCATGGTTTTAATTTCATCGACCGATATTTGCGCTGGGCCATCATGAGCCATTAAAATATGACTGATATTTAAATCAATGATCATATTTAAAGAACGCTTGTAGGCTACGGGATCATAAATAGGGAAGGGTGAAGCAAACTTGCTCCTGAGGCGTAAGATTAAATCACCCGTGTACATTTGCTGAGTCGGTCTGTGCAGGAAAGATAAATCACGGTCTGTATGTCCCGGCGTTGCATACACATGCCAATCTTCAAAACCGGGTATTGCTACGTTATTAGTTAAGATGATGTCGGGTTTTAGATTTGGATTGTAATAAATATTTTTAATTTTTTTGCCCCGACGCCGCGCTACATACAAGGCTAATAACAAATCTATCCAATGGGCTATTCTGCCAGAGAAACCGCCATACCATTGTACTGTTGAATCCACCGACGCAATCTTGCAGCCGTATTTACGCTGATAAATTTGTGCGCCGCCGGCATGATCTGGGTGCATGTGAGAGATAAGTACCAGAGACAGGTCTTGCATAGAACGTTGCAAAGTATCGGTTATATACGCTTTAACCACCGCCACATCGCAGCGACAACCAGCATCGAGCAACATCAGCTTATCGTGATATTCGACTAATAGTATGGTTTGGATATAACCGTTAATTTGATGGATATGCATGATTTATTGTGTCCCTTGGCAAGGTTAGCGTGCGTCCGATGCCCCATTTACTGTTAAATGTACTGTTCACTTTATCGGTGGCTAGGCTATACCACTCGCGAGTGTATGCAGCTGACCAAGTATATATGTTACGCAGTATACATGGCTATCTGCCACATTCCCAATCAATGAAAATAAAACAACTGGAAGTAAAAACAGTATTTATCTACACTGGTGGCTGCATTTATATCTGGTTGGGAATCCGCTGTTGTCATGAAAATATTACACACCTCCGATTGGCATTTAGGCCAGCACTTTATCACTAAGAGCCGCGCAGCTGAACATGCGGCATTTATGGATTGGTTATTAGTACAAGTTGTTGAACAACAAATTGATGCCGTGATCGTTGCTGGCGATATTTTTGACACTGGAACTCCGCCAAGTTACGCCCGCGAATTATATAACCGTTTCATCGTTGCAATGAGTAAACTGTCGTGTCAATTGGTTATCTTAGCGGGTAATCATGACTCTGTTGCCATGCTTAACGAATCAAAGCAACTGCTGAGAGAACTTAATACCCAAGTGATAACAACTGTGAGTGATGATCTTACGAGCCAACTTATTACACTTAAATCAGAAGCTGGAATGCCACAAGCAATATTATGCGCAATCCCATTCGTGCGTCCGCGAGATGTTATGCGCAGCCAAGCTGGTCAATCAGGTCTCGAAAAGCAAACCCAACTCGGTGATGCGATTAAACAGCACTATGCTGATTTACACATTTTAGCTGTCACTCAGCAAGCTGAAATACAATCTGAATTTGGCCACCCAGTACCGATCATTGCGACCGGCCACTTAACCGCGATGGGGGTTTCGGTAACCGAATCTGTGCGTGATATTTATATTGGCACTTTAGATGCCTTTGCCGCCAATCAATTCCCCGCGGCCGATTATATCGCTTTAGGGCATATTCATCGTGCGCAGAAAGTCGCTAAATCAGAGCATATTCGCTATAGCGGCTCACCGATTGCATTGAGTTTTGATGAAGTGAAACAACAAAAAAGCGTTAACTTAGTCCATTTTAAAGAGGGCAAACTCGATGCTGTGGAAATATTTCCTATTCCTCAATTCCAACCAATGCAGCTGCTTAAAGGTAATTTAGATAGTTTAGCAACTCAGTTATCTGACTTTCCCAAAATGCTTGACTTAGCCGAAGGAAAACGCCCGACTTGGTTATGCATCGAAGTTGAAGAACAAGATTATTTACAAGATCTGCAAACTCGCGTTGCGGCTTTGACTGACAATCTCGCAGTAGAAGTATTACAAGTTAAACGGGCTCGAAAAAACCGTGAACAAGTACTGAGCAGTGAACAGCAAGAAACCTTGACAGAGCTCAGTGTGGGGGATGTTTTTCAGCGCTGTCTCGCACAAGTCGATTTTAGCAGTGATGTTGAAGTGGCCAGAAAATTACGTATTGAGTTAGCTTTTAAGCAAATTGTAGAACAAGTCGAACACCAGCATGTAACCCCTGAAAATGCCGATTTAACTCAAGGTGACAAATAATGAAAATTAAGCGTCTTGCATTTAGCAATATCAACTCACTGCAAGGGAAATGGGAATTAGATTTTCAGCAAGAACCGTTTTTATCGAACGGATTATTTGCTATTACTGGACCAACAGGGGCGGGTAAAACTACAATCCTCGATGCGATCTGTTTGGCTTTATATCATGAAACGCCACGCTTACAGGTGTCAAAATCCAGCAATGAATTAATGACGCGTAATACAGCGGAGTGTTTTGCAGAAGTTGAATTTGATGTTAAAGGTAAGGGCTATCGCGCTTATTGGGGACAACGCCGCGCCAAGAATTCACCGCAAGGTAATTTACAAGAGATGAAGGTGGAGTTGGCTGAAATTGCTACAGGGCAAATTCTGTCTAGTCAGATTAAAATTAAAAAGCAAATGGTTGCCGATATTACCGGTTTGGATTTCTCGCGTTTTCGTAAATCCATGCTGCTCTCACAAGGGGAATTCGCGGCATTTTTAAATGCCCCGGCAAATGATCGTGCTGCGTTATTAGAAGAGTTAACTGGCACCGAAATTTATGGTCAAATATCGGAAGCTGTTTATGAGAGCCATCATCAAGCTAAAACTGAGTTAGACCATCTACGCGCCAAAGCAGACGGCGTTCGTTTACTTGCTGATGATGAATTAACCCAGTTGCAACTCGAACAAACGAGTAATAATGATAGCCTCAATAATCTGTCAAAACAACAAACTGAGAAAAATTCAGTGCTGCAGATGTTGACTGCGTATCAACAAAAGGTCTCTGAACTGCAAGCTAAACAACAGCTACTGACTAAGGCGCAACAAGCTATAAGCGAACATACAATTGAGTTAGATAAACTGCAACAAGCGGCACCTGCCGAGCAATTACGCGTGCCGTATTCACAGTTAGAACAGGCGCAATTACGCTTTAAACAGCTTTCTGAAGATCAACAAGTTCTACAAGAAAGCCTAAAACAAGCGCAAACTCAAGCACAGCAAAGTCAGCAGCAATTTCAGCTGTCGAGTGAAAAATTAACATCGACTAAAGTGCAGTTTAATGAACAAGAAATACTCATTAACGAGCAAGTATTACCGCTAGATAACCAATGTGAACAGCTGATAAAAGAACAGTTAAAAACGCAGGAACTACTGCAGGGAAAACGGCAGGAACAGGATTCGCTGAGTCAAAACATTAATCAACAAAACCAACAGCAAGGGCTACTAACTGAGAATTTAACGCAGTGCAGTGCTTATCAAGCAGAACATCAACAAGATGCTCTATTAACGGAAAAATTACCTGTTTGGCAAACGTTACAGCAACAATATCAGCAACAACAAAAAAAGGTTAAGTTGCTCGATTCGGAACTGCAAAATAATCAGCATCAGGGATCAAAACTGAGTAATGATATTGTTGAAAAAAGCACTTTTATTAATAGCCACCAACAATCTCTAGCGACAATTGAAGCTGAGCTACAGCAACAGCAAGCACAGTTGCAAACAAATTTAGCTGGTGCAACAGAACTACAATTAACTGAGCAGTTATCGATATTGTCGAAGCAGCAAGGTAACTTATTACAACTGCAGCCATTGGCGTTGCGTTTTAGTCATTTACAACAGGCTGAGTCGACGGCGACTGAACAGTTACAACAACAAGCTAGCGAGTTATTGCAACTCGCTGATCAGGTTAATGCTGCACGTAAGCAATTTAGAACGACGAAGTCAGAACTCTCTGATGTCAGTAAGCTGTTAGAGCAAGAGCAAAAAATTGCCAGTCTGGAAGTGCTGCGTTCACAGTTGCAAGTCGGTGAAGCATGCTTATTATGTGGATCTTTGGATCATCCCGCAATTGCTAAATATCAGCAGATTGATAAGTCGCAAACCGCGCAACGTAAAGCGGATTTGGAACAGCAATTACTATTAATTGAACAGCAAGGTAACCAGCTAAAGCAACAAGAAATACAACTGCAAACTCAGCAACAATTTACCCAACAGCAATTATTATCCCATCAAGCTGAAATCGAAGCACTGCATCAGCAGTGGCATGAGCATGGCTTATTAATGAGAGCTTTAGAAATTGCAGACATGAACGCGGTACAAGACTTCGTTAGTGCTCAGCAACAGCAAATGATGCAATTAGAAAAGCAGCTGCAAGTATTGCAACAAACTAAACTGCAAATCCAAACCTCACAGCAGCAATACGATCAAGCCGTCAATAGCGTCACTCAAGCGCAGCATCAGCTGGCACTATTACAACAGCAACAACTCAATAATGAGAATACGCTGCAATTGGCCCAAGAGCATCTCGTCAATGAACGCGCCGCATTGACTGCAGTGTGGCAGCAATTACATGCCGATATTACTGAGATTTATGAAACATTTAATGATGAATCAAATGACAAGTTACAGGATGCTGATGGCTTGTCTGTATGGTTACTATCTTGCCAAATTAGCGCCCAAAATTGGCAAGATAATGAATCTCAATTACAACAGTTACAACAGCAAGAAATCACGTTAAAAGCGAGTTTGGAACAGCTATTACATCAGCAAGTAAAACAGCAATCTGAGTTGGATGCATTAATTCAAGCTGAGCAAGTCTTACTTCAATCCGTACAAGAGACGCAAGCCGCGCGTCACATTGTATTTGGTGATAAAGACATTGTGCTAGCGAGGCAAGAATTGCAGCAGCAATTGACACTAGTTGAAGCTCAATGTCAGCAACAGCAATCACAGCAGCAGCAAACTCTACAGCGATTACATGGCTTGGAAGGCGAAGTTAGTAAACAGCAGCAGAGCCTAACAGAGTTACAACAAGAACAAGAGCGTTTACGACAAGAGTGGATAAGTTTATTAGTAACAAGTCCATTTACTGATGAAGATGAATTTAAATTAGCGTTATTATCTGTTGAAGAAAAAACGCGATTAACAGCACTGAAGCAACGATTAGATCAGGCATTGGCAAGCTGTTCTGCATTATTTAAAGCCAGCTTCGAACAGCTAAATGTATTACAACAGCAGATAGTCGAACAGCAATTATTAGCTAGCGATATACATACTGAATTTGTGCATGCTTTGGCTAATGATGTTGCTGTCGCGTTGGGCCCTCAGGCCAATGTTCTGTTGGCTGAGTTGCAGCTGCAATTAGAAAATAGTCAGCGTGCAGTAACAGAGTTAACTCAATCACAGGTATTACGACAACAACGAGCGGGCGAGATAAAACAAATATTGGCTGATGATGCTTTTCGTCGGCAAGACTTGGCTCAGCTTTATGATGACATTAAACTCAGCGAAGCCAATTATGATGATAAAGCTTATTTGAATAGTTTGATTGGTTCGCGAGATGGCAGCAAATTCCGCCGTTTTGCTCAAGGGCTTACACTCGATCATCTCGTTATATTAGCTAACCAACAGCTAGATAAGTTGCATAGCCGTTATCAGTTACAACGTAAAATTGGCCAAGGTAGTGAAGCTTTGGCTTTACAAGTATTGGATACCTGGCTTGCGGACGCGGTTCGAGATACTAAAACACTCTCTGGTGGTGAAAGCTTTTTAGTCAGTTTAGCATTGGCGCTTGGCTTATCCGATCTGGTTAGCCATAAAACCAGTATTGATTCGCTATTTTTAGATGAAGGTTTCGGTACCTTGGATGCAGAAACACTCGATGTAGCTTTGGATGCGCTAGATAACCTTAATGCTTCTGGCAAAATGATTGGTGTGATTAGTCATGTTGAAGCGCTAAAAGAGCGGATACCCGTGCAGATAAAAGTGAATAAAGGCAGTGGTTTAGGCCTGAGTTCATTATCCGTGGTGAGTTGATATTATTGATAGCATTGAAAGTTGAGTTAGAGTTGTGGATATATTAATCATCGCAATGAACTAGCGTAAAGAAGGGTAATTTTAACGCTATGGCGTTATTAAAGCTGGTAAAACAGATGGTTAATGTGACTAATCAACAATATTAAGGAATTACATGAATTGTTTAACCAAGTTCGCAACCGCTAAAATAAAGCTGACATTTGTTTTATTAGTTAGCATGTTGTTCTCATCTTTTGCTATGGCTGCAAAACCTTTATCACCAATGAGTGCAGAAGAACAAGCCGTATTTAGTCAGAGAGTTAAGCAAGCTTTAATCGATGATCCTGAAATATTAAAAGCGGCCATTATTGCTTTGCAAAGTCATGAAAAAAACAAGCAAGCGCAAGTGCAAAAAAACGGTATTAAAACCAATTTCGATAAACTGTTTAATAATCCCAACGATCCTTGGATGGGCGCTAAATCACCGAAGTTAACACTGGTTTATTTTGGTGATTTTAACTGTGGTTACTGTAAGAAATTAGAGCCGTCTTTAACTCAGTTAATCGAAGAATATCCAGAAGTACGAGTGGTATTTAAGTTTGTACCTATCTTAGGTGAAACATCGAAACAAGCTGCTGAATTAGCACTCACTGTATGGGAAAAAGATCCTGCTAATTTTACCGCTTTACGAGAGTCATTGATCAACAGTAAAGGCCGCTTGAGTGAACAAATGCTCGCGAGAATAGCTAAATCAACATCGGCTCAACAATGGCTTGATAAAACTTCAGGGCAAGCTAAGTCAACGCTAGCGATGAATATAGAACTAATGCAAGAGTTTGGTTTAACAGGTACTCCCAGCTTAATTTTTGCAGACCAAATTATTGGTGGATTTGTGCCATATAACCAGCTAAGTCAACGTATCGAAACGGCTCTGAATGCAAAGTAATTAATGCTAGTTTGTTTAAGCGAACAGGGATGTAAATATGAAATCAAAACGATTCTCTTGGTTAAAACAGTTGTCTTGGTCAAAAATAATCGGCTGGCTGAAACAAGCTGGCGTTTATTTACTGCTATTTATTGTGATGAGTATGGCGGTAGATTGGTGGCGTGGTAAGGATTTTCCTAAAACACAGATCCCTGCTTTGAGCGGCACTAGCGTTCAAGGTGAAGGGTTTGATATTAATGAGTTAAGTAAAGACCAAGCTGTGATTGTTTATTATTGGGCTTCATGGTGCTCTGTGTGCACTTTTGTTAGTCCTGTGGTAAATACGTTATCGGCATATTACCCTGTTCTCACTGTAGCCTTAAGCTCTGGTGAAGATAAAATAATTAAGAAGTACTTACAGATTAAAGAATATGACTTTGCAGTGATTAACGATAATAACAGCGAATTGGGCAAGGATTGGCAAGTAAAAGTGACTCCCACCATCTTTATTGTTAAAGATGGGGAAGTGAAAAGTTTCACGACTGGTTTTACTAGTTTACCGGGCTTATGGTGGCGATTAATCACAGCCTAATAGCTGTGATTAATCGTGATCTATTATTCTTTTTCTTTCTGGGATTTCTGCATAGCAAGCGTTTGACGATTTAACACATTGGCATTATCCAGTGGCGCATAGTCTTCTTGTTCTACTTTAAAGAACTGGATCAGTTCAGACATATGATTCACTTGTTCTGACATTGCAGAGCTTGCAACCGATGCTTGTTCAACAAGGGATGAGTTTTGTTGAGTGACTTCATCCATTTGCGTTACCGCTTGGTTTATTTGCTCCATGCCGCTAGATTGTTCTTTCGCTGCATCTGCAGAGCGTTGTGATAAGTTGCGAACCTCACCGGCAACAACTGCAAAGCCACGATCTTGTTCACCTGCTCTTGCTGCTTCGACAGCGGCATTGAGCGCGAGTAGATTGGTTTGGAAGGCAATTTCATCGATGACGGCAATGATGTCATTGATACGATGGCTTGCAGTGAGAATATCTTTCATCGCGGCGACAGCGTCTTGCACTGTTTTACCGCCATTTTGAGCTTTGTTTAATCGTTGCTGTTATCTCTTCCATACTTGACGCTGTTTGTTCTTCTGTGCGTTGGCTCAAATCTGTATTACCTAAAGCAATCTCATGCGCTGCGTACAGTATCTGAAGATGTATTGATTTGGTTAAATCGCCTTCGGCCAAGCGTGCAAATAGTTGCCCTAAATCGTTAATTAAATCAGAAGAGCTCGACAGTAAATAATTTAAACCTAAGCTGAGCTTACTAAAGAACGCATTCTAGCCTTCCACTGGTATCCGTTTTGATAGGTCGCCATTGAAGCTGCTGCAACTAGGGCGTCAATCTCTTTCTCTATAGCAACTTCTGCTGTTTTGTCTACCCATTCTATAGCTGTTCCTAAACGTTCCTTCGAGGCGTTTAGAACCGGATTCAGCGTGATATCCATAACACGACCACCCAGTGTGATTTCTGCTTTATGTGTGCCAGTTAATTCTTGTAGGGTTTGTCGTTGGAAAAGTGGGCGTAAGTCAAATGTATCTAAATTATTACCAAGTAGATTATTTACTGAGAAGTTTGGTAAATCTTGTTTAATACTTGCTTCCGCGTTTTCTAATGTTTCTTGCACCGCACCGTTCATGTAGATAATGCTGCGCTGGCTATCTACAACCATGACGTTGGCGGTAACATTATCCAAGGCATTTTTGATCCTTAAGATGTTGGTAAGTGCGGTTAACTCATTGCTATTGATGTCAGGAATTTGTTTATATAATTCAACGCTTTTTAGTAGCTGGCTGTAGCTTTCTAAAAAGGCATCATGATAAATATCATTCTGTTTTAGTTCATAATCTTTAAATTGATGAATTATACCGCCATAGCCAAATGCAGACGTTATTTCATTAGTTAAAGTAAGGCGTTTAACTACGTTATCTTGATAGTTAGTCCAGGAATCACCGATAGCGGTCATTTCGTGGTATTCCTCATAACCACCTGTAGCCAACACGATTGCCACAATCATTGAGAGCATGACTAGTTTTACTTTTAAGCCTGCATTTTTATAGCTTTTTTTGATTCGAGAAAATACACCTATTCTAGGTGGGCTATCAGCGTTCATGGCTTGGTAGATAGTTTCTGCTTGCTTTATTTCGTCTCTGGTCGGTTTGGTTCTTACCGACATATATTCGACTACTTGGCCGTTTTTTTTAATTGGAATTACATTGGCGACAACCCAATAGAAGTCACCATTTTTAACTCTGTTTTTAATGATACCAGTCCATGGATGACCTTTTTTTATTGTGTCCATAAGTCTTGAAAAGCAGCTGGTGGCATATCTGGATGGCGAACAATACTGTGGTTTTTGCGTATTAGCTCCGTTTCAGTGAAACCACTTATTTCAATAAATGCGCGATTTACAAAGGTGATAGCACCTTTTAAATCTGTAGTGGAGACCAAAATATCTTCGTCTTTCATTACTTGTTCTATATCCGTAATTGGCATATTGATCTTCATTGCCATTTACAACCTTTCAGCACTGTCACCGTATAACCATAACGGTTTTGGTAAAATTTAGAGATAAAGCCGCGTACATGAAGGTAGGCTTTTTCTGATACTTCTTTCTGCGCACTAAATTGCACCACTCGGCCCAAATCATCCTTGCCGCGCACATCATAACGTTTGGTAATAGACTGAAATTTACAGCTGTTAATCATGATATTGCAATGTACCATATCACCGAGTTTACCTTTTAAGCGCAGAGTTTCGCTGATATTACTGCCATCGTCGTGCAAGGTTAAATTCTTGTCTGTGGCCAGCGGTGATTTATGACTAAGTAAGGCTTTGTTTTTAACTATATAGTTAGCAATAACCAGAGCTGCAGTCGCCAATTCATTTTCTGCTAATACGTCTTGTTGGCAAAGGTGTTTGAGTTTGTCATTTAAGCTGGTAGAGATAGTTTGTTTGGTATATAAGATGGCTTTTTCAACAAATTCAAAACTCAATGAATGGTTATAATTATCTTGTTGATAACGGTTTTGGGCTTTTTTGTAACTCGCAAAAGCAAAGTCATGATGATATTGAATAGCGTCTTGCTTGCTGATAAAACCGTGTTGGCGAACTTCTTCTTCAACTAAAGCCAAGTAAAGACGTAGCGGTATACCTTGCGCATAACCTGCCGCAAATACGCTGTGTTGAATCGCTTCACATTTGCTGATGAGAGCGGGTAATGCTTGCAAGTATTGAGCGAATGCAAACAATTCTGGCAAACGTTTTTTCACGCATTTTAAATGGCTGCAAAAGTCGCCTTGTTGTGGGTGACTAAATATAATGCCTTGGCTTTTGTTGGTCGTGGTATTACATATGCTACAAGTGCGGGTAAATGAGGGGTTTTTAAGCAAGTTAATGTGCTGCGCTACATCATTGATGGCGATAATATTGTTGTTATCGCGGATATCGTAATAAGCGTCAATTACATAGCTCGAATCATCTTGCTGCAAGTGATTGAAGGATATAGAGAAGCCTCGTGCAGGTACAAGTTTGTCAGCACGCTTTATCACTATGTCTTGTTCTGCACTCAAACTAACAAAATCGGAAAAAGCCACTGAATCAAACGGTGCAAGTAGGGCTTCTATGGTAGACTTTAGATCTATGTATTGTTCAGTTGTAATTAAATATGACATGGCTTGGTGTTAAGTAACTTATGAATAGAAAAATGGAGTGCACATATTCTGTTGTGCCCGATCATATTGCTCAATCAGTTTCGCTGTCAGATGCCGCGTTTCGTTTAATTGTGTGGATGCTATCGAAAAGAAATCAAGATCGTATCGCTGACTTTTCGCGCTTGAATTTACAAGTAGATAAGCAGGATAGCATTTCCGAATTGATTAATAAAAATTACTTACAGCAAGACGGTAATGGCTTGTTTATAAATCCCGCGATCATGTTTGAAGACTTCACTGAATTAGCAACTAAAGTGTCGGTTAAGCCATCAGTTGAGTCGGCAATTGGATCTGCAGTTGAAATCGTCAACCAAGCAGACCCTAGCATTAATTACTTCCAGCAAGTGTTTGATCTAATAGCACTATATTCCCATAAAAAATTAAACTTTAATAACCTCAAGTTCCGAGTGCGTTGTGATGAATTCATGCGCCAAGGTTTTACGATTGAACATATAAAAATACTGTGTATTCAACTGCAAAGTCGTAATGCTTATTTTGATTGGTATGAGCTTGAGGCAACGGAATTACAACACATCAAAGATGTTACAGCGGTAACCAATGCCAATAATGCAAGTGCCCAGAAAACCCCTGTCTATGCACCATCTTATGCGCCAGGCTATGGTCAAAGTGAAATGCAACGTCAATTTCAGCCAACACCAAATCGTCAAGGCGCGCGCAATATTCAGAATCAGAGTAGTTTTATGGCGAGTTATCATCAGATCAAGCAAGATCCTCACAAGATGGCTGATATCAAGCAGATCTATAATTACTGGTATGAATCTAAACAATTACCACAATCACAATATGTAGCGCCAAAACCCGCGCATTTTGAAAAGTTGCATAGCTTATTGAATTTGCATTCAATAGCAGAGTTAAAACGCGCTGTTGACGGTGTTGCTTATCGCCGAGATTTAGTTAATAAAGGCCGTAGTTTCAATGATATTTTTACTAATAGTAATAACATAAGTGACTTGGTTGATTTGGCGAATAAGATGGATATGAGCCAAACGGATGGTCCAGAATTACGCATTTTTAATTACTGGTTAGAACGTACTCAAGCTGCTAGCGGCTTAGGCCTACGCATGACTGTTTCACAGCGTGATGTATTATTGGCGCGGTTACAGATATTCTCAGAGGCTGATTTAAAACTGGCTATTGATGGCGCACAACAAGATAGTTATTATCAATCAGTTAACTTTGCTTTTGGGCTTATTTTCAAAGACGATATCCAAGTTCACCAGCTGATGGCTCAAGCTGTTAATGGTAAGCCTAATTCAGCGCCTGCTACGCGTAAAGATACTAATGTTAACAAGGCGCTGGCTGATATGGGCATTAGTAAACTGAGCGTTGGACAAAATAAATCACGACCTCAGTCTCGTTTTCAACATCAACATCAACATCAACATCAACAAGCGAGTGAACGCATTATTAATCGTGGTGATGATAGCGGTGAAATGAAAACAATTTCGGACTTTAGCAATCCTCAATTTGGTAAGAAGTAACTAGGATACATAATAAATGGAACAAAACATTTCTCTAACTCAGGTTCAAACTGAAGCCATTGCAACTATGTACACCATGTTGGCGAGCAGTTTTCCTTCATTTAATTATGATTATGATTCAACTCAATTTTCTATCTGGAAATTGACGTTAATGAAGTATGAACCAGCAGCTATTGTGCAGGTTGCCCAGCAAATCCCTACGTTGCGCAAGAGTAACGGTTTACCTTATGATTTTCCGCCTAGTTTGCCAGTGATCGCTGATATGATCATGCGTGAATCCATTGTATTAATGGGTTTTTCTGATCATGATAAAGCCTATGAACGATTATTTAAGTTTAAGCGAAAGAGCGATGCGCAGCGCGCTGCCACGCAAGATAACTTTGTGTATACCTTATATCGCCGTTTGAATAAATATATGAGCATGGATAGCGAAAAGTTCCGTCCAATGTTTACGCGTGAATATTTGAAGCTTGCTGATGCTGTGACTAAGGGAACCTGTGTGCTAGAAGAGATCCCACTGGCTTTAGATAATACAGAAACGACTTACCGGTAAAGTCGTTTCTATAAATAATCCCAAATTATCATGGTTGTTAAAATTATTGTTTATTGCGGCATTCTTGATCATGTTTTGGGCCATAATGGCGACTCAAAGTCGTGGCGGTCTACTTGGTATAATGGCCTTGCAGGGGTATTTTTCCTATAAGCGTATTGATAATAAAATGTGGCTGGTTGTCGGTGCCATTATTATTTTTTGCAGGCGTGAGTGATCGCGCTTCAGGTGGTGCGGATTTTTGTGTAGCGGAAGCATTTTTAACTCAAGGATTTAACTGGCCACTGTATATCTTATTTGCCATGAATGTGGCACTGGCTAAACTATTGCAAGAAAGGTTAGCTAAAATCCCATAAAGCTTAACCTCGTTGTCATAAAGTTTAAGTCGTCGTGCCGTCTAGCCCTGTTAGGTTGGGTTATGGGGCTGTTGTTAGTTTTAGATTTTTTCCAATTGCTTTAGCCTCGGGGTGCTAGCTTTAATAATCAGAAATATGACAACAGTAAATACAGAAATCACTAACACAGTGACTAAACTTGAACCAATGAATAGACCAAAATTTGTGCGCTGATCAATATAAGCTTAAAGATTAGTGAGTTCAAAATTAGTGTGTATATGAATCATGCATAAACGTGGATTATGTGTGTAAATAAACAGTGGTTATGGTATGTTTTTATCATAATCACTGAGTGAGCTTTCCTTTTGTCTAGTTATACGTTTTCTCCCATTGCACTGCTACTTGGCGCTAATTGCCGTCATATTCATTTCCAGTTAGATGCTGTAACTTTTACCAGCAACAAACAGCAAGCTTATAACTACACTTGGCAAACGCTTGACCCTAAAATCAAGCGTTTTAGTGGCGCATTTTTTGATACCTTAGTACTGACTTGGGATAATCAGCGCATCCGCTTAAATGGTATAAAAAAGCGTGACGTAGATGATTTGATCTCGCGATTTTATAGCGGTTGTATTGAAGTTAGACGCAATGACATTATGCGTGCTCATGGACAAGTTTCAGACATATTATCTACAGGTTATATTTCTCATTTTCAGTGGCAAAAACTCAAGCGATTATTATCACCATTACAAACGTGGTTAAAATCTATTACTGATATCAATTATATTCCGACTGAATTGCAACAGCCCATCGCTAGATTACAGTTTTGGTTACAAAGCGAATTGGCGGACTTAGATAAATACAATGTGGCGGTTGTGGATTTACAGCAAGTTAAACACCAGCAATTATTTGATACCCTAGAAGCTCACCCTCTTACAGATAAACAGTGCAAAGCTTGTATCGTCACCGATAACTCAAACTTGGTTTTGGCTGGTGCTGGCTGTGGAAAAACCAGTGTAATGTTGGGGCGTTGTGCCTATTTACTTGCATCAAAGCAAGCACAAGACGATGATATTTTATTGTTAGCCTTTGCTAAAGATGCCGCGCAAGAGATGCGGACTCGTTTAGCCGATAAGCTACCTGAAGCCAGTATAAAAGTGCATACCTTTCATGCTTTAGGGCTGGATATTATTCGTCAAGTCGAAGGTAAAGCAGTCAAAATATCTAATCTAGCCAGCAGTGAAAAAGCCAAAACGAGTTTCTTTAAAACCCAATTATCAGCGCATTTAGAAAATGATGAATATCTGCAGTTGTTTAGCTATTTTTGTTATGCCTATTTAACCTGGCAGGATGCGAAATTTGCTGAGCTAACAGATACAAAGCAACAAGCTGAAATTGATAAAATCATTGCAGGAAAAGGTCAGTTTAAGACAGTTTTAACTCTCCTTATTGAATTGGTGATGTTATATAAGAACTATAAAGCAGAGCCTGCAAGGAATAATAGCGGGAAGCAACTTGTTCAGACGTTAGCTGCTTTAGGCTCAGAACATTTAGCCGTAATCACTATTGATATCATTATGCCTTTGCTAGATGATTATTTGTCACACCTTAATGAAAGAGGTGAAATAGACTTTGATGACATGATAGCTAAAGCAGCGGATTATGTTCGAACAGGCAAGTATAAAGCGCCATGGCGACACATTTTAGTCGATGAGTTTCAAGATATTTCGCAAGGTCGCGCAAACTTAATCAAGCTATTACAACAACAGCAAGAAGATTGTAAGCTATTTTGTGTTGGTGATGATTGGCAAGCTATCTATCAGTTTGCAGGCAGCGATATTGATGTGACGACTCAGTTTCAAAGTTATTTTGGTCGGGCTCAACAATTACCGCTCGATACCAGTTTTCGCTTTCATGATCAAATTAGTGCAGTGGCAACACGTTTTATAATGCAAAACCCTGCGCAGTTAACGAAACAGTTAACAACATTTCAACAAGCGAAAAAACCAGGCGTAGTTATTGGTTATTACGTCGAGGCATCTAAAGGTAAGAAAAAGGTTAAACTTGAAGCTATTCCTAACGGCAATGCCAAGATGAAGAACAATATTAATATCAGCGAAAGTCCAACCCAAGCTGAACTATTAGATGAACAAGTCGCTAAAATAGCAACGCTGAAAATAGCGAAGAGTAAATATAGTGTATTGATTTTAGCCCGTTTTAACTATCAACTTCCTGATAAAAAACAGCTAGCAATTTGGCAAAACGCATATGAAAATTTAACTATTTCCGCGATGACTGTTCACAGCTCTAAAGGTCAAGAAGCGCAGCAGGTGATTGTATTAGGTATGGAGTCTGGGCAGTTTGGTTTCCCTAGTGAAAAACCGGTATTCCCGTTAACGCAGCTCTTGCAACCAAGCAAAGAAAATTATGCACATGCTGAGGAACGAAGACTATTTTATGTTGCTCTCACTAGAGCAAAAAAAGGTGTTTACTTGTGCTGTAGCAGAGATAAACCTTCTTGTTTTATTACCGAATTAACCAGCCTCAATTATCCAGTATTAATTGATAAGTAATGTTGATAAATACTCTTGGTAAGTAGCATTAATAAATAGTTTTGAAAGTAGGGCTGTTATTGAACTTGTGAATATTTATCTAAGCTAACTGGGTGAGTTGATCGGTTTGCTGAATTTGCGCTTCTTTTTGTTTGCGTTGATAGTCTTGATTTACAATTTCAAGTGCATCTAAAACCGTCTTAGTATCGATATTATTTTCTTCAAAAAGTTGAATCATATCTACAGCTAGCTGGATGTGTTTTGGTGCATTCTCAAGTGACATGATGTTTCCTGTTAGTGGTCTTGCTTTTGCTCATAGCGTTGTAGCTGTAAGCGTATTTTCTTGGTTGCAGCTTGGCAGCGAACTAAGCGTTGTTTGGTCGTAGCGATTAAAGTTGGATCTTGTTGCTCTGTTATCATCACTTCTAAACGGCGTTCAAACTCTTGTTGTTGGGCTAGTTTGGTATATAAAAAATGAGACTTATTCAATACCTTCTGTAACTTACCCTGAATATTCAAAGCCGGTGATACATCGAGATTATTTATTTGTTCAGCTTGATAACTGGCGCTGCTTTCTGCGATCTGATTACTTGCTTGCTTATTCATGGCTGCTTGAGAAATATGACAAGTGGTTAACACAGCATGTAATGCACGATGTTGATGAGCTATTCGTTCGACTAATGTCGCTAAGATAAGATCTTTAGTTGTTGCGTTATTAGAGTTTTTATCTGAGCAGTTCGTATGAGTAATTCTACTTTCTAACTTGCTCATACTTTGGCCTAATTCAGAGACGAAATCATTAAGCTGAGTACTTTTAGTTTGAAATAAACCAGGATAAAACAAGCTTTTATCGCGTAACTTATAACGCACTTTTGCTGTGTGTCGTGAGTCGATAGCTTGGCTCATTTGGTTAAGCAGAGCTACGCGTTGGCGCAGTGTTGTAAGCTGTTGTGCGGTTAAAACCATGCTTGGTAAGCCAGTTTTGCTGCAATGATTATCACTACGGTAATGAATAATGGTCGAATAAATTTAGCACCAAAATGGATTGCGGTATGCGCGCCAATGATCGCCCCGCACATAATGCTTAAACCCATGCTCAACCCTAGATACCAGTTGATGTGACCAAGGTAGATAAAGGTGAGTAACGAGGTGAAGTTACTGGTGAAATTCATCGCCTTGGCAACGCCTGAGGCCATAAGAATATTTAAACGGTACAACGCCATGGTTGAAACTGTCCAAAACGCACCCGTTCCTGGGCCTGCTGCGCCATCATAAAAACCAATAATATAACCTTGTAAACGTTGGCGTAAACGTAGCTTATCGTTTTCTTCGGGTAGCTCTTCGTTGGTGTGATTTTGGGACTTACTAAAAATTGAGTAAACCGCGGTGAATAAAATAATCACAGGCAATAGCTTATCTAGCCAAGCGGTACTAATAATACTAACAAAAAAAGTGCCAGACACAGCGCCAATGGCAGTAAATAGAAATGATTGTAGCCAAAATCGAGGGTCGAATAAGCGCTTTTTGTAAAAAGTGATTGCAGCTGCGCAAGAGCCAAAACTGGCAGCGAGTTTATTAGTACCTAAAGCTAAATGAGGCGGTAAACCAGCACTTAATAATGCAGGCACTGTTAACAAACCACCACCGCCGGCGATGGCATCAATAAAGCCCGCCAGCAAAGCGACTGAGCATAAAATAATAAAAACCGAAGGTTCTAAACCAAGTTCTAACATCAAAATTCAATATTTCTTTTAAAAGGAGGAAGCGAATTTAGCAATGCTGATCCGTAGCGTTTACTGATAACTCGTCGATCGAGGAGGGTGATTCTACCAGAATCTTTTTCTTTTCTCAGTAATCGACCACAAGATTGGATTAATTTTTTACTGGCTTCCGGCACGGAAACTTGCATGAAGGGGTTACCACCCGATTTGCTGATCCATTCGGATTGTGCTTCCTCTACCGGTGAGGTCGGTACTGAAAAAGGAATTTTAGTAATAATTAAATTGGTTAATAGATCGCCGGGTAAATCTAAACCTTCAGATAAACTACTAGTGCCAAACATGATACTCGTTTTGTTCTGTTTTACATTTTCAGCATGTAGTTTTAGCTGCTCAGAGCGCGCAGTTTCTTTTTGCACCAACAATTCTAGCTTGGTACTACTGCGAATTATTTCTGCAACGTCATTCATTTGGCGATATGAACTGAATAGTACTAAAGACGCACTTTTATCTGGTATTAGCTCTGGAATTTTCTCTGCTAATAACTCGGTAAAGCCTTGTTCGTTGGGCGCTATGGTGATATTGGGTATGTAGAGTTCAGCTTTATCAAAATCAAAAGGAGAGGTTAATTGGATAAATTGAGTCGCCTCATCATTCATCAAACCGACTTGGCGGCTGAAGTAATTAAAATTACCTACTGCGGTAAGAGTTGCAGAGGTTAATACCGCTGCACCACATTGTGACCAAAGCATATTTTCGAGTTTATTATTCACATCGATAAGGCTGGCAGCAAAGATGTGGTCGTCAACACGGTTAGGGCTTTTTTCTACCCATTTAGCTAGTGGTGTGCCTTTTAACTCCTTGATCTGCATATGCCAAACTTGATGTAAGTTTTCTATACGTTGATGATAAAAGCCAATTTCTGAAATGAGTTTGTTGGCTTTTTCTTGCGGCATTTGACCTTGTTTAAATTGCTCACTGACAATATCTAAAATTTTACTGGTTTGCGCTTCAGCTCGTTTGGTTTCATGATTCATATTCTCAGCTAATGTCTGCAGTGATTCTGGTAACTCACCATCGGCGAAACGCCAAGAATCATCGCTAAACTGATGGTCATTTGCCGACATCAAACTGTGTATTTGGGTCAGTTCTTTATTAACAGCCTGAATTGAAATTAATAGCTTGGTTACTGCTTCCGATATTTCACTACTCGCGACTGTTTGAGTTAGCTGCTTCATTGCGCTTGCCATGGTTTGTAACCATGATTTAGCGCCGAGTACAGATGCTTGTGCTGCGGAGAAATCTCGCGTTATTCGCGGTAAATGATGTGCTTCATCGAGAATATAATAACAATCTTCTGGTTTTGGCAAGATCACGCCGCCACCCAGCTCTAAATCAGCTAATAACAGGGCGTGATTCACTACGAGCAAATCGCATTGTTCAATCGATTCTCGGGCTTTATGAAATGGGCAATTACGATGCGCGCTGAAAGATTTGCTGCAGCTATGTCGATCAGACACTATCAGCTGCCAAATGTCATCTGGAATCGGTGTTGGCCAACTATCAATATCGCCTTTCCATTTTCCTGCGGCATAAGCGGTGAACATGCGTTTCACCAGCTCTAACTCTTTGCGTTTTGGCACTGTCGCTAAATCAGCAAGTAGCTCTATTTGTTGGTCTGCCTGTGCCAACATCGATAATTTCTGTTCACAGCAATAACGCTGGCGGCCTTTAGCTAATGCAAATTCAAATTTAAGACTCGAATGACGGCGAAAGAAGGGTAATTCTTTATGTAATAATTGCTCTTGTAAGGCAACTGTTGCAGTGGAAATAACCAAGGTTTTCTTCGCTTCCATTGCCAGCGGTAAGCCTGCAATAAGATAGGCGAGTGATTTACCCGTACCTGTTCCTGCTTCAGCAATCATAATGCGACGATTTTTATCAAAATTACCAGCAAGGGTTTTTGATATTTCTGCAACTAAAACGTTTTGTGATCTGCGGACATGGAAGTCAGGTAACGATTCACGAATATTTTGATAAACCGTACGAATTGATTGTTTATTTTTATCAGAGAGCATGTTTGCAGACCAAGAATGACAGAGCCCTTATTTTAGCGGATTTATAACTTCTGTATAGGGTAAAATCCGTTGCATGCGCAATGAGCGATAAATAGGTAGAATAAGGCTTATTAAGTAGGGCTTAAGTGTTATAAAAATGGCTCTTGCAAAAATACAAAAGCCATTCATTCATGTCGTTATTGCGGCAGTTTAGCTAACTCGCAGTTCTCGACGTAATATTTTCCCTACCGCTGACTTTGGCAGTTCATCAATGAAATGCACATCTTTTGGCACCTTGTAACCTGTAAGCTGAGTTTTACAATATGCTATTACATCTTCACGGCTTAAGGTTTTTCCATCCGTGGTTGTTACAATAAATGCACGAACGGCTTCACCCGTTTTCTCTTCTGGCACGCCGATAACAGCGGCTTCGAGAATGCTACTATGGCCCGCTAATATCTCTTCAACTTCGTTAGGGTAGACATTAAAACCGGACACAATAATCATGTCTTTTTTACGATCAACTATTTTATAACGACCGCACTCCATTTTCACTGCTATATCACCGGTTTTAAAATAATTATCTGGTGTCATAACCTCAGCTGTAGCTGCCTCATTACGCCAATACCCTTGCATGACTTGTGGGCCATTAGCAGCTAATTCACCGGATTCGCCATCGGCTACTTCATTGCCTTGCGGGTCTAGAATTTTGACTTGAGTTGCAGGTAAAGCAAAGCCGATAGAACCTAATTGGGTTTCAGCTGGGTGATTAAACGTAACCACTGGTGCTGTTTCAGATAATCCATAACCTTCACAGATCTTACAGCCTGTGACTGTTTTCCACGTTTCAGCCGCCGAACGGGTCAAAGCAGTGCCGCCAGACAAGGTAAAGCGTAGCTGACTAAAGTCGATTGCTCTAAATGCAGGGCTTGAACAAAGCCCAACAAACAAGGTGTTTAAACCGGAAATACTGGTGAACTTATGATCTTTAATTGCGCCGATGAAGCTATCTAGGTCACGGGGATTAGGAATTAAGATCGCATGTGCGCCGATACTTGGATACAGCAATAGCGTTAAGTTAAACGCATAAATATGATAAAGCGGCAGAGGTGAAACCAGTATTTCATCTTCCCCCGATAACACGCCGCTCATGCGAACTTTGGTTTGCAACGAATTAGTTAATACATTGCGATGACTTAACATTGCACCTTTAGAGAGTCCTGTAGTACCACCTGTGTACTGTAAAACGGCGAGATCATCGAGTTGGCTTGGTACTGGTGTATATTTAGTTTTAGAGCCGATATCGATAGCATCGAGTAAGGTTGTAGTGGTTAGCAGATCGGATGCTTGTGGCTGTGGCGCTAATAAATCGGCTGCATGAGTGGTTATGATGGTTTTAATATCTGTTTCTGGGATCACTTGCGCGACAAGTGGCAGTAAGTCAGACAACACCACAATTGCTTTAGCTTGCGAGTCATTGAATTGGTGTAGCATTTCTCGCGGCGTATAGAGCGGGTTAGTATTAACTATAATGAGTCCCGCACGTGAAGCTCCATAAGCGGCTATAGGAAACTGAGTGATACTCGGTAACTGAATGATGATCTTATCACCGGGTTCAAGGTCTGTGTGCTGCTGTAAATAGGCAGCAAAGGCATTGGCTTTATTATTTACTTCACGAAATGTGAGCGTTTTACCGAGGCAAGTGAACGCAGGTTTATCAGCGTAGCGTTGGCAAGCTTGTTCTATCCAGTCGCTGATATTATTAATATCGTCTAATTCAATATCATTGAGAGATTCATTTAGTAGCATATCTTAATCCATCCTTTGTAAGATCACTGCAAGATGATCAAGTTTATCTACTTGATCATGACATTTGATGGAATAAGTCTTATGTATTTTAGAGTAAACATGAAGATATTAATGTATTAACTGGGATCCATATCTAACTAAATTAGGCTGTTAGTCAACATGTTGTCATCTTATTTTTAGCTTAGTGGACAGTTAGTTATACTTATGTAGTAGTTATACTTTTACTTTTACAGCTCTAGTCTTTACAGTTTCAACCGGCATAAATGAGAAAGGGAATAACCAGTAGATTAAACATTACTAAAAAACTAGAAAGGCTAAAGAGGTGTCTTACTTTTTCACAGCGATAAATGAAGTATTCATCGAAGTGATTATGGTGCTCATTACGACGAATGTAGTGAAATAATTGCATTTGTTTGCTGAAGTTACCTTCAGTCTTGAAAAATATTCGCCCATTAACGCGTTGATATAATAGCGGGTCTATTTCACGCATGATAAATAAAAGGCAGCGTAGAGATGATACTGTGCGCATTATATTAACTAATGTGACAATGAAAAACGCACTGAAAATCAGATCGCTGTTATTCATATTTTCCCCTTATAATCGGAATTATGTCGATGGATATATGATATTACTCACATTATTTAGTGTAATATAAATTTTAAGATCCGGTAGTGAGAGTTATAAAATTGCTCCATATTTTCTATTGAATGATACTAATTAACATTAAATTTCGGTGAGTTCCTTAGTCTGGCTAGTAATTCCTGAATGCTCGATATTAAAATAATTATTTTCTGGCGGGTAAAGTGAAATTGAATATTGTTAATGACTGCGAAAAATTCATTTTTGGTTCATGCTTAAGATAAGCTTCAGGGATTAGTATTTATAACTAATTGATAGCTGAAATAAAAAAGCCGTAGTTACAAATAACTACGGCTTTAAAATTGAAATAAAATCAGATGAAAATAGCGTTACACTTTTAACTCGTGCGTTAATTTCGCAAGGCTATGTGCCTGCTCTGTTAACTGGTTAATACTTTCATTTGATTGGGTTATTACATCAGAAATCATACTCGCTTCGTTACGTACTTGTTCAACGTTCGCGGCGATATCAACTGCAACTGATTGTTGCTCTTCTGCTGCATTGGCGATTTCAGTGCTGCGATCAGAAATTTGATTGTTACGATCACTGATTTGCGAAATTTCATTATCAACTGAATCCATCAAGCTTTGACTGTTTTGCGCTTTTGATACTGTGCTATCAATCACGTTTAACAGTTGTTGGCTATTTTGTTGGAAAGTCCCAATCATCTGTTGAATTTCAACCGTTGCACTTTGTGTGCGGCCTGCAAGCGTTCTTACTTCATCAGCTACAACAGCAAAACCACGACCTTGCTCACCGGCACGTGCAGCTTCAATTGCAGCATTAAGTGCGAGTAAGTTGGTTTGTTCTGAAATTGCATTAATCGTGGTCACGACACCGTCAATGTGTGTGGCACTGGCGTTTAATGCTGAAATGGCCGTTGCCGCTTCGCTGATCTCAGATGCTAATGTTGAAATAGCAGATTTAGTGGCATTAACTTGTTCACGGCCTTGTTGCGTCACTTGCTGCGCTTCATCTGTTTGTGCTGATGTTTGCTGGGCTTGTGTCGCAACTTGTTGAATCGATGCTGCCATTTCTTCGGTTGCACTGGCTAGTGAATCGAGGTGGCGTTGCTGCGATGCTGATTGTTCTTCGCTTTGCTGGCTACTATTGGTTAACTCTAGAGAGATCTCTTGAATTAGTTGATTAACCTTTTGAGTCGCTAATACCATTTGTTGTTCGCGTTCAGCAACTTTGTCAATCGTGATAGCGAGCATACTGAATTCGTCTCTTACTGGGAAGTAATTCATCCGATAAGTCAAATCGCCTTCAGCCAAAATATTCAGAGAACGGTTTAAACCAAACATCGCGCCGCCAATGAAGGTCATGATGTAGTAGACGCTCGCAAGTACTGTGAATAATAGCAAGACAGCTAAAGATAATTCTGTGGTTGATAATGTTGCCAGTAAACTCGGCATTTTCTTAGCTGAAATACTGTAACCCATATTGTGAACGGATGAATTAAACTCGCCTGAACCAAAAGTGAGTTGAGTATTAGCGATTAAGCTTTGCGCATCAGCTTGGCTAACTTGATACTTGCTTAATAGTGCTACCGTCGTGTTTACTTGGCTTTCGAGTAAAATATCTTGCTGCTGATGAGCTGCTGAGATTAATAATGAACAAATAATGATTGTTGTGAGCAGTGGTAATAAGCCAAGAAGGTAGAATTTTTCCTGTAATTTTAAGTGGATGAGGTATCTGTCGATCCATCTGAAGGTGATTTCTTTCACTAGTTATTCCTTTTAAATCTACGTCATTGATAAAATATTTACGGATATCAATCGAGCTTAATTAATATTGCTAAAGTATATATCGCTAAATTAAGTAAAATCTTTAATGTTTTTTAGTTATTTTTAGCTATTATTTTTAACCTCATGACTTTTTGGTTTAAAAGTCATGATAAAAATAAAAACAGGATTAATAAATAGATATTCTGAGTTACATCTCATTACTCAATAAAGTTGTCCATTTTTTTTCAAAAAAGGCCATGCGTTGATGTTTTCTTGAGCTCTCATGGGCAAGCTTATGTTGCTCAGACGTAAATGGTCCTGCAGGGCAAAAAGGGCAACAATCTGAGCTAGACATGTTTTGTGCTGGAGTTAATTTGGACAACCAACTCTGATCTTGTTGGCTATTTTGAGCCGCAGTTCGCCATACGTAGGTTGTGCCTTGAGTATCTTTAACGTGTTTATCTCTGTCTACGTTACGGATGCGATAGCCTGGGAATTTGGTGATGTCAAACTCAATTGAACCTAAATAATCGATATTTGAATGACGATGCAAGGCATGCTCTATATTCCATTCGCAATAAGGCTTGACGTCTTTACTGGTGATGAAACATAACTGCTGGCCATTAGGATCTAGAAAATGTGCGCTGCTATTAATTAAAAATTGGCGTAATAAGCTGCGATTTAACAGATTGTTATCCATGCCTTTATTGGCTTCAAATTCCGCTTTAGATTTAAATGATGGGATCAACGGAAATTGGAAAATAACCACATCAAAATCTGCGCTCAGTTTGTTTGGCCAAGCTTGCGGTTTAGTGATATCTAATTCAGTGATAACGCGGCAATTTTTAGTAACCAACTGCTGATAAAAACTGTCGCCGTATTTTCTGCTTAGCTCGGCAAGTGAGTCGTAAACACTTGCCGTTAAGTGGGCTGGCTTAATATGGTTAAAAATGGCGTTAGAAAAAGAAAGGTCGCCATCGCCTATTGTTAAAATGCGCCAGTTTGGATCGAGATACATATAAACCTGTGTTGTTTGCAGTGCCAGATTGGGAGAGGGATTATACGGTAGTTTGTGCTATTCGCCATGAAAATAATATCTGCCGTTTTTTTGTAGTTATTATTCCTATACTTATCCTAATAGTAATCCGCTAAGTAATGGAATAGTTATCATGCATGGAATCAAGCAGATGTTGATTTACGGTATTGGCATTTTCGTATTGAAAGGCCTTGTTTTTTAGCCAACATTTTACGGCATTATTACCTGTCTAGGTTAATCCTTTAGACTTACAATTATTATTGATCAGCTTGACAGTGTCTTCCGTGTTAACTGTGCCTTACTGTTATTTTCGGATGACGGGGCGAGCCTTGCCATTTATGGGTTTTTCTATTGCGCAGGGCGTGAGCCAAACATTATTGTCTATTGTGTTATTGATGCTGGATTATTGTGTTATTGATGCTGGATTATGGTGTTACGGGCATGATGATTTCTAGCGCGGTGAGTAGCAGCTTGGTTGCCATTGCTACAGTGTATTACTTCCGCGATGATTTGAAGGGTGAGCGGACTAAATTTAATCGTCAGCATTATCGTTATATTGGTTTTATTTTGTGTTCGGTATTTTTCCTATATTGCTTAAATGGCGCGGAAAATTGGTTAGTTATAATGCATTTAGGCAAACAGCAATTAGCGATATTTTTTGCTGCTGGGCAATTTGCATTGATGATTTCGGTGGCATTCGAACCATTTCGTATGTGGTGGTTTGCGCGGCGCTTTAATTTACAGCAAAAAGACCCAGCATTATGTGCAGAGCTGACTGTACTGGGTGTACAATTTGGTATGCTTATTTCGGCTGCTATGTTGTTGGCTGCGCCGCTAATGATGCAATTTATGCTGCCGGAAAGTTATAGTGCCAGTCGAGATTTAATCCCTTGGTTGTGTTTAATCATGAGTCTTAAATTTCATTCTGAGTTACTCAACATTGGCTGTTTTATTAAGAAAAGTGCCAGTTTAGCGCCAGTGATTAACGGTGGCTTTATTACGTTGTAGCTTGCTTTATATCGTTAGTCAGAGAATGGTATTTTTTAGTATTAATGTCGCAATATTAATATACAGTTATCGAGCCCACTTACATGTTTTTCAATTTGTTCTGATTTTAGTTAATATAAGCCTTCGGTCTAAAAAGCCGTTGTAATGATTATTTTGTATGTATAACTGTTTATATAAAATATTTTACATATGTGGAAGCGAGGTTTGAATCCTCCACTGTCCGGCAACTGTGATAATGGCGTTTATAAGTTAAACTTCATTTAAGTCAGAATACATAGCTTAATTCAGAATAAATAACCTTAATTTTATCTCTCTTGGATTGGAGGTATAAGTATGTCTTGTTTTACCAGTTGGGTATGTATTTACCAAACTGCGTCGGGTCAAACTTGCACTCTTTCTAGATCAACTACATTTATAAAAAGGAATACTCATGCATATTGAACCGAATGTTGTCGAAGGCGCAAAAATAGCATTAAGCTATGGCACCGCTGTTGGCGCTGCAGGCCTTACGGCCAAGTTTGTTAAAGATGCTGTAAAGCAAGAGGGTATTGCTGCTTTGTTTATTAAAGCGGTGATGGCAACAATATTAGTATTTTCATTCTTTGAAGTGCTCCCACACCACGCGGTTGGTGTTTCAGAAGTTCACCTGATCTTAGGTTCAACGCTGTTTTTAATCTTTGGATTAGCGCCTACGGCAATCGCATTGTCAGCTGGTTTGTTAGTTCAGGGCGTTTTCTTCGCGCAATTCGATTTACCACAATATGGCATGAACCTAACTACTTTATTAGTACCGCTATATGCGATGAGCATGGTTGCTAAGAAAATCATTCCTGAAAATGTGGCATACAAAGACGTGACTTACGCACAAACATTGAAACTGTCAGCTGTTTATCAAGGCGGTATCGTAACTTGGGTTGGTTTCTGGGCTGTTTACGGTCAAGGCGTTGGTAGTGAAAATCTACAACAAGTTTTATCTTTTGGTATGGCTTACATGAGCGTTATCTTGATTGAACCGTTAGTTGATTTAGGTGTATTAGCTGCGGCTAAAGTATTCGCAGGTCTAAAAGATACAGCATTTGTAGATAAACGTTTATATGAAGCGAACGCTTAAGATTGTTTTGTATTTGCTAGCTGTTTAGCTGTTACGAAGTTAGATATGAAAATGGGTAATACAGCGATGTATTACCCATTTTTTGTGATTAGCTAAGCTATGAACTGCAAATTTGTAGCTGAGCGTTACAACCCACATCCGTATTATTGGTGAGGTAGAATTGCCAATGATAACGCTGGCATAAATGCTCAACAATCAATAAACCGAGGCCATGTTCATCGGGTTTTTTCGAGTCATTATCGCAATTCAAACCCTGTCCTGTATCGATGATGTTGATCGTTTTTTCGGTCACTTTCAATGTAATATGGCCAGATTCTGTTGAACGTATCGCGTTGCTCATGAGGTTTTTTAATAACATCGCTAGCACGACTTCAGGACAATTAATCTTAGGTAGCTTGTTTGCATCAATATCAAAACGCAGCTCAAGGTTTTTCTTGGCGAGTTTTGTGGAAAAAAAATCAGCCAAGTGGTGAAATTCTTGGATGTCGATATCACGCCATAACTCTTCTTCATCGGTATGATTATCTCTTTTTACTAAATTCAGCATGACTTCAACGGTTTCTTGCATGTTTTCTGCTGCAGTTAGAATACGCAAACGTTGTTTTTCTTGAAAATCATGATCATCACTCATGCCTTGTAAGCGAGCAGCGCCGAGAATGACTGCAATCGGTGTACGCATTTCATGGGAAGTGTATTTTGCAAACATCATTTCCTGTTTAACCAGCTCTTCTTTCATCGCTGTGTAGTCGTTTAATCGAGTGGTAAAGTGCTGTAATTCTTGTATTGAGCTATCAGGTAAATGAAAAAATTCATTATCTTTATCTTGTAACTGACGGCCTAATATTTGCAGTGGTGTCATGATCTGTGAAAATAATTTTTGTAATGCAAAGCGAAATATATAATTTAAGAAACAAGCAAATAGCAGCGCTAACGCAATTGTGACTTCCCAGTTTTCATCGCCGAATTCGAGTTCTCTAGAGCCAACTGTAAGGTAGTATCGGATCTGTTCACCTGATTTATTAGTGAGTTCTCCGTAATAAATGAAAAAGCCATTATCTTCAGTAAATTGGTACATAAACACTTCACCCAGGATTAATGGGCTTGCTACTAGGTAGCTCTTAGGCAACGCTTCATCAGAGTAATAAGCTGTTATTGCAGGACTTAGAGCCATCGTATCTTGATCTCTGTATTCATAGAGACGTTCAGCAGTGCTGTTAAGTGACTTTAAATATGCCTTAGTTTGCTCGTTTTCTTCAAAAACAACGTATACAGCAAATGATAAAAAGATTAATACAGCACTAAAAAAGGAGGTCACAGCAAAAGAAATAAATAGCCGTTTTTTTACCTGTTTGATTGAGTTATTCATGGTTACTTTTCTAACCTAAAACCAGCGCGAGGCACTGTGATCAATAATGCCCGACCAAAGGGTTTATCTAAGGCGTGACGTAAGTTATAAATGTGGCTACGTAATACATCGTTATCGGGCGCATCATTGCCCCAAAGGTCATAAATTAGTTCATCGCGGCTGACCATATCTGGTGCTGATTTCACTAATTTGGTTAGAATTTGAAAAGTTACTGGCATTAAATTTAACGCTATTTCTCCACGATATGCCTGGTGTTTACCTAGGTCAACGGTGATTTCACCAAAGCGCACTTTACTCACTGCCACTTCTTTGCGGTTACGCTTTATTAACGCGCTAAGCCTGACTTCTAACTCATCAAAATCGAATGGTTTAGTGACAAAGTCATCAACGCCGGCACTAAATCCATCTAATAAACTTTGCTTACCATCGAGTGCAGTGAGCATTAAAATAGGCGTTGCACAGCTTTGTGCTCGTAGGCGTTTGGCAACTTCGAGCCCGTCTATTTTTGGTAACATAACATCTAAGATAATGGCATCAAAATGACTGTCTAAAGCTAATTTCAACCCAAGTTCACCATTATCAGCAAAATCAACGTCTACGCCTTTCATTTCTAAGAAATCGGCAATGATACCTTGTAGTTCTTCATTATCTTCAACTACGAGTACTTGTGCATTTTTAAGCATGATGAAACCTTGGGAAGTTTGAATAATAGCTAAGCGCTAATTCTGTTAGTTAGTAAGATGCAATATTAAAGCTGTTACTGTCAATGATATGTCGAAATGCAGTGGCGTGGAGTGCAATTATGGTGCTTCACGACCATTTATATCTGCTATCGACAAGTTATATCCGCCATTGACAAGTTATCGACTTATACCAGATTAGTATTCGTTTATAAATTCCTTTTACCATCGAGTTGGCTATTATGAAAAATCGTTCTGCTTTGGCAATGCTACTAAGTAGTGGCTTAGTTTTATTTTCTACATCGAGTTATGCACTTGATTTTATTGGGCATGCTCGGGCAAATAACCCTGTTGATGTCGTCGCTGAGATTGACGGTGTTGTTGAAAATGCACAAGTAGAGTTAGGCGATCAGATAGCTAAAAACGACAACTTAATAAGTTTGAACGCGAAAGATTTTCAATTGGTTGTACACACAGAACAGGCCAATGTTGAATTAGCAAAAGCCAATGTCAAAATCAAACACTCAGTGTTCCAGCGCTATCTTGAGCTAAAGCAAAAGAAGAGTATCTCTCAAAACGAACTTGATATCGCTGAAACCGAATTTGATGTGGCAAAGGCTAATTTAAAGTTAGCTAAAGTAGGCCTTCAAAAAGCACTATTGGACCTGAGTCGCACTCAAATTACCAGCGATATTAGCGGTTATGTTAGTCGTCGAAATATCGAAAATGGCTCTTGGGTGAATCAAGGCGACCTGCTATATCAGATTGTTAATATCGACACGATAAATATTCGTTTATTAGCCAGCGAATACGAAATAAACAGTTTACAAGTTGGTCAAAATATTCAGGTATGGGCGGAGTCAAATCCGCAATTAACTGTGATAGCAAAAATCCAAAGAATAGGCATTGAGTTTGAACAAGGCAGTTTTGCTTATCCGATTGATATTGAAATAGCCAACCCAGAAAAATCCTTTAAACCTGGCATGTCTATTCATGCAACAACCGACGTTACTCTATCTGTCAATACATCAACTCCTGCCGTTCAAGTTATTTCACTTTTAAATGATAATAAATAGGTAAATCAGATGCATAATTTTATTGCTTATTTTGCTCAGCGTAGTTTTTTAGCACGCATTATTACCATCATGGTTTTAGCCATTGGTATTGGATCTTTAAGTATCTTAAAGCTGCAAGAGCTACCGGATGTGGCTTTTCCTGAAGTCGAAATTACTACGCAATATCCGGGTGCTTCGGCGCAAGATATTGAACTGAATATAACTAACAAAATTGAAAAAGAATTACGCTCAGTGCAAGGCGTAGTACGTTTTACCTCAAAGTCTATTAATGGTGAATCATTAATTACGCTGGAATTAGAAGAGGGTAGCGACTTAGCTAAAGCGGTACGAGAAATCCAACAAGCGGTTGATCGCGTCAGTGATTTACCTAAAGATATTTCTGCACCGCCGCTAGTCGAACAAGAAAGCACGTCATCGTTTGAAATATTTACGTTCGGCATTACTACGGTCGGTGATTACAGTGAACTGCAAGCCTACAGCCGTGATTTTGAAAAACGCTTACGCGGCTTACCCGGCGTTGGTTCGGTCAATATGGCTGGATTTCGTGAACGTGAATTTTGGATTGAGGTTAATCCCAATAAAGTTCGTCGCTACCAGTTAACCTTTAATGATGTGATTGAGGCGATTAAGAATCGTAATTTATCGCTTTCTGGTGGCCTTGTCTCTTCTGATCAACAGGCAGTAAAACAAAGTGAACAACGTATTGTCACTCTGACCCAGATTGCGACGACCAATGAACTTGAACAAACGGTAATAAAAGTATTACCGAGTGGGGCGTTGGTGCGGCTCGGTGACATAGCCCAAGTCTCAGATAGCTTCGAAAAAGCGACGGAGTTAGGTCTTATTAATGGTCAACCAGCGATTTTGTTCGCGGTAAGTAAAAGTGCAACCGCTGATATTCGTTCGACAATTGATAATGTTAAGGCTTTATTCTCAAAAGAAGAAGCGCGCTTACAAGGAAAATTTAGCTTCCCAATCTCGTTAAACCTTGGTCAAGATATGGATGATAAATTTTCCATCGTATCGACCAATGGCGGCATTGGATTGATCTTAGTTTTGTTGATTTTGAGCCTAGTGTTAAAACGTCAAATTGCCTTTTGGGTCTCTGTGTCTATCCCGTTTTGTGTCTTGGGGGTAATGGCTATTTTACCTGCGCTGGGTATGAATTTGGATAGTATTACCTTGGCAGCATTGCTGTTAGTGATCGGTATTATCGTTGATGATTCGGTGATTATTGCGGAAAGTATTTATCAGGAAAAAGAGCAGGGTGACGATGCGATCACTGCTGCGGTGAATGGCACTGTGAAAGTGATCAAGCCTATTCTCGCGAGTTTAACCACGACTGCGCTGGTATTTATTCCGATGTTCTTCATTCCTGGGGTGCTAGGTTTAGCGGTTGCGGTTATTCCATTAACCGTGATCGCAGCGCTGCTATTTTCTTTAGCTGAATGTACCTTAACTTTACCAGCTCATTTAGCTGATTCTCTGGCTACATTAGATAATAAAGCCAAAGAGAAACTTAAAATAACAGGTAAATCAACATCAGCGAAAGCCAAGCCAACAGAAGATAAATTCCACGTAATCATTGATGCTTATCGTAAATTACTGACTCGTTGTATAAATTGGAAACGCAGTGTGGTTTTACTTGCTGTCGTTGTCTTTGCCAGCAGTTTACTTATCCTTGGTCAGTTGAAGATCGATCTTTTCCCTTCTGGAACGGCTAAATATATTGAAGTGTATACCGAAGTAAGTCCGGGCACACCGCTAGAAAAAATTCGTCAAGCGCATAAAGCCTTAGAAGCGGCTATCGAGCAGCTGCCTGAAAATGAATTAGTCAGTTATGAACTGACTTACGGTTCGCCAACCAGTAAAGGGCTTATTAATTTGACCAATTCTGAGCAGCGTTTACGCACTGCAGATGAAATTGCTGATGATTTAAATGCGCAGTTAATAGATGTTGAAAGTATGAGCTTAGTGAAGTTCACCGTTGATGCTGGTGGCCCACCGCCGGGTGAGCCTGTTGAGATTCGAGTCATTGGTCAGAACCTTACAGATCGAGATGCTGCTGTTGAGCGGTTAATGCAATGGATGCGTGATAAACCGGGTTTAGATAAAGTGACTAATAGTGAGGCACTGAAAGATCCGCAACTACAGATCGTACCGCAATATGAATGGTTAGCGCGTTATGGTTTAACCGTGAATGATTTAGCGACAACATTACGTATTGCCTTTGATGGTGACAGCGTGACGACAACTTGGTTAGGAGACGAAGAAGTTAATTTACGGGTATTGTTAGATAGCGAGCACCGTAGCCTGGAAACATTAGTGAATACCAATATTTATACCAGTACTGGTGAACAAGTGCCGTTAAAGCGTTTAGCTATTGTTAAATCTGTGCAAGCTCCGCGTGAAATTCAACATTTTAATGGTGACCGTCAAGTATTAGTGACTGCGCAAATTATCGATGAAGAGTTATCTCCGAGCGCTATCTCCGCGGAAATAGCGCAAGCTTTAACTGCTGATATCCCTGTTAATATTCGCATTGAAGTCGGCGGTGAAGCAGAAGAAACTGAAGAAACGTTAGGCGGAATGGCAGTGGCTTTCCCTGCGGCGATGTTAGGCATTTACTTTGTATTAGCTATTATGTTCGGTTCATTACTACAGCCGTTACTGGTAATGGCTGTGATCCCGTTTGCTGTGATGGCGGCTATGTTCGCACTCTTTATTCACATGCAGCCACTGTCATTGTTCGCCTTAATCGGCAGCTTGGGCATGGCAGGCGTTGTGGTCAATAATGCCTTAGTCTTGATTAGTCGCATTAACGAATTAAGACAAACAGGTATGCGCGCTGTGGATGCGGTATTAGCTGCATCGTCAAGCCGTTTGCGTCCTATCTTGTTAACGTCAATAACGACGGTTGTCGGACTTATTCCACTGGCCTACGGCTTTGGTGGCAGTGATGTGTATATGGGACCTATGTCATTAACGCTAGGTTACGGATTGTTGTTTTCATTGCCCGTAGTATTGATCGTGATACCTTGTTTGTATTTAACTTTCTTTGGTAAAGATAAATCAGAACTCGTTAAATAACCCCCATAACGCCGCAGAAATACCCAAGATAGAAATGCCTGAAAGGCCAATAATAAATGTAAGAATAGCGGCGTCACGATAATTGTTAGTACTTGAAGCGACATTTGATGACGAGTCTGAAGAAAATGCTGTTTGTAAGCACATCAATAAAGTACCGATTAACGCTTAATGCGCCAGATGTAAAAGCACAACCAATCGCAATAATCAATAATATCAACATGCTAAATCTTGGTAACCAGCGTTTGGCAATTAAGAATCCAGCTAGCATGATAACTGCTATTAAGGGCTGAGTTTGTAATGGTTGAAAAGCTTTAATACAAAATGGCAATACAATTGCAGCTAACATGGCGGTAGCTAACTGCGCAGGAATGCGCTGGAAAAAAATGCGGCAATGAGAACGGGCATGGATTGATCGCTAATTGCGCCGATCAATAATGCAGCTCCGGGGTGAGCATGCAGTTAGAATTGGCTTTCTGTCGCGCCAGCAGCAGTGGCAGCCTGTATCACTATAATCACTGAGCTGGAATAACCCACTATGATGGCGGTGAATCTAGCAGAAATGTGGCTGAGGTTGAAAAGTTGCTTCATGCTAGTCCTAATCTAATCTTCAGTACGAGAATCACTATGGATGCCCCTTTTTTTAAATCACAAATATCTTTACAGTTAAAAGCCATTTTCGACATTTTTTGCTAATGAAATTACTTTACAAGATAGCAATACCACGTTTCCTGAAGATCCAAATATGCAGGTGAAAACCGTCTTTCCTTACAAAGCTGATACCGGCTTGGAAGTATTTGAAATTAGGTTGTTGAACCAACATGAGCAAGTTTCGAGTGCACATTGCCAAGGTTGCGTTGAGCATATTCAAGTGACATCAGGTGTAATGACAATATATTTTAATGGGGATTGGCATGAACTTAAAAAGGGAGAATCAATGCGTTTTTTTGCTGACCAAGCACATAGTTATAAAGGTATTTCGGCTGAAGTGACTTTTCAAAATATAGTCAGTTATTTACGTTAGTAGAATATGGCTGTAGAGCAATGGTTTTGGTAAATAGCTGCTCTGTCAGCTAGTGCTTACAAAACTGACAAATTAACCACTGAAATATTTATGTTTAGATTTTATAATCAGACTTATAGCCACTAAATATCGCAAGTTCTTAGCCAAATGGATATTTCAGCTAAAACCACGCCACAGATGTTTGATGCGAATAACCGTTTAGTGTGTTTAATTTTAGATAATTTAATTCGTAATGCGTGCGTTTATGCTAAAAAACAAGTGCATATTGAATCGTTAAAATCAGCTGGTGGTACTCATGATAATGACAACGAGTATGCTTGGTTTAACTGCGAATTGAAATCGGGTTGGACATAATCTAACTAGAAGCTCTGGGCTAATTCTGATTCTGTCATATTGACTCCTTTGATCTGAGCATAGACGGTCTGACCAATTGATAATGCTAAATCATCAAATGCCCAACGAGTAATGTTAGCCCAAATGTGTTCATCACCGAGGGCTAATTTGATTTGCATATTATCACTCGTTTCAGCACTGTCTATAGCGGCTATCGTTGCCGATAAAATATTACGAATACTGCTACTTACAGGGCGTTCGCAACTTATAGATACATGATTGGCGTAAATTCTTACCCGTAACGTTTTACCTAGAGCAGATGGTTTACCGTTGATCCACAGGTAAGTTCCATTATCGAGTAGCAGTTTGGTCATTGCATACTTATCATGATATTTGGCGATATTCGCGGTGAGTAGGGCGCTTTGTTCTTTTGCGGGTAACCAAGGGCGCATTTCTGCACTATCCCAAACCTCTTGTAATGGGCCGTTAACTAACACTTTACCCTGCTCTAATACCAGCATGTGATCAGCCAGTTGTAAAATTTCATCTAAGCTGTGGCTAACGTAGATAATAGGTAAATCGAGGCTTTGAGTTAACTCTAATAAATAAGGGATTAACTCTCGTTTACGAGGTAGGTCTAAGGCCGCGAGTGGTTCGTCCATTAACAGCATATTGGGACGAGTTAATAATGCACGACCAATCGCCACGCGCTGTTTTTCACCACCAGATAAACTGCGTGGGTAACGATCTAATAAATCAGTTAACCCTAATAATGTCACAATTTTATTGAAATGAGTGCTGTCTTTGTCTTTGTTACCGTAGTTTAAATTTCCCCGTACACTGTAGTGGGGAAACAAGCGTGATTCTTGAAAAACATAACCGATATTACGCTTGTCTGGCGGCAGATTAATACCTGTTTTTTGATCAAACAGAACGCTTTTTTGGGTTTGATTATTAAATGTTAATTCGCCTGTATCGGGCGTCGATAAACCGCCGAGAATATTGACTAGCGAGGTTTTACCTGCACCTGAACGGCCAAATACCGCAGAGATACCGCGTAAAGGTAATTGTGCATCGACAACCAAGTCTAAATCACCTAGACGCTTTGTTATATTTAGTTGTAGCATTACGCCGTTACCTTTTGTTGTGCTCGTTTGGCTAGCCATTGTGATGCTGTGAGAGACAATACCGCGATAATAATAGCTATCACACATAAGCGAGCGGCTTCGTGTTCGGCGCCCGGAGTTTGAATAAATGAATACATGGCTAATGGAATCGTACGCGTCTCACTGGGAATATTAGAAACAAAGGTGATCGTGGAGCCAAATTCGCCCAAACTGCGAGCAAAAGCTAAGATCATGCCGGAAATGATACCAGGCAAAGTCAATGGTAAGGTGATAGTTAAAAATACTTTTAGGCGTGAACTTCCAAGGGTTTGGGCTGCCTGCTCAAGCTTGATATCGACGCTTTCAAATGACAGTCGAATAGCTCTGACCATCAATGGAAAAGATACGATAGCAGCGGCTAAGGCTGCACCTCGCCAGCTAAAACTAAAACTAATTGAGAACCACTCATATAGCCAACTGCCAATGAAACCTTGGCGACCCATTGAAACCAATAACATGTAGCCGATAACGACAGGTGGCAGAACAAGTGGTAAATGGATAATACTATCGAAAATTGTTTTGCCGGGAAATTCACAACGGGCTAAGATCCAAGCGCAAAGAATACCGAGCGGTAAACTAAATAATACCGCAATACTGGAGACTTTTAAGCTTAATAATAACGCGGTAATTTCATATTCACTTAACACTTAAATCAACCTTATAAATAATTCCACGGCCGTCAGTTTATCATGTCTATAGTTATTATCTTTAGGCTATTTAGTTAACTTGAAAACCAAAGCGCTGAAAAACACTTCTGGCCGTAGGAGTTTGTAAATAAGCATAAAAAGCTTGGCTTGCAGTACTTGGCTTTTTATCCACTAATACCATAGGATATTGGATTGGTAGGTGGCTAGATTGTGGGAATTTAGCGACAATTTTAACTTTGTCAGAAATTAATGCGTCAGTAGCATAAACAATACCAAGCTCTGCTTCGCCGCGTTCGACTAATACGAGTGCGGCGCGTACGTTACTGGCTCTTGCTAGCAGAGGTTGAGCTTGTGGCCAAAGTTGCAGTTTAGTCAAAGCTTGTTTGGCATAACGACCTGCTGGTACATGAGCGGGATCACCAACAGCTAAGCGACTGTCTTGAATAGTTTGTTTTATATTCCAGTCACTGTTTAATGAAATCTGTGCTATTGAACTATTTTTAGGGGCCACCAAAACTAAGGTATTTTCTAACAGGGTAATTTTAGAGCTTTCATTTACTGCATTTTGAGATATTAAATAATCGAGCCATTCTTGATTGGCGGATAAATAAAGCTGAGCTGGTGCACCTTGAGCAACTTGCCTTGCTAATGTGGAAGAACCTGCGAACGAAAATACTACATTCGTATTTTGTGCTTCAGGAGTTTGCTTATATTGCTGAGCGACTTCATTCAAGGCGTTGGTGAGGGAAGCTGCTGCGAATACAGTGACTCGTTCTTGCGCATAACTCGCGAAGGTTGTTAGTAGTAAACAAGTGAGAGTGACTTGTTTTATTTTTTTGTATAGATCGAGAGAAGACAATTGCAGCATGAACGATAAAGCCTTAATGGATACATTAAATAGTAAAAGGCATATATAACAAGTTGCTAATGCGTTTGCAAGTGCTGCAATAGCTAATCAGAAACGCAGTTCCGACCTAACATCTTTGATTTGTAAAGTTTGCCATCTGCACGGTCTAAAGTTTGATGTAAATTGTTATCTGCATGATTATAAATCGCAATACCGATACTTACTGTGGTATTAAAATTAATTTTGTTATGTTGAAATCTAAGCTGCTCTATTTGTGAACGGATATTTTCTGCAAATGTTTTGGCTGCATTTTTATCCTTGAATGCGGCAATAACTAAAAATTCTTCGCCGCCATATCTAAAGCAGTAGTCACTTTTTTTACAGGTATTTTTAATGACCTTAGCAACTTGAACCAGCACATCATCACCCCGTGCGTGACCATAACTATCATTAATAATTTTAAAGTGGTCAATATCGATAAAAAGTGTCGCCAGTACGTGATCATGAGTACAATTTTTGGCACTGATCGAGGGAATTATTTCTTGTAGAAAACGCTTAGAGTAGAGGTCTGTTAAGCCATCTCGTATCGCCATTGAGCTGAGTTGTTTAATAAGATGGTTAATTGTCAACATGGCCAGAGCGATGAATATAATAAAACCGAGTACTAAAATGCCAGAGGTTTTAGCGACAGCCCAAAAAATATCATTTTTCATTTCATCAAGGTAAACCCCTGAGCCGACTAACCAACCCCAAGGTTCAAAATTGGCCACATATGCAATCTTTGAATATTCAATATTACTCTTTTTTTTGGGCCAAAAATAAGTGATCCAACCGCCACCTTGTTCGGCTAAATGAGCAAAATCACGAAATATGTATTGTCCAGTCGAGTCTTGCCAGTCATACATATTCTTACCAATGAGTCGGACAATATAGGGCTGAACAATAATAGTACCTGAGGTGCTGCTAACCCAAACATAGCCATTTTCGCCATAGCTCGAAGAGGACAACACATCCCCTGCGTAAGTTTGCGCTTCTTGTAACGTTAACTCGTTAGCTAAGTATCTTTGATTATAGTAATTAAGGATCCCAAGCGATGATTCAACAAAGTTTTTAGATTGAGTTTTTTTCTCTTGTTCTAGGCTACTAGAAAAAGAGTAATAGAAAAAAACGAAGAAGGCGATGATACCTACAGCAATATAACAAGATAGGTACATCAACTTTTTTTGGATTGGTAGTTGATAAGACACTGCAGATATATTTTGCATTATTGACCTTGAGGTTTACAGTTAAATTCACTTAATGATCATTAGCAAATATAACTGGATGGTCCTTGTCCGTTCATATTCATCGATAAAGAAGCTTATTATAAGTTAAATAAATTAATCGCGAGCTTATCAAAAGAAAGGTACTCTAAATTATAACCACTACGCATACTAACAAAGTATGATCTCGTTGCACAGCAGTGGTTTATACCATAAATACGTTATTAATTATATATAACAAGGTGTTACTGGGTGTTAATTTGACATAATGCCGATGATTATGGCGTCTGTGTCATGCATACCTGCCGTCACAAGCTGACCGACGTTACGAATACTTGACTCAATTTCATCTGCAATAATGCCTTGATTGTGCACTTTTTGATTTTGCATTGCTAAGATAAAGCTGGTCACCGCGCTGCTAGTTGACGTTTTAACCTTCATCGCACAAGTTGATTTAGCGCCATCACATAACATACCGGTACAATCACTTAGTACGTTCTGGATTGCATAACAAGATTGTAAATAAGACCCATCAGCTAGATAAACCATTGCCATTGCTGTCGCAGCACTGGTTACTGTATTGCCACAAAATGCTGAAAGTGGTGGGTAATAACACTTAATGTAAATAGCACCTAGGTGACTCATGATGAGTGCGCGAGCTAATTGTTCTTGGCTTGAGTTATAGTGCTCCGCGAGCTTTACCACCGGCATCGTTGCTGCAATACCTTGATTTCCGCTACCGTAATTACTCATTGCTGCTAATGTTGCGCCGCCCATTCTCGCATCTGATGCGGCGGCAGTATGCATTATAATGGTGTTGGCTAAATCAGCAGTCAAGAATCCACTTTCAATACTTTTTGCTAAACTACGCCCAACTTGTAAGCCATATTCATTTTCTAACCCTTCAATTGCTAACTTTGAGTTGAGTTCTGCGGCTTTAAGAATAAATTTAATATCGGAAAAATCCGCATTAATCGCGAAATCATAAATAGATTCGATACTGATTTCGACTTCATCGCAAATACAAGAGGTACTTTTAGCTGCACATTCTTGTTTTTGAAAGAGAGTGTTGCCGTTCAGTGTTTTCTTAATTACCTGCGTATGACCGCCGCTAATTTCAACCGTTGCAACACTTTTACCGCTATAAGCTTCAACATAACAATAGATAAATTCTTTCGATGGTGTACGCGTTACTGAAACATGGCCTTGGTTTATTAACGCTTGTGCTTGGTCGACTTGCGCTGGTTGGATACAAGCCAGTACTTCTAATCCTGCATTTGCGTTACCTGCGATAGCACCAACTGCAGCGGCAATAGGCAAACCTATTTTACCTGTGCCCGGAACAAAAACGCCCATTGAGTTTTTATAAAGATTGTCAGATACGTGCACCACAATTTTATCAACCGTGCTTGGTAGAATTTCAGCTGCAATGGCAGAAGCATAAGCCGCTGCTATAGGCTCTGTACAACCAAGAGCGGGTTTTACAACCGTATTTAAGATGTGAGTAAATTGTTGCCATTGCTTTTGCATTATTTAATTCCTTATCTCAATGCAGATTGCTGACTCTGCATGACGTAAACTGACATTGGTTTACATTTATAAGTACTACTGTAACGCCATCAGAGTGGAATTAAATCTCTTAATATTTGCCAAGTTGGAAGTTTAAGGAAATAATTTTTCTTATTGAATTTATTTTGGAGTAAATTATTTCAATTGGTTTGGTGTTTTGATCTAGATCTCAATAAATGAATTTAGATCGGCATTTTAATGAAAATACACTTTATTTGGCAACAAATAAAAACTTTTCTAATTTATTATTGTCCTTTTATTAGGCTGAGATCTATTGC
>Ga0209396_1000474_pt1 | contig 47809 bp, 43 predicted proteins | sample GOMGulsemesocosm_6_FD_184638 | JGI IMG/M metagenome (GOLD analysis project Ga0209396, IMG submission 184638) | Methane-oxidizing microbial communities from mesocosms in the Gulf of Mexico - GOM8C Gulf of Mexico (SPAdes) (version 2) | ecosystem: Environmental > Aquatic > Marine > Cold seeps...
GGGGGTAGGTTAGCTTTACTAGCACAGATTTGATCTGACAGAGACCATGTATGATTTTATTTCGGAGTGTGTACAAGCGGGCAAAAACTATCGAAAGCACTTTGGATGAATATTTTGGGGTAAACAGTGGGCCAAAAATACCTAATGGCATAGAATTTCATATAATAAAATTCTATGCCAAGGTCCCTCAAGCTGGATATATCACGAGGTATGAAAATGCCTTTTTAGTTTGAAACTATTAAATATTATAATTGTTGATTACGCTTGTGGAGGCGTGCCTTCACAGTTAGAAACAACAGCATCAATTTGTACTAGAGCACCCATTGGGATCTCAGATACACCGACTACTGTTCTTGCCGGTAAGTCACCTTTAAAGAAAGTTGCGTAAACTTCGTTTACAGCATCAATATCGTCGATATTAGTAAGTTGAATATTAATTTTTACAGTATCGTCAATGACATGGTTAACACTTTCAATAATCGCTTTAATGTTGTTTAAGCACTGGCTAGCCTGTGCTTTTACATCACCAGCAACAAGGCTGTTTGTTGTTGGGTCTACTGGTAATTGACCTGCAATGTGATTGTAATGAGAGAAAGCAACAGTGTGTGAGTAAGTCGCTTTCGGTGCATTATCGGTGTTGTTTGCTTCCATGATAAGAAGGCTTGTGTCTTCAGGAAGTTGTGGGGGTGTACCATCGCCGTGTGAAACTGAAGTATCTATTTGTACTAAAGCATCCATTGGTAAAGCCGCTGCGTTAACAATTGTACGTGCTGGCACGTAGTCTGGGTAAAATTCTGCACAGACTTGGTTTATAACTTCTGCATCTGCAATATTTTTAACGAATATAGTCGTTTTCACCACGTCATTCATTACGTGGCCAATGCTTTCGAGAATAGCTTTAATGTTGTTTAAGCATTGCGCAGTCTGCTCTTTTATACCGCCAGTAACCAATTCACCTGTTTTTGCATCAATAGGTAATTGCGCAGAAAGGTTATTGTAGTGAGAGAAAGCAGCTGTTTGTGAAGACAGACCTTTTGGTGCATTGTCGGTATTTCTTGAAATTTTAATCAACGCGCAAGGTGCTTGTGGTGCAGTACCTTCACCGTTAGAAATAAGTGCGTCCATTTGAACTAATGCATCGCTTAGTGGTAGCGCTGAAACTGCAGCTACAACACGAGTCGGCAGCACGTCTTGGAAAAAGGTTGTATAAACTTCATCAATTGCTTGCATATCTGCGATATTTTTAACGAATACATTAATTTTGACAACGTCATCCATCACGTGACCGATACTTTCTACAATTGCTTTAATATTAATTAAGCACTGTTTTGCTTGATCTTGTACGTTGCCAACGACAATCTCACCTGTTTTAACATCTACAGGTAACTGCGCTGAAATATTGTTGTAGTGAGAAAAAGCAACTGTTTGTGTCGATGCAGCACTCATTGGTGCATTTTCTGTGTTTCTTGAAACTTTTATAATGTCGTGACTCATATCGATATTTATCCTGTATAAAATAGTTTTGAATGTTTATTGAATTTGTAACTCTGCGTTGTTGAGTGGAGTATACGTAAGAAGCGGTAACGATCTTTGAAGTTAGTCACGGATTAAATTATTAACTTGTATCTATCTGTTTGATTTTAAAATGTTTTATTATGCTTGATTATATTTTAATTATGATGATTTAGCTGTGTAAGTTGAGTGGTTTTGTTTAAGTTACTGATTCTACTAAATTTGATATTTTACTATTTTGTTGTAATTAAGTTAATGATTTAAGTGCTCTAAATATTATGCAGGTTAAATGCTTATATATATAAATAGGTATGTTTTTTGTTTTTATTAATTTGCTAACTTGATCATGTTTTTATTCTGGAGGCATTTTACTTAGGACTTAGAACTTAGAACTTAGAACTTAGAACTTAGAACTTAGGGGGGAGCTGAAATAAAAAATGGGAATATCCGATTGGATATTCCCATTTTTATCGAGCTATATTACATGACGATATAAACTGGCCAACCTAACAAACCTGTTAGCCCTTCTTTATATTCAAAACGTTCTAAACGCTCAGGACTGGCATCTTGTAAACGTAACTCTCGGTAATTTCGAGCGAACGTTAATGTACGCAGTAAACCAGGTACAAAGTATTGGCCTAGCTCAAGTTGTATAATGTCGCTAACCTGCGATGGTAACTCGGACAAGGTGAGCTGTATTTGTTGCTCGATATACTCAGTTGAAAACCAAGCATCCTCAAGTTCCATTTTGCCTACGCGTTGCTTAAGATCGGGTCTCACTTTTACAGGGCCAAAAAGGAGGCGATACAAAACGATTTCTGCAAATACACTTTCTAGGCTTAAGCATTCTAGAGGGTCGTAGCTCGATTGTGCATAAAATTGCTTTAGTAAGCACACGACTGATTCTTCTCGGTTAAACTCTAACAGCGCATCTTGATAGCTCTGATAGCCTTGCCATTCATCAGCGTCACTTGGACTGGACACTTTGTCGAGTAACATTGCGTCAATGTCCCCGTATACTGACTTGCCGTTTAGTTTGTGTTTACTGACTTTCGTTAGCATGCTCCAACCTTTTTGGAAACATTTCACAATACCGTTTGGTGCAAGCAGTAATTTAAGTCCTTGGCTCAAGTCGCGATGACTTAACTCCATGAGGCCTAAGCTAGCTACACCGATCACATCGAAAGCAGCATTCTCAAGCAAATGCATTTTATATTTATTATAAAATTTATCGGCAAGTTTAAGGCTCATTAATATCGACTTTTCTTTAATCTCGGTGAGTTGTGCTTCATTTAATAACGCTTCAGCTTGGCCATAAGCGATCACTTTAGTTAAAAAAGGCCCTTGATTACTGTCTCTCTGTACTATTTTCATTCGTGAGATCCTTAATCAAGAAAACTAAACATATCATCAACTTCTGAGTATTCGTCCGTTTCTTCGTTTTTCTCTTTTGCTTGCAGTACTAATTCATTGACGAAACTTTCGATAATCGCTACCCAACTTGAGTTTTCACTACGTAGTAAGTTCTTAATCGACTTTTCAACTTCAGGAGCAATTTCTCGGATTAACGCTAATAAGCTGCGTGGATCATCAATGCTTAAACTGTGAGTTTCTTCTTCTTCACTGCGGTCTGTATAGCCAACGGTTTCACCATCATCTTCATCATCAAAGTTATCGGTGATGTGACTTTGGTGTTCTGTTGCTAGCTTAGGCGCGAGTAGATATTCAATAAACGGGATCGACAGGTAAAAAAGACCGGCTTGGTCTTCCGCAATACACTCTAAAATAGCGGCCTGTTTTGCTTCGCTATCTTGAATACGGATCAAGTAGGTTAAAAAATCAAAGGTATGCTGAATTAATTCGTCAGCATTATTTTTCACTTTTTCTTCCCAATAAAGCGGTTGTTGGCAAACGATGTCGCGGATCTGTTCAGGAGTCATTAGCTCAGACATGATCGAAGGACAAGAAATATCATGGTGACTGTTTATTTGCGTTAAGGTCACTATGTCCATTTGCTCGATAACTTCAACTAAAACATCATCAGTCATGGTGCTAGCCATTAATTCAAATTTCTTACTGGCTTGTTGAGGTTCGACATCGGCAAGCTGTTTGATTTCGATTACAGCTGTTTCAATTAAGCTATTCATTATAGTTCGTCTTCCTCATCAAATTGATTGTAATAACCTTCTTCACTTTCGTTATAGTCATTATCATCCTGTTCTTGCGCTTGACTCGTTGGAGTAGACTGATTTTCATTAGCCAATAAAAAGAGCACGATACAGCTTTCTATTAATAATGTTACTGAGTGATTTTTTACAGCTAATACAAGCGGTAAATCGGCCTTATTAAACGCGACTGTGGTTTTAAAATCATCCCATTCAGGCTGAATACCTTCTTGAACCCAATGAGCCCATTTAGTTTTTGCTTCAGCAGGGAATTTAACTTTGTCATACAGCGCAATAGGCAAGTATTCAGGAACAGAGTCGAGTAAACCGGGATCTGCGAGTAATACTGCTTTAATTTGGCTAGTAAATTGCTCAAGTGCATCAGGGGTATCGGGATCGTTATAAGATTCGATATTGCTGTATGCGTTTTCTTTTAGTTCATCAATACGAGATAGGTCTAATGCTTTTGTCATGGGAGCTCTGAAATTAACTTATAGGGTAAAATTGATCCCACAGCTCGCGCATAGCAGCAGTGGGGTCGGTCACAATAACGTTACTGAAGTTTTTTACAAAATCGCGTTTAAGTTTCGGATTCGAAAGCACTTCATAGGCATTTCTGACTCGATGTAGCTGAGCTTCAGCATGCGCTTTTTCATCATCTGATGCGCCGAGTAATTTATCTGGGTGAAACCGATTCGATAGACGTTTGTAGGCTTTTTTAACGTCATCTTCATTTGCATTTGGCTTGATTCCAAGCACACTAAAGTGATTAATCATAATATTACCTGTGGCAGATTAGTCAGTGATGTTCAGATATAAACGGTTTAATCCAATATAGTGAATATCCACCTACTAAAAATAGCTTAATTTTTAGTACAACCAATAATTTGGGAGGCAGAAGTTTAACGGCTGAAAGGTGAGATCACAACACAAATCCGATATTGTCGCGGCTTTATAGGGTGTTGCTTAATTCTATCGGCCAGTTCTGAAGCAATTAAGTATTATCGAGAGCGCTGATGTGCGGTTTGATGTTAATTGCGTTTGCTGCAGGTTCCTTTCTTGGTTCGAGTAACTAAGCGATGTGAAGTTCGGCTGTTTACTGTATTATCGTTAGCTTATAAAATATCAAACCCAGCGCTTGCTGGGTTTATTTTTGGAGTTAGAATGAAGTTTAGTCCGTTATTAGATCAGCTAATTCATGATCTACAAGTATTACCTGGTGTTGGTCCTAAATCGGCGCAACGTATTGCGTTCCATATTCTTGAGCGTAAACGTGATAAAGCTGTCTCTCTAGCGCATTCAATGGAAAAAGCCATGTTGGAAATAGGCCATTGCCAACAATGTAATACCTTAACGGAATTAGATATTTGTAGTATTTGTTCAAATCCAAAACGCCAAGTAGAAAAAACCTTATGTGTCGTTGAAGGGCCTGCTGATGTTGCCGCTATTGAGCAAACTAATCAGTTCAGCGGTCAGTATTTTGTATTGATGGGACATTTGTCACCGCTTGATGGTATTGGCCCTGATGAAATTGGTTTGGATAAATTGGCTGAGCGTTTGGCTTCGGGTGATTTTGATGAATTGATTCTTGCGACTAACCCAACGGTAGAAGGAGAGGCGACCGCATATTATATTGCTGAGATTGCTCAAGAGTATAATGTGAAAGCCAGTCGTATTGCTCATGGTGTGCCGGTTGGTGGTGAACTAGAGTATGTTGATGGTACAACATTGTCGCATTCACTTATTGGTCGCCAGATGATTAACTAATGCAGTTTGACTGCAAACTATGAAATACAGACATAAAAAAAACCGCCTCGGCGGTTTTTTTATTACAACAGACTGTTTATTACAACAGACTGTTTATTACAGATTATGCTGCGAAGTTAGCTGCTGCGAAATCCCAGTTAGCTAGTTTCCAGAAACCTGCAAGGTAGTCTGGACGTACGTTACGGTAATCGATGTAGTATGCGTGTTCCCATAGATCTACAGTGATTAGCGGTGTAACACCTGCTTCGGTGATTGGCGTAGCTGCGTTAGACGTATTAACGATCTCTAATTCGCCTTGTGCATTTTTAACTAACCAAGTCCAGCTTGAACCGAAGTTGTTAACCGCTTTATCGTTAAATGCTGCTTGGAATGCTTCGAAAGAACCAAATTTAGCGTTGATAGCGTCAGCTAGTGCGCCTTCTGGTTGGCCCTTTGCTGCTGGTGTAAGGCTGTTCCAGTAGAATGTATGGTTCCATACTTGTGCAGCATTGTTGAACACTGGACCTGTAGAAGATTTAACAATTTCTTCTAAAGATTTTTCTGCTAGAGGAGTACCTTCGATTAGACCGTTAAGCTTAACCACATATGTGTTGTGGTGTTTACCGTAATGGAATGAAAGCGTTTCTGCAGAGATGTGTGGTTCAAGTGCATCTTGTGCATATGGTAAAGCTGGTAATGTGATACTCATAGATATTTCCTTATTTATTGATAGTTTTTAACTATCCATTGCTCATTTTTGATTTATTATACAAATGAATATTAACGCTAGTATTGCAGATATTCAAGCCTTCGGCTGGGAAATATTATCTAGAGTTATCAATTTGTAATTTCCTTTCGCGTTTTATCTGAAAGTAGCTAAAAAATGAGCAGAATAACCCTACAAAATAACGGTATTAAAGCAGCTATAATTAGCATAAAATAACGCACTAAATTCGTATTGATACATGCATTCAGTAACAGATCTTTAGAACTCTTTTAAAATTCTGAATTAGACTAGATGTAAACGTGATGATTTGTGAGGACACAATGGAAACTATAGATAAAATTAAACAGCAGATTTCTGACAACGCTATCCTTTTATACATGAAGGGTTCTCCAAAACTACCTAGCTGTGGTTTCTCTTCTCAAGCGTCTCAAGCCGTTATCGGATGTGGCGAGCAATTCGCTTATGTTGATATTCTGCAAAACCCAGATATCCGTGCTGAATTACCAAAATACGCAAACTGGCCGACTTTCCCACAACTTTGGGTTGGTGGCGAATTGGTTGGTGGTTGTGACATCATCATGGAAATGTTCCAACAAGGTGAACTTCAGCCATTAATCGCTGAAGCTGCTGCAAAAGTAAAAGAAGCTGCAGCTGAGTAATTTACTTTTTTAAAGTAGATTGTTCAATAGAAAATCGTTAGTAGCAAAAAAAGAATAACAAAAAGGGAAGCAATAGCTTCCCTTTTTTACGTCTACATTTTTAATTATAAAGTAGTTATTAAATTATAATGTTACAGCTGCAATCCAACCAAAAATAATAAGTGGAATGTTGTAGTGAATGAATGTCGGGATAACAGAGTCACGGATGTGATCATGCTGACCATCAACATTTAGACCTGATGTTGGACCAAGCGTAGAGTCTGATGCTGGAGAACCTGCGTCACCCAACGCCGCAGCCGTACCAACTAAAGATGCTGTCGCTAATGGCGAGAAACCAAACTGCAATGCAAGCGGTACATAAATAGTCGCTAGGATCGGAATGGTAGAGAACGATGAACCAATGCCCATAGTTACTAATAAACCAGTGATTAACATTAACAGTGCCGCTAAGCCTTTATTATCGCCAATTGCACCACCAATAGAGCTCACTAAACTTTCAACGCCACTCGTTGCTTTCATTACTTCTGCAAAACCAGAGGCCGCAATCATAATGAAACCAATCATTGCCATCATATGCACGCCCCGCGTGAACATATCTTGAGTTTCATCGAATTTGATCACGCCACCAAGCGTAAAAATAATGAAACCAGTGAGTGCACCTAAGATGATTGAGTCATAAATTAACTGTAGGCTAAGCGCTGCAACAATTGCCACTAAAGCTACGAAGATATGCGTAGGATTAAATACCACTTCGCTGCTTGTTTTAGTTGCGAGTGCTACATCAGCTTTGTATTCACGTGGCTTACGGTAGCTAAATACTACGGCAATAATAAGACCAATTACCATGCCTAACACAGGTAAAGCCATCGCTGTTGGTAATTGCTCGGCAACAACGTTAGCCCCGTTATCGTTCAGGTTTTTCAGTAAGATGTTATTTAAGAAAATACCACCGAAACCGATAGGTAAAAACATATACGTCGCGGTTAAACCAAAAGTGATCACACAGGCTACTGCACGGCGATCAAGTTTCAGCTTAGTCATTACCCCTAATAGAGGCGGCACTAATAGCGGAATAAACGCGATATGTACTGGAATGACATTTTGTGATGAGATTGCAACAAGTAATAAGGTAAATAATAAACCATATTTGAAGCTATTAATTTGGCGCTGTGAACTACCATCACCAAGACGGCTTACAACTTTTCGAGCAAGTAAATCAGTAATACCTGATTTTGAAATTGCCACCGCAAATGCACCTAGCATTGCGTAGTTTAGTGCGATTGATGCGCCGCCACCTAAACCAGAATTAAATGAACTAATCACTTCTTCTAACGGCAACCCTGCAATCAAACCACCCAAAAAGGCGCTGATTGTAAGTGCCACAACAACATTAATCCGCATAAAGCTGAGAATTAACATTGCCAGTACTGCAATAACCACGGGATTCATAAAACCTACTTTAAATTATCGAATATATTAATCAGCAGGCAGTATATAAAACAATGAGTCATAAGATAAGTAAATATTATAGATAAATGTTATAAGTAGGGGAAATTTTAGTGTTTTACATTAAAACAGACCTGTTTATTGCATTTTCGTGTGTTTACTTATGCATTTTTATGGTGCGATGACGCATTTTTGCGTATATCACTGCACGTAAATGGTAAAACTAGACTTGTGTCATCTTGACTGATCTCTGATGTGAGAGTGAAAATCTTCAGAGTTTAGCACTGCTTTTTTCTTATCTGTTCTATTATTCATCTATTAATCTTTTAACAATTAATACTTTTAAGTGTTATATACCTATGAGTGGCTAGGTTTTTTATGACATATGTGTTGCAGAATTGTTATTAAGTTGATTGAGTTAAATACGATCAATTGTTTTCTAAACAACATACAGGAAGTAATTATGAAAAAACTAACGAAGAAATTCTCAATGCAGTTACTAGTATCTTCATTGATTATTGGTGGAGCAATGTCAAGTGCATCGGCTGCTGAAAGTACTCTCGATAAAGTACGCTCAGGCGGAGTGCTTAAATGTGGTGTGAGTACGGGAATTCCAGGTTTCTCGAATACAGATGCTAAAGGTCATTGGGAGGGCATCGATGTTGAGTATTGCCGTGCACTTGCTGCCGCTGTTTTAGGTGATGCGAAAAAAGTTAAATTTATTCCATTAACCGCAAAAGAGCGTTTCACAGCTCTACAATCTGGTGAGATTGATGTGTTATCACGTAATACTACATGGACTTTACATCGTGATGGCGCTCTGGGTATTAACTTTATCGGTGTGACTTATTACGATGGTCAAGGCTTCATGGTAAATAAAGCTCTTGGTATCACTACAGCGAAAGAGCTGGATGGTGCGTCAGTGTGTATCCAGTCAGGTACTACCACAGAGTTAAATCTAGCTGATTACTTTCGCACAACGGGTATGAAATTTAAACCCGTGGTATTTGATACGTCAGATCAAACAGTGAGAGGTTTTGAAAGCGGTCGTTGTGATGTACTCACTTCCGATCAATCACAACTTTACGCATTACGTATTAAATTATCAAATCCAAAGTCAGCAGTTGTTTTACCTGAAGTGATTTCAAAAGAACCTCTCGGTCCTGTTGTTCGTCAAGGTGATGACAAATGGTTCAACGTAGCTAAATGGACGCTGAATATACTAATCAATGCTGAAGAATATGGTATTACAAAGCAAAACGTTGAAAAAATGAAAAAATCGAACGATCCAAACGTACGTCGTTTATTAGGGTTAGATGGTCCTAAAGGTAAAGGTCTAGGACTTAAAGATGATTGGTCATACCAAATTATCAAACAAGTTGGTAATTATGGTGACGTATTTAACGACACGGTCGGTACAGGATCTCCACTGGCGATTGAGCGTGGTTTAAATGCACTATGGAATGATGGCGGTATCTTATATGCGCCACCTGTTCGCTAATTCATAACCTGTATTAAAAAATATTGGGGCACACAATGCTTCAATATTTTTTCCTGCACATCGGTTGTTGTATGACACAAAATAGCCCAGGGGTTTAACCGTGAGTGGATCAAATTCTGTCTCTAAGAATACTGCGAAAGAACAAGCAGCAAAAACATTAGCCAAGTCTGAAGTCAATACATCGTGGTATCGCTGGATCTATAATCCAGGCGTACGCGCCGTACTCTTTCAAACTCTACTCGTCATCACCATTAGTGTAATTCTTTATTCATTAGTTAGTAATGCACTGCAAAATTTGCAGATCCGAGGTATTGCTACTGGTTTTGGTTTCATGGATCAAACGGCTGGTTTTGGTATTGGTATGTCATTGATTGAATATGACAGTACCGATACTTATGGACGCACATTCGTTGTTGGCTTGCTCAATACTGCACTAATAGGTGTGCTTGGAATAATTTTCGCCACTATTTTAGGTTTCATTATTGGTGTCGCGCGGTTGTCAAATAACTGGCTATTAAGCCGTGTCGCCTCTTTGTATGTGGAAATATTCCGTAATATTCCTTTACTGTTGCAGATATTGTTTTGGTATACCGTGGTATTACAAGCACTGCCTTCGGCGCGTAACAGTTTGTCGTTATTTGATGCTTTATTTTTAAATATTCGAGGTTTTTATTTACCGGGATTTAACTTTAATGATGGTGCTGTCGGGATCTTGATTGCGATAATTGTTTGTCTCATTGCGGGGATATTTTGGCATCATAAAGCACACAAACACCAAGAAGAAACCGGTGAATGCTTGCCCACTTGGCGTTACAGCTTGAGTCTGTTAATTGCCGTGCCTTTGCTAGTATATTTTGCTCTAGGACAACCAGTAAGCTTGGATTACCCAGTGTTAAAAGGGTTTAACTTTCAGGGAGGAGTCAATGTTAATCCTGAATTATTTGCCTTATTAATTGCCTTGAGTATCTATACCGCTTCTTTTATTGCTGAGATCGTTCGTTCTGGTATTAATGCTGTCGATCATGGCCAAACTGAAGCCGCTGGTGCGTTAGGTTTAACAAAAGGCACCACGTTGAAATTAATCATTATTCCGCAAGCACTACGTGTGATTATTCCACCGTTGACCAGTCAATATCTGAATCTTGTGAAAAATTCATCACTAGCGATGGCTATTGGTTATCCGGATTTGGTTTCTGTGTTTGCGGGTACGACGCTGAACCAAACTGGACAAGCGATTGAAATCATTTCAATGACGATGGGCGTTTATCTTGCGTTGAGTTTGCTGACCTCATTATTGATGAATATCTATAACAGTAAAAAAGCATTGATTGAAAGGTAGTTAATTATGGATCAATTTAATTTTTCACCGTCTCAGCCACCGCCATCGAATACTATTGGTGCAGCGGCTTGGTTACGGAAACATTTATTTTCTAATGTGAACAACTCGATCATTACCGTGGTTTTATTTGTATTTTTACTGTCAAGTTTATGGTCAATTTTCCAGTGGGGATTTTGGAATGCAGATTGGGTTGGCAGTACTCGAGCTGACTGCTCTAGAGAAGCGGCGTGCTGGGTCTTTATTCAAGTACGCTTTGAACAGTTCATGTTTGGTTTTTATCCTGAGGAAGAAAGCTGGCGACCAACATTATTCTTTGCTTCGTTAGTGGTATTTGTACTTTGGCTATTTATTGAAAAAATACCATATAAAAAATACGCACTTGTTTTTGTGTTAGTGCCATATCCATTACTCGCAACAGCGTTGCTTTATGGTGGCGTAGCCAGTTTACCTGTGGTTGATACGCATGCGTGGGGTGGGTTATTAGTCACTCTGATCATCGCATTGATTGGTATGTTAGTGTCTTTGCCATTAGGTATTATGTTGGCTCTCGGACGTCGTTCTCAAATGCCAATCGTGCGTAGTTTAAGTACGGTTTATATTGAGTTCTGGCGTGGGGTGCCATTGATCACTGTATTGTTTATGGCATCGGTGATGTTACCGCTATTTTTCACTGGCGATTTTGACGTTGATAAATTACTCCGTGCTTTAATCGGTGTTGTACTGTTTAACAGTGCTTACATGGCTGAAGCAATCCGTGGTGGTCTGCAATCAATTTCAAAAGGTCAATATGAAGCAGGCGAGGCACTTGGTTTAAGTTACTGGCGTTTACATCGCTTGATTATTTTACCGCAAGCTCTAAAGATCTGTATTCCATCGATAGTGAATACCTTTATTGCGCTGCTCAAAGATACCAGTCTTGTTCTCATCATTGGTATGTTCGATGTGCTGGGTATTGCTACCGCAGCGAATAGTGATCCTGAATGGCTCGGCTTTTCTACTGAAAGCTTTATTTTTGCCGCGCTGATATTTTGGATTATGTGTTTTGGGATGTCGCGTTATAGCTTACGTCTAGAGAACAAACTTAATACTGGCCATCGTTAATCGATCCAAGGAAGTAGGAATTAATTATGTTAGATAAAAACAACCAACAAGATGTCGTGATTAGTCTGCATGATGTGGATAAATGGTACGGAGAATTTCATGTCTTAAAGAATATTAATCTAAACGTTAAGAAGGGTGAAAAAATTGTTATTTGTGGCCCTTCCGGCTCTGGTAAATCGACACTTATTCGCTGTATTAACCACCTTGAAGAACATCAAAAAGGTGATATCGAAGTTGCTGGTACCTTACTTACTGACGATCTAAAACAGATTGAACTGGTGCGTAGCGAGGTGGGTATGTGTTTTCAGCACTTTAATTTATTCCCTCATTTGACGGTGTTAGAAAATTGCACGCTAGCGCCAATTTGGGTGAAAAAAATGCCGAAAAAAGAAGCTGAAAAATTGGCGATGGAATATTTGAATCGTGTACAAATTGCTGAGCAAGCGCATAAATATCCTGGTCAACTTTCTGGTGGTCAGCAGCAACGTGTAGCGATTGCACGCTCACTTTGTATGCAACCACAAGTAATGCTATTTGATGAACCAACATCGGCATTGGATCCTGAAATGGTACGTGAAGTACTCGATGTGATGGTGGAGCTGGCTAATGGGGGGATTACGATGATTTGTGTGTCGCATGAAATGGGCTTTGCGCGAGAAGTCGCGGACCGTGTTATCTTCATGGATGCAGGGGAAATTATTGAACAAAATACACCCGAAGAATTTTTTAGTAATCCACAATACGATCGTACTAAGCAATTTTTACAACAGATAATTCATTAGTCCTGATGGATGCATGATAAAAAGCCGCCATAGTGAAAGCACATAACTATGCCGGCTTTTATTGTATTAGGTTTGCTTACTTCAACCTAATATGGATTCATTATTGCTCTGTAATTTTATCAGTTTTATCGTTTGTGTCTGCAATAGCTTCATCTGCTGGTGTTTCTTCTGGCACTGGAAGCGGCCACCCGCCCATATCTTTCCATTTATTAACTATATAACAAAACAGTTCTGCAGTTCTTTCTGTGTCATATAAAGCCGAATGAGCAAGTTTGTTATCAAACGCAATACCAGCCGCCATACAGGCTTTAGCCAATACGGTTTGACCAACTGCAAGACCTGCAAGCGTTGTCGTATCAAATGTCGCAAAAGGGTGAAACGGATTACGCTTAATGTTTTCGCGAGTACTCGCTGCGTTCATAAAGCCATGATCAAATGCAGCATTGTGCGCAACCATGATGGCACGGTGACAGCCTGTTGCTTTTAATTGCTTGCGTACTTCTTTATAGATTTCAGTAATCGCTTCACGCTCTGGTACTGCGCCACGTAAAGGATTGGTCGGATCAATACCGGTGAAGTCTAATGCTGCTTGTTCTAAATTAGCACCTTCGAAAGGCTCTACATTAAAATGCACTGTGTGATCGATACACAAATAACCATCGTCATCCATGGTTAAGATCGACGCTGCAATTTCTAACATTGCATCTGTTTGTGCATTAAACCCAGCTGTTTCGATATCGATAACAACTGGAAGGTAGCCTCTGAATCGTTGGCTGAACGCGGACTTGTCTGATGTGCTCATTTGATCATTTATTAGTTTTGACTTAATTGCAATTATGCCATAATAATTGGATTGCCTCTAATGTAACTTTATTAAAGCGGTTTGGTTGCTGTTTATCTCAACAGTCTTATTAACGCTGGAATGTAAGTTGTCATCTAGGGCTGTCGAAAAAAGACATAGAATATAAAAAATTAATAAAACTACTAAAGCATTCTTTTTTGATACCGATAACTTAAATAGGCTCTTAAAGGATCGAACTATGGACCGTATTATTCCCAACATGCGAGTATTTATTTTAACTCTAGCTACATTGACTTCAATGGACGCAACTGCAAGTTTGAAAAACTATGCAGCGGGTTACGAGTACTCGAAATGGAACAATAGCCGTTCAACGCCGATCCAATGCAGCCTTGAACACGACATTCCTCGTTATGGTCAAGCGCGTTTTACTAGTCGTGCCTCAAAACTTATCAACCTAAACTTCGAGTTAGATATGAAGCGTTTACCAGCGCGTGCTGAAATGGCGTCGTTGCGTGCAGTGCCACCAAGTTGGAAGCCGGGCAGTGCAGCTGTCGATCTTGCTGATGTCAAATTGTATCGTCAATTTAAAGGCTCAGTTGAAGAACAGCCTGCATGGCGTATGCTTGATGCACTTGATTCTGGTAATTATCCAACCTTTTATTTCCGTGATTGGTACCGTGGCGGAGAGTTCATCAGCGTGGGTTTATCATCAGTTAATTTTCAGAAAAAATACCAAGTATTCATGGATTGCGTGAGTAATCTATTGCCTTATGGCTTAGATGATATTGCTTACTCGGTGCTTGATTTTAATAAAGACAGTAATGATTTAACTCAGTCGAGTAAAAATCGTTTAGATATGATCAAAGAGTTCTTGAAATACAGCCCAGAAACCAATGTTGTCGTTGTGGACAGTTACACTGACAGTTATGGCGATGCTTTCCGTAATCAAGAAACTTCAGCCGTACGTGCTGAAGATATCAAACAATATTTCCTCAAAAACGGTCTGAAAGACTTAGCTATCACGACTAAAAGTTATGGTGAAAAAAGTCAGATTGCATCCAACAGAAATGTACTTGAACGCGCTAAAAATCAGCGTGTTGTGATATCCTTAGGGCAACCAGTACTATAAGCTAGATCTATAAAGCTATATCCAGAGCTATAATTTTTGGCTCAGAGTTATAACCTGTTTTAGATAGTACGCATTTTCCCTTTGATTTTATATTTAGGATGTATTTATGCAGTTCTTACATACCATGGTTCGTGTCAAAAACCTCGAAACGTCATTAGATTTCTACTGTAACCACTTGGGCTTAGTGCAAGTTAAGCGTGATGATTATGAAGCGGGTCGTTTTTCACTGATCTTTTTAGCTGCAGCAGGTGACGCTGAACAAGCTAAACAAAACTCGCGTCCCACCTTGGAGCTAACTTATAACTGGGATGAAGAAAGCTACGAAGGCGGTCGTAATTTTGGTCATTTAGCGTATGAAGTAGAAGATATTTATGCTAAATGCGCAGAGCTGCAAGCAGCTGGTGTCGTCATCAACCGTCCACCTCGTGATGGTTACATGGCTTTCATTCGCTCACCAGATGGTATCTCGATTGAGTTACTGCAAAAAGGCGAACGTAAGCCAGTACAGGAACCTTGGGCATCAATGGCCAACATTGGTGAATGGTAATTGCACTCCGTCATGTTTAGTCTTGAAAGCATCTTCTAGGAGATGCTTTTTAGTTTTTGATGTGTAATTCGGTATGTTGAACCTTTATTTTTTGTCTTTATATTGCTTAGAACTGGGCAATACCTACCTCTTTATCCTTAGTTTATTTTATTAAAAATAGCTTCATCGGTATATATACGTGTCTATGTCAATGAATATGTATTAAATATAAGCTCTGGCAATATTTGGTGGTTTTTCGTGCTGTTTATGTTGAAGCGGTTTTAACATTCCCCTATAATGCGCGCTGCTGATTCAACGCTATAACTTATTTTTAAGTTTATTAACTATTTTTATAAATCCTGTAGGGGAAATTAATGTCTACAACACTTTCTAACCCAGCACCATTAGGTCTAATGGGCTTCGGTATGACTACCGTTTTACTAAATATCCATAACGCTGGATTCTTTCCAATGGATTCTATGATCCTAGCTATGGGTATGTTCTACGGTGGTATTAGCCAAGTTATCGCTGGTATTTTGTGTTACAAACGTGGTGATACGTTTGGTACTACAGCATTTACTTCTTACGGCTTTTTCTGGTTAACACTGGTAGGTCTTATCCTTATGCCAAAAATGAACATCGGTGTTGCACCTAGCCCTGCAATGTTCATGGGTTGGTACTTATTGCTTTGGGGTTTATTCACTGGTGGTCTATTCATCGGTTCATTACGCTACGCACGTGTTAAGCAAATCATCTTTGGTTCACTTACAATTCTATTCTTCCTATTAGCTGCTCGCGATTTCACTGGTAGTGAAGTAATTGGCGTTATCGCTGGTTATGTTGGTATCTTCTGTGGCCTAAGCGCTATGTACTTCAGCATGGCTCAAGTACTAAACGGCGAATTCGGTCGTGAAGTTATGCCTGTAGGTAAAGCAGTATTTAAATAATACTAATTAAGATAATGTTCAAATAACATTATTTTGAATTGAAAAAAGCCGCTATTAATTTCGATTAATAGCGGCTTTTTTGTAACTTTACTTTACTCCTTTCTTTGTTATATCTCAAAATTCAATTTACATTGATTATCAAACTATATAAAATCAATCTAGTTTGATAATCAATGTAAATAACAGGGAAAACAATGCATACTCACACAATAGAAAAGTGGCAACACGAGCATAATTTTACCAACCATAACCATCAAGGTGAGCGACGTGCGTATTATGTGCTTATCCTAACTGTCATCACCATGGTAATAGAAATTGCTGCAGGAACCATTTACGGTTCAATGGCTTTACTGGCTGACGGCTGGCATATGGGCACTCACGCTGTAGCGTTCTTGATCACCATTTTTGCATATCAATATGCTCGTAAGCATGCCAACGACAAATCTCTTGCTTTCGGTACTGGCAAAGCTAGCGTTTTAGGCGGATTTAGCAGTGCTATTGCCCTAGGTTTAGTTGCGATGATTATGCTTGCTGAATCTATTCATCGCTTAATGTCACCGCAGGAAATTCAATTTAATGAAGCTATTCTAGTTGCCATGGTTGGTCTATCCGTTAATATTATCAGTGTATTTTTACTGAAAGATGACCACCACCATCATGACCATCACCATCACCATCACCATCATGATGACCACAACATGAAAGCAGCTTACTTTCATGTCTTAGCCGATGCGCTTACCTCTGTGCTCGCTATATTCGCACTCGTTGCTGGGAAATACTGGGGCTGGAATTGGGTCGATGCGTTAATGGGCATTGTAGGCTCAGTGATTATTACTCGATGGGCATTTGGCCTGATAAAGCAAACGAGCCCGATCTTGCTTGATGCAAGTATTTATCCTGAGTATCAAGAAAAAATAGTTAACACCATAGAGATGGAAGACGATAATAAAGTCAGTGATGTTCACATTTGGAAAATCAGCGCTGATCACTACGCTGCAATGATTTCATTAGTGACTCGCGATCCAAAAACTGTGGATTATTACAAGCAGCTACTGGCAAAATTTGATAAAATTAGTCATATAACAATTGAAGTAAACCATTGTATAAAGACAGGTCAAATTGCTGATGAAAGAACTTGAAAAACTGAATCATTCCATTATTGAATTTTATGATAAACTTTCTTCATGGGAGCAGTCAGTTGTTAAAGACAAGCATTTGTCACTTGCGCAAACCCATACCATTGAAGTGTTGGGCAGTCATGGCGCAATGCGTATGACAGAACTTGCTAGCCGATTAGGCATAACGACAGGCACACTGACAGTGCAAATAGATAAATTGGTTAATGCTGAATTTATTCAGCGACGTCCCCATCATTCTGACCGACGCTCTATTTTGGTTGACTTAACCGACGAGGGACAGAAACTTTATCATGAACATGATGATCTACACCTCAGCTTGACTCAAGATATTACTGCTAATTTAGATGAAAATGAATGTGCCATACTGCTTAAGTGTCTATCTAAAATGAATACACAATTCTAATTTGTATCTCTAAATTAAATAAAACCTCCGTAAAGGAGGTTTTATTTATTAAACCACGACATTTGTACGTTAGGTTTATTTTTATATCACTTGTTTGATTTCTATTTTTTATCTATCAAGGCTGCTTTTTCGCTGATTTAGCAGAACTACATTTTCCACTTTCAGCGCATCCGATGCATGTTGAACCTTTGCGCTTTTCACTGACTATTTTTGCTATAGCAAGTACTACAATCAAACTAATGATGAGAGATACTATTATATTTGCCATAATTAGTTTCCTATGCAGTATACATATTTAACTTTTGTTCAGCCTTATGTTCACCTTTGTACATAAAGTAAATTAAAGTAGCGACAAGTATTAAAGTAACCACTAGACCATAGATAACCCCTTGACCTAATGCCCCTGTTGTAATTAACGTACCAACCTGATAAGTAAGGAATGCAACAACGTAGCCCATGCCAAATTGAAATGCGATACCGCCCCACAGCCATTTCTTATCTTCCATTTCAGCATTCATCGCACCTAGCGCAGCGAAGCACGGCGGCGTAAATAAATTAAACATTAGATAAGATAATGCCGCCACAGAAGACAATCCCATGATGTTCGCAACATCTGAACTACCCGAAATCAAGGCCAGTTCCTCAGTATCAATAAAGTTAGTAATACCATACACCACCGCTAGTGTGCCAACCACATTTTCTTTGGCAATAAAGCCTGTGATCGCCGCCGCCGCCAATTGCCATACCCCAAACCCAAGTGGCACTAGCACCAATGCGAATGGTGATGCCACACTCGCGAGGATACTTGTTCCTGTCGCGCCTTCAGCAACTACTTCAAACTGCCAATTAAATGTTTGCATTACTTGCACTACAGCATTACATAATAAAATAATGGTACCGGCTTTAATAACGAATGCCTTTGCTCTTGAGAGCGTAGAAACAACCGCGCGCTTTACACTTGGGAATCTATATTCAGGTAGCTCCATGATAAAGAATGACCGCGCATTTTTTTCGCCAGTAATACGCACCACCACTAACGCACCAAAGGTGATGATTGCAATCCCCATAAAGTACATAGATGTGCCGACCCATGCTGCATCATTGAAAAAGACACCCGCAAATAATGCGATCACCGGCAGTTTCGCGCCACAAGGCATGAACGGCGTTAACATCGCAGTGGTCCTGCGCTGCCTTTCATTTTGTATTGTTCTTGTCGCCATAATGCCAGGAATTGCACAACCAGTACCAATAACCATTGGAATAATTGATTTACCAGACAGGCCAAGATGTTTGAAAAAGCGATCCATAATAACGGCAACACGCGCCATGTAACCACAGTCTTCAAGCAATGCGAGTAAGAAAAACAGCACCATAATTAATGGTAAGAACCCGACAACAGCACCAACACCACCAATAATACCGTCGAGTAATAATGCGCTAAGCACAGGTGAAACGTCGCTACCTAATAACCCTTCAGCGATACTGTAAAATGCATTAATCCAACCCACCAGTGTATCCGCTAAAATAGGTCCTAAATGCGTTTGTGAGATAGAGAATACACTCCACATGATCAATGCAAAAATCGGCAGACCGAGCCATTTATTAGCCACGACTCTATCAACCGTATCTTGCATTGTTTGGGTATTATTTTTAACTTGTCTTTGTTCTACTTTTTCTACGATGCTTTTTACAAATGCAAAGCGCTTAATATCTGCTGCTTCAACTAATTTAGCATCACTTAAATCAACACATTTATTTTCAAAAGGCACGGCTTGCTGTTTACCACTAAGTTCAAGAGCGGTAGAGATAACGTTATCTAACCCATTCTTAAAACCCTTTGTCGCCATAGTTTCAATAACAGGACAACCAAGTAGTTTGCTTAATGCTTGAGTATCAATATCCGTTTTTTTATTCTTGACTAAATCACTTTTATTCAGTGCTACGACAACAGGAATACTAAGTTCTAAAAGTTGAGTTGTGAAAAACAAGCTACGACTTAAATTGGTCGCATCAACAATATTAAGGATAACATCGGGTGCTTCGTTTTTAACAAAATCTCGCGCGATCGCTTCTTCTGAAGAAAAAGGCGACATTGAATAAGCACCGGGTAAATCAACCGCTGTAATGTCAGCATTGGTTTTATTAAACGTCGTTTTTACTAACCCTTCCTTTTTCGATACAGTCACGCCGGCCCAATTACCAACGTGGGCTGTTTTACCTGTTAACGCATTGAACAATGTGGTTTTGCCACTATTTGGATTACCCGCTAATGCTATTTTCACAACAACTCTCCTAGTGATAGTAATAATGATCACGAAAATCATTATCATCGGTAAGCACAACAATCCTCTGTTAGGATGATTGTTGTCTTAAGGTTTAAGCGTTATTCGCTTGAATTTTTATATATGAATGGTGTTAATAAAGTTAGATAAGAACAGCTTGTGCTAAGTCACTGCCGATACTGTATCTCGCGTCCTTAATACTAATGACGTAACTCTCTGACAGTATCGAGATTAATGTGATGGTTTCACCCTTAAAGCAGCCCAATGTGAATAGGAAGTTGGCAATTGCGGAATCCCCTGCATCCACACCCTTAATAACGTAATCTTGATTTACTTTTGCTTGGGATAAGTTCTGAGCTGTCGCTTGTGTGGTGAGCAAGTCTGCGGATGATAATGCTAGTGAGTTATTAAATATTGAACTGTTCATAATTACTTATCCAAATATGGCACTCTATGACTGAGTGTATGTCTCTATTCTGATTGGCTTACGTCATAAACGTATGATTAAATTAAATGATAGTAATTATCATTTAATTTAATCATACTCTGAAAAGTAATTTATTTATTGACTTAGATCATTAACCCTTTGTGAGTACCTGTTTTTTTGATAAGTGTAACTACTGTGCACATAAATAGCTAACTAGAGCCAATACAATTCCAAACTATGGATAAGAATATCCAGCAATATTCTCGTATTTATAATCACTACAAAGGCATATCAAGGAATTAAAAATCCTTCATTTCCTCTATAAGATCTAATCTTCTGGATAAATCTTGTCTTTAAATTCGCATAGGTCTTCTATCATACATGAGCCACAGCGCGGCTTACGGGCTATACAGGTGTAACGACCGTGTAAGATAAGCCAATGATGTACATCGACTTTGAACTCGGCAGGGACGACTTTAAGCAGTTTATCTTCTACTTGATCAACATTCTTACCCATTGCAAATTTAGTACGATTAGAAACACGGAAGATGTGGGTATCAACGGCAATGGTTGGCCAACCAAAGGCGGTATTTAAAACGACGTTTGCAGTCTTTCTGCCGACCCCGGGTAATGCCACTAACGCATCTAAATCTTCCGGCACTTCACTGTCGTGTAAATTTATCAGCATTTCACAGGCTTTGATAACATTGTTGGCTTTTGAGTTATACAAGCCAATCGTTTTAATGTAAGTCTTTAAACCTTCCACGCCCAAATTAAAAATAGCTTGTGGGGTATTGGCGACAGGAAATAACTTATCTGTGGCTTTATTGACACTAACATCGGTCGCTTGCGCAGAAAGGGTAACGGCAACTAATAACTCAAACGCAGAGGAGAAGTTAAGCTCAGTCTCTGGGTGAGGGTTGTTATCACGCAAGCGTTCTAAAATAACGCGACGTTTCTCCTTGTTCATTACAGCATCCTTTTAATTTAGATCTTTTTAACCGATATTAATAAGGCTTGCAGTATAATACGGCAAGCCTATAAATAAATTCTAATGTGATTATTCGCTTGTTTCAGCGACTTGCTTAGGCTCTTCAACTGTTTCAACTACGGGCGTAGTTATAACTTTAGCTTTACGGCGATCAAGTCTCTCATCGATGGCGTGTTTCATTGCCATTAAAAAGCCCATACCGATAAATGCACCCGGCGCTAGAATTGCTAATAGGAAACTGGTATCAGCATGAAATACTTCGATGCGTAAGGCGCTTGCCCAATCACCGAGTAATAAATTCATGCCATCAAACAGGGTACCTTGGCCTAAAACTTCGCGAATTGCGCCAAGCACAACCAATACCGAAGTAAAACCTAACCCCATAAACAAACCATCAACGGCAGCAGGCACAACCGCGTTACGTGAAGCAAATGCTTCGGCGCGACCAATAATAATGCAGTTAGTTACAATCAGCGGAATGAAAATACCCAGAGATTGGTACAGTTCGTAGGTATAAGCGTTCATTAATAGCTGCACGCTGGTAACAAACGAGGCGATGATCATCACGAAAATAGGAATGCGGATCTCTTTCGGAACCCAAGTTCGGATCAATGACACTGTGATATTGGATGCAATGAGCACTAACATCGTTGCTACGCCTAAACCTAGGGCATTAGTTACTGTTGCTGAAACGGCAAGTAATGGACAAAGGCCGAGAGCTTGCACTAAACCCGGGTTATTCTTCCATAAACCTTGGTAAATTATATCGCGATACTGGCTCATGATTGACTCCAACATGATGGTGCATTAGCAAGTTCAGCTAGATGATTTTCATTATACAAGGTTAGGATGTTTTTCACTGATTTAACCACAGCGCGCGGAGTAATAGTCGCGCCAGTAAAGGCATCGAAATCGCCGCCATCTTTGGTTACAGCCCAAGTTCGTTCATTGGCTTCTGTCAGCGATGAACCGATGAAGTCATCAACCCATTGCGTTTTATTATAATCGACTTTATCACCTAAGCCGGGAGTTTCTTGATGTGTTAGGACTCGCACTCCAGTAACACTGTCATCAGAACTGATACCTACAACCAGTTTCATCTTACCGTTGTAACCATCTGGTGCCACGCCTTCGACAGCGTAACCCGTAACAATACCAGACTGGGTTGCTGTAAATATACGTTGTGGTTCGGTGACGCCAAGATATTCTTCATTACTGAGTAATTTACAGCTCTCGAAGATATTATTGTCGTGACTTTCAGCGGGTAAAAGCTGGTTAATGATGGATAATAATTGTTTCTGTTCTTGGGCTGCAATGCGTTCACTCGTCACACTGTGTGTAATCGCAACCACTGAAGTACAAGCCAAAGCAAATAGGGCAAGTACCGCGCCATTTTTTTTCATTGAAGCAAGCATGTTGTTTCCTATTTGTGGCCGTATACGCGAGGCTGAGTATAATAATCAATTAATGGTACGCACATATTACCGAGTAATACTGCAAACGCCATGGCGTCCGGATAACCACCCCAACTACGAATGATATAAACCAGCATACCTATGATGGCACCGAAGATAATACGGCCTTTCGGCGTGGTTGCGGCTGATACTGGATCGGTGGCAATAAAGAACGCGCCAATCATGGTTGAACCAGAGAATAAGTGAAAAACGGGTGAACCAACAGCATCTGGTAGCCATAAATAAAACACCGCGGAGATCAAGAACAAACCCGCTAATACACCAGCAGGGATGTACCATAAAATAGCACGTTGACTGAGTAGATAAATACCACCGACTAAGAAAGCAATATTAACCCATTCCCAACCTAAACCAGATAACCAGCTGAACATATCCTGTTGTTGAATTTCAGTAACTGTATTACCTAATTTCAAGCCATTTTTTAAGGTGTCCAATGGCGTGGCCATAGTCATGCCATCAATATTCTGGATCAGCTGATAAGCACTGTGACCATCGAGTGTTGCACCGGTAAATATGCAGCTAAATGTATCCCAAATGGTTAATTCAAAACCGGTTATTTCGCTTACCGGTGGCCAAGTTGTCATTTGCAATGGGAATGAAATAAGTAACATCACATAAGCAACCATCGCCGGATTGAAAATGTTTTGTCCTAAACCGCCGTAGAGTTGCTTGGCAATGGCAATCGCAAATACCGCGCCCATTACCGAAATCCACCAAGGTGCTAAACCCGGAACGGCAATGCCGATCAACACTCCGGTTAATAGCGCGCTATTATCTTTAACACGATTTAGGATTGGCTGTTTACGTAAATGTAGGAATACTGCTTCAGTAATAATTGCCGTCATACTAGCAAGGACAATATGAATTAAATTACCTTCGCCGAAGAAATACCATTGTGCTGCAATACCAGGTATCAAGGCGATAATGACTTTACGCATGAGATCACTGGTACTGGTTCCGATATGATTATGTGGAGAGCTTGCTAATCTAAATGCCATATTATTTATCACCTGCTTGCGCTAGTTTCTTTGCTTTCGCTTTTGCGATGGCAGCGGCTATCGCTGCTTTTTTTGCATCTGTTTTTGTTGCTGGTTCGGCTGATCTTGCTACTTCACTTTCAACCTTTCTATTCGTATCCACCTTTTTATCTTGCGCAGCTTTCTTGGCTTTAGCACGGGCAATAGCTGCAGCAACTGCCGCCTTTTTCGGGTCAACAGCTGGCGCTGCGTCTTCGATAACGTCAGCTGGGTTGGGATCATCAGCAGAGTTTTCTGTTTGAGCTTGCGCGGCTTTCTTAGCTTTAGCGCGGGCGATGGCAGCAGCAACGGCTGCTTTCTTCGGGTCAACAGCTGGCGCTGCGTCTTCGATAACGTCAGCTGGGTTGGGATCATCACCAGATTTTTCTGTTTGAGCTTGCGCGGCTTTCTTAGCTTTAGCGCGGGCGATGGCTGCAGCAACGGCCGCTTTCTTCGCATCGACTGGAGTGTCTGAATCAGAGCTTGCTTCAGTCAATCCAACTTTTTTGGCTTTAGCACGGGCGATAGCCGCAGCAACGGCCGCTTTCTTCGCATCGACTGGAGAGTCTGAATCAGAGCTTGCTTCAGTCGTTCCAGATTTTTTGGCTTTAGCACGGGCGATAGCTGCAGCAACGGCCGCTTTCTTCGCATCGACTGGAGAGTCTGAATCAGAGCTTGCTTCAGTCGTTCTAGATTTTTTGGCTTTAGCACGGGCGATAGCTGCAGCAACGGCCGCTTTCTTCGCATCAACAGGAGTGTCTGAATCAGAGCTTGATTCAGTCGTTCCTGCATTCTCAGCTTTACGAGCGCGTATGTCTGCTTTTCTCGCTTCACGTTGCGCTATCACGGCACTATTATCTGGATCGCCAGTGGCTTGCGCTTTCTTAGCCTTAGCGCGAGCGATCGCTTCTGCAACAGCATCCGCTTTAGGTGCCGACTCTGCTTGTTTGGCTTTTTTAATACGTTCCATCGCCGCTTTTACTGGATCTTCACCAGTGCTAGCTTTTGTTGTCGCGCGACGTTTTTCAGCAGCATCTTTTTGGCGCTGTTCACGTTGCTGTTTTTCTTGTTCTAAACGCGCATTACGTTTTTCGAATTTTTCTTTAGCAACTGCAGCGGCGGCAATACCGTCTTCGTGTTCGCGCAGTTCAACTTTAGCAATACGGTATTGATGTACCAGTGGGATCTGACTTGGACAAACGTAACTGCAAGCACCGCATTCGATACAATCTTTAAGATTATAATCAGATAACTTATCGACATCTTTGGCTTGGCTATACCAGTGCAACTGCTGTGGTAATAGATCCATTGGGCAAACTTCAGCGCATTCACCACAACGGATACAAGCATCTGCTTCGCGAATTTGTGGAACCTCATTCTTGCCAGCAGCCAAAATACAGTTACCCGTTTTGGTCAATGAAAATTGGCTGTGGGGCAGGGTGAAGCCCATCATAGGGCCGCCATAAATAAGCGCTTCTGTTTGTGCTTCTTTACAGTGAAATTCAGTTAATAAATGCTGTACAGGTGTGCCTATTAAGGCGCGGACATTACGAGGCTGGCTAAAGCCTTCACCGGTTAAGGTAACGATACGATCAAGCAGTGGTTGGCGGTCAATAATGGCTTGTTTAATCGCATAAACGGTACCTACATTTTGCATAACAATACCCGATTTAGCTGGGATCTCACCTTTACCGATTTCTTTGCCAGTTAATACTTTAATTAACTGTTTTTCACCGCCATTTGGATACTTAGTCGGTACTTGGCGAATGACGATATTGGCATCTTGATTTGCTGCCGAAATTGCTAGCTGTAGTGCTTGCGAGGCTTCGGGTTTATTATCTTCAATACCTATGATGCAAATTTGTGGTTTGATCATGTGCATTAATATTTTAATGCCTTGAACGATGTCCGCTGCATATTCACGCATGAGCACATCATCAGAAGTAATATAAGGTTCACATTCGGCTGCGTTTATCAGTAGAAAATCAATTGGCTGACGATCACTCAGTTTAACTGCAGTAGGGAAACCTGCACCGCCCATGCCTGCAATACCAGATTGGCTGATATGCTGCTGTAATTCAGCTGTTGATAATTGGCCATAAATTAGTGCTGGTAGTTGTTCAACAGCATTATCTTGTTCATCACTGCGGATTTTTATCGCTAATTCTGGAATTGATGATGGATGCGTACTTGGATATTGACCGATATTTTCGATGATGCCTGATGTTGGCGCATGGACAGGCACTGTCATGAAAGAATCACTTTCAGTTAAGGCTTGACCTTTTAGTACTCTATCGCCAATTTCGACAATGATTTTACCTGCACCGCCAATGTGTTGTTTTACCGGAATTACCAAATGCGACGGTAAATTAACAGCGGCAATGGCTAAACTGGTTGATTGGCTTTTGTTTTCTGTCGGGTGCACGCCACCTAAGTAACGCCACAATTTCCCTTTTTTTATTTGCTCAACTAATGACAACATGAGACCTACTTAATATTCACTACAGGGATTGAATCTAACTGCCACTTCCATGCAGTATCAACGGGTTCCATCACGATACAATCGGTTGGGCAAGGGCTTACACATAATGTACAGCCGGTACAATCTTTGACAATAACGGTATGCATGGCGCGCGTCGCACCCGCAATCGCGTCAACAGGACACGCTTGGATACACTTGGTACAACCAATACAATCTTCTTCGATGATCCGCGCTACTTTTTTTATATTGGCGTCTTCAGCTTGCTCTGCCATGGGGATTGCTTCAACACCCATAATATCAGCAATTTTTTCAACAGTATCGGCGCCCCCTGGTACGCACAAGTTTACCGCTTCGCCATTAGCTACTGCTTCGGCGTATGGTTTACAACCTGGGTAACCACATTGGCCGCATTGGGTTTGTGGAAGTTCAGTGTCAATTTGCTCGACCAGCGGGTTGCCTTCTATTTTAAAACGAATAGCAGCCCAACCAAGACCGATACCAAATATCGATGCTAGAACGACGAGAGTGATTATTGCGAGAAGAATTGTAATCATAGGTATCAATAAATTAGAGTTTAACTAGGCCGGTAAAGCCCATGAATGCGAGAGACATTAATCCAGCGGTGATCATCGCAATAGAAGTGCCTTTGAATGGTGCTGGTACATTAGCTGCAGCAAGGCGTTCACGCATCGCTGCAAATAAAATTAGTACTAAAGAGAAACCAACTGCCGCGCCAAAACCGTAAACTGCACTCTCAATGAAGTTATGTTTTTCATTGATGTTTAACAATGCCACGCCTAATACGGCGCAGTTAGTGGTGATCAGCGGTAAGAAAATACCAAGTAAGCGATAAAGTGTCGGACTGGTTTTATGCACGACCATTTCGGTGAATTGCACCACGACGGCAATGACCAAGATAAAGCTCAGAGTGCGTAAATATTCAAGCCCTAATGGCGTTAAGAGATAGGTTTCGACGAGGTAAGAACACATTGCGGCAATTGTCAGCACGAAAGTTGTCGCAAAAGACATACCGATAGCACTTTCAAGTTTGCTTGATACACCCATGAAAGGGCATAAGCCAAGAAATTTGACTAAGACAAAATTATTTACGAGAACAGTGCTTACCAACAGTAAGATATATTCAGTCATGACAGTGTAATTTATTTATATAGGAAGCGATATTATCGGGGATTTGTGACTTGGTTACAATAAAAAATTATCTAATTAAACTAGGAATTAAAACGATTTACGCTGAGCTGTAGAATAACTGCCCAGAGATATAATGTTTTGGATAAGATCACTGTCCATTTTTATGGCTCAGAGCCTTTATGTTATTTAGAATATATTCTGATAAGGCAAATAAAGTAAAAAGATTGAATTTTTAATCTGGGTTTAATATGCAGTTTTATACTGGATGGGAGATTTTATTTAAGCGGATAACTAAGGCTAGCAAGATAATTAAGATAAAAATGAGGATGTATAATAAGTGGCTCCCCTTGCTAGACTCGAACTAGCGACATATGGATTAACAGTCCACCGTTCTACCAACTGAACTAAAGGGGAACAAATTGTATTAATAGAAGGTGTTATTAACCGCGTTACCAGTTACCGTTCTATTAATTTTGATTTATGCGATTCAAATAATAATTATAAGAAGGCTTAAATCTAAAATGGCTCCCCTTGCTAGACTCGAACTAGCGACATATGGATTAACAGTCCACCGTTCTACCAACTGAACTAAAGGGGAACAAATTGTAACTTAACCGAACTATATAAAAACCGCGTTACTGGTAATAATTCCATCAAGGTTTAGTTATGTGATTACACATTACTAGAATATGGCTCCCCTTGCTAGACTCGAACTAGCGACATATGGATTAACAGTCCACCGTTCTACCAACTGAACTAAAGGGGAATTAATTGTCTTTGTTTCGAAGACGGGGCGAATATTAAGGCTACTTGATTCGACTGTCAATGATAAAGGGATCAAAAAAAATATTTCCACTTACTTTGTTGAATTACTGAGCGATGGTGTTTAAGAAGTGCTAATAGCGCCTCCGAAACAATCAATGGTTTAGCACCAATTGAAAGTAACTAACCAGTTTATATCCCAACATAGTTTTAGGAAAAAATTACATATAAAGGAAAGAGAAAATAACGACAGGTCGTCGTGAATTTATTTTGTGATGTGGGTAAGTATTAAAACTGCCACTTATCCACTAAATCTGTGGATAAGTCTGTAGATTAAGTCTGTAAAAGTTTATGTGGTAATATAATTACGAAATTAACTGTAAGCTTTAAAATAGATTTCAACGCTGTTTAATCTTTATTTATCAATGTTTTAATTGTACTTTTCGTTAACTGTTATAGCTGTGGTTATCATGTTTTGATTTGTTGTATCAAAAATAACCTCGTAATTAACTTTTTTATTGTTCTGTTGATAACTACTTGACATTTTCTATTTGGACGAAGTCTTTTTTATTTCATGGCAGAAGCGTGATATGTTGGTATTATGTGTAACCTTATCTTTTATCTGCAAGGTTTTTGACTGCAATAATGACAACTCTCTTTGACTTACGCTCTGATTATTCACCAAACGGTGATCAGCCTGCTGCTATCAAGAAATTAGTAGATGGTTTTAACGATGGTATCGCCAGCCAAACACTGCTTGGTGTCACTGGCTCAGGTAAAACATTTACGATTGCAAACATGATCGCACAGCTTAATCGTCCCGCAATTTTGATGGCACCGAACAAGACACTGGCAGCGCAGCTTTATGCTGAGATGAAAGAGTTCTTTCCCAATAATGCAGTTGAGTATTTTGTTTCTTATTATGATTATTATCAGCCTGAAGCTTATGTACCGAGTACTGATACCTTCATTGAGAAAGATGCCGCTGTTAATGCTCATATTGAGCAAATGCGTTTATCTGCAACCAAGGCTTTGTTAGAACGACGCGATGTTATTTTGATTGCGTCAGTTTCAGCTATTTATGGTTTGGGTGATCCAGAGTCTTATTTGAAGATGATGCTGCATGTTTCGGTGGGGGAAGTGATTAGTCAGCGTAGTATTATCCGCCGTTTAGCCGAATTACAATATGCCCGTAATGATATGGCATTTCAGCGCTCTACGTTCAGAGTTCGTGGTGAGGTCATCGATGTTTATCCAGCAGAATCCGATAAGCATGCCGTACGGATTGAAATGTTTGATGATGAAATTGAACGTATTAGTTATTTTGACCCTCTAACAGGTGCAATAGAAACAACCGTCCAGCGTGCGACTATTTATCCTAAAACGCATTACGTTACTCCGCGCGAAAAAATATTAGCGGCGATCGACAAAATAAAAATCGAATTAGGCGAACGTAAAAAGCAGTTGTTGTCAGCCAATAAATTAATTGAAGAGCAGCGTGTTAGCCAACGAGTACAGTTCGATATTGAGATGATGCAAGAGCTCGGTTACTGCTCTGGTATTGAAAACTATTCACGCTATTTGTCTGGTCGTACACCGGGTGACGCGCCTCCAACATTATTAGATTACTTGCCTGATGATGGCTTATTAGTGATTGATGAGTCTCATGTTACTGTGCCGCAGATTGGCGCTATGTATAAAGGTGATCGATCACGTAAAGAAACGTTAGTGGAATTTGGTTTTAGATTACCTTCAGCATTAGATAATCGGCCATTAAAATTTGAAGAATTTGAAGCTATTTCACCGCAAACCTTGTATGTCTCTGCGACGCCAAGTCAGTATGAAATGGAACGCTGTGGTGATGATATTGCTGAGCAAGTCGTGCGACCGACTGGTTTGCTTGATCCACAAATTGAAGTGCGTCCTGTCGCGACACAGGTTGATGATTTACTCAGTGAGATTAACATTCGTGTAGCAAAAGGTGAACGGGTCCTAGCAACTACCTTAACGAAACGTATGTCTGAAGATTTAGCTGAATATCTTGCCGATCACGGCGTTAAGGTTCGTTACCTGCACTCAGATATTGATACGGTTGAACGGGTAGAGATCATTCGTGATTTACGCTTAGGTAAATTTGATGTTTTAGTCGGCATTAACTTATTGCGCGAAGGGCTAGATATGCCAGAAGTTTCGCTGGTTGCGATCCTTGATGCGGATAAAGAAGGTTTCTTACGTTCGGAACGCTCTTTGATTCAAACTATTGGCCGTGCCGCTCGTAACCTTGAAGGTCGAGCGATCTTGTATGCAGGTAAAATAACCAAGTCTATGGATAAGGCAATTACCGAAACTAATCGTCGCCGTGAGGTACAGCATGCTTATAACGTCAAAAATGGCATAACGCCAAAAGGGCTGGATAAGAAAATTATCGATACGCTTGGATTTGGTGGCACACCTGAAGCTGAAAAAATGCGTATTGCTGAGAAAAATGCTGTTTACGCGGTATTCACTCCTGCGGAACTAAGCAAAGAGATCGTGAGATTAGAAGAAGAAATGTATCGTTATGCACAAGAATTGGAATTTGAAAAAGCGGGCGAAACACGTGATAGGGTAGCTAAATTACGTGAAATGCTAATCCAATAGCGTTTGTCAACGTAACTGAAGAATAAGCGAATATGAAAAAGCCCTGTTAAATTTTTAACAGGGCTTTTTAGTATTTATTACTAACTTATTGGAAGCTTTATCAGCTTAGAATAATGAATCAGATAAATCGAATAATTCTTGGTTAAATGGACGTTTCATATTTTCGATACAATCGATAATATCGTGATGCACCATTTGTGAATTCATGAGGCCCACACAACGACCGCCTTCGCCTTGTAGCAGTAACTTAACTGCGAAAGAACCCATACGACTTGCCATAATACGGTCGCGTGCTGTAGGTGTTCCGCCACGTTGTAAATGACCTAAAATCGTAGCGCGTGTTTCGCGGCCTGTTTCAGTTTCGATAAAACGCGCCAGTTTATTAACGTCTGTGACGTGTTCACACATGGCGATAATAGCGTGTTTTTTGCCTTTTTTGATACCGGCTTGGATCTGTTCCATTAGCTCTGCTTCATTATACCCTTTTTCAGGGATAACAACGAATTCAGCACCACCGGCAACTGCTGCACCTAGAGTTAAGTCACCACAGTAACGACCCATGATTTCAACAATAGAAATACGTTGATGCGATGTTGATGTGTCGCGTAAACGGTCAATGGCATCAACAACAATGTTTAATGCTGTATCGAAACCAATTGTGTAAGTTGTACCTGGAATATCGTTATCAATCGTACCAGGAATACCAATACACGGATAACCCATTTCAGTTAGCTTCTTTGCGCCCATGTAAGAACCGTCACCACCAATAACAACAAGTGCATCGATACCGTGTTTTTTCAGGTTGGCAATACCTTCTTTACGTACATGTTCTTCTTTAAATTCGGGGAAACGAGCTGAGCCAAGAAAAGTACCACCGCGGTTAATAACATCTGATACCGATTGACGAGTTAGTTTTTCAATACGATCTTGGTGAAGGCCCTGGTAGCCATCGTAAATACCGTAAACTTCTAAACCTAGGTTTAAACCTTCACGAACTACTGCACGAATTGCGGCGTTCATGCCTGGAGCATCGCCACCACTGGTTAAAACACCTATTTTTTTAATCATTTCAGCCTCAAATATATCAATGGATGATATTTAATATGGTCTATTTTGTTAGTTGTCTTACTCGCAACGAGTTTAACACTTGTTAGTATAATGGTTAATTCTTAAAATGAACTTTCATATGAAACTTTTATTGATCAGACACAAGTCTGGTAAGTTAAGGCATCAATGTTAAGTTAAGAAAGTGTATTAAGAATAGTAAACAGTGACTTAAAAAGAGTGATTGCTTTAAATTAGAAGGCCGTAGCCGTAATCATTGTCGATAAAATAGTAACAGTGGCCAGTTGACCACTGTTGGGACTCATCAGATTAAGCTGATGCGCCTGCAATTACTTTAGAAAATTCTACAGCGTCTAGTGAAGCACCGCCAACTAGGCCGCCATCAATGTCTGCTTGACCGAATAATTCAGCCGCGTTAGCGCCTTTAACAGAACCACCGTAAAGGATTTGAACTTTGTTTGCTACAGCTGCATCTTGCTCTGCTAACCATGAACGGATGTGAGCGTGAATGTCTTGTGCTATTTCAGGTGTTGCTGTTTTACCCGTACCGATAGCCCAAACTGGTTCGTATGCAATAACTGCATTGTTTAGAGATGCGATACCAGATTTAGTTACAACGGCTTGAAGTTGCGCTTCAACAACTGCTTTAGTCTCGCCAGCTTCGAACTGCTCTAGCGTTTCACCGATACAAAGAACGGGTACTAGACCGTTTTCTTGTGCAACAGCAAATTTTTCAGCAACAACTTCACTTGATTCACCATGAATAACACGACGTTCGCTGTGGCCAACAAGTGTGTATTTACAACCGAATTCTTTTAACATTACTGCTGAGTTTTCACCAGTGAATGCGCCAGCTGTATTAACGTCACAATCTTGTGCGCCGTAGCTAATTGTATTGTCAGCAGTTAACGCTTCAACTTGTGGGATAAAAACAACAGGAGGGCAAACTGCAACTTCAACGTTGGCATTTTCTTGTGCTGCAGTAACTAAACCTTTAACTAATGCGTTCACAGATGCTTTAGTTGCGTTCAGTTTCCAGTTACCCATTACTAGTGCTTGTCTCATGTCTTTCTCCAATATGTTTAAAAGCTGTGTATTTCAATAATTAACGCGATTTAAGATATGTCATTAACGCGATTGAAAGTATGTAGAGATTATAGAGTTAAATGGTTTGAGAGCAAATCCTCAGACCCGTACTTTTGGTAATAAAACTACATAAATTCTGTTATATGTGACAAATACCTCGTTTGGTGTTTTTTTATTACAAATTTTTTTATAAAAATTACCATTATTTAGCTTAAGATTTAAGTGCTAACCAAGCTAACCCCAACCATTCGTGGAATACTTTTTCACTGACTTCCAGATTTTGAGCGCGAGGGAAGTATTGATGTATTGGCATAGAACCGGATTTTTGTTTACTGATATGGGCTGTTGGTGCTGAGATTGGTTTAAGGCCTTGGCGTTGAAATATTTTCATCGCTCGTACCATATGAGTCGCTGAGGTGACCAAAGCAAAAGGGCGACCGTTAGAGATCTTCTGGGAAGCAATCGCTTCTTCAATTGTATCCTGCGGTGATTCTAATAATATGATTGCTGATGCAGGCACTCCGAGCGCGATGGCCATTCTGGCATTCATCTTGGCATTACTATTCTTATCGCCGCCACTGTAGCCACTGAAAATTAGCTTTGCATTGGGATTTAATCGATAAATTCGTACACCTTCAACGGTTCGAGCCAGTGCTGCAGGCGTTAGTTGGCTGGTAATAGGCAAACTATCTACTGTGGTGTGACCATTACCTAATACGTGGATGAACTCGATGGGTTGACCTTGGTAGCTGGGGTATTGAGATTCGAGCATAGCGGCCAGTCGCGTGGAGACCGGATCTAGGCTCAGTAGCGTTAATGTAATAAAACTACCAGATAATAAAAATATACTCAGGCGTTTAAAGCGACTGCAACGGTATAAAATGGCAGCTAATATGATAACTGAGAGTAAGAAGGGTAAGGGCATGAGCCAAGTACCAATGATTTTTTTCAATGCAAACATGTTATTCCTAGAATTTTTTATTGAGTTTTATTAATTGCAGAGGGATTTTTTCGCTGAGGAGGGCTTCTTGTTGGAAACCTAAGCGCATGTGATTCATGAAGTTAATATGTGCGTGTAACGGTTGATTATTAATACTGCAGCGAATTGGCGTTTGTTTGTCTTGATTATCGTATTTATCACTACTGCCTATATGCTTTAATGTTGCTGGGTCATATTGTGCTAGTGAGGTGATTGCAGGTAAAAAATAACCATCAACAGCGAAGCTATTCAGGGCTATATTAAATCCTGCAGGATCGAAATCACCGAAATAGTAAATCGGTAATTTTCCGCGCCAATGATTAACAAATTGACTGACTTCTTCAGCTTTCTTGCCTGTCTGATTATCACCACGATAGATAATGAGTGCATCTTTTAAGTTATCGGTATTGTTAAATGCTGTGAGGTAATACATAGGAGCGTAGTTTTCGCAGATAACAATTGCCGTATGTTGAATGGAGCTGATCATGTTATGGCGAATTTCTAGGCCAGCGCAGTCAATGGTTTTTGGCAGCACTATGATTTCGTTATTTAGCTGTATGTTTCTGGCTGGATTATTAACTAAGATAACATCGCTGCTGGCGTTTACACCGCGTTTTTCATCCTGCTCTAATTGACTATTTTGGATTCGGTCGTTTACACGGTCTTGATAATGATCTTGAGTAACATCTAAGCCAAACTGCTCATTGATGAGTGATTGTAGTTTTTGTTTATCATCACTACCGAGCATAAATTGATATTTGGTTTTAGCGTTTCGAGTTGACTTAGCTAAAGGTTGATAATGGCCAATGTTGTATTCACTGATTAACTTATCTGTCGTCGCACATTTTAATTGCGATAGCTCTGGTTGGCGAACTAAGCGGCATAAGAGTTCATAGACTTTTTCATTTCTTTTCATACTCATTCCATCTATTTTCCAGCGCAGTCATTAATTAGCTGTGTTACATCCTTTGTAACTGAATATCATTAACCAGCAAATTCCCCGATACTAAAATATTACCTGGTAATTGAGTTACACAGGCACCATCGAAGTCGATATTTATGGCCTTACGCACTGGTGCTGCGCACTTATTGTATTCGTTATATAAAATACTGAGCCACAAATGCTTGGGCAAAATATCGCTGAGCTGCTGATCTTGCTGCCAGTAATCGATCGCGGAATAGTTGTTGCCTTGATGAGAGATGACTTGTTTAAATAACAACTCACATTGCGATAATACATAGTCGGCTTGTAGTTGGCGGGCTTTCTGTTCGAGATCATCAATACGACCAGTTTTACGTAAGTCAGGTACTTCGGTGTCAGGTTTGCTTTCTCTACGCAGTGATTGATATATATCAGTAAAGGTTTCTTGCTGAACTTGGTTGCTGATGTCAATACTGGCCGAGAGTTGCATGCCGTTTATGCGATTGAAAATATCCGGTACTTGCGCATTCTCAGAGTATTCATCTAGTTCCCAAACTGGATTATCTTTAAGAAATTTAGACATAGCTTTTAAACGTGCTACGCGATCGCTTTGTTGGCGTAATGTCATCAACAGTTGGCGCATGCGATTAACAGCTGATTCTAACTGGCGATTAATACGGCGATAACCATCAATAAAGAAGGTAACTTTACGGCTGAGTTCAGCTGGTACATCATCCCAATCTAGCCAAGCGTAAACCTCGGTTAAATTAATTTCAGCCAGCGCGTTTAATAAGCCTTCAGTGTAGGAAATCGCTTTTTCATTTTCGTGAATTTTACTTTCTAAGGTATCAACGAAACCAAAGCGGCTGGTGATAGCAGCAAATAAACCACTGACACTGTCTTCAAGTTCATAAACTACCCCATATAGCTCTTCATCAATCTGGCTTAAATAAAAGTTAACTTCATTATGTTGACCGACTAACAGTGCGCGTTTATAGGACTCAATATCGCCTTGAATATGATCCATGACTTTACCGATATCAGTACGTTTACGGTAAGAAGCATGACGCAGTAACAATTTATCTAAAATACGCTTTAAGTTGATGGCGAGGATGTAAGTACCATCGTCTTCACTTGGGCGGATCAAGCCGTTTTTGGTGAGCATTTCCAGTAGTGCGGTATTTTCACCATTATCCATGACGTTGCCGTCGAAATACGCTTGCGCCAACATTGTACTGTTGGCATTAGCAAATGAACTGCGGATAATTTTAGCAATTTTCTCTACTTCAGAAGCCACTACTTGGGTCGACATTAAAACATCTCCGACTGGGCATCATCAAAAATAGGGCTGTCTTGGGTCTCTAATTTCAGTGATTCACTGTCATTAATAAAGTCAATTAACTCATGAATATAGTTCATTTTGGCTGTTATCTGATAAATTGTGCTGCCAGTGTCAATGCGTTGCACATAACCGTGTTCATCGAGTTTTTTTAAGATGAAGTTAAGCTGTTCGGCTATATCACTGCGGGTAGTTTTAAATACACCTTTATTGGTTAGTAAGCTTAACTGTTGCTTGAGTGTCGGTTCGTTTTCAATGCCGCGTAATAGCTCTGAAAGGCGAATTGTATCGCCTGCACGCATGGCGCAATCATGCACTAATGCTGTCATCGCAAGGTCGAGAAAGTTAACTAACGGGCGGAAAATGTCACGCACATTTTTTAACTGCAGGCGAATATCAGCGCGGTTTTCTTCTTCAATGGTGCAATAGCAAGCCACAAACGCTAAGCCTTCTTCGATGATTTTTACTTTGCGGTTTATCAAGCGTAAGTAGTCGTTTACCTTCTCCAATAAACTGGCTTCAGAAAGGTAGCGATAAGCATCTGGTTGACTGACTTGGCAGATGGTATGACCTTGTAATAACAATTCGATTGTATGTTGAAACATGGATTATACCTCGGCCTTAATGTTGTCTATGGTAACTGATGGTAAACCTTCTGGCGCAGCGAGTTTATCTGTAGATTGGTTTAATAGTGCCATTAATGGATCGTCATCAACATTCATTTGGATCAGGCGTTTGTTGCGGCTATCAATTTCATATAGATGATCAAATAACTGCAATACCGACTTATCTGTAGACGGTGAGGCGGTCATGATTTGAATGCCTTGCGCGTTAAGCATATCCAGCATGGCTTGAATATTTTCCGAGTGAAGCTCACCCAATTCATCAACAGGCCAAGTAATGACTGTATTACTATCTGGGCGCAACATGGTTGTTAAACCAGTAAAGAAGGTGATCAAGGCAAGGTAAGATAGACCTGTTGAAGAGACATCTTCTAGCTCTTTTGGCGTGGTTGCACGGGTTTCTCGGCCATTTTCAACGATGGTAAATTCGATATCGAATAGATCGTTGTGCTGCATGCTGTTCGTCGTTTTCGGCAGTGCTGTCGATAGTTCATCAAGGCTATCAATCAAGGCTTGCGGAATACGGCGATCATGAGTTTGACGTGAACTCACCTGATAAGCTGTAAATGCATCATTAACATTTTCAAGTTGTTGCCAGAAGCCCAACTTATCCATCTTAGTTTTAATCGCAATTCTGATATCACCGAGAGCAGAGAAAAACTGTTTGCCATTCATGTGTTTTGATAGTTTACGGCCAGTACGGCTGATGTTGCGATCGAAATTACTTAAATGAGTATGGATGGAAAGAATATCGTTAGCGCGTAATTCCACTTCGTGGGTGGTTGATGTTTGCAGTAATTTAGCACTGCTTAAAACGTAACTTAACTGGCCGCCACTGCCGATAGCTTGTTGCAGTAGTTGATCTTGATTTTCTGCGTAGTTTTTTGCTTGATGTTCTAACCAACCATTATGCAGGGTCGAATTAGAATAACGGCTTAACTCTCGGCTTAATTTGGTTTTTATATCGTTAACGTTTTTAGCTTGTTTAATTAGTGTGCTGGTCTGGCTGTTTGTTAAATTAGCAATATTATTAATGCTGTAATCAGGCAGGTCATCATGGGCTTGCGCTGTATAACCTTCGAGTTTTTCTAAACTTTTCGCTAAGCCTTTTAATTGCAGAGTTAACTCAGTTAATTGCTGTTCTAAATTGTCTTTTTCTTGATTTAATAGCGATGTTTGCTGCTGATACTGTTCGTGTAAGTTCTTTAGCTGCTGTTGTAAACGCAGGACAGCTGCATCTAAACGGCGCAACGCTTCACGTGCTGGTTCTATTTGAGACCAGTTAACCGTTAACCACTGATTGTAATCACGCGCTTTTTGCTCAAACTGCTTGGCCGTTTCCGCGGCTTCGGCTGTTTGTGTTATTTTAGCTTCAAGGGCATTGAAAATACTGGCGTTAATACCAGCTTCACTTAATGCTGCTTGTAAGGCTTGCTCTAAACGTTGTGTTTCTATTTGTGCATCTTGGCGTAGTTTGTTTAATGATTCGCTGTAACTATCAATGCGTTGGTTAAAATCGGTTTCTAGCTGGCAATGAATACCTAAGCGTTCATTATTGAGTTCGTTATGGCGCTGTTGGTAATCGACATCTGTTTGTTTTAGTTCTTGCTCTACATTGGCAATCTTAAGTGCTATATCCGCAAGCTCAGCTTGAGTGCGTTCAATCAACAGGCTTTGTTGTTGCTTTATCTTGGTTTGTAGTAGCGTTTCTTCATCTGTCAGCGTATCTAGCAACTGGTTTTGTTTGAATAATAATTGCTTGCTTGAAGTAAGCTGTTTATCTAATGCTTCAACATCGCTATTAAGCTGTTCTAATTCAGTTTGTAATTGCTGTAACTCGGCTTGTTTATCCGTCATTTTCTGGCTGAGTTGCTGTTCTTTTAGCGCTAAGTCTTGGTCGGTAAATGAAGCATGTTCAATCGCTGATAGATTGATGTTTAGTGCTTTAAACGGCTGTGCATCAATCTCAGTAATCGTTAATTCGGGCTCTAAATGCAGATGTTTAAGCAGGGCTGGGTTGATCACCCGGCCGATACCATCTTGCCAATTTGGCACATGCTCAGCTAGAAATGCATGTAGCGAACCTGCGGCAGGGCTTAATAACGCTAATACATCACGATGTTGTTGAGCAAGCTGGCTTAATTCAATTTTGAAACGGTCGTTATTTTGCAATGCCTGTTGCTGTTTCTGACGCAGGCTTTGAGTTTCATTGCTGATACGATTAAATGTTTCTTGGTGCTCGCGCACGCTGCGACGACTGGTCGCTAAGTTCTGTTGTAAGGTTTGCGCTTGTTGCTGCAGTTCGTCACTGACTTGTGGCTGTTTGAGCTGATATTGCAATTCAATTTGGCGGTGTACAAACGGTGTTTTTTTGTTATTGAAGTCATTTATTTGCGTTTGAATTTGAGCTTTTAACTCAGTTTCAAAATTACTGTAACGGAGTTCGTTCTGGCTTAATTCTGTTTGCAATAAGTGTTGCTGTGAAGCGATTTGATTTATTAGCTCTTGTTCTTTTTTATTAAAACTGATGACTTGCTGCTGTTTTTTCTCGGTGAAAGTACGACTTAAGTCTGCAGATTTTTCACTGAGTTCGGTTTTTTCCGTTTTAAGGTTGATCAAGCGTAGGTTTAATTCGCCTAATTCAGCTGCACGCTGTTGATAGGTTGCGGCTTCATCATCTTCGTAATTGATTTTTTCTTGTTCGAGCGTTTCAATGTTATGCCGTGTTTCACGCAGGGCTTTTTCTTCTTCGTGACTATCTCTTTCGATGATTTCAACTTGCTGTTGATGGTTTTTTTTCAACTCAGCCAATTCTACAATTAGATCTTTTAAGCGGGTATCACCTTGAGTCTGTTGTTCACTGCATTGCTGCTGATAAATGACAGCTAAATGGTGCAAGTGTTGCAGATCTCTTTCGATAGTTTTTAGCGATTCGATATCTGTGAGTGAAGCGGTGATCTTATCTTCTAAATCTAAAACAGCTTGTGAAGAGTGTAAATCAGCCAACCAACTATCAATATCGGCTTTATTGATATTAACCATGTCGGTGACACCGCTACTGAGCATGTCAGAGCTGATGGCATCTTGGGAAATTTCGATGATCATTTGCTTGATGACATCAAAATTAGAAATCTTGTTAAATACTGATGTGACCACTTTTTCGACGTGTTTGATCGGCGTTTTGCTCATAGAGAAACGCTGTTGCAGTGGCCGTAATGATTTTTTTCCAGCTAAGTCGCGATGGTTTTGGATGACTTTTGCATAATCATCTACGCTGAGCAACGGGCTGACTTGGCAATTGAACGTCTGGCGGTAGTTCGATTTAATGCGATCGTCAGTAAAGATAGTGCCATCTTCGGCCAAGTAAAATTTACTGTCAAAAGGGTGGTCGATGAAGCGATAAAGTAGCTTTTCACCATCACTTTTTATTAGCACATGGCATAGTTGCGGTTTATCGGTGCCATTGGGGCGCTGATAATCAAACACGATATAGCTTGTTTTACGCGGTAGATAATACGCGGCAAATGATTTTTTGTTGGCATTTCGCTCAACTATACGACCAGGGCGAGCGCCCCAAAACAGCATTGGCAGTTTCAATAATGTGGTTTTACCTGCACCATTGGTGCCAGCTACTTTTATGTTACCTTGATTGTTTAGTTCCAGTAACTTACCTTCCCAAAAACTATCAATTAAGTAGGTTTTGCGACAAAGATATTGTTGTGAATAATCAGTCATTATCATCATTTTATTAGCCAGAGATCGAACCGAGCATTTTAGCCTAATGCGCTTATAGATGTAAGAAAAAATGCCGAGTTTGCCAACTCAGTGGAACCTACTGTTCAGATAATCAGCAAAAAATTAATGATGTAAATATTAATGCATTTTTAGTGATTAATATTGCATTATTTATTTTTGTAAATACAATCTGCGACCTAGGCACGGTTGTTGCCGTGCATAATTATGGTAAAGCTAATAAAGTTAGCATATTAGGTTTTAGGATCGTAAATGAACAATCAACTTAGTCTCGGTATGTTAGTCGCTCTCGTGTTCAGTACTATGGTCGGTGCTGGCATATTTAGCTTGCCGCAGAATATTGCGGTATCGGCTGCACCGGGGGCAATTGCAATTGGTTGGCTAGTCACTGGTATTGGCATGATGACTTTAGTGAGCGTATTACGAAATCTTGTGAGCCGTTTTCCGACGCTCGATGGTGGGATTTTTTCCTATGCGCGAGCTGGATTTGGTGACTATATCGGTTTCATGTCTGCATGGGGTTATTGGGTATGCAATCTCCTCGCGAATGTTTCTTATGCCGTCGTGTTCTTCAGCGCAATCGGTTATTTCATTGATACGCCTGATAATCAAATTATGGGGCAGGGCAATACGGTATACGCCATTGCTGGTGGTTCAATATTAATTTGGTCTATGCATGTGTTGGTATTGCGTGGTGTGACTAAGGCGGCGATGGTGAATGTGTTCGCCACTATCGCCAAAGTTATTCCGATCATTACTTTTGTGTGTGTGGTTATCATGGCTTTTAGCTTTGATCGATTTACGCTTGATTTTTGGGGTGAAAAAACACCTGGGTTAGGTTCAGTCATAAAGCAAATTGAAGCCATGATGATGGTAACGCTGTGGGTATTTATTGGTATCGAAGGTGCTGTGATTTTATCTAATCGCGCAGCACGCAAAAGTGATGTGGCAAAGGCAACCAGTATTGCGCTGAGCTGTGCATTGTTACTTTATATTATGGTGAGTTTATTCACCTTAGGCGTTATGACGCAACCAGAAGTTGCGGAACTACAAAATCCTTCAATGGCAACCATCTTGGCAAGCATTGTTGGCCCTTGGGGAGCGGTATTGATTAATGCAGGCTTGATCATGTCAGTATTGGGGGCCTTATTGAGTTGGACTGTGCTCGCGGCGGAAGTACCATTTATTGCGGCTAAAGAAGGTTTGTTTCCAAAATCGTTTGCGACAGAAAACCAGCAAGGAGCGGCAACGACTGCATTGTGGATTTCGTCGGCAATCGTGCAGTTTTTTCTAATTTTAACTTGGTTCCAAGAAAGCACTTACTTGGCTCTGGTTAATATTGCTACGTCTGCAGTGTTACTGCCATATTTTTTAGTCAGTGCTTATGGTGTGAAAATCGCGGTTACTGGCGAAGGTTATCGCGCTGGTGAATCACGTAAGCTGCATTTTGCTATTGCATTGATGTCTGCATGTTATGGTGTTTGGTTGATATATGCAGCTGGTATGGAATATATCCTATTATGTGCGCTGTTATATCTGCCCGGTGTATTGGTTTATAAACGCACTTTAGCTGAGCAATCTCGTCAACTGACCCGTAGGGAACGTACTTTATCTCTGTTATTAATTACTGGCGCTATTGGTGCTATTTATCTATTAATAATGAGCAACTAGAGAATAGTATTTATAGCATAATTTATAATGACTTAGACCGTGAAAACTCAACCTATGTTACAATTACCCCACAATTCAGGGCGGTGAATAAATTAATAATTATTAGGTTTCGTGAGTTTAAAAGGATGTTAGATGACAATTATCATGTATTTAGTATTGGGCGCTGCAGCAGGTATGATTGCCGGTTTATTTGGCGTCGGCGGTGGATTAATTATTGTGCCAGCCTTGGTGTTTGCTTTTTCATTCCAAGAATTATCGCCTGATATTCTCACTCAAATGGCGATTGGCACTTCATTATCGACGATTATTTTTACTTCTTTAAGCGCTGTTAAAACTCATCACAGTAAAGGTGCAATTGATTGGCCGTTAGTAAAACGTCTATCGTTTGGTATTATCATTGGCGCGGTATTTGGTAGCTTGCTAGCAGATTCATTGCCCGGTGAAACTTTGCAACTTATTATTGGTGTATACGCGTTTATTGTTGCTATCCAAATGGGTTTTGGTTTAAAACCCAAGGCTGAACATGAGCTGCCAAAAGGCGCTGGACTGAGCGTGGCTGGTAGCATTATTGGTAGTGTGTCTGCGCTGTTTGGTATTGGTGGGGGTTCAATTACTGTGCCTTATTTATCTTGGTGTAGTATAGAAATGCGCAAAGCAGTTGCGACATCATCAGCATGCGGTCTACCGATTGCTGTGGCTGGTTGCGCAAGTTACATTGCTACCGGATGGGGGAATAGTGAGCTGCCTGAGTACACTTTAGGCTATATCTATCTACCGGCCTTTTTTGGCATTATTCTGACCAGTACCGTCTTTGCAAAACAAGGTGCTAGGCTTGCTCACGCTTTGCCGAGTCATATACTGAGACGCTACTTTGCCTTGCTATTATTAGCCGTCAGCATTAAGTTTATTGTTTATTAATAAGTGGTTTATGCTAGCTTGTGCATATTATTGAAAGAAATATGTATAAGCTCTTAATCTGACTTGGTGTTTTTGATGAATTCTTGTAACATGAGATTACTTCCTTATTATTCAAGCAAATAGAATAGTAGAGTTGAACGATTCACGCTGCAATTTATCCTATGGTGGTAGGATATGCTGTGATAATGGAAACAGAGATAGCAATGCTAAATATTAATACTCAGGTCATCGAAATTCCCAAACCGACGCTTGCGAATTGGCAACAAAATGTAGCCTTTATTGCGGATAGCTTAGATATTTCGGCGACTATAGTGCTACAGATTTACCATTCAGATTTTAAGGCGTGTGCTTCAAGCAAACGCGTTAGTGCAGCAAGAAAAGCCCAACGTGGATCTTTCAATTTAAACTTTTTCAGCGATCACATCGTTAATAATCAAACTGACATCTTCATTGAGCATATTGCTGAGAGTAGCGATTGGCGAGCAGCTCAAATTCGAGTGCCAGGTATTCAGTCCTTTTTTGGCTGGCCGATTAATTGGCCGAACGGACAAACTCTCGGTTGCATTTATTTGTTTGATGAACAGCCGCAGAAATTTAACGTTAGAAATAAACTTGCCGTTTTACGTTTCCAACAAGCCATCGAATCTGACCTAGCCATTCTATTCCAACACGCCGAACTGATTTACCAAAATCGCCAACTAAAAACGAGTGTTGCGAAGAAGAACTTAGATATGCAAGTTCTGAAACAAGAGCTGCATTACGAACAAGACAGCCGTTTCGCCCTAGAATCCTCATTGATTTATCAACAAGATTATGACCTGTTAACCGGCGTAGCAAACCAAGTTTCGTTTGTGAAACAAGTTGATAATATATTTTCTTCTTTACATGAAGACGATGAAGTTGCGGTTATCTATTTAGGTTTACGTAATTTTAAATCGATTAATAATAGCTACGGTTATGACATCGGCGATAGAGTATTACTGGAAACTAGTCAGCGTATTCACCAACAATTAACCACAGAATATTTAGTTGCGCGTTGTTGGGGGGATGCATTTGCTATCGCTGTACGCGATGAAAATGCCATTGAACAAACTATCGACCTCATTTCTCGGTTAATTAATGCCTTTGAACCAGTTTTCGAGATTAAAGAATTCGTGATCACCGCGCAGGTCTGTTTTGGTATTGCACTAGGCGATAGCTCAGAAGACAAAGCGATCACGCTACTCGAAAAATCTGAAGCGGCGATGACGGCGTGTAAAGATCAAGGTATGAACTATAAGTTCTTTACTCAAGAGATTGAAGATGTGATTGGCGAGCGCCATCATCTTGAATCACACCTTGCAAGTGCGCTATATAACAATGAAATGTCTGTGCATTATCAACCTATGATGTGCACTAAAACCGGAGATATCCTTGGCGCTGAAGCGTTAATTCGTTGGAACAATCCAGTGCTAGGTGCAGTCGCGCCAGATAGATTTATCAACCTCGCCGAACAAAATGGTCAAATTCTTGCTCTGGGTAATTTTGTGCTGCGTACTGCAATTGAACAAGCGGTATCTTGGCGTCGTAAGTTTGGTGGCGATTTCTGCATTGCAGTTAATATGTCACCAGTACAATTTAGAGATGAAGGCCTAGTTAAACATATTCAGCAGTTACTCAGTTATTATCAACTTCCTGCTCAGTGCTTAGAACTTGAAATTACCGAAGGTGTACTTCTGCAAGATGAAGCTAAAGCGGGTAAGGCGATTCAAGCTCTACAAGCGTTAGGCATTAAAATATCGCTAGATGATTTTGGTACTGGTTATGCTTCAATGAGCTACTTACAAAAATACTCATTCGATACACTGAAAATTGATCGTAGCTTTATCAACAATCTTAACAATCGAGAGCAAGATAGAGAATTAGTGCGCGCTATGATTGCTATGGCGAAGAAACTCAATCTACGCATTGTTGCAGAAGGTGTTGAAACGCAAGCTCAGCATGACTTTATTACTAACGAACAATGTGATTTTGGACAAGGTTATCTCTATGGGAAGCCTGCACCTGCAGCTTTATTTGCAGGTCAATATCTGGTGAAAAAAGCGATGTAAACGTCGCTTTTATATCTAATTACTCGTCTTCCGCGCAATAACACTAAAGGTATGCCAGTGTTTTTGTTTTCCTAGTGCTGTTTGTCCACGCTCATCTCTTTCACTGAACTTAATGATTTCAAAATTGATGAATAACGCTTCAACTTGCTCTCGGCTAAATGCGCTAATGGTATGTTGAGATTTGAGCAACCAATCGTCTTTCATTCCCATAAAATCGCCAACAAAAATACCGCCAATTTCGAGTGCTGCAGTCATATTTTGCCAAGTTTGTGTAAACTGATTTGGTTCAGCAAAAAATAGACTGTTATTGGCCACTATAATACCTGCTGGTGGATAGTTGTATTGTTCAAAACTACAGACCGAAAGTTGCACAAGGTTGAGAGTATCTGATTTTAAATCTTGCCGAGAAAGCTCAATCGCATCAAAATTAATATCAAAACCATACACTTGGTAGCCAAGGTTGTGTAAGTAATGCAAGTTACGCCCCGTGCCGCAACCGCAATCTATCGCAACTTGCGTTGAGCCATAATGATGCGCTATCGCGTATTCAATCATCGGATGATGAGGGCTTTTAGCCATCTTTTGATAGTAATCTTTCCACAATTGTTTTGTCATTAAATACCCTTTATTCAGCCAAACCTGAGAGAGCCGTTATGTTTGTCGGATCGCCAGCATAGATGAATTCGTGTGTCGTCATCCCACATGAAGTTTGCACAGATTTTATGTCTAAGAAACTAATGTAGCTATATGGCTTGCCGTAAACAAGTTACAGAGTTGAAATCAGTGAGTTCAAGATAAGATCCCTTTTTAAGTAGTGATTTTATCCATTGTTATCGTCAATTTGAGGTATAATCTTTCGCTCTTTAAACGAGTCTATCCTTGCTTCATATTTGAATTAAGCAGCTTTATCTGACTTCTATTCTCCTGTATTAAAGGTAACAATAAACATAATGCGTGATTTTTTAGCTACTTTCCCAATTGGTGTTCGCTATATGGTGCTTTCGGCACTGGGTTTTGCATTTATGGCCGCCAGCGTAAAAATGGTCAGTGGTTATGGCATTCCTTTGTTTGAAATTGTGGCTGTGCGTGCACTGGTTTCATTGGTGATCAGCTATGCAGATATTAAGCGCAAAGGCATTTCAGTGTGGGGGAATAACAAGCCTTTGTTGATTGCTCGCGGTACTGTTGGCGCGTTTGCACTGATGTGCGTGTATTATGCGGTGACTACGTTACCGTTAGCTGAATCGACGATCCTACAATATTTGCATCCGGTGTTTACTGCGATATTAGCGCTGCTATTTCTAAAGGAAAAAGCTCAGCGTTCGACGCTGATTTGCATTGCCTTTTGTATCACTGGTTTGATCGCGATAGTGCAACCTGATTTCTTATTTGGCCGAGAAAGCACCTTGCCTGAGTTCAGCGTATTGATGGCAATATTGGGTGCATTTGGCAGTGCCGTTGCTTATGTTATCGTTAAAAAACTCAGTAAAACAGAAGACAGTTCAGTGGTTATTTTCTACTTCCCGTTTGTGGCATTGCCGATATCGTTATTTATGTTGGGCGATGGTTTCGTTATGCCAGAGCTTTGGCCCGCATGTTTATTAGTGCTTATTGGTATTTTCACTCAGGTTGGCCAAGTCGGTTTGACTAAAGCAATGCAAACAGAAGAAGCAGGCAAAGCGACAGCTTATGCATATGTGCAGATAATCTTCTCAGTGACACTGGGTTGGCTGTTGTTTGACGAAATACCATCAAGTTGGACTTGGATTGGCGGTTCATTGATTGTGATTGGCGCTTTCATTAATATGTACGGCAGTAAAATATTCACAGCGTTTAATAAAGCGAAAGCTTAATGAGCTTTCTACGAAGTAAAACGCAGTAAAAATACATACCATATCGCAGTGATTAACTTCAGCTTTGCAGTTAACTCATTCGACTTGCTGTTATTCTGCACTACTAACGCTGCAACTCGGTGAAAGCATGATTAAACTATTGCAATTAAAAGGCTATTGGTTAATAATCTTCCTCGTTGAAAGCACAAAGCTTTTGATGGGTGCCTTATGGGTCCCTCCGCATTGATAACTCGTGAACTTGGCCAGGACCGGAAGGTAGCAACCACAGCGAATGACTCAAGTGCCGGAGTGAGGCTTGTAGGGTATCCTTCAAAGGGTTTGTGCTTTTTTGTTTTAAAATCCTTTTAAATCAATTCGTTATA
>Ga0209396_1000476_pt1 | contig 47707 bp, 42 predicted proteins | sample GOMGulsemesocosm_6_FD_184638 | JGI IMG/M metagenome (GOLD analysis project Ga0209396, IMG submission 184638) | Methane-oxidizing microbial communities from mesocosms in the Gulf of Mexico - GOM8C Gulf of Mexico (SPAdes) (version 2) | ecosystem: Environmental > Aquatic > Marine > Cold seeps...
GGCTAGTTTGGCCAGTAGAAGCATGCAATTACAATTTTCAATTAGCGATGGTGATATTTGGCTGAGCTGTGGTGAACAATCAATGCAACTAGGATTAGAATGTTGGCAAGAAGCTAAACACTAACTTCTTTGTGTTTGTATCCTTCAATTTAGTTTTGTAGGAATGTTGCAGGGGAAGAGCAGATCCAAGGCAATCCCCTGATCGCTTTTTACTAAAACAATAGTACCGTAGAGAGAGTTATTCATTAAATCTTCAACAATATGCATGCCCAATCCTGTACCTCCTTCTTCTTTTTTCGTGGTATAAAAAGGTTCAAATAACCGAAGTTTTTGCTCATCGGTTATGCCTTTACCATCATCTGTATATTGTAACCTAATCATTTCATGCTCAGTGGTCGCTGAAATTGATATGGTGCCGTTAGTCTTGAATTCAAAACCATGAACCAAGCTATTAATGACCAGATTTGTAATTATTTGCGCCAGTGCACCAGGTTTTGTATCGAGAATAATGCTGTCTTCGCAGTTAATGTGTATATGATGTTTGGTGTTGTCTAATTTAGGCTTAAGGCTGAAGATTATTTCTTTCAAATATTCATGTAAATTAAAAATGCGTTGCATGTCTGTTACTTGATCTGAAGAAACCGATTTAAAGCTATGGACTAATTCTGCAGCACGTTCCATATTATTTAGAATTATGTGTGAACTTTGTTGTATCACTAACGAAAACGAGGTCAATTTACTTTTTGTTAATTTATTATCGTTAATTGCTGTAGTTATGTCTTGTGCTGCATCTTGTAAATTTGATGCACAGGTAACACTTATCCCTATGGGGGTGTTTATTTCATGAGCCGCGCTAGACACCATCTCACCGAGAGACGCCATTTTTTTTGCATCAATTAATTGCTGGTGGGCGGTCGATAAACTAATTTCACTTTGGGTTAATTCATCGGTTCTTTCATCGACAATGTCTTGTAACATCTGCTGGTATTGATGAAGTTTGATATTTTTTTGTTTTAATTGATCATTTTTTTCGGCCAAGTTTTTTTGGTGTATTATGCGCTCAGAAATATCCGTGATTGACGCAATAAATAACGTTTCTTTTACTAGATTAACTTTAGCGATATCTAATTCTACGTAAAATATTTCCCCATTCTTTCGCAAGCCTCTGACTAGACTACCTTCACGTAATTTTGAAAAACTGGCTGCTGACTTTCCAAAACCTTGAACCTTTTTATGATGAGCGTCTCTAGTTTCCTTGGGCAGTAGCATTGTCATCGCGTGCCCCAATACTTCGTCTTGCTTATAGCCAAATAAGCGCTGGGCTGCTTGATTAAATTGCACTATATGCTGGTGTTTATTAATGGTTAAAGTTGCTGCTGCGGTTAGATCGAGCAACATGAAGTAATGGGTTCTATTTTCACCTAAATCATTAATGGTGTTGATCAGTTGCGAACTTTGGCTCTTTTTTAGTCTTAAGTTGGACTTTAAACGATTGATTAGTTGTTTAAGTTTTTTAGTCTCAGACCTATATTCACTATCGAATAGTTGTAATGAATAGATACTGGTTATAAAACCTATAAATGTAATAAGCCCGATGAATAAATTAACCGAGGAGAAGTTTGTAAACAAATATAAAAAAATTTGGTTCAAATGTTCATTATTACCCTTGGCTGGATGTGGGTAGTACTGACTGAGGATAGATAAGGTAATTAGCAGACTAATGTCAGATAAAGCTAAGAGCCATAGAATTTTTAATATGTGTTTTCTGTTAACGGTTATCTTCATAATTATCCATTTGAAGGAGTAGAAGAATCAAGCACTGGTGGTTATATCTTACCTTTTTAGCTGCTTGCCTATATAAGGAATAAAAAGTATAGACGGTAAATTTTAGTTCGCCAATTTATATCAATATCGATTGTGCTACAGCTTTATTCTAAAGTGCAGATAGAACGTTTTGCTAATGAGACAGGGTAATTACGTTGTTGTGCAAGCGCTTGGGATTTAGAGGAAATATCATTTTCAATAAGATCAATATTGATTGTCTCAAGTGATTTAATTTGATTGGATTGTATATCGAACGATTGCTTAATATTATTCAAAATAAGCTTGGCGGCATCTATTGCTGATGACGCTTTAACTATTTCACTGCGTGCATAATTGGGTAAGGAAAAATCGACATCAGTGGCTCGTAGTTCGGGATCTTGCCCAGGGATTTGTTGGGCGCCAAAGAGTGGCTTTCCACCAATATCAGCTTCTTTAAATACCGGAATAAAGTGAGAGATAAAATTAATAGCGCGTTGTGTTCTTTGGTTGGCAATATCTTCAGGCCACTGATGGGTAATTTTCTCTAACAAGGTTTTTGGCAAATTTGGCTGTGCTGATTTGTTGCTGCTATTGACCAAACCATCTTCAAAAAGTGTAATGTCTTTAGTCATGCCATGAATTTGAAAATAACCGTTGGGGTAGGGGGTGAGCTGAGCCATGCCATTTGGGGTGCCTCGCTGTCCGTAAAAAATAACTTCCGGCCAGCGGCCTAGAGTATTTGTCCACTGCGTCACATAAGCGGCTTTAAACTCCACTAAACGGTGGCTATGACACCCTGCTAAATCATCAATAGTGCCACTTCTGTAACCACTGGCATTAATCAAATAATCAAAACATTCAGTCACACTCGTATTACCTTTGGTGAGAGAGAGCTGCCATTGCTGGTCAATCTTGTTTATTTGAGTGACACCTGTATGAGTTAAAACACGGCAGTTTTCGTGATTTTCAGTTGTCAAACTGGCACAGGCGGCAAGTCGAAAGACGTTTAGGCCGTATTCCTGTACCAACACTATAGGAAATTTTAGTTTGTCTAAATCAAGGGTTTTGGCTACGGGAATAAGCCAATCATCTTGCTCTTTTGGGGCATCAGGTGTGGGCATATTTGCTAAAATTTCAACAGCTTCACGCGTATATGTTTTAAAATATTGAGCAGGTTCGCCCAGAACTTTATTAGAAATGTCTTGTTCAACAAGCATTTGATAGTGGTGTTGCAACTGAATTAAGCGCGGCTCTAATTCATCAAAAGAACCTTTATCACGCTTCGGTATTGCAATCACTGTCGGTCTGTAATCGGCGCACGCAGGATAAAGTTTTAGCGTATCAATTGATTGGCGTAATAATGTGGTGCACTGCTCTGTATCAATTTCACGATATAAGTTACCACCCGCATGCAAATGACAAATAGGAGGGCCATTGACTAAGCTGGGTCCTTGCTCAATAAGTGTTACATTGAGACCTTGATTTGACAGGTATATAGCGGCAGTAGAACCGGCAATGCCGCCACCAATAATGGCAATTTTGGGAGAATTTATTTTCATGAAATTTTTAAATTAATCTAACCAGATGCCATAGCTAATATCTCAGCTACATTTAGTTTGTTTGGATATTGGTTTAAACCCCGAGAACTGTTTAACCGGGCATAAACGGCCATGCGATCGGCGAGTTCGTTCCCTTCAATATTAGCGTGTCCTTTAACATGAGCAATCGTTATGTGATTTTTGATTTTAGTATAACGCTCAAAACATTCTTGAATCACTTCTAGATTTTTAATAGCTTCATTTTTACCACGCGTCCAGCCTTTCTTTTTCCAGCCAGCGGCCCATTTAGTAATACAATCAATGGAGTATTTAGAATCAGATAATATTTGTACGGTTTTTTGCTGTTCAATAAACGGCAGCGCTAATTTAAAGGCTTCTAACATACCCAGTAATTCTGCTGAGTTGTTCGTACCATTAGCATCATAAAGTCCAAAATAGAGCGTGGTTGGTGTTGTGCCATGATACACCGCGATGCCTGTTCCTGCTTTGCCCGGATTAGGTGAACAAGCTCCATCACAATAAATGTTGATGTCACTGTGGCTAACACTACGATTGGTTACTTTAGGCGGTGCTGATTTGGGAGCAAGGGATTTAGTGGTCGGTGAATTGTCGCCACCACTTTTTTTCAGTGAGCGGGCCATTAACGCACGAGTATAAGTTTCCTTAAACGCGGCATCGGCTAATTCTTTTGAGTCAAACCCCATGTATTGAGCATCACTGCGTCCGTCGATTAACGTTTTTACCTGTGGCCAAGAATCAAAAACGCCTGTTTTTAGACCTTTCCAAACTACATAATGTTTCTTGCTCATGGTATTTCAATCGTCTTAAAGAGTTGTTGGGTGGTGATCATAGCGATATAGCATTTAGTTACAAGTACTATTTAACTAATACTGGGGTCAAAATCTGAGATAGGGTATTATGGCGCGTTGTGAATCAACCATAATAACAATCGAAAAACTTAAGGATAATTTGATGAATTTTAAACAATTAGCCATAGTATTTGTTGCTTTTACTTTGCTTAGTGCGCCAATTGCCACTTTTGCTGCTGAGAAAAAGACAAATGCTCGCGCGGAATATATTCGTGCTAACTATGTGAAATATGAATATAAAATTAAAATGCGAGATGGTAAGTCACTATTTACCGTCGTGTATTCACCGACCGATACGTCAACTACATACCCAATGATCATGCAGCGTACACCCTATACTGTTGGTCCTTATGGTAGTAATAAGTACAAAACCCGTTTAGGCCCGGATGCTACGTTTGAAAAAGAAGGTTTTATTTTTGTTTTTCAAGATGTCCGCGGTAAATTTATGTCAGAAGGTGAATATGTCAACATGCGCCCTCAAGATGCATACAAACGTGGTCCTAATGCGGTAGATGATGCCACAGATACTTATGATACGATTGATTGGCTGGTTAAAAATGTAGATAACAACAATGGTAATGTTGGTATGCATGGCACCTCTTATCCTGGGTATTACACGTCAGTTGCAGCCATAAATAGCCATAAGGCGCTCAAAGCTATTTCACCGCAAGCACCTATCTCAGATTGGTTCTTCGATGATTTTCACCGTAACGGTGCCTTTGTTGTGCCGATGGCGTTTTTATTTTTTGATACCTTTGACAAAAAACGTGAGTCACTTCATGCGGCTTGGCCTAAAGGCATGAAGAAAGAAACAACTGATGGTTATGATTTCTTCTTAAAATTAGGTCCATTGTCTAACGTAAATAAAAAATACTTTAAGGGCGAACGTCCTTTTTGGAATGAACTGACCGAGCATCCAAACTATGATGGATATTGGAAAGAACGTAATGTACTACCGCATTTAAACAACGTAAAACCGGCTACTTTAGTTGTTGGTGGTTGGTACGATACAGAAGATCTGTACGGTCCTTTGTCAACGTATCAGAAAATGTCTGAAGGTAATAAGAAAGATCATATCAAGATTATCATGGGACCTTGGTATCACGGCCAATGGAATCGCGGTAAAGGCGACAAACTGGGCGAAGCTGATTTTGGCTTTAATACCAGTAAATGGTTTCAAAAAAGTGTGTTATTACCTTTCTTTAACCATCACTTAAAAGATGGTAAAGACTCTAAATTGGCTAAAGCTACAATGTTTGAAACAGGTAGCAATCGCTTTAGGAGTTTTGATGCTTGGCCACCAAAACAGGCTAAACAAGAAACACTATATTTAGGCGACAAACAAACATTAACGGTTGCTAAGCCCATTGTTAATGAAGGCGCGAGTGATTGGGTGAGCGATCCTAATAAACCTGTACCACATTCAGCTAATATCAGCCGTGGTTGGGATAAACCTTATATGGTTGAAGATCAACGTTTTTCTGCTCGTCGTTCTGATGTTTTAGTTTTTGAAACGCCTGTTATGTCAGCCGATAAGACTATTGCTGGTGCAATTGATTTAGATTTATGGTTCTCTACTTCACAAAGCAGTGCTGATATTGTTGTTAAGTTGATTGATGTATTTCCTAATATTAATGAAAATACGAACAAGGTAGATAATAAAAAAGCTAACCGTCATGAGTTAGTGCGTTGGGGGGTTATTCGTGGTCGTTTTAGAGAGAGCATGAGCACACCAAAACCATTCACACCAAACAAACCTACTCAGGTGAAATTTGAGCTTTATGATATTCTGCACACGATCAAACGCGGTCATAAACTGCAAATTCAAATACAAAGTAGTATGTTCCCGTTTATCGACCGAAATCCACAACATTATGTATCTAATATTTTCGATGCCAAAGAAGTTGATTTTGTTAAAGCAACGCACAAAATATACCACAGCACAAAATACCCAAGCTCTATTAAATTTGGAGTGATTAAATAATTAATCATTACATCAAAATGCCGCATCTCGCGGCATTTTTTTAACAGGAAAATGAAACATAATTGTCAAGTATTGTAACCCACCAATGAATTGTTTGATGCCATGCGTAACCATGAGCCTCAAACCTAGATGAAACGCCTTTAGTAGTCTTAGCCAATAACAGTTCTTCCTCTGTGTGGACTCCTTATGCATCAAGGCGATTGTCAGACTTTCATCACAAAGCGCAGTCATTAGTTAGTTGGGGTGTAAAGTCGCTTGGGTATGTGCTCAAACCTTGATAAAATAACGATAAATAAATCAGTACTTAGAGTTAACTATGAGCGAACAAAAGAACAACCCGTTACACGGATTAAGATTAGAAGATATTTTGATAGCTTTAGTGGATCGTCACGGTTTTAAAACTTTGAGTCAACTCATTGAAATACGTTGTTTTTTTAATGACCCTAGTATTAAATCAAGCTTGAAGTTTTTACGGAAAACACCTTGGGCTCGTACTAAAGTAGAAGAGTTGTACCTTGAGACTTGTCAGCCAGAAGCATTTGAGTGGCCAAGTATTAATGGTGACAAGAAATAGCTATTCTTTATACTGCTAAGTGGCTTGTAGCACTTAGCAGATATTTTAATAGCCTGTTGTTTAACCCCACCCCACGTTTATATAGTTCTCTTTCTTCGACTATTTTAATCTAGTCAATCAAACTATTAAATGATGTTACATATCGAAACATTATTTATTTTTAAACCTTAGTTATTTATTTAAATACAACGTATTAATTGTGCTATAAACAATGCATCTCAATTTTTACATTAATGGAATAATAAGATTAATACTATGAAATATACCCCTACTAAATTGGCATTGGTCACGGCTATTGCTATGAGCAGTGTCACGCTAAGCGGTTGCATGACGACCGACAATAAAGCGTCAGCTCAAACCAGCATCGAACAATCAGCGCCAATGGTTCGTGAGTTTAATGAATCATTATCAGTTGAATATGCAACTATGCGTAAGCAGCAAATTAGTGACGTTGCTTATTCTTTGTATTTTAATATTGGCCACACCAAAGAAACGTTCAATGGTACGTCGGTTATCGACTTCACCATGACTAAAGGGAACAAATCCCCCGTTACTATTGATTTTGAATCGGGCATAGTTGAATCAGTTAAAGTGAACGGTAAGGTTGTCCCATTCGAATACAAAAAGTGGTTTATTTCTATTGCGCCTAACGAATTTAACAGCGGTAAAAACTCGATAGAAGTCGTGTATAACCGTCCGTATTCAAACGACGGTTCAGGTTTACATCGCTTTAAAGATCCTGCGAACGGTGATGTCTATCTATATTCTGATTTCGAACCTTATGCTGCGAACAAAATGTTTCCTCATTTTGATCAACCAAACTTAAAATCGACCTATAAAGTCGAAGTTGATGCGCCTAGCCATTGGCAAATAATTTCTACGACACGTGAAACATCAATTACTGAAAAAGATGGCGTTAAGCATTGGGACTTCCCTGTATCAGCGAAAATATCATCGTATGTATTTGCACTACATGGCGGTAAATACGCCGTGTGGGAAGACACGTTCCACGGCAAAGAAGGTGATATTCCACTTCGTTTGTTTGCTCGTCAAAGTTTAGCGCAATACGTTAAAACAGATGATTGGTTCACTCCAACCAAGCAGAGCTTTAAATTCTTTAATAACTACTTTGATATCAGTTACCCATTTGGTAAGTACGATCAAGTCATGGCGCCTGACTTTAACTCTGGAGCGATGGAAAACGTAGCAGCTGTTACCTTTAACGAAAGCTTCATTAGTCGCGGTGAAAAAACTAAAGCGCAACGTTTCTCGCTAGCAGACACTATTGCTCATGAAATGGCGCATATGTGGTTTGGCGATCTCGTGACGATGGATTGGTGGAACGGTTTGTGGCTCAACGAAAGTTTCGCCAGTTATATGGCCGTATTAGCGCTTGAAAAAGGGTCTGATTTTGACAATGTATGGGATGATTTTTATACCGGATTTAAGCAATGGGCTTACAGCACGGATAAATCGGTAAATACCCACGCAATTGAGCTGCCAGTGGCTACTACCAGTGACGCGATGACCAACTTTGATGGTATCACTTACGGTAAAGGCGCTTCAGTACTCAAACAAGTACCAAAATATTTAGGGGAAGAAAACTTCCGTAAAGGCGTTAGCAATTACTTAAAGAAATTTTCTTATCAAAATACCACGTTAGATGATTTTATTACCTCTTTAGCTGAGGCCTCTAATACTGATTTAACGCAGTGGAAACAAGATTGGCTATACAAAGCTGGCTTAAATACGATTGAAGTTAGCTATCAATGCCATGCTGGCACTGTTAGTGAGTTTGCAATTAAACAAACTGCACCTGAAAAATATCCAACATTACGTCAACAGCGCGTTAATGTCGGTTTATTTAATTACAAAAATGGTACCATGGCATTAAGTAGCGCCACGCCAGTGACTTATAAAGGTGCAATCACCCAGGTTAGTGAAATGGTTGGCAAGGCTTGTCCTGAATTGGTCTATCCGAACATTGAAGATTGGGGCTATGTACAAGTTAATCTAGATAAAAACTCTCTCGTATCACTGAACAAACATATTAATGATTTTGAAAGTCCGTCGCTTCGCCTCATGTTATGGCAGAGTTTGTCAGACAGTGTCAGAGATGCAAAATTATCACCTGCAACCTTTGTTGATTTTGCCCTTAAAAACCTTGAAGGTGAAACTGATTTAAGCGTTATTCGTTCTATTTCGGGCAAGTTAACGGGCTCGTTAGGATATTTAACAACAGCAACGCGTCAAGGGATTCACGATTACAATCCTAAACGCAATGAAGTTAACGATTTCTATTTTAAACAACTTGAGAATGCGAAGCCGGGCAGTGATTTACAAAAACTATGGTATGGGCGTTTTGTATCAACCACACGTACGCCAGAGCAACTTGCTAAGTTAGTGGCTATTTTAGATGGCAAGTTAACCTTCAAAGGGCTTAAAATAGATCAAGATAAACGTTGGGGATTAGTTCGTACCATGAACCATCGTGAAGTCGGTAATTATAAAGAACGTTTAGCGATGGAAATTAAACGTGATAATTCTGATATTGGTGCTAAAAATGCAATCTTAGCAGAAGTCTTACGACCAGATCCTGCAGTTAAAGCTAAATGGTTTGATACTATTATTAATAACCCAGATAACTTGAAATTAGCGACGCTACGTTATGCTATGTATGGCATGTTTCCGGGAGATCAAAAAGCACTAGAAGCCCCTTACAAGGAACGCATACTAGCACACATTGAAAAACTCAATAATGACGGTAATTTGAAGTTATTAGGCTCTTTTGCTGGTTCTATGCTACCTACAAGTTGTACGACTGACAGCCATCAAGAACTGGCTGGACTTGTTGGTAAATATCAAGACATGAAACCTCAAGTACTGAAAGGTGTTAAACGCAGCCATCAAGAAGTTGGTCGTTGTGTGAAAGTGTTAAATTTACTACAGTAAATTAGCTACGTAACATGTGAGATAAATAGACTAGAAGCGCTAATCGACACCGTTGATTAGCGCTTTTTTTATGCCCACTGTCTTAATAACATTAAATATGAACTTGTGTACTAGGGAAGATTAATCAGAACAAAGCATACAATTGGTAATTGTAGAAAACTAGCACAAGTGGACATTTTATTAAATACAATTGATATAGCCAAGCCACTTGAATATGTATTTTGACGCCTGTAGTTTAGGTACCACAAAACTCAATGTTCTATTGGCCGGGGGAGTTTATAATCGCGCTTAATCGTTTAATGAATTGCTCGTCACGTAAAATGCCAGCATGTGACGCTTCATTTGCATAGATACGTAACGCTTCTTCTTGTAATGATACTGAAAGTTGGCTTGTGAGCGGTATTAACCCGTCGCCATTTTCTCCGTCTAAGTATGAAAAAAACAAATGATAAGGTATCGACTTAGGTAATCGTCTGTTATGTAATGATTTAATAAATTTACTGTTACTGGCTAAGTCACGCCAAGACGCAATAATGACAGGAGATGACTCTACACCTCTAGCGGCACTGTCCAACCCGTTAAGCGGACTGTTAATTGTTATATACAATGAGATATCAAATAATTGATTAGCATCACTATGTTTATTAATGTAAGAACGGGCAATCAATCCACCCATGCTATGAGAGATTAGCTGCACATTATTAAACTTATACTTATGATGCAACGCATGAAGAGCATCCACCAAATATTGTGAAATGTAGTCTAATGGTACGCCTGTCGGATAATATAGAACCCAAGGCTGAAACTTATTTTTGTTGAGTTTATTTATTACTGCCGAAAATTCTTGTGGGTTCCCCATAATACCGTGAATAAAAATCACTGGAGTTTTATCTTGTTCGTAGGGTTTGAGTAAAAACAACCCGCCGACGACTTGATCAACAAAATCGATAGGGTGCCAAAAGCCAAGTTTTACATTTTCTTGGTCGAAAAGTGGACTGTCCAAACTAACTATTTTTCCGATATTATCGGTGATCTTGTCGGTGGTATAGGTTTCGTTGAGTATTAAAATATTATTAGTCAACGATTTAAATTCAATAGTAATGTTTTTCTGATGCTGATTTTTTTTTAGTATTATCTCAGAATTACCATTCACTTTAGACTGGTACATTGTTGATCGTTCATTGCTATCACGCCTAAAATTTTGATTCTCATCAATGTAGGCCACTAAATAATATTGATCTTCTGGCAGATTAAACGTAAAAGCCGCGTTCTCATCTAGTTGCTTTTGATTAGTCATCTGAACTTGGCCATTTGTATGTTTTAGCATACCTACGACTATCGATGTACCGTTCAAGCCGTCTCCGCTCACCGTCCCTGAGATTTGGCCTAGATGGGATAACGTTTGAGCCTGTTTGTTAGTTTTTATTAAAAAGGTACATGATGGCAAAGCGATTAATGAGCATAAGTATATTATTTTTAATATTTTTTTGTTCATTAATGTCATTAAGATACCTTTCAGCCGAATACTAGTAGTAGTCAAATTAATACTGACTTTAAAAATCAATAATGCAATAGATCTCAAATGTCGACTACCGTATTTTTGGGGTAACATTCCAGTAATGTATGCCCTAAACCGACATTGTCATATTCTCTTTTAACAACAAGTCCCGACTCTTCAATTAATTCGATTAAACTTTGTGCTGAATACATTCGGCTATTACCATTTGCAAAACAGGTGAAATATAGTGAAGTAGCATTTAAGCTAAAACTTGCAGCTTCATATTGTTGACGATCAATGAAGGTTTCCATGATAAATAATCGTTGTTCAGGCTGCATAATCGAAACGGTTTTAGTTAAGATCGTTTTAATTTCTTCGGGTGAGAAACAATCTAAGAATTGGCTCATCCAATAAGTATCCCCACCTTTATACATAGCCTGTTGTGGATCAAGCATATTACATGGAAAGGGAGTAAAACGAGATTGAAAACCTGCCGCCGTAACATTTTTTGTAGCAACAGCTAGTTGTTGTTTCAAATCCATAATGACTAACTGAACATGTTCATCATGATTAAGGCATTTTAGTGTCCATTTCCCGGTATTGCCGCCAATATCGATAAGTTTTTTTGTTGTCGTGCTAAAAACAATATTTAGGGCTTCATCAAATGCATTATCTGAATAGTAATGGTCGAAATTAAACCAACTTGTTTTTGTTTTTTCGGGTAATGATGTTAAGGCGGGATATAACGTTTCCCATTGACCAAATACTTTTAGTCCTTCAGGTTTTCCTGTGATTATAGCCTGTGAAAGTTGGCTTAATCCGTCGTAGCAAAAGTGCTGGTTAAACTCGAAATTAACTTGAGTCATTTCATCATTTTGTAAAAAATAACCTGTTTTAGTGACAAAATATTTATCATCTTTTTGCTTAAATATACCGATGCTAATGCAAAAATCGAGTAAAACTTTTACACCATAGGTAGAGATATTGCATTGTTTAGATATTTCAGTAACGGTAAGGCCTTTTTTTCGACTACTATCAATACAAGAAAGTATATTGAGTTCTTTAATGGCTGCTGTTGCTTGAAAAATGAATGGAGCGAATGCTATGTATTGAGCGTGAGAACGTGCTTCGATGGCCGACGTGTTTTCATCGCTTGTTAAATTAAACATCTATCTTAATCTTCCTAATTGTATGATGTAACCTCGCTACTCTACATGAATAAAAAAGTATTTTATACTATAAATAATAAGTGGGTAATTTACTGATTATGTTGCAATCTTATGAACTTTTCATTACTCTCCTCACCGTTATATTTTTCATTGGTCGGATAATTAAATGCTCAATAAGCTTGGTCAGTTGTGGCGAGTTTTCGCGACAGGTTTATGTTTCACTGTGTTCGGAATTGGCGGTATATTACTGTCTCTTATTGTCTTTCCATTACAACGTCTATTTATATCCAATGTTGATCACCAAAAGCGAGTGGCACGCCAAACTGTTCATTATTCCTTTAAATTCTTTATTAGTTTGATGGCGTTTACTAATATATTTAAATTTAAGTTAGAACAAGTGTCACCCTTAGCACAATGTAAAGGGCAATTAATTCTCGCTAATCACCCCTCATTAATTGATGTCGTTGTATTAATTTCTATTATTCCAAATACAGATTGTGTGGTGAAAGCCCACTTATTTAGTAATCCATTTTTAAGAGGAGTCGTAAGTGGTACTGGGTATATTAGTAATGCACAGCCCGATGGATTAATTGAAGATTGTGATAAATCATTGAGAGCCGGTAATAACTTGATTGTATTTCCAGAGGGTACTCGTACTAAACCTGGAAGTCATTTTGCCTTTCAGCGTGGGGCGGCTAATATTGCATTACGATGTCAGGCATCAATTAAAGCGGTAAGTATTGAAGTGACACCTAGTGCCTTAACGAAGCATAAACCATGGTATAAAGTCCCTAAGACACGGCCTAGTTTTGTCGTCAAAGAATTAACGTTGGCACCACAACCTCCAATATTTGATATTAAGACGGCGAGTAAAAAAGCTCGTCACTTGAATAACGAACTTGAATCATTTTTTAGGAACACGGTTAACTAGGTTTTGGCAGGGCTAATAGTGCATTTCTTAGTGCAGTTTCCTCTGCCGTGCATTGTTCTAATTTGGCTGAAACATCATTGAGTGTTAAGGGTTGACGTGTTTGCAAAAAAGAACGGAATTCATCGCAAACTCTATCCAGGTATCTCCTAATTGTGTAGTTTGTTCTGACAACGTTTGCAGTGACTCATTGTTTGTTAGTTCTGCCGCTTCATTAAAAAAACTAGCGTACATAAACGTAAAACCTGCGCCTCCTGTCCAATTTCTTCTTGCATACGAACAAAATGAGCCAAAAAAATCTTATTATGTTTTGTATTTTCTGGTGACAAATTACGAATTTTTTTAACGATAAAATTAATATATTTGATACCAAAAAATGGCAAGATTAATCCAATCATCATCTTTGCTGTTTTATGGATTGACTGGTAAATATGAGGTACTAAATCAATGTGCTCTGGGGTTTTGTCTATCACGTGCATTAAGCCTATTTCCGTTAATGCCCTTTTTTAAAGCGTGTATTTTTAAGTATATTCACTCCATTCAATGGCATCTTAAAACACCGGATCGCTGACGAGGTAATTACCTCGGTGTATTTTAAATGAGAAAAATATGAGTGGCACAAGGAAACTTTCATTTTCAAGTTTTTGATTGCAATAACCAAATATTGATAAGTGGGCATCGTTAATTCTTGTGGCATCTGGCGTGATTATTCTTGATAATAAAAAAATATCTATTGAAATATTGTCTTATCACTTCAACGAATTTGTATTCGTGTGTTTCAAAATGTTGATGGCGATGAGCAATTAGTATTTAGCGAGTCAGGAATCCCCAAAGAACCTGTCGGTTTTTCTGATAATCCAACCTTGATTCTTGGTTATCCTAAACTGAAATCGATTAGGGTTTCTTTGTTAGAGGCAAACGATAGTTTATTGAGTATAAAAATGAACTATCGCCGCAAGCGTTAAATAAATGATCTAATGAAAGTAAGCCTATTTTATTGAGATTTTTTTTATTTGTGTGCTGATATTAACATCACCAAAGGTGTAGCTGTCTGTTGTTGAATCACGAAATAGTGATTTGTTCGCTTTTTTACAATGACTTCGAACTCGTCGAGAATCAGTAGTTCGTATGATCTCTTCGATGGTATTTTTATATCGACTTTTTCCTGCTTTTGCTATTGCTTTGCAGACCCATGCCAGTGTATCTGCATTTTTATTGTTAACGTTTTTATTGTTTTCAGATAAAAATTGAGCCAGTAGATCGAGTGTCAGTGGTGATACATTTTTACCTTGGTAAATTTCTTCAGACAGTAGCTTAATTTCAAATAAATTATCATTAGCTATATTTATAATATGTTTTTCACTGGGAGTGTACTTCTCGCGTGCTTGATAAGCTTCATGTAATGCGACTAAATTGACTGTGCCAGCAACGTAACTATCTGCTTTATTTGATGGGAATGTCTTCTTTAATGCTTTAGATGCATATTTCTTGATTTTCTTGGATGCATTACCGTTAATGATTTTTGAGAGTAATTGTACATAACGTGTGCTGTTGCTTTCACCTAATGCGCGACAGGCCCACGCTAAAGTGTCTTCCTCTTTTTGACGATGAAATGGTATATGCTCTATTAATATTTGAGCGGCTAAATCAAGTATTTCAGGATTGTTTTCATGCTTTAAAACAATGTTTTCAAACGCGTTTTGAACTTGTCTAAAATTGGTTGAGCTCAATTGCGCTTGATAGTGCTGTTGTTGAACCGTTAATGCAACAGCTGGCGAGGTTAAAATTAACAGCCCTACTAATATCCCTACTTTAATATTCATGTTCTATTCCTAAATTATTGAGTCTATTTAAATTAGCGCAATTATAGACGCTATTTTTAATGCTTGTGGCATGTTTTCGTTACCTGATTGAATTAGTTTGGCAATTATTAATGATATTTCGTATAATTTTCATATATTTTACATGGCTGCTCTTATCAGAGACAGTTATGTCAACAGAATCAGCGTTGAGTATCTATGCACTATCCACATTTGTTTTCCCCGCTTGAACTTGGTTTTTTAACACTGAAAAATCGAATGATTATGGGCTCAATGCATACCAACCTTGAAGAAACAGAAGATGGTTTTACCAAGGTCGCTCAGTTTTATGGCGAAAGAGCTCGAGGTGGTGTTGCGCTTATTATTACGGGGGGGATATCACCTAATATTGAAGGAGTACTTGCGCCAAATCGTTCTGTAATGGTTAATGATGATGATGTTGTGAATCACCAAAAAATAACCAAACAAGTACATGATGAGGGTGGGCTGATTTGTATGCAAATATTACATGCTGGTCGGTATGGTTATACGCCCGCGCAAGTCGCACCGAGTGCAATTCAAGCACCAATAAGTCCTTATACACCCAAAGCTTTGTCACATGATGAGATTGAAAAACAGATAAATGATTTTGTTCAATGTGCGTTGTTAGCGCGACGTGCTGGTTATGATGGCATTGAAGTTATGGGTTCTGAAGGGTATTTGATTAATCAATTTATTGTGCCAGCAACCAATATTCGAACCGATAAATGGGGGGGGGATTTTGATAATAGGTGTCGTTTTGCACTTGAAATTGTCAAACGAATACGCGGGGTCGTACAACCTTCATTTATCTTAATATTTCGATTGTCCTTGATTGATCTCGTGGAGCAAGGAAGTAATGCTCAAGAGGTCATTGTATTAGCAAAGCAACTTGAACTCGCCGGGGTAAACATTATTAATACGGGTATTGGCTGGCATGAGTCACGGGTGCCAACTATTGCGACCTCTGTTCCACGAGCAGCCTTCACTCAACTAAGTCGGCAGTTAAAAGCTCACATTACGGTGCCGGTGATTACGAGTAATCGTATAAATACACCGCAAGTAGCTGAAAGTATATTGGCGCATGGTGATGCCGATTTAGTGTCAATGGCTAGACCATTTTTAGCTGACAGCCAATTTGTGAATAAAGCGCAACAAGGTAATAGCGATGTCATTAATACGTGCATTGGGTGTAACCAAGCGTGTCTTGATAATATTTTTATCAACAAAACCGCTACTTGTATTATTAATCCTCGGGCCTGTAATGAAACGACATTTGATCACTCTTTAGCACTAATTCCCAAATCAATCGCTGTTGTCGGTGGCGGAATCGCTGGGCTTGCATTTGCTAAATATGCCGCAAAAAAAGGCCATTCAGTGACGTTATTTGAAGCGCAAAGTGACATTGGTGGACAAATGACATTAGCAGCTCAAATACCTGGTAAACAGGAGTTTTATGAAACTATACGATATTTTAAGCATCGATTACCGCAATTGAATGTGAAGATCAAACTTGACTGTATGCCAACGTCTTCGATGCTAAGCAGCTATGATGACGTTGTTATAGCTACTGGGGTGAAACCCCGAGTCCCCGATATTGAAGGGATTAATCACCAAAGCGTGGTGAGTTATGCCGATGTGTTAAATGGTTCTGTTCATTTGGGGAAACGAGTTGCCATTATTGGCGCAGGTGGCATCGGGTTTGATATGGCGACCCTATTGTTGTCGCCAGCTAACGAGACATCTGAATTTCTAACTCGTTGGGGTATTGATTTAAGTGTTACTCAACGTGGTGGGTTGTTTGAGTATCCCAATGCGCTTGTTGAACCACTGCGTGAAATTACTTTGTTGCAAAGACGGTTAAGAAAACCAGGTGCAGATTTAGGGAAAACAACGGGTTGGATTCATAGAAAACACCTTAAAGATAATCAAGTTAAAATGTTAGTGGGGGTAGACTACCTTCGTATTGACGATGACGGGTTACATATTAAAGTACGCAAAAAACCACGTACGGTGGCGGTAGATCATATTATTTATTGTAGTGGTCAAATAGAAAACTTGGCATTAGCTACGCAACTCAATGGGTTACGTGTTCATGCAATAGGCGGCGCAAGATTAGCCGCTGGTTTAGATATTCAGCGTGCGGTTAACGATGCCGTTGCTTTAGCGCAATCAATATGATTAAAGGATAAATCTTGCCATTGATTCAACAGGACGCGGCCATTGTACTCACAATCTTAAGTTTAAATATCCTAGTAATGAACTTTATTCCTTAAAGTGGCCATGTTCTGGAATTATTAGACAAAACGGTGCCGGAAAATCAACATCAATATCCGTATTGTGCGGCGTCATTACGTCCGATGTTGGTTATGTTGTTGATGCCGCGAACACACAGGAAAGTGTTGTGGTTGAATATGACTAAATAAACTAATAAACAGTAGCCAGTAGAATTTAAGCAAGAAGCTGTTGCCATAGTAATAGAGCAATACTACTCAATAGTGCAGGCTGTTGCACCTTTGGGAATTACAGATAAATTACTTTAAACTGGGTCGCAACACATAAACAACAAGCTCAGGTGATGCTTATCAGGCGATGAACGACCAGAGCTAATTCTGCTCAGAAAAGATTAGAAACGTCTACAGATGGAGCGTGAGATCCTAAAAAGGCAAGTACCTTCTTCACGAAATAAATGAAGTAAGATATTATTTTATAAGTAAACTTGATAATAAGTATCCAATATCAATTGCGTGTAGAGTGATGGAAGTTAGTTCATCAGCATTTTGTGCATGGTTAAAAAAGCCTGGGCAGTAGATAACTTGCTAAAGCACCACGCAAAGAAGGCTTTGAAATGACACGTTATCGCGTGATTAAGTTAATAGAACAGCTCAAGTTAGTCGTGACTCAACGAATTGCTTATAAAGTGACATCTAAGCGATGCGGTGGCTGGTTATGCCTAGTTATCATCATAGCTCTGTGCTTGCGCCGTATTAGGGGGGGCATATTTCCAAACAAATGACGCGTAACTTAGTTTAAAAGGTACAACTAAACGTTGGGAATTTGCGTAAAACGTCCAAAGTTGTTGTTTCCCAGTACATTACTGGTATTTGTACGGGGGGAGTCGAACGCTTAGGTTGTCGTGCCAGCATGAACGGTTTGGGTGTTTGTTGGGATTATGCTGTTGTGGAAAGGTTCTTCGGACGTGATAGGTATGACAAGTTGTTTAAAGTGTCTCGGCCAACGCGAGCGCATATTCGAGATGACGTTGCACGGTCATGAAATATCACAATGTTGCTCTACTGTATTCAGCTAACTTTGATCAGCCGCCAATTGCATTTGAAAGTTCCTTTAGAAGAGTGTCAGGTTGGACTTAACCAGAACACTATTTTTAGATTGATTTACGGCAAGGATTATTAAGTAATATTGCCGATGAAGTGGATATATGTCCAATAGATTTTATTTCAACGGTGGGCCATACCACTAAGTTTCATCTTGCTAAATTTTTTAATATTACTGGGTCTAATATTTATTGGATCGAGTGAAAATGCACAAAACAAACTATCTTGTTTAGCGCAACGTAACCTAAATGAGCGATTAATTGATTATGCATTACTGGTTGAATGGCTAGATACTGAAGATTCTTATTAATGTATCGCAAAATTGTTACGTCGCACTTGAATCCAATAGCCCCCTTGGGTAAACTTCACGCTTTGCTTAAATGACTGTATTAAAAAGGTAACGCATTGGAGTTTCGGATAAAAAAATGTGCAGCTTGGGCTGGTGGTCTAACGAACGAAAATGATTGGAAGGCTTTTGCTAATGATGAAAAAAAGCTTGAGCAGTTAACGCCATTACCGCTGTTGAAACAGATACCAGCTATGCAGCGTCGACGTTTAAGTCCATTTGCTAAACTATCATTACAGTGTGCGCTTGAGGCGGCCGGTGATGAGATGGGAACGGTGGCGACCGTATTTGCATCTCGTCATGGCGATTTACACAAAACAAGCCAATTAATTTCAAATGTTGCCTTAAATGAAGAACTATCGCCGACCCAGTTTGGACTGTCAGTACATAACGCCGTTGGTGGGCAATTTAGTATTTTCGCTAATAATAAGGCGCCGTTAACCGCTACGTCTGCTGGAGAAGATAGCTTTTTAATGGCATTGACTGATGCGGTTTGTAAATTAAATAGTAACAATTACGATAGCATTCTGTTGGTGTATACGGATGAGGCTGTCCCTGAAATATATCAGCAATATGTAATGCAAGATGAAGTTTCGGTCGGGGCAGCACTGCTCATAGAAAGGCCACAGTTAAATGAGATAAACTTTCAATTAACGATGAAAGCCAGTATCAAGGATGCAGTTGAGAGTAAAACAATGCAAGTTTTTGATTTTTTAACATTTTATTATAATGAATCACCCAAAAAATTAATCAACTCAAAACGCTATACATGGACATTAACTCGTCAATAAATCAATGACGAGTAATGTATTATTTTAGAAAATAAAGTAGGAATTCTTAGACAATGACTGTACTAAGTGATGAAGTAAAAAACTTAATTATTGAAACTTTGGATCTGGAAGATATCGAAGCGTCAGATATTAACAATGAAGATCCATTATTTGTTGATGGCTTAGGCTTAGATTCTATTGATGCTCTAGAATTGGGTATTGCTATTAAAAAGGCATATGACGTCAAAATAGATAATAACTCCGAAGATAGTAAGCAGCATTTTTATTCAGTGAAAACCTTGTGTGATTTCATTGAAGTATCAAAGAAATAGGTAATAAGATGACAACAAAAGAGCAAATTTTTGAGATGTTACGGAATATCTTAATAGAAGATTTTGAAATAGAAGCTGATGATATAACCAATGATGCCAATTTATATGAAGATTTAGATTTAGACAGTATTGACGCCGTTGATCTTGTTGTTAAACTGCGGGAGAAAACGGGTAAAAAAATCGAACCACAAGACTTTAAACTTGTTAGAACTGTTGATGACGTGATTGAAGCCGTTGCTAAATTACTCGATTAAGCACTTATAAATCAGAATACACTTAGGCCGCAATATTAATGAAACAAGCACTATTTGCCCTCAGTATATTCTGCTATCCATTGTTTGTTTATTTTGGATTGAAAATTCTAGAACCGCAATATATTGCGGTTTTGTTTGCATTGTTATTCCTCGTTAGGCATTTGGTTGCTCCTAAAGATTCCAAGCATATTCCTCATCTCAATTTAGTCGTATTTTTCGTTACGGTATTATTTGCGGTTAGCGCAGTGACAAACTCGTCAATTGTATTGAAGTTTTATCCCGTGTTGATGAGCGGTAGTTTTCTACTTATTTTTGGCTATTCATTATGGCGACCACCGAGCGTGGTGCAGGTGATAGCGAGTTTGCATGAAACTCTTGATGAAAAAGGCATTATATACACCCGCAATGTAACTAAAATTTGGTGTGTCTTCTTTTTGCTTAATATGATGACTGCTACCTGGACCATTTATCAAGCTAATCCCAAAATTTGGCTAATATACAATGGATTTTTATCATATGTCGTAATGGGTCTATTGATGGCTGGGGAATGGCTGGTGAGAAAAAAAATTAAGAATAATAACCAATGAAAATACCAAAAAATTCAACATTCTTTATTGAAGAAAATAAATCTTTCGAACAGTGGTCGGCACACGTATCTCTGTTATCCCATCATATTTCAAATAATGATGCACAGCGATGGTTGTTATTTGAGCTGCAACCTTACCAATTTAGTCTTTACTTTTTTGCGTTATTGATGGCTAACAAACAGATTGTTATCCCGCAAAATGGACAAGATCAGCAACTACGTCATTGTATGACTCAAGCCGATATATATATTGGTAGTCAATCATTAGAAGGTTGTTGTACTTTTAACCTCGATCTTAGTAATGAAATGACTTGTCTCGATATACCTGAAGTATCCAAGGCTATTGTATTAAATGAATCGACATCTATTTTGTTTTTTACGTCAGGTTCAACGGGAGCGCCCAAAGCGATTAATAAAACGTTCGGTCAGCTGGTGAAAGAAATTGTTCAATTAGAGCACCGTTTTGGCCATAAACTTGGTACAGGTTGTGTGATGTCTACGGTTTCACATCAACATATTTATGGATTGTTATTTAAATTGCTGTGGCCAATTTGGTCGGGACGTGATGTTTTTTTGAAACCTTTCGAATATCCTGAACATTTAGCGCATGAAGTTACAAAAAATAGTCATCGGCAAGTGTGTTTGATTGGCAGTCCTGCTTACTTTCATCGGTTGGTGAAAGATAATGTATTAATTGACTGTAAGCATAATTTTGAGGTTATATTTTCTTCAGGTGGTCCGTTAGATTTCAATAGTTCGTTAGCTTTACAACGCGATCTTGATTGTGGCGTTATTGAAGTTTTTGGCAGCACCGAAACTGGCGGGATCGCATGGCGTCAACGTCAATCTATTGATAATGAATTGTGGAATCTATTTGATGATATAGCTATTCAAGTCAATGTTATAACACAGCAACTTAGTTTGAAATCTCCTTATATTAGTGGTGATTCATGGTTTGAAACCGATGACCGGGTAGGATTGCGTGATAATAATAAATTTCAATTATTGGGCCGCGTAGATAGGGTTATTAAACTAGAAGAGAAACGCTGCTCTTTAGATGATATTGAATCGACATTAGCGCGTCATGAATTTATTAATGAAGTGTCCATTATATTGTTGATTCATAAACAGTCAACGCAGCGTGATTGTTTAGGGGCTATTATTGCGTTATCGCCAGAAGGTGAAAAAGTACTGTTACAACAATCTAAACTTGGGGTTAATCGATTATTAAAGCAATATTTAAAATCATTTTTTGAGACATTGGTTATCCCAAGGAAGTTTAGATATGTGGCGCAGCTGCCTTATAATGCACAAGGTAAATTAGATAAAAAACAATTGGAGCAATTTTTTGACTAACTTTGTATATCAACCCATCATTAAGCAAGACATTGTTGGCGAGGACACTATTGAACTAGTGTTGCATATTCCAGATAATTTATATTATTTTCAAGGGCACTTTCCCCAAGCTGCCGTTTTGCCTGGTGTAGCTCAGATTGATTGGGTGATGAGTTATATTTCAACATATTTTAATATTAATAAACGTCGATTAGTCAGTATTGATGCGCTTAAATTTCAAATTATTGTGCGACCTGATTACACCATAAAATTATCGCTCACTAAAATCAATGATTTAAAATATAGTTTTAGCTATAGCTCTGAGCATGGACAACATGCCTCAGGTAAGGTTGTTTATTGTGATTAATAATCAATATGGTTTTGTTATTCCTAATTACAATCATGATTTGGTGATTAGAGAAACTATTGTCGATCTCATTGCGTTTAACCTACCTATTATCATTGTTGATGATGGGTCAACTAATGTAACGCAAGCGGTATTAACGGCCATTAATGACGATTTTCAATTGGTGACTTTAATTAGACGCGAAAAAAATGGCGGCAAAGGAGCGGCGGTTCAAACCGGTCTTCAAGCCGCTATTGATTTAGGATGGAGCCATAGCATTCAGGTTGATGCCGACGGGCAGCATGATCTAAATGATGTGCAGCGTTTAATTGAACAGTCGAAATTAGCGCCCAAGGCATTAATTAGTGGCCACCCGATTTATGATGGCAGTATTTCCAAGGGGCGATATTACGGACGTTTTATTACCCATTTCTGGGTTTACATTGAAACATTATCAACAGAAATTAAAGATTCGATGTGTGGTTTTAGAATCTATCCACTTGCGGCGTATAAACAGTTAATCGAGAGTTCATCTCTTGGTTTTAAAATGGATTTTGATATTGAGGTGATGGTGAAGTTGTCGTGGCTAGATGTGAAAGTAAAGTTTGTTAAAACCAAAGTTCATTATCCGGAAGATGGTGTATCACATTTCCATGTATTAGAGGATAATATGCTGATATCGATAATGCATACAAAGTTATTTTTTGGTATGTTGTTGCGCCTTCCAGTCTTATTAAAACGTAAATTTACAGGGTAGTTATTTTAGTATGAAACAAGCTTTACACTGGTCTCACTTTAAAGAGCGAGGGTCAATACTTGGCATCGAATTTTTAGTTGCTATTTATCGACTATTCGGACGCCATGTATTTAAAGTATTTTTAATTCCTGTGATGTTTTACTTTTATCTAACAGGAAAAGAAGCACGTTTAGGCAGTTGGCAATATTTAGATAACCTTCATACCGATGCTGGGCGGGCTAAAAAATCTGGATGGGGTAAGTTTCACGAGGGCTTTAAACTCTATTTTTCATTTGGGATGGCAATTCTTGATAAGTTTGATGCATGGCTGGGTAAAGTCGCCATCGATGACATTAATATTGCGACACCAATGGCTTATCAAGAGTTACTTGATGCTAAAGGCTCGGTTATTTTTAGTTCACACTTGGGTAATATGGAAGTGTGCCGTGCTATTTTTAGCTCTGGTGAGAATAAGAGACCACTTAATATCATAACGTACAATGAACATACGCCTTCTTTCAATAATTTCCTTAAAAAAGTGAACGCTCAAGCGGCTGTGAATTTTATTCATATTGCTAATTTTGGTCCTGATGACACTATTAAATTGAAACAAAAAATTGAAGATGGGGAAAGTGTCGTTATTTTTGCTGATCGCACATCGGTCAATAACCCTAATAGCGTACATCAAGTTGAGTTTTTAGGAAAAAAAGCCCCTTTTGCAGTAGGACCATTTGCGTTGGCCAGCATTATGGATTGCCAAGTATTTTTAATGTTTTGTATTAAAGAAAATGGACAATATAACGCCCATATCGAAAAATTTAGTGAACCCGTTAAAGTGAAACGCAAAGAGCGGGCGGCACATTTTCAGGCAATGGCAGAGAAATTTGCCCAGAGACTTGGTTTTTATTGCCATAAAGCCCCGTACCAATGGTTTAATTTCTTTAATTTCTGGCAAGAAATTGAGGATAAAGATGTTACTAACCGAGATAAATAGCTACTCGGTATAATCAATTAAGATAGGCAGTCAGCTGCCATTAAATAAGTAGTTTATGGAGAAGTTTACGTGGAATTTTCAGCTAAAAATAGTATTTGTTTTGGTCATGAAAGGCTATCTATTGAAGATATAGTCAGTATTTTTAAGGAGCAAAATAAAGTATGTCTTACTGGTTCAAGTGGCTTTATAGCCAAAATTGATAAAGGAGTCGCATTTTTAGATAAATTGCTCAAAGAAGATGGTCACATTTATGGTGTAACAACCGGCTATGGCGATTCATGTACTGTTGAAGTGCCTATGGCTTTAGTGGATGAATTGCCAATACATCTAACACGATTTCATGGTTGTGGCTTAGGCGAGTTCTTCTCTATGGAGCAAGGAAAAGCTATATTGGCAGCACGACTAGCGTCATTATCTCAAGGTTTTTCAGGGGTCGGTTGGGACTTGTTAAATTTATTAGTTGAACTTATAAACCGCGATATTATACCGGTTATACCTCAAGAAGGCTCAGTAGGTGCTAGTGGCGATTTAACACCATTATCATACGTAGCAGGCGCTTTAATTGGTGAGCGTGATGTGTATTATAAAGGGGAGATTGTTAATTCTGCTGTGGCATTTGAACGGGAAGGGCTAACCGCAATTAAGTTACGTCCTAAAGAAGGGCTAGCCATAATGAATGGTACGGCTGTAATGACAGCATTAGCTTGTCAAGCATACGATCGAGCGGGATACGCCAGTAAATTAATGACACGTATCACTGCATTAGCCAGTATTGGTTTAAAAGGAAATAGTCATCACTTTGATGATATTTTGTTTAGTGTGAAGCCTCATCCTGGGCAACAGAACGTAGCACGTCGTATTCAAAATGACTTGAACCATCATGAACATCCACGTAACTCTCATCGCCTACAAGATCGATATTCAATTCGATGTGCACCTCATGTCATTGGAGTACTAGAAGATAGTCTACCTTGGTTACGCACTATGATTGAGAATGAGTTAAACAGTGCCAATGACAATCCAATTATTGATGGTATTGGCGAACATGTACTTCATGGTGGACATTTCTATGGTGGACATATCGCTATGGCAATGGACTCGATGAAAAACTGTGTAGCTAATTTAGCTGATTTAGCCGATCGCCAAATGGCAACCTTAGTTGATGTGAAAATGAATAACGGTTTACCATCAAATTTGAGCGCTGCGAGTAATGAACGAAAATTCATTAATCATGGTTTTAAAGCTATTCAAATTGGCTGTTCAGCATGGACTGCTGAAGCGCTTAAACTCACGATGCCAGCGAGTGTTTTTTCTCGTTCTACAGAATGCCATAATCAAGACAAAGTAAGTATGGGCACTATAGCAGCACGTGACTGTTTACGTATTTTGCAATTGACTGAACAAGTATTAGCAGCCACCTTGTTGGCGACGGTTCAAGCTATTCGAGTTCGAATTTTAGTGGGTGAAGTTGACGAATCATCGCTAACCCCTGATATTAAAAACATGGTTGATGATGTGGCTAGTTTCTTTGAGTTACTAGAAGAAGATAGACCTACGGATCAGTTGTTGCGACAAACTATTGCGTATATTCAAGAGCAACGATGGTCACTTTATGACTAAAACGCCCTTGGTTAGTTGTTATTGCGATATTACCGTACAGTTTTATGACATCGATCCGATGTGTATTGTGTGGCACGGTAATTATGTGAAGTTTTTAGAGCAAGCACGATGTGTTTTGCTCGATAAAATAGATTATAACTATAATCAAATGGAAGCGTCAGGCTATATTTGGCCAATTGTAGACATGAGACTTAAATACGTATCATCCGCTCGATTTGGTGACGTGGTTCGAGTACATGCTCAATTGGTTGAATATGAAAATAGACTAAAAATTAACTATATGATAGTTAACGCGGTAACTGAAGTCGTCTTAACGAAAGCACATACTATACAAGTGGCTGTAGATTCAGCTACGCAAGAAATGCAATTTGAAAGTCCTGCGATTATGTTCGAACAGGTGGAGAAGCTTCTTAATGAGTAAAATACAGTACGTATTGAGCAGTGTTTGGCTAATTATCATCACTTTCTTTAGCGCATCCACGTATTCTCAAATAGAGAATAAAGTACCAAAATCATTGATGAAAAATTTTTCATTTGAGATGGGCAGTGGCTCGTTTAAACAGTCAAAATCATTTAAATTTATGTCCGTGCCTATTGTGTCTCATGGGCGTTTCATTGTTGATGGTAAGCGGGTGTTATGGCAGACAACATCACCTATCAAGTCTGAGATTTTGTTAACAGATACGGCAGTATATAAGCGTTCGTCAACAAATAAAACTTTTAAATTACTCGTTAAAGAGTCTCCTATAAACCGTATGATTACAGCTGTGTTAACGGGAAATTTTAATGATAGAGATTGGTTGTTATCAGTAGCTGAATCAGCTGATTTTTCAAATTCTTGTTTAAAAATGTTGCCCAAATCACCACAGTTAGTAGCGGTGTTTACATCGGCAACCTTATGTAACCAAGCGAATAACCAACGGCAAGTTTTGTTAGTTGATAAGCAAAATAACAAAACGCTGATTGAAATGAATATAAGCAAAGAACAATTAACGCCAGAGGATAAACTATCTCTTGAACATCCTTGAGTGGTCGCCTAAAACTAAAGCTTTATTGTGGTTTAGCCAATGTCTTGTCATTTTAGTGATGTTAGTTTTATCTTATTTAGTTAATCCCATTGTTGTAAACAGTGATATTAGCCGTTTATTTAAAAGTCAGGGCCACAGTGATATTAATACCGTCAATAACCAGATTGCGCAACAAGCGGTTAAATCGCAAATATTATTAGTGGGTAATACTGATAAGTCTCATGCTATTGCTGACAGTAAGCTATTGGCTGCTCAGCTTCTTTCACTTAACGAAATAGCGCATGTTAAAAGTACGTATGATAATTTACCAACAATTAATCGTATCGTTCTGCAGTATTTACCCTACCGTCAGTGGTTGTTAAGTGATAAATATAAGCGTTTATTAGAGAGTAAGCAACCCGATAAACTTTTTGAACATCAATTCACATTGCTTAATCAAATGGTTGACCCCAATGTTTCATTAACGCTTGAAGCTGACTTAACATTATCTTTAGCAGATTATTTGTCACGCTCATATTTACCAACGAATACATTAGTGCTTGAAAATGGATCTTTAATTGCACAACACAATAACAAATACTATGTGTTGGTTGTTTTTGAAAGCAATGCTTCAGGGCTTGATATTAATGAGTCACAAAAAGTAGTTACTGCCATAAAACAGTTATTGCCTACACATCAGTCAGAAGTTTTATATACTGGGTCAATATTCTATGCCAGTGAGGCAAGCAGTACTGGTCAATTTGAAATGTCGCTGTTTGGCACTGTCTCTATTTTAATTATGCTGTTATTAGTGTGGTGGGGGTATCGTCATGTATCATCGTTGTTAGCCACCTTAAGTATTATCGTAATAAGTGTTTTGTATGGCATGTGTGCGCTAGTGATAGCGTTTGATGAAATTAGCATCGTGGCTTTAATCTTTTCAATCACGCTTATTGGTATTTCTGCAGATTACAGCTTTCACAGTTTAAGTGAAATATTCTTTACGCGATGTATGCCTAAAAATCCTTTGAAAGAAGTTCATAGGTCACTTTCAATGGGCTTCTTAACAACGGCAGCAGGCTATTTAGTGTTATTATTTTCTCCCTTTATTTTATTCCAGCAAATTGCTCTATTTACAATAGTGGGCTTGGCGGGTGCTTACCTAACCGCTGTCTTACTTTTTCCGTGGTTAATCGCTAATAAAGTGGTTAATACACCACCACTTCCCCCATTTATTATATGGCTTAATAATCAGCATCGAAAATTAACGAACTATGAATCGACTCATTACATCGTGCTGATAACGGTAATTGTTGTCGCTATAGCTTTTGGTCTTTTCAAGGGGTTTAACGATGACGTACGCTCTTTTTATAATGTGACCAGCAACATTCAAGTGAATGAACGTAAAGTTAAAGATATTTTAGGACAAAAAGATGAGCCACAATATATTCTAATTACGGGAACTACCGCGCAAGTTGTCCTAGAGCGTGAAGAAGAGCTCACCATGATGCTTGACCAGCATGTTAAATATAATAATTTGGCGCATTATAAAGGGATAACACAATGGCTCCCTTCTATTAAAAAACAAAAGTTCAATGCGCAGCTAATGGTGAACGCTCAGGCTAACGGGATGTTTGATAAAACAAAAATGTTACTCGGTCAAGCAACACCTATATTGCGGCCGGATATAAAGTCATCACAATATTTAACGCTACCAGTTTGGTTAGAATCTCCCTTGGGGCGCCTATTTAAAAACCAAATAATGAATGTAAATAATAAGTATTATTCTATCGTACGTTTGTCTGGCCTTAATAATGTGACAGCGATAAAAGCCTCATTAATTGATTTTGAAGAGAGTTATATGGTCAACAAAGTAGACGATATATCTCAACAAATAACGCAATTTAGAGAATTGTTAGCCAATGTATTGCTCATTGCGTTAGTTGCTGCATGGGTCGTTTTTGCATTACGTTTTGGATTGAAAATAGCCAGTATTGCTATCTTGATTCCTACGGTTTCAATTGTTCTTAGTTTGGCTGTTAGTGTTTTTATACAAGGAGAACTCGATATATTTAATATGGTCGCAAGCATTTTGATTTTAGCATTAGGACTCGATTACAGTGTTTATTACGCAGAACACGGATTTGAAAAAACAATCACAATAACGACACTAATGTCGGCGTTGAGTTCGATTGCTGTCTTTGCTATTTTGTTATTGAGCTCAATGCCTTCAATTCAAAGCTTTGGATTAACCGTATTTATTGGCGTGATTTTTGTCTTTATACTAGCACCTCAAGTAACTAAATGGCAGAAGGCACATGCATAAATTAACGCACAATTTACGAGTTGTATTTTGTTTGCTTTTTATCACGGTGAGTAGTAGTTGTACTATTTTTCAGCAGGCACAAAAAAATAATGAGACAGTTTTTTTCGAGTTAACGAAAGTGCCGAAACAGATGATAGGCCAAACTCACTTAGAAAAATTTGAATTTTTTGGTGTGGTTAATCGTTCGATGTTAGTTCAAAGTGAATTAACGGCAAAGAACGTCAATTTAGTTGCAATGACCTTTGAAGGTTTACCGATTGTACAGGCCTCCTGGAATACGTTAACGAATGAATGGAAGGTGTTGGCAGGTGTGGCACTTCAACTTAGACCACAACAAATACTCCACGATTTGCAAAGTGTTCATTGGCCTATTACTGTTATTGAAACGGCTTTATTTAACAATTATTCAGCTATCGAAGGAAAGACGTTGTCCGGTTATCGTTATAGACACTATTATTTTAAGAATGTATTAGTGCGGACGATTGAATATAAAGACGACGTGATAGAATTTAACGATATTAGAAAAAACTACCAATTAATAATAACTCCATTAAATAGTGTAAATACATGAAAAAGAATTTGTTTATCAGTGATTTTAGTCTAGTTAACGCATTGGGTGCTAACAATGATGATGTCATGAAAAATTTATTATTGGGCTCCCAACATGGTTTTAGCCTTGATAAAGAACTATTACGTGATGGTGACATATATGTTGCCGATGTTGCACAAGAGCTACCGTCGCTAGCTGATTACGAGAGGCATTGGCACAGCCGCAATAACCAATTAGCGTTATTGGCGGTCGAACAAATTCGTCAAAGTGTTAAACAAGCCGTGGCTGCAGTAGGCTCTGATCGTATTGCGGTTATTGTCGGAACAAGCACTTCAGGCATTAATGAAGGCGAAATGGCGATGCTTGCAAAACAAACGTCGGGTCAGTTCCCTGATGAATTTGATTACCGCGTTCAAGAAATGTTTAATTTAGCCGATTTTATTGCTCATGAATTAGCATTGACTGGTGTCACTTATACTATTTCGACGGCGTGTTCATCAAGTGCTAAAGCTTTCAAAACAGCACAAGAATTTATTGATAATGGGTTATGTGATGTGGTTATTGTCGGTGGTGTAGATAGTCTTTGTGGTATGACAGTGAATGGCTTTAATGCCTTGCAATCGACATCGGCTGGCATATGTCAACCGTCAAGTGCTACGCGCGACGGAATTAATATTGGTGAAGCAGCTGCTTTGTGTATTTTGCAAAAAAACAGAGGAAGCATCCGTTTATTGGGTGTTGGTGAATCCAGTGATGCTCATCATATGTCGGCGCCACACCCAGAAGGTGAAGGTGCAATAACAGCGATGAAAATGGCATTACAACAAGCTAATTTGAATGCTGAAGACGTTGATTATATTAATTTACATGGCACTGCAACGCCTAAGAATGACGAAATGGAAGCAAAGGCTGTCGCTCATGTGTTTGGTACTAATGTCGCTTGTAGTTCATCTAAAGGCATGATTGGGCATACGTTAGGAGCCGCGGGTGCTACTGAAATTGGCTTATGTTGGTTATTGTTAAATCAAGGTGATTCTTATGCGCCACATTGCTGGGATAATATTATCGATGAATCTATTCCTGCCTTAAACCTTGTTAAGGTAGGTGATAAATCGGCTCATAAATTGATGAAGTGTTTATCAAATTCTTTTGCCTTTGGTGGCAATAACGTGAGTGTGCTAATTGGACTTTAAAATAAGTAATTATACGATCGAAGATGTGCTGCCTCATAAGCACCCAATGATCTTGCTTGATAATCTTAATAAATATAGTGAAAATATGGGTTATTGCTCGGTTGCCATTACGACTAGCAGTAATTTTTTTGATTCAGAAACGAATAGCGTGCCAAGCCATGTTGGTATCGAATATATGGCACAAGGTATTGCTGCCTATGCAAATGCTCACGAACGTGATTCTGGAGCGCCAACAGCGATTGGTTTTTTAGTCAGTAGCCGAAAATTTAAAGTGTTTGTGCCCGAGTTCCTCTTGGGTAGTCAGTTGTCTATTTGTGTTGAAAAACTATATAAAGAAGATAACGGTTTGTCAGCCTTTGATTGTCACATTAAGTGTAATGATGAAGTGTTAGCGCAAGCAAAAATTAATGTGTTTCAGCCTCAAGATCCAGACGCTTTTTTAAAGGAATAAATTTCATGAACAGACGTATTTTAGTGACAGGTTCAAGTAAAGGCATTGGTAAAGCCATTGCATTAAAGTTGGCTGATGATGGCTTTGATATTTGTGTACACTGTCGCAGTGGTTTAGAAGATGCTAAAGCGACAGTAGCGAGTATTGAATTAATAGGTGTTAGTGCTCATTTAGTACAATTTGATATTAGTAACAGAGAAATGACACGAGATGTTTTGAACGAATATGTTGCTGAACATGGTGCTTTTTACGGTGTTGTTTGTAATGCCGGAATCACCGCAGATACGGCATTTCCTGCCATGACTAATGAAGAGTGGGATAATGTTATTCACACTAATCTTGATGGGTTTTATAATGTGTTGCATCCATTAGTGATGCCAATGGTACAAGCACGACAAGGTGGGCGTATTGTTACCATGTCATCAGTGTCTGGTGTGGTTGGTAATCGTGGACAAGTAAATTACAGTGCCTCAAAAGCTGGACTCATTGGCGCTACGAAAGCGTTAGCATTAGAGTTAGGCAAGCGTAAAATTACGGTTAATTGTGTTGCGCCCGGTCTTATCGATACGGGAATGCTCGATGAGTTGCCTATTAAAGAGATTAAAAAAATGATCCCTTTAAATAGAGTCGGTCATGTTGACGAAGTTGCTGCTACGGTTAGTTTTTTAATGTCAGATGGTGCGGCCTATATTACCCGTCAAGTTATTTCTGTTAATGGTGGAATGGCGTAATGAGAAGAGTTGTTGTGACAGGAATGTCGGCTATTACGGCACTAGGTGACGATTGGAACACGTTTAGGTCCAATCTTGAAAAGAATAAGAATGCGGTCCAAGTCATTGATGATTGGACCCGAATCGATGGTTTAAATACAAAGTTAGCGGCACCAGTGACGCATTTTGAAAAGCCTAAGCATTATAAACGAAAGATGGTTAGGTCAATGGGTCGTGTTTCATTAATGGCTACAACCGCCTCGGAATTGGCACTTGAACAAGCTCAATTACTTGAGCATCCATCATTAACAGACGGCTCAACAGGAATATCATACGGTAGCTCCGTTGGGTCAACGCAACCGTTAGTCGCGTTTGGCCGTATGATGGAAACAGGTAGTATGTCTGGTGTTACGGCGACAAGTTATATTCAGATGATGTCTCACACAGCACCAGTTAATGTGGGGGTGTTTTTTGGACTAAAAGGACGTGTTATTACCACAAGTTCAGCATGTACGTCTGGCTCACAGGGCATAGGGTATGCTTATGAAGCCATTAAATTTGGTCGGCAAAATATTATGGTTGCTGGCGGCGCTGAAGAGCTCTGTGTCACAGAAGCGGCTGTGTTTGATACATTATATGCCACTAGTATAAGAAATGATGAACCCTCCATGACGCCTAGGCCTTTTGATAAAGACCGAGACGGATTAGTTATCGGTGAAGGAGCTTGTACGTTGATTCTTGAAGAGCTAGAACATGCGAAGGCACGTGGCGCGGAAATTATAGCTGAACTTGTTGGTTTTGGATGTAACTCTGATGGGATGCATGTTACACAACCAACTGCGTCAACAATGCAGATAGCGATTGAGCAGTCGATTAAAGATGCGGGTATTACCGCGCAAGATATCGGTTATGTTAATGCCCATGGCACAGCGACCGAACGCGGTGATATTGCAGAAACAAATGCAACAGCAAATGCGTTAGGCTGTGTTCCTATTAGTTCTTTAAAAAGCTATCTTGGGCATACTTTAGGAGCTTGTGGTGCCATTGAAGCGTGGGCTACCATTAATATGATGCAAGATAACTGGTTTGCGCCAACGATCAACTTAACCAACGTTGATGAACAGTGTGGGCACTTGGACTATATTACAGGTCAGGGAAGGGTAATTAATACAGACTATGTCATGACAAACAACTTTGCATTCGGCGGCATTAATACCTCGATAATATTCAAACGATGGAATGATGAATAAGTTATTTGGTGGTATTTTATTATTAATAGCTTGCAGTCAAAATGTTGCTGCAAAACCTAAAAGCCAGCTTGAAATTGGAGCCGGCTTGTTTAGTGTTCAATTACCGCATTATGTTGGCGCGCAGCAGCGTAAAACATACTTATTGCCTACGCCTTATATTTACTATTCTAGTGATGAATTTAAAGTTGAACGTAATCAACTGACTGGATTTTTGTGGAAACATGAAAGTTGGCAATTGGATCTTTCAGCAGGCGCTGGCATATCAATTAATAGTGAAGACAATAACGCGCGTGAAGGTATGCCAGACTTAGATTGGGTTTTTGAATTAGGACCTTCACTTAAGTATTTTATCTTAGGTAGCCCAGCGTCAAATGATCGCTTATATGGTGAGTTTTTCGCTAGAAAGGCGATAGCCACAGATTTTTCATCGGTGGGTAATGTGGGCTGGCGTTATGGCCCAAGCATGAGTTATCACCGTGACCTATATATCAATGGTGAGAAGGAGTTAATATTAACATTACGCGCTAATATCAATTACTCTGATGCTAAATACTTAAATTATTACTATGGAATTAAGTCTGACTTTGTGACACCAACACGTGCCATGTTCGAAGCGAAATCTGGTTATGCCGGTTCAGATTTTTCCATGGGATTAACCTACAAAACGTCGAATTTTTGGTATGGTGGCTTTGTCAGGTATTACGCTCTAAGAGATTCAGTAGAGCAGTATAGTCCGTTAGTTTTTGAACAAGACTCATGGGCTGCTGGATTGGGATTTGCGTGGATATTTTATAAACGTTAAACCTAGGTAATAGAGTTAACTAATTTATAATGTACGATAAAAAGAGAGCGTTATGGTCAATACCGAAATAGAACAATTTGAGAAATACTACGCCATGCTGACGGAATATTTAGTGACGTATAGTATGCAAATTGTGGGTGCTATTTTTATACTAGCGATTGGTTTATGGGTCGCACAAAAAGTCGCTAATTTAGTCGCCAAACTCATGACTAGGCATAATGTTGATATCACTCTTACTAACTTTGTTAGTAGTGTGGTTAAAGTCTTGTTGATTGTGATGGTTGTTGTCATCACTCTCGGTAAAATTGGGATTAGTGTTACGCCTTTTGTTGCGGCTATTGGCGCAGCTTCATTGGGTGCTGGTCTAGCGCTGCAAGGGATGTTGTCAAACTATGGCGCTGGTCTGGCCATTATTGCAACGCGCCCATTTGTTGTGGGCGATACAATAACGGTGAAAGACGTTAGTGGGCAAGTAAAAACAATTGAGCTTGGGCACACCTTATTAATTAATGAGGATCATGTTGAAATTACCATTCCCAATAAACATATAGTGGGGGAGATTTTACATAATTCGTTTCAGTTTTCATTGATTCAAGGTGAAATTGATATTGCTTATGATGCCTGTTCAGACACCGCCATTATCCTTATTGAACAGGTACTTAACGCGCATGAATTAGTGGCTGAAACTCCAAAGTCAAAAATAGGTATTGAATGTTTTGCTGCCAGTGGCGTAACCATTAGTTATCGTTATTGGGTGCCCACGACTAAAATAGTTGAAAGTAAATTAGCCATTAACAGCGGCGTATATAAAGCCATTAATAATGCCAATATAGAGATACCTTTTCCGCAGCGTGTCGTGACCATTAATAACGGTAAGTTAGATAGTTAGCGATATTAATAGTCTGGTCGGTTGATGACTTATTCTGCTGGTGGATTAAAGCCTTCCCCAAAAACACAATGGTATGTCTGTTGAAAGTATGTGTGACTTTTCCTGTTCTGCTGGGCGGTAAAGTTAGGCTATAATAGCCGCCTGATTAATGATCATACCAATTAGTTAATTATCTAGATTGGTATAAAAATAGAATAGGATAAAGTACTTGTGAATATTTTTCTTAAAGTTGGCTTAGGGCTGTTTATGGGCTGCATTACAATGGCTCATTGTGCCAATGCATTTGAAAATAAGCCAGTGGCGAATATTTCGGCCCAACTATCACGTCATATTGTCGATAATATGAGCGTAAAAAAGGCCGATAAATTTGATGATTTTTTGGGGCAGTTATTGTCATCAAAAATAATCGAGAAGCAAAAAACGTTAATAGTAGCCATTAAGAAGTTTAGATCGAAAACCGTCTTAAAAGGTGCCGACTTACATCAACTACAACGTTTATTAGGGGTGTACACAAGACTAAAATACGGCAAAGAAGCCATGGGTACTCTAGCGACGCTAGTGGCTATTCCCACCTTTCGCGAAGCAGGCGTGGAGCAGCATGAAAACCCTAACTTTCATCACATGGCTAAAGTATTAGCGGGTATAGCTAAGGACTTTAACTTAAATTTTCGTAACATTGATAATCGTGTCTATGAAGTATCTTTAACTGGCTCAACAACAGAAGTGGTTGGCATTCATGCTCATGCAGACGTTGTACAGGTCAATCCATCATTATGGACGTTAGAGGACGGCACTAAACTTAACCCATTTAAACTAACGTTGATTGGCGATCGTATGTATGGGCGCGGCACCGAAGATGACAAAAATGGCATCGTTGTTTCGTTATACGCCATGAAAGTGATTCAAGAAGAGAATATTCCTTTATTACGAACCTTCAAATTATTGATTGATACCACAGAAGAAACCACTTCAAAAGCAATTCCTTATTATTTTGAACGCAACCCAACACCTAATTATAACTTAGCACTAGACGGTGGTTACCCAGTCGTTATTGCAGAAAAAGGGTTTGGCGCAATAATGGCAACTTTCCCTGTACGTACTAGTGAAGTTAATCTGTCTGCTGACGCTGAAATTGTTGACATAACAGGTGGTCTTGCTATCAATCAAATACCAGCGGCGAGTGTAGCAACAATTGTAAGTGTAAAAGCCGGCGCTTTAGTCAGTCAATTAAATCAACTGGGGCACACATTTGTTGAGGCCAATGGAGGCAACTTCTCTATTAATGCCGCTGTGCATGGTGAAAGTGTAAAGCTTACTGTTAAAGGTATTTCTGCTCATTCATCAGAACCAGAGTCAGGTGTGAACCCGGTGTCTAGAATGTTTTCATTCATTGATTATCTACAGCACAAAGACGCTATATTCAAAAAAAATCACATCACAGACGCTGCAACTTACGTTGTTAGCAATTGGGGATTGGGTTATTTAGGGAAAACGATGGGTATCGATTTCTCACACGATTTCATGGGACCACTCACTAACGCCGTAACCTTGGTCAGTGTCGATGATAAGCAGCTGCAGGTTGGCGTTAATTTACGCATTCCTGTTGGCCGTAAAGCTGAGCTGTTAAAACAAGATGTTTTAACAGCATTAACATCATGGCACAAAGCGAGTCACTTAAATGTTGATTTTAAAATACGTGTTAGCGAACCAATGTACCGTAATCCTAAAGGGCAGTGGGTAAATGCTTTACTCGATGTTGCCACTGAAAATCTGTCATTACCCCGTGAGTTTGGCGCGTCTAGTGGCGGCACATCGGTGCATAACCTGCCTAATGGCGTGCAGTTTGGATTGGCAATGCCCAATGAGAAATACACTGGGCACAACGCTAACGAATTTAAGCGCGTCGATCAGTTTTTGCTTGATTTACAAATAATTACTGAAATGATTGCACGCATAGGACAAATGCCAGATTTACAATAATCTGATCAATACATTTATTAAGCCTTTAATCAACGGAGTATCGCTGTGATTAAAGGCTTTTTTAAGCGTAAAACACTGAGGGATTTAGAGATTAAATTTGGCGCTTTCGTTCGGCATAAATACCTAAAACGATGAAACTGGAAATGATGACTAAAGGCAAGTACAGAGAAGATAATGCGGCTAACTGTATTGTGATGACCTTGGTTAAAATGAGCGTTAAAGCGCCATAGCCGAAGGTACAAACCACAATAAAAACACTCATGCGTACTAAAAAGTGAGTTGAACGCACCAGACCTTTTATATACCTATTAATATCTCCCCCAACGATAACCAATAAAGATGCAACGAAAGCTAAGGCAATATCGCTATTATAAGAGCGCATAACGTTCCCTAGATCCATTAATAATCCTGACATAAAACTCATTTACATTGACTCTATATATTTCTTTGAACCACATAATAGGTGATTTAATTAAGTAAATCTTGATTCGTTCGTGGCGAAATAAAAAATATTTATGCAATGCTCACTCTTTACTACCTTTGTCAGGCTAATGATAGGTTATCAAATCTTTATCTTTGCTATATAATTTTTAATTACAGTGAAGTTTTGTTTATCAAAAAGGGTTTGAATATGCAATTGAAATCAACATCTAGCCAATCTCAAGGTTTATTGCTTTTTAAGTTAACTCAGCTTCAAAGTTTTGCATTAGGCACATTAAAAGTACAAGAAATAGTGCCTTACCAGCAGCTCACTCAGATACCACAATCTGATGCAAACATTCTTGGCGCTTCAAACTTTCGTGGTAAAACCATTACTGTTATTGATATGGCCGCCGCGGTTGGTTACCCCCCAATAAGTGAAGACGAAAAAGCATCATCTGTTATTCTTATAACTGATTGTAGCCGAATGACCGTGGGTTTTTTAGTAAGAAAAATCGAACGTATTATTGAGTGTAATTGGAAAAATATCGAACCGCCACTGAGTAATTTAGGCAGCAAAACTTACATTACTGGCATTACCCGTTTTGAAGATAAGCTTATTCAGTTATTAGATATTGAATTGTTATTGGCTCAAATTTTTCCCGATAACGATGAGGCTGCGATTGAGATCACCGGAGTACAAAAAGGGCTATTGCAAAACTCTCACATACTCTTAGTGGATGATTCTGCTGTAGCTCGAAGGCAGTTGCAAACAGCGCTGACTAAAATCGATATTCCCTTTAAAGTTTGCAAAAATGGCAATGATGCTTTAATGGTCATGAAAGAATGTGCACAAGCAGATAACCCCATAGATATTTTGGTAAGCGATATTGAAATGCCCGGATTAGATGGTTATGAGCTTACATTTGAAGTGCGCAGTACAGAAAAAGTCGCACAGGCCTATATCATCTTGCATAGCTCACTTTCTAGTGCAATGAGTCTTGATCGTGCAACGGAAGTTGGTGCAAACGAGGCGTTGACCAAATTTGAGGCCCAAGAGTTAATTAATGCCATGCTTCGAGGGGCAAAAAACAGGAACAACTGGCATGAATGTTGTTACTAGTTTTTTACCTTATTTATCAAGATAAGTTTGAGGGTTTTATGAAAACGATTGGTCTTTTAGGAGGGATGAGCTGGGAAAGTTCACTTGGATATTACCGTGCCATAAATGTAGGTATTAAAGAATCTCTTGGTGGTTTACATTCTGCAAAAATTGCTATGTATAGCGTTGATTTCGATGAAATTGAGAAACTACAGCACCAAGGTGATTGGGACGCCTTGGCAAAAATTCTTTGTAAAGCGGCTATGAAAGTGCAACTTGCAGGCGCTGATTTTTTACTAATTTGTTCTAATACCATGCATAAAGTGGCGCCCCAAATAGAACAAACTATAAATATCCCGCTACTTCATATCGCAGATGCGACAGCGGACGTTCTGATAACAAAAGGCATAAAAACAGTCGGGTTATTGGGGACTGCTTTTACAATGGAGCAAGAATTTTATAAAGGGCGGCTCAAAGACAATTACGGTTTAACCGTGATAACACCAAATGATCAAGACAGGAAAACTGTGCATGATGTTATCTATAACGAGCTTTGTTTGGGTAAAATTATGCCTTACTCAAAAGCACAGTATTTACGAATTATTGAGTCTTTGGCCGAACAAGGCGCAGAGGCTGTCATTTTAGGTTGCACTGAAATTGGTATGTTAGTAAATCAAGCTGATACCGAGATAACCTTGTTAGATACAACCGCTATTCATGCTAAAAAAGCGGTTGAATGGGCAATATAACTTCTATTGCTCAATCTATTACGATCTCCTTGAAGAATAAGCTCATGTAGCGTATTTAATTATTAACAAGTCGTTAGCTTTAACGTAATGTACTGGTGTGGGAGCTGGCTACTATTTTTCTGTCAGACATATTACCGTTGGAGTCATATTTCATTGATACACTTTTCGTTTATACCGTTAAAAAAATTAACGACTGATGTTTTAAATTCACTTGAAGAGCGATATGAGTTAGAAGAAGTTATTACTTTGAACTCTGTTGATGAGCTGAAATTATTTATCTCATTGTTTGGTGCTAAGTTAACCCAAAGTACATTAAGTGATGTTGAAGAGGTTGATATGACCTGGCTGATTTCTGGAAAGCTTAAAGCATTGGATGAGACCCAACTAGATGGCTTTTATCAAGGATGGTTAGACAAATCAAAAAGAGCCAATAATATGGATGAGTTTTGTCAGTTAGCCTCGTTTAATAGCTTTGTAGCTCTGTTCAATAAGGCAAAGCATAAAGTGGTGTTGCAAAATTCAATGTAATACCAATTTCATCCCGTTTAATTATAGATGAGCATATTGTCAATTGAGCCCAATAAAAAAGGCACTAATCAAACAGATTGATTAGTGCCTTTTTTGCAACGATGAATAAACCTATTTAAGAATTCGAGCTCTGAAGCTACGACCTTTAATCTTTCCTTCACTTATTTTAGCAAGTGCTATGTGCGCTTTTTTGGCATCGACAGCAACATAAGCCCAGCTATCAGATATTTGAATTTTACCAACATCACTACCGGCAATGCCGCCTTGACTGGTCAGGGCACCTAAAATATCGCCAGCACGTACTTTTTGTTTTTTCCCGCCGTCAATTTGCAATGTTGCCATTGCTGGTTGCACTACGTCATTATCTAATACGCTATTTTCAGGTAAGGCTTGCGGAGTGACTTCAATATTAAGGAACGATTCAAGACGGCCAATTTTATTCATTTCTTTTTCAGCAAATAATGACAAGGCTTGTCCTTTAGCGCCAGCGCGGCCACTACGACCAATGCGGTGGACATGGATTTCAGGATCTGTTGATATGTGATAGTTAATGACAGTATCTAAGCTATCGATATCAAGACCACGTGCAGCAACATCAGTCGCTACAAGCACAGAAACGCTCTTGTTAGAAAAACGAATCAGTGTTTGGTCGCGATCTCGTTGCTCTAAATCACCACTAAGTGCTAGCACACTAAAACCGTAGTCTTTTAAGTCATGAGCTAAGTCATGCACATCACGTTTTGTGGTACAAAAAATAACAGTTGATTCACTTTGCGTTTGTTGCAACAACAAACGAACCGCGTGTGAACGATGACGGTTATCATCAACTTTATAAAAAGATTGATTAATAGTATCTTCGTCATGCGTTGACGCCACTTCAATAGTCACTGGATCCGTCATTAGCTTTTTAGCGATAGGTTTAACTTCTTCAGGAAAAGTCGCTGAGAATAATAAGTTTTGACGCGTTGGAGGACACAATGAAAAGATCAAATCTAGTGCAGAGACAAAGCCCATCTCTAACATACGATCAGCTTCGTCGAGCACTAAAGTATTTAAGTTATCAAGCTTTAATCGGCCACGACTTAAGTGATCTTCAATACGCCCAGGCGTACCAACGATGATGTGAGCACCGTGCTCTAATGAGCCAATTTGAGGTCCCATTGGCGTGCCACCACAAAGTGTTAACACTTTGATATTGTGAATGCCACGAGCCAGTTTACGAATTTCTTTAGCCACTTGATCCGCCAATTCACGGGTAGGGCATAGCACGAGAGATTGAACACGAAACTTTTTCACATCAAGATTATTAAGAAGTCCTAAACCAAAAGCTGCCGTTTTACCTGAGCCAGTTTTACCTTGGGCAATAACATCTTTACCTTCTAAAATTGGCGGCAGGCTTTGCGCTTGGATCGGCGTCATTTCGTTGTAAGATAACGTTTTTAAGTTGTCTAACAACGACGGATTCAATGATAATTGAGAAAAACAGGTTGATTGCACAATGCTGACCTTTGGATAGGAGTAATTGGCGCGCATTATATACCAAAACAAAGACCGATATCAGTTGTTAAATCCAAACACGTGAGTCATTACGCAAGAATTAATCACATCATGTTGATTCATAGTTAAGTTCTTAGCCAATTATGAATCAAGTTAGGTGAAACTAGTATTTTTAGGCAGCTTGGGTATAGTGTGCAAACACTTATAATGCCAAAGGGACATGACATGAAGAAAGTCGCTATATTTGTCGATGTACAAAATATTTATTACACAACGCGTGATGCGTTTGCTCGTCCTTTTAACTACCGTCAACTTTGGCAACAAGTATCCAAAGAATGTGAAATTGTGGCCGCTTATGCTTATGCTATTGATCGTAATGATGCTTCTCAGCAAAAATTCCAAAGTGCCCTACGTCATATAGGCTTTGAGGTTAAGTTAAAACCTTTTATTCAACGTAGCGATGGCAGCGCAAAAGGTGATTGGGATGTGGGTATTACGATTGATGTATTAAAAGAAGCCCCAAAAGTTGATGAGGTTATTTTACTTTCTGGAGATGGTGATTTCGCTATTTTACTTGACGAAATTAGAACCGAGAATAAGGTGCGCAGTAGTGTATATGGCGTCCTTAACTTAACGGCTAATGGCCTTATTCAGGCTGCTGATGATTTTGTTCCCATTGAAACACGTCATTTGTTATAGCCACGTTTATTTTAGCGGTAATGATGTCAGGTTAAATTCACCTTCTTCATTCATTAAATAGATATTGGTGGTTATATTAGTCTGCTTTACGCGGGCCGTTAATGCCATTTTATGATCGTCAGTTACATCAAATAATGCGCAATGCCAATTTTTTGGATGATCGTCTCGTGCGTCATCAAAACTGATTGTAATATTGTTGCGGTCATTGAGATCAAAACTAAAGTGATTTAAGGGAATCGCTAAGCCGTCACCACACGCTTTAATGTAAGACTCTTTTAATGTCCAATAGTCATAAAAGCTAATAGCTTGCTGAGCATGGGGGAGTGCTTGTAAGTCGTCATTTTCTGCTTGGCTAAAATATCGCGGTGCGAGTTTATAAGTATCACTCTTACGTTTAGTGTATTCAACATCAACCCCAAGAGGCAATGATTTAGTCACCGCACATGCAATGAGACCTGTGGCATGTGAGAGATTAAACTCAATGTTTTCGAAGTAACCTTGGCACGCTTTGGCAATATGTGGCTTGCCATTGAATCCCTTATCAAATTGCCAACCTGTCGGAGGAACATTCACATACTTTGACAGTGCAAGGCGAACCAGCGCTCGTGTTATTAGTGCGTCACGTTGGGCTATATCTGTACGTTTACGCGCAATACTGTCTTTCTCACTGTCAGCTATTATTAATTCAAATTCAGTTTGCAACTGTTGATTTATTGTTTCTGGGCGTACTAGAAAAATATCGATATGGTGTGTATTTAATGGCAAGATGCGCACAATAGCCCTTAAGCTTTTTAATTTGTCCTAAGATAGCATTTTTGGCGATGACTTTTAATCAATAATACAGTTGTACTATTGATAATTATATTTTGTGAGTAGTTAAAATGATTGCTTCACTTGAATGATAAAGCGGGCGCGATCAATGTCTGGTGCTTGGGTTAGCGGAAATGCTAAATCGATATGTATAACATGATTAGCGTCGGCGCGGCTCGGCGCTAGTCTAAGACCCATTCCTATATTAGATAACCACCGATTGTCTATTGAGGCATAATCAGAAATTAATGGGCTCTGTGCTCCCCAATTTCGCGCGACATCAATGAAAACTGCGCCGCCTACCCTGATTAACTTCCACCAATAGAGGTCGCTATAATATCGCTGTTCTATATTGATAAGGGCGTTTTTGTTGCCCATTTTATAGCGCACAGGGTATCCACGTAATCCTGTGTCACCTCCCAAAAAGAGTTGATTTTCTATATAAGGGCTTTTTAGCAGGTTAAAAGATGCATTGGCGTAAAATACCCAGTCTTTATTAGAAAAATGATAATACTGAGCATTGAGTTTTGCGGTGACATCCCTAGATTTTTTGTCATCGGCTAACCAGTTACCGCTGATACTGCCAGCAACCGTAATTAAATCATTTCTAAATTGGAATGCATTTTTTGATTGCACATGATATATCAATCGCGACTTATCATTACTCCATGAACGTGGACTATAGCCTAAACTAGCACTGAAATTTCGCCCTAAATTAATATCTTCAGTACGTTTAATTGAGTGGAAATTGGTGAGGGTTTTATATCGGTTTTCTAGTAAGCTAAACTCTAGCCACGGATAGAAATTAGTCCTTGAGTTTAAGGGAATGAGTGATAATGAATGATCTGTTTTTCCAAAGATATCTTTTTCAAAGTTAATACCATAACGCCACCTAATTGACTGATTATCGACGTACCCTTGTGAATAACCACCAAATAGCTGATAAGAATTAATTTGATGAGTTAAATCAGTCAACTTATCTTGTTGCTGATAAATAGGATCATTAAGTTTCTCGTTGGTGTAATACATACCGTAACTTGTTTTACTATTAAGGGCGTAGAACGGCAATTCTAAGGCGACGTAGTGACGATGACCATCGCTGTTGTCGCTATATTCAATGGCATTTTTTATGTGGCTACCACTCATATTCGGGTCACGATAAATGAGGGTATATTCTTGACGCTGGGCGTTGGACGAGCGAGCTATTGAGACAAGCTTTCCTGAACCCATAAAGTTTGATTCAGTGAGTGACAGCCGCGTTTTTGTTTCATCACCATTATGAGACAAATTAAATGCAGGAGTAATAGACCAGGTATCTCGCGTTGAAATGGCTAAGGATACGGTTTCACCGCATAGTTTTACGGGTTTAATTCTAGCATCATAAATATACTTCTGATGACGTAATAACCTTTCTGATTCTCTAATCTTTACGGGATCAAATAATCCATTAGGGTCAAAGGATAATTCTTGTAGTATAACTTTTTCACGCGTCACAGTATGGATATCATTTAACCATTGATAAAGCCAATTAAGGGAGAGTGTTTTGTCATCACTAAATACGTTGTGCCTGATTAAAGTAATATCACCAATAGTTTTACCGGTTAAAAACGTAGGCGACTTAAAGGGAGGCTGTTGAAATTCGACGTCTATAGGCGTTTGTGGTGCCTGCCATTGGCAGCCTAATTGCTCACTGGCAACTGTTGAGGTAGCTATGAATAATAAACATGAGCTTATCAAGGCTAAATGTCTAATAAGAATACCCCAATCAAAGTAGTGACTTAGTGTTAAGCATATGACAATTACTGATATAAAAGAAGTATTAGATTTTTATCAAAGAATAGGTATTCACTTTTAATATGTGCCTATTTATTATTTTTTTGATAAAAAGAGAATGAGAGGGCTGTTTTAGTAAAGTCGTTACTGGATATTCCACTTATCTTTAATCGCGGCAAGTTTTCCGCTATTGACCAATTCTTTGTAGGCCAATTGAAAAGAACTAACAATATCGGGATCTGTATTTTTGCTGAAGGCGTAATATAGCTGTGTTGATGCCCCTTCTAAATACATCACCTTGAAAAGTCTGTTGGGGTCTAAATTTAATAGCTTGGTGCGTTCAATTAAATTATCTTGTGCTGATATAATAAATTGAGTACGTTTGCCATAGAGTAATTTAATCGTATTAACGTAATTTGACGTTTGCATGAGGTTAGTAAATAAATTTTCTCTTAGAAACTCTTCTTGTGTGCCTCGTCTAATTACTGTTATTTTGAATTGTTTTAAGGCTTCTAATGACTCTACAGTATTTGGTGAATGCTCTCTGAGTCCCCAAACATAAAGCTTTTCTTGTAATAACGCGCCGCCCCAAATAAATTTATCTTCTCGGCTGTGACTTCGAGCTATTGAAAAAATGAGTGTGTTGTTTTGTTCAAGAGCCATTTTGTAAGCATTAGCCCATGATTTAATTTGAATCGGTGCTGCAGTGTTTGTTCGGGAGAGTAAAAATTGCATGACTTCTATGGAGTAACCTGTGAGGCGTCCATTATTATCACGCATTTGATAAGGTTCGAGCAATTCAGTCACAATGCTAATTTTGTTGGCGCATGCGGTGTTTGTCGTCAATATAATAGATAAAATAAAAAGAATGTTATTTAATTTACATAACATACAACTGTTCATGTCTACCTCTTAGGCTACCAATATTGATAAGTAAGAGTATAGATAAAATCGTTCAAGATGCCTTTTTTTTAGTCTAAACTGTTGAAATAATGATTAAATTAATATTTTAAGTTGATTTATAGGTAAGGCGTAAGCTTATTTTATGATGCTTTGTTTAATGTAATGGAATGTACTTATAAAAATGATGGATGATACTGAGTTGTATCAATGAGGCAATAATTAAGAATGGTGGACGATACTGAGTTGGAACTAGTGATTCGGTCGGGTTGTAAAGAGTTGAAGATGCTGTTTTGCTAATTTAGAGTTGTAGTGATAAAGAATGGTGGACGATACTGAATTGGAACTAGTGATTCGGTCGGGTTGTAAAGGGTTGAAGATGCTGTTTTGCTAATTTAGAGTTGTAGTGATAAAGAATGGTGGACGGTACTGAATTGGAACTAGTGATTCGGTCGGGTTGTAAAGAGTTGAAGATGCTGTTTTGCTAATTTAGAGTTGTAGTGATAAAGAATGGTGGACGATACTGAGTTGGAACTAGTGATTCGGTCGGGTTGTAAAGAGTTGAAGATGCTGTTTTGCTAATTTAGAGTTGTAGTGATAAAGAAATGGTGGACGATACTGGGCTCGAACCAGTGACCCTCGCCTTGTAAGGGCGATGCTCTCCCAACTGAGCTAATCGTCCGGGATGTTATCTATTGAGTTTTAATTCTTCAATAAAAGAATGGTGGACGATACTGGGCTCGAACCAGTGACCCTCGCCTTGTAAGGGCGATGCTCTCCCAACTGAGCTAATCGTCCGGGATGTTATCTATTGAGTTTTAATTCTTCAATAAAAGAATGGTGGACGATACTGGGCTCGAACCAGTGACCCTCGCCTTGTAAGGGCGATGCTCTCCCAACTGAGCTAATCGTCCGGGATGTTATCTATTGAGTTTTAATTCTTCAATAAAAGAATGGTGGACGATACTGGGCTCGAACCAGTGACCCTCGCCTTGTAAGGGCGATGCTCTCCCAACTGAGCTAATCGTCCGGGGTGTTCACAGATATTTTATTATTCATCTCTGAATAAGGGCGATGCTTTCCACTATATAGTGGCGTTAACGACCGGATTAAATCAAACAATAAAACGAATGTTCTGTCTCGTTGTTTCGGGGGCGTATTATAGAGAGACTCGATTTAGAGTCAACGGTTTTTTTGCTAATTAATGCTAAGCGGTGACTTTTACAGCGAATCGGTTGGAATAATCTCAAGATGTCAGTTAATTAATCGAATAATAGCCATAGAATGACTTTGTTGATTGTAGTTATGGTGTAAATTGCTAAAATACAGCTCATATTTATGAAGATCTAACCAAAGGTTATTATTGATTATGACAATCAAAACACGTTTCGCTCCTAGCCCAACCGGCTATTTACATGTAGGTGGTGCTCGCACTGCTTTATATTCTTGGCTTGTTGCTCAAAAAATGGGTGGAGAGTTTGTTCTACGTATTGAAGATACAGATATAGAACGTTCAACTCAAAAAGCTATCGATGCCATTATGGAAGGCATGGAGTGGTTGGGACTTAAATGGAATGAGGGCCCTCATTACCAAACTAAACGTTTTGATCGTTATAAAGAGTTAATCGAGCAGCTATTAGAAGAAGGTAAAGCGTACCGTTGTTATTGTTCTACAGAGCGCTTAGATAAAATACGTGAAGATAAAATGGCCGCGGGCGAAAAACCGCGTTATGACGGATGTTGTCGTAACCTTGCTGACCAGCCAACAGATGTTAATCATGTTATTCGTTTTAAAAATCCATTAGAAGGTGAAGTAACTTTCGATGATCACGTTCGCGATACTATTACTATTGCTAACAGTGAACTCGATGATTTAATCATTTCACGTACAGATGGTACACCAACTTATAACTTCTGTGTTGTAGTTGATGATTGGGATATGGAAATTACGCATGTTGTGCGGGGCGAAGATCATATTAACAATACGCCTCGTCAAATTAATATCCTAAAAGCATTAGGAGCACCAATACCTGAATATGCACATGTATCAATGATTTTGGGTGATGATGGCAAGAAGTTATCTAAACGTCATGGCGCTGTTGGCGTTATGCAATATCGTGATGATGGTTATTTACCTGAAGCGTTACTTAACTATTTAGTACGTTTAGGTTGGTCACATGGCACGCAAGAAATATTTTCAGTAGATGAAATGAAAGAGAAGTTTTCATTAGACTCTATCAATA
>Ga0209396_1000477_pt1 | contig 47404 bp, 39 predicted proteins | sample GOMGulsemesocosm_6_FD_184638 | JGI IMG/M metagenome (GOLD analysis project Ga0209396, IMG submission 184638) | Methane-oxidizing microbial communities from mesocosms in the Gulf of Mexico - GOM8C Gulf of Mexico (SPAdes) (version 2) | ecosystem: Environmental > Aquatic > Marine > Cold seeps...
GAGCAAGAATCTTTTACTTTAGAGAGCTTACTGGTAAGAAAGCTAGAATTAAAGAAAAAAGAACAAGATCATAATTACCGATCTTATCGAAATAAAAAAAATCCTGTCAATGACAGGATTTTTTTTGTATTATTTTTAACTACTTCAACTAAGCAACAAATTCTTTTAACACATCAATTACATAATCAATCTCTTCCTTAGTATTGTATTTAGAAAAAGAGAAACGCAATGATGGTTTCATCATATCTTCTCCTTTAAGTATCTCCGACAATACATGAGATCCTTTTGAACTACCACTTTGACAAGCACTCCCCTTAGAACATGCAATACCTTTTAAATCCAATTGGAATAATACTATCAACGCTTTTTGCGCAGTTACCGGCAACAACAAATTAACTAAAGTATAGGTGCTTTTTTCCATATCACCTGACAAACCATTAAATTTAAGACCCGGAACAGCCCTAGTTACCTCCTGTATAAAATACCTTTTCAAGTCCTTTATATAAGCACTATCTTTTTCTAAGTTTTGATACGCCTCTCTAAAAGCCACATCTAAACCAACAATATTATGTACTGATTCCGTACCAGCTCTAAAACCTCTTTCTTGACCACCACCAAAAATTAATGAATTCAATCCAGTGTTTTTTCGCATAAATGCAAATCCTACTCCTTTTGGTCCATGAAATTTATGTGCGCTTACGGCGCAAAAATCAACCTTCACTTTACTCAAATCGACATTATAATGCCCTATAGACTGTACAGTATCACTATGAAATAATGCATCATACTTTTCGCAAATACTTGCCGCTTTTTCAATATCTAATATATTTCCAAGCTCATTATTTACGTGCATTAAACTAACTAATGTCTTTCCTTTATCTTCCTGCAATAGCTTTTCCAAACTATCCAAAAGAATACTTCCATTTTCATCAGCAGACACATAATCAACAACAATATCAAAACATTTATGCAATGCTTCGGCTGCATGCCCAATAGCATGATGTTCCATTTTACATGTAATGATTCTTTTTACCCCAAGGTCTCTAACCGCAGAATTTAACACGAAATTATCTGCCTCTGTTCCTCCGGAAGTGAATATTATTTCTGAAGCAGAAACATTAAGCTGCTTTGCTATGTTTTTTCTTGTTTGCTCAATTAATGATTTAGCACTTCTACCAAAACTATGAGTAGACGAAGGATTACCATAATCATTTGTCAAACATGCTGTCATTGCTTTAACTACATTTTCACTTACATTTGTTGTTGCAGCACTATCAAAATATACTTTCTTCACTTAATACGTTATTTAATGTTCATAAAAAAGGGTTGGTAAATTTAAGTCAAATAAAGTAATTACCAACAATTATTCGTTAATTTGTACTTCACTAAAAAAAGTAGCCTTTTTATGACACGAATAATTCTTTTAGCAGCTTGCTTTATTACACTTTTATCATGTAATGATGGAGATGTTTTGGTTACTGAATTGCACTTCCCGGAAACACTTCAATACTGCGAAGGAAATACAGATTTAATAATATATTCCATAAAAGAATCTCCTTATGAATCATTATCAATAAAACTACCAATTGGTGACAAGGATAATTTCACAACTATAAATACAACCGACCCTACTACTGCTCTATCTACTACCAATACATTTAACTACAGGTCCTACTCAGGAGACCCTTCAGCTATATTTTGCAACTCCTTACCTCCTTCATCCCCTGTAATATTAAGCAATTATACAGCAACCGAAGGAACAGTTCTATTTACAACTACACTAATTGAAGATGATAATGATGGGATCCCAGCTAACCTTGAAGACATCAATAATGATGGTAATTTAACTAATGACGATACAGATAACGATGGTATACCAAATTATTTAGATTCAGATGATGATGGTGACAATGTTCCTACAGCAAACGAAAAACCTGACCCAAATAGCGATGGAGACATTTCAGATGCTCAAGATACTGATGGAGATAGTATTCCAGACTATCTAGATTCTGATGATGATGGAGATGGTGTTATAACTCGTTATGAAGATACAAACAACGATAACGACCCAACCACTGATATTACTGACCCCGTAATAGGACAGGATTACCTAAACGATCAAGTAACAACTCAAACTATCAATGACATTTACAGAGACCATACTAAGACTCAAAATTACACTTGTAAAATCACTATTCAGGACGCTACATTAATCCATAGCACTACTTTTGAAAGATTAATATATGACAATAATTTTATCGGAACAATAAACACTAACATCTCTGATTTTAGCTTTCCAGTTACTTTTAATTAAAAACAAAAAGCATTACAACCCTGTAAAACAGCATTTTATCCCAGAACTAAAGAAGTGTTGAGAAATAAACCTAAATTGTTTATAAAAAGACACAAATAAGTTCTATTTTTAATACATCAAGTATTATTTTAGCAATCAAATACCGATAGTTATGAAAAAAATTACATTCACATTAATCGCTTTGTTAGGTCTCCCTTCCCTAATGTTAGCACAAGATTTATACGTCTCTCCAAGCAGCTACATGTTTGTACAAGATGAAGTTGTATTCGTAAATGACGACATACAATTAGAAGCTGCTGATTCTAACATCTACTTGAGAGAAGGTGCTCAGTTAGTACAAAATACTGATTCAAAAAATTCAGACATTGGTGAATTATCTGTTTACCAAGAACAAACAACTGGTGTTTACGAATACAACTATTGGTGTTCTCCAGTAGGTGTTGCTGATGCTTCAATGAGTTCAAATGTCAATTTTGATATTACAAATTTACATAAACCAACAAACCCAGCATTAAGTTCTGATGTAACGACAGCTATTTATGGTACTACTGGATCTTACCAAAGTACCGCTAGTCAAATAGCAAAATATTGGCTTTGGCAAATGCAATCCGGAGGAGGATATGTTGACTGGAGCCATGTTTCTGACACAGGAAATGTAGCAACAGGTTTTGGATTTACTATGAAAGGTAGTCCAACAGCTAACAACACAATAGATTTTAGAGGAAGACCAAATAACGGAACATTAACTATCCCTTGTTCTTTTAGTGGTACTGACAGTGATGCTAACTCTGGTTTAGACGACCAAGTTGAAACATTAACTGGAAACCCATATCCATCTGCAATGGATTTAAAAAGATTTTTAATGCACCCTACTAACAAACCTTTATTAGATAGTGGTATTTATTTTTGGGAGCAAAAAGCAGTGGGTACACATTACTTAGCAAGTTACGAAGGTGGTTACGCAGTTTACACCCCAGGGGCTATAGTTCCAGATGGTGACTACAACAACCCTTTACATGCGAACTGGTCAGATAATGGTACTTATGCGAATGTAGCTTTTTCAGCTTATAATAATGCCGGAAACCAAATGGGAAACTCAGGAGGTTCAAGTGCTGATTATAAAAATAATAATGAAAGAAGATACGCAGCAATTGGACAAGGCTTTATTATTAGAAGCATCGATAATGGAGGAGCTGCAGCAGGTGGTAATGCTGTTATTGAAAACTCAATGAGATTATACTTTAAAGAAGATTCTACTACTGGTGGTAACGGTTCTATTTTTGGTAAAACATCGAATTCTACAGCAACTGAAACACAAGCTAAAGCAATGTCTCACAATGGACTTAATTACCAAGAATTAGTTAATAACCCTAATGCAACCCCTGAAATTAGAATTCACACAAAAATAAATGACACCTATTATAGAGAAAACGTATTAGCTTTCAGAAACAATACAAACCTTTCATATAATAGATTTTGCGATGGTAAAAATCCATCTGTATTAAAATCTGATACTTATTTTATTGCTGATGATAAAAAACTAGTTATAAAATCAATCGAGTATGATATTGACACTAGATTACCTTTTGGGTTAAATGCTGATAACGAAACAAACACATATAGTGTAACTATTAATTCTTTAACTAATGTTTCTGATAACATAGAAGTATATGTTTATGACAAAGAAGATGATACTTATACTGATATTAGAAACGGAGCTTTTGAAATTACATTAGCACAAGGTGAATATGACAACAGATTTGAAGTTGTATTCAAAGACGCTTCAAAAGAAACTATTGAAGAAAACTTAATTACTGAGGCTGAAGTTACTGGTTCATTTAGTGTATTCCAAAACAACTCAAATAATCAATTGATTATTAAAAACCCAAAGTCTTACATCGTGAAGTCTTTTACTATGTATGATGTAACAGGAAAGCTAATATACAATAAGCACAACCTAGGTAATGACACTGAGTACACATTCCCAACCAACTCAATAAGCACAGGTACTTATATTACAAAAGTAACTACTGATCAAAATTTTGAAATCACTAAAAAAGTTGTTGTAAATAACTAAGATTTCATATTTATATATAAAAAAAACCAAAGCTAAGCTTTGGTTTTTTTTATATATAAATATTTCCCAATAACTACATAAATTCACTTCTGCTTTGTAAATTGCAAAAACTAAATATCCGTTTGCAAATTATGTCTTTTAAAAAACTGAACATACCTATAAAAGAATCCTTGGAACGATTAGGAATTACAACTCCTACTCCATTCCAAAAAAATATACTTCCTAAAGTTAAAGGTGGTGCTAATGTATTTGGAATTGCACCAAAAGGTTCTGGAAAAACAACGGCAATGATCATCAATACAATGCAAAAATTGAAAAGCGAGGCATTTGATGATTCACCTAGGGCATTGATTTTTGTAAAAGATAAAAAAACTGCTTTAAACTTAGAAGCTGAATTTAAAACATTTACAAGATATACTGATTTAAGGATTTATACTGTTTATGACGAACAAGGAATTGATCATCAAAAAGATGATATCTATTACGGAGTAGATATTGTTATTGCCACACCAAAAAGACTTAGTAAACTATACCATATAAACGGAATCCACCTAGGAGAACTTCAGTTATTAATTATTGAAGATGCTGAATTTTTAGCAAAAAACAATTTACACGCTGATATTGTACGTTTATCTGAAAGCATTACTAAATGTCAGTATTTAATTTTTGCAGATAAATATCACCCTAGATTTGACCGCTTTAAAGACTCATATATGTCAAACTCACAATTAATAGAATCATAAAAAAAATATGTTTGCTATATTAAAAAAAGAAATAAACTCCTTTTTCTCAACTTCCATTGGATATCTAGTGATAGGGATATTTCTAATAACCAATGGGCTATTTATATGGGTTTTTAAAGGAGAATTCAACATCTTAGATTATGGTTTTGCTGATTTATCAGGATACTATTTTATTGCTCCGTGGATATTTATTTTCTTGATTCCAGCAATTACCATGAAGAGTTTTTCTGAAGAAAAAAAACAAGGTACATTAGAAATATTACTAACAACCCCAATTAGTAATTGGCAATTAGTATTAGGTAAATTTTTAGGAGGTTTTATACTTATCCTTTTAGCTTTACTCCCTACTCTTTTATACATATATACAGTATACCAATTAGGGAATCCTATTGGAAATATAGATCTTGGAAGTGCTTTTGGAGCATATACAGGATTACTAGGTATCGCAATGATATATTGTGCTATAGGAGTTTTCACTTCAGCAATTAGTAATAATCAAATAGTCGCATTCATTCTAGCTGTATTTTTATGTTTTATTATGTATTATGGTTTTGAAGGACTTTCTGAAATCACGAACATATCAATAGAAAACATTGGTATAAAATCACATTTCAATAATATTAGTAAAGGAATTATTGACACAAGAGATATTATGTATTTCTTTAGTATTTCAGCACTATTTTTGTTTTTCACAAGTTTAACATTAACAAGGAAATAATGATCATATTCACTCCTGTATTAATCATTTCATGCATAGTTATTACTGTATTACTACACTTATTCATTAACACTATTGATGATTCAAAAAAATGGCTAAATATTATTTTAGCAGTATTAATTACCCCCTTGATGTACTTTTATATCTGGTATCCAATCTCTACAATTTTTCTTCCATATCACCACCACAAACAATTTAATAGTACAGAATGGAATAAAAAACCAGGTTTGCGTTATGAAATGATTGACAATATGATTAAAACTGATTTTTTAATTGGGAAATCAAAAGAAGATGTTGCAAAATTACTTGGAAAAGTACAATGGCTAAGCTGGAGCACTACTACCAATAATTTCGATCCAAATGTATGGAACTATGGACTAGGGTTAATACCGGGAGCTTTTGAAGATATCAAAGAGGATGTTGAAATTACTTTTAAGAACAACAAAGTGACTCTTATAAAATTATCTCAAGCTGATTATACTTTTGAAATAAAAAAAGACGAGAGTAACAAAAAACTCGATTCTATTAACGCAATATTTAAGGCTAAATAAATGGGATTTAAAAACATCATCACGAAAGCACTGATTGCGTTAGTTATAACTATTGCTGTAAATTATATTTCAAGCTATATATACTCACGACTAGATATAACTGAAGATAAAAGATATACGCTTTCTGAGGCTACAACAAATACTATTGCGACAACTGAGGAACCAATTTATATTGATGTGTTTTTAACAGGTGAAATGCCTTCTGAATTTAAACGTCTTCAAACCGAAGTAAAAGTATTATTAGAAGAGTTCTCAGAAATTAATGACAATTTAATCATTTCATACGTTAACCCTAAAGAAGAAAATCCTGACGAAGCTGTACTTATTAACGAAATGCAAAAATTCGGGATGCCTGCTATGCAAGTTGATGTTAAAGAAAATGGAAAAACATCACAAGAAGTAATTTTTCCTTGGGCAGTTATCAACCATAATCAGAAAGTTGAAAAGGTTTCTCTAATAAAAACAAATTCTAACAACTCAATAGACAGAATCAATAACTCTGTTCAACATTTAGAATACGCTTTCGCTAGCTCAATTAAAAAAATAACTGGGAAAAAAGAAAAGAAAATAGGCTTGCTTTTAGGTAATGAAGAATTAGAAAGTAAATATGTTTATGACTTTTTAACCTCATTAGAACCTAGCTATTACATAATACCATTTGATTTAGATTCTGTAAACACAAAACCTGTACAAACGTTAAAAAACTTAGAGCAGTTAGATTTAATAATAGCCGCTAAGCCTCTAAAAAAATTTTCAGACAAGCAAAAGTATGCACTTGACCAATACACCATCAATGGTGGGAAATCCTTATGGTTAATAGATAACGTACATGCCGAATTAGATAGTATTTCACAACAAGGAGAAACACTTGCACTAGGAAGGGATTTAAACTTAACCGATATGTTTTTTCAATATGGGTTTAGAATAAATCCTGTTTTAGTAAAAGACGCTTATTCTGCAAATATACTTACCCTTGATAATAACGATCAACCAAGTCAAGCACCATGGTTTTACAACCCAGTTGTAATATCAAAAAGGAAACACTCAATAGTAAATAATATCAATCCTGTTCGTTTTGAATTCGCCAACACTATCGATCTTTTAAAACAAGGAATTAACATTAAAAAAACTCCTTTACTACAATCATCTCAATATTCAGCTACAGTTGGAATGCCGAAAATAATTAGTGCAAAAGAGATTGAATTATTCAAAAATAAAGAAGTAACAAGATCGTTAACAAAGAAAGATTTGACCCTTGCGGCTTTATTAGAAGGTAATTTCACGTCAGCATACAAGCATCGTGTAAAACCTTTTGAGTATGACAGCCATAAAGACGAGAATAACACCTCTAAAATGATTGTTATTGCTGATGGTGATGTAATTAAAAATCAACTTTCAAAAGGGAAACCACTTCCATTAGGGTTTGATAGGAACACAAATCAAACATTTGGAAACAAAGAGTTTCTATTAAATGCTGTCAACTATTTATTAGATGACACTGGCTTAATGAACGTAAGAAACAAAGAAGTTAAAATCCCTTTTTTAGATGTGGAGCGTATAGCTAATGAAAAGCTAAAATGGCAATTGATAAACATACTACTTCCATTACTACTTTTAGGAATATTCGGATTTTTATTCAACTATTTAAGAAAGCGTAAATACAGTTGATTTTTGTTGACAAGCTACTAATCTTGTTAATAACATTCTTTCTTATTCCCAAGTAATTGGAATATATTTGTAACTCGTATAAAAAATAAAACAAATGAAATTTATAGTTTCAAGTTCATATTTATTGAAACAACTTCAAATCCTTGGAGGTGTAATTAATAACAACAATACCTTACCTATTTTAGACAACTTTTTGTTCGAACTAAAACAAACAACTTTAGTCGTTTCAGCAAGTGACCTAGAGACAACTATGTCGTCTACTTTAGAGGTAGAATCAGAATCTAATGGTAGTGTTGCTATTCCAGCAAGATTATTATTAGACACTTTAAAGACTTTTCCTGAGCAACCATTAACCTTTATCATAGAAGATAACAATACCGTTGAAATCAGCTCTAATCACGGTAAATATGCCTTAGCATATGCTAACGGCGAAGAATTCCCTAAAGCAGTTTCTTTAGAGAGCCCTAGTAAAACTTTATTTTCAGGAGATGTATTAGCTACTGCAATTAGTAAGACTATTTTCGCAGCTGGAAATGATGACTTAAGACCTGTAATGAGTGGTGTGTTTTTTCAATTTTCTACTGAAAGTTTAACTTTTGTAGCTACTGATGCTCATAAATTAGTAAAATACCAACGTACTGATATTTCAGCTTCTGAAAACGCAGAATTCATCATGCCTAAAAAACCTTTAAATTTATTAAAAGGAATTTTATCTGGAAATGATAATGAAGTAACAATGGAATACAACGAATCTAACGCTAGATTCACTTTTGATAATATTGATTTAATATGCAGATTAATTGATGGAAAGTATCCTAATTACGAAGCTGTAATTCCAAAGGAAAACCCGAATCAATTAACCATTGCTAGAAATCAGTTTTTAAACTCCGTAAAGCGAGTTTCTATATTTTCTAACAAAACAACGCATCAAATTAGATTAAAGATCGCTGGAGCAGAATTAAACATTTCTGCCGAAGATATTGATTACTCTAATAAAGCTGAGGAACGTTTAACTTGTGATTATCAAGGAGATGATTTACAAATAGGATTTAATTCTCGTTTCTTAACTGAGATGTTAAATAATCTAACTTCTGATGATGTTTCTTTAGAAATGTCATTACCAAACAGAGCAGGGATTTTAACTCCAATTGACGGGTTAGATGAGGGCGAGCAAATTACCATGCTTGTTATGCCTGTTATGTTAAACAACTAAAACCATTACCAACCAAAACTAAAAAAAAACGCTAACAATACAGTTAGCGTTTTTTTTTTATAAATAATATTCGAATATTATTCTGAATCACCACCTACTAAGTAGATACCATCTTCTTGAATAGTAATACGTTTATCTTTATATAAAGAACCTATAGCCTTTTTAAAGTTCTTTTTACTCATCTGAACTAGTTGCTTTATTACTTCTGGGTTAGATTTGTCATTCAATCCTAAAAAGCCATCATTTTCTTCTAATTCTTTTAATATATAAGCTGCATTTGGCTCAATATTCCTAAATCCAATTTGCTGAAAAGAAACATCAATTTTATTTCCAGGTCTTATTTTTTTAATATATCCTGTCATAATATCTCCAACACGAATATCTTGAAAAACTTGATCATCATACACCAAGCCTTTATGCATTTGGTTGATGATTACATTAACTCCTATATCCGTCATATGAGACACTATAATATCAACCTCATCAAACTCAGCAACAGTTAAAGTTTCATTTGATAAATACTTATTTATTTTACTTGTCCCTACAAGTCTACCTGTTTTGTCATCTAAAAACATATATACTAAGTAGCTTTTCCCTTCTTGCATTGGTCGAGCTTGCTCATTAAAGGGCACAAATAAATCTTTTTCAATACCTAAATCTAAAAACGCACCATGTCTGGTTACTTGATTTACTTTTAACCAACCAAATTCTTCTAACTGAATATAAGGCATTTCGGAAGTAGCAATTAAACGTTCTTCATTATCTAAATAAACAAACACATCTAACATCTCCCCTATTTCAAATGATTCAGGAATTTGTTTCCCTGGTAAAAGCACATCATTTCCTTCTTCATCTAACAAGAATAATCCTGGAGGTGTATCTCTATCAATTTCAAGTCTATTTACTCTACCTAATTCCATAACTCTAATTTATTGGGTACAAAAATACTGTTTTTTGCGTTTGTAATTCCTAAATAATTCGCTTAAAATTTAAAGCAAAAAAAAAGTGTTCACTAAGTGAACACTTTAATATATTCTATATAAAAGAATTATTTATTGTAAACAGATTCTTTTTTAAAGTTCACTGCTAATAAATAATAAACAACAGCTCTGTACTTATTTCTGTTCGACCTACCATATTTTTCCATTACGGCATCAATACCTTTATCTAAAGCCGCTCCGTCTGACAACCCTAACTTTTTAATTAAGAAGTTATTTTTTACTGTCGCTAATTCTTTTTCGTCAGTACCAGAAACTGTAGAAGCATCTTTATTATAAATAGAAGGACCACAACCTATTACTACTTTTGTTAATAAATCCATATCTGGAGTTACTCCACATTTATCTTTTAAATCAGCTGCGTACTTTTGAATTAATTCGTCTCTTTTACTCATAATATTAGTTTGTTAATTTATTGTTCTTCTCAAATATAGGAATTTTCCTTTGATTATTAAAGAAAATATTGCTCAAGCAAAACTAATCGATTAAGTGCTTGAAATAATCGATTAACAGTTTATCGTTTTCTGTTCTGGGAGTAAACACCTCTAATAATTTGGGGGAATTACTCTCTATAAAAAAACTATTTAACTCGTTTTTTAATGATTTTTCATCTGAAGTAGCAAAATATTCCAATCCATACATTTTACACAAATACTCTGCGGTTAAATCATGAGCTGTCTCAAAGTACGTTTCAAAATCCTTAGTATTTTTATCACCTGGTAAAATTCTAAAAATCCCTCCTCCGCTATTATTTATAATGATGATTCTAAAATTATTTGGAATATTAGTATTCCATAACGCATTAGAGTCATAAAAGAAACTCAAATCTCCTGTAATTAAAACATTTTGTTTATCTGACACAACAGCATGACCGATTGCTGTACTAGTACAACCATCAATACCACTTGTTCCCCTATTACAATACTGAACCACATTTGGATTATTATCAAATAACTGTATATAGCGTATTGTAGAACTATTACTTAAATGCAATATCACACTGCTAGGAAGTTTATTTAAAACTGTCTCAAAAGTCTTAAAATCAGAAAAAGGAAGTTCTTTTAAATATGCACTATGTTTTTGTGCTCTTCTGCTTTTTACGTTTAACCATTTTTGTTGATACTCACTTACTATAACCAAATTATTTACATAAAGCTCTCTTAAAAAAGAATTATTAGAAAATTTAAAATGATGTTTTAAACAAAAAAAAGTGTCAAATGCTTTGTTTTCTCCTAAGTGATAATGATTCTTAGGTTTGTAATTCCTTAAGAAGACTTTTACCTTTTTTGAAACTATTAATCCTCCAATGGTTAATAATATATCTGGCTGCAATACTGAAAACTCATTATCGTTTAATGGCGCAATTATCTTATCAATTCCTGGGAAAAAATTTGAATGATGTGTATTTGAAGTAGATTCGGTAAATACTACAGTAGCTGAATCATTCCCTAAGTAATCTAAAAACTCTTGTTCAATTTTATTTGGAGGATTTACCCCAATCAAAACCATTCTCTTTTTAGAAGAATTCCAATTATTTATAAAAGCTGTAAAATTTTCTTGATCAAGTACCTCGCTACTTTTTCTCGGAGCTATTACAGTAACCTCTTCAGTAAAACCTTCTTGTATTTCGTATAAAGGTTCAGCAAACGGCACATTAATATGTACAGGTCCGTTTTTCTCAATTGCTATATTAATTGCCTTGTTTATTCGTTCTTGATTTTCATCAATTATTGTTACACTAGAAAAGCGTTCTTTATTATTTATATCCTGCTTTAAATTTACTGCATATAAAATATGTTTTTCAAACACATTCTCTTGACGAATTGTTTGACCATCACCTACATCTATCAAATATTTTGGTCTATCAGCAGAAATTATTACTAACGGAATTCCACTATAATACGCTTCTGCTATTGCCGGATAATAATTCAATAATGCCGATCCGGATGTACAAACTACTGCAACTGGTTGCTGTAATTCTTGAGCCATCCCTAATGCAAAAAAAGCTGCACATCGCTCATCAACTATACTATAAGTTTTAATTTCTGGATGTGATGCAAAACCAATTGTTAAAGGAGCATTTCTACTTCCTGGAGATATTACTACATGTAAAACTCCTTTGGCTGCACACAATTGAATCACTTGTTGTGCTAAAGGTATTTTTGGGTAACTCATTACACTCTAGTTTTTAAGTGATTGTTCGAATGGAATCCTATGTAGTATACTTCTTCCCAAAGTAACTTCATCAGCATATTCCAACTCATCACCCACAGAAATTCCTCTTGCTATGGTAGAAACCGTAATATTGGCACTTTCTATCTTTCTAAAAATATAAAAATTGGTGGTATCACCTTCCATAGTAGAGCTTAGTGCAAAAATAAGTTCATCTGCTTTTCCATCCAATACTTTTTGCACCAATGAATCTATATTTAATTCTGATGGTCCAATACCATCAATAGGAGAAATTTTTCCTCCTAAAACATGATATAAGCCTTTAAACTGACTTGTACTTTCAATTGCCATCACATCGCGTATATCTTCCACAACACAAATTAATCGTTCATTACGCAAAGGATTAGCACAAATTTCACAAAGTGCTACATCAGAAATGTTATGACAATTAGAACAGTGTTTAATCTCTGAGCGCATTTGTTGCAACGCTGATGAAAGCTTACTTGTTTGATCAGGGTGTTGCCTCATTAAATGCAATACCAAACGTAATGCGGTACGCTTACCTACACCTGGTAATTGTGACATTTCATAGACTGCATTTTCTAAAAGTTTTGAAGAGAATTCCATAGTAACAAAAATAACTTATTTAAAATTATTACATCAAAAAAAAAGCGATTTAACTTTCATTAAATCGCTTTTAAAATATATTCATTATTTGTTATTCAACAATTATCTTTTTTAATACATTTCCTTTTACTGTATTTACTTTAACAAGATATACTCCTGTTGCAAAACTAGATGTATCAATCTGATGAGTATTAAATAAATCCTGATCTTTAGCATAATAAACTAATTTACCCGTAATTGTAAAAATCTTGATCGTTGCCAAATCTTTTTTACCCCATGAAATATTCACAAAATTATCAGCTGGGTTAGGATATAGAGACAAATCAATAAATTCCTCATCATTTATACTCAATGCTTGGTTATATAAATCAGACTTCCATAACCCTCTACCATAAGTCCCAGCATAAAGCATATTATCAGCTGTATTCACTTCTAACTCGTATATACGAACATTTGGTAGGTTATTACTAAATGGTTGCCAATAATCAGTACTAGCGATAAATGTATCATCAATATAAAAAACACCATAATTCATACCTACATACAAACCATTATCAGCATTACCATGCCAAACTACTGCTTGAGCACTGAATCCTGGTAAATTATATAATATTGGAGCCCAACTAGTCCCTCCGTTATTAGTTAGATACACTTTACCAGCTCCAGATGTTGCTACTGCTATTTTTAAAGGATTTGTTGGGTGAATTGCAATACTGTTTATATTACCCGAAATACCTCCTGTAACAGTAGTCCAATTTGTTGCACCACCATTAGTAGTTTTATATAAATTACTACCTCTAGAGGCGTACATAATCTGATTATTAGAAGGTGCAATCTTTAATTGATTTAAGTTCCCCCCTAAAACTTGAGAAATAGCTGTCCAAGTTCCCCCTGAATTAGTTGATTTATACACTTGGTCATAACCTGAATAAATAGTATTAATTACTGTTGGATCTTGTTCAAATGGTGTTACCCAATTTCCGTCTTTACCATCTGGAGATGCCAATCCTGAATATGAATTTCCACCGTTAGTAGAGCGATAAAGAGATCCATTTTGTGAAGTACCATATATAGTTGTTGAAAGCGTTTTATCTACAAAGCCTTCCATACCATCAGCTCCTAACCAATCTTTCCATAAACCAGTATTCCCATCATATGTTGAAGAACCATTGTCTTGAGCTCCTCCAGTAATAATTACAGGATTTGTTTGACTTATCCCAATTCTATAAAATTGACGCATTCCAATTCCTGACGTTAAATCTCTATAAAAACTAGCATTAACTGTGTTAGGATTTTCAGCTACGTAAACACCTCCATCAGAACCAACATATAAATCATCATTAATAAATTTTAAAATATCAATATCTGCATGACAATATCCAATTCCCATTCCTGACGCATTATTAGGTGTCCATTGTGAGCTGATTGAAAAATTTGCTCCTCCATCTGTTGATCTCCAAGAATTAATTCCTGCAATGTGCACTGTTTCTGCATTATTAGGATCAACAGCGATATCCATATCTCTTGGAGCTTGACCTCTATCATCTGCAGCTGTTGAACTGTATCCGAAATAATTTTTACCCGTATGGTTTAATTTTGTAAAAGTTGTTCCTCCATCAATTGATTTATGAAATGACCCAAATTCTCCACCACTTTCTTCTATTACATAAAGATAGTTTGCATTTGCAGGTGATACCCCCATCATTTTCACTCCACTTCCAAATTGATTTGGAGTTACTTCAAAACCGTCTTGAAACACAGTCCCAGAGTTAGTTGTAACAGATACATCATCCAAAGTTGTACCTCTACCGTATTGATTTCTACTTTGAAAAGCGATATAGTAATCATCTGTTACATTAGGCAATGCCAAAGATATATTTGTCCAACCTGTAACTTCTGTAGTATAAGATGCTCCAGGAATTAATGTCCATGCACCAGCTGCTGATGTTTTATAATACACATGTAACTCATCAATATCTCCATACCAATTTACTTGAGTATAATAAAAATTTAATGTTGGATTTACACTTCCAGCCAACTCTAATTTTGGTGACACTAATTTTGTTATAGGATTAGAAGGAGAGTCTATAAATAATATTGCCATTGAATTTCCTGTACGTGGTGTTACAGAATTGTTTTCATTTGTTGAAGCAGTACCCCAATCCAATTGTCCTGAATCATATTCCTGAGTCCATAAAGGTAATGTTGATGGCACATTAAATGTTGCTCCTCCATCTATAGATTTAAAAAATTGATTTCCAGAAGCATAAACTGTATTTGGATCCCCAGGCTTAAACTCTACATCAAAACCGTGAGTTGCTGAAGGATGAATTCTTGTCCATGTAACTCCAGTATCAATTGATTTAAAAATACCGCCATTTTCTGCACTACAATACATTATATTAGACAACGTTGGATGTACTAATATTTTATTTACTGTACCCGAACCTATATCTGCTAATGTAGACCATGTTACTCCTCCATTTGAAGAAACATAAATCACACCACTTCTAGATCCCCAATAATATTTTTGAGCATTAGAAGGATCAATTTCTAATGAATATACATCTAAATTTGGTCTATTATCAGTCAAAACAATCCAATTAACTCCACCATTAGTAGTTTTCCAAACCCCTCCTGAAGGCCCTCCAACTATCATATGATTTGAATTACCATTTTCTGAAGCAATAGAAGTTATTCTACCTACCCCAGGGTTCCAACCACTAGTCGAATTCCAACTTTTAGGACCTAATTCTTCCCAAGTACCTTGAAATGCAGCTTTTGAGGCTAAATTAATTTCTTGCTGATAATTTCGTATTGCTTCTTCAAAGACCTCAGGAGATTCTAACATTCCATTTTCATTCATTGATCTTAAAGCACTGTACTCCCATCTTTTATATGGCTTATAACCAACTCCTCTCCCTGTGCCAACAATTGAAAAATGTTCTTCAGCTTTAGCTTGTATTTCTTGAACACTAAAAGTTCCTTTGTTTATCATTCGTTTGTATTCCTGAGACCAAGAATTCATTGTAAATGCTATAATAAATAGTAATGTAATTTTTTTCATGGGTTTATTTTTATAATTAAAGGTGTTGCAATATAGTCCTTTTTCGTTAATTTGTTTTTCAAAGCATATTATCATGAACGAAACACAAATTATTTTATTAATAGCATCTTATTTTGGGTTATTAATACTGGTCTCTTATTTTACTGGAAAGAAATCAGGAAACGATGCTTTTTTTAAGGGAAATAAGCAATCTCCATGGTATATTGTTGCTTTTGGAATGATTGGAGCCTCTTTATCAGGAGTAACTTTCATTTCTGTTCCAGGTTGGATTGAAGCCTCACAATTTAGTTATATGCAAATGGTATTAGGTTATATTATTGGATATGCTGTAATCGGGCTAGTGCTACTTCCACTATACTACAAGTTAAACCTAACCTCTATTTACACCTACCTTGAAGGAAGGTTTGGAAATTATTCTTATAAAACAGGTGCTTCTTTCTTTTTAATCTCAAGAGTTATTGGTGCTAGTTTTAGACTATTTCTAGTTGCAAACGTGTTACAAATTATTCTTTTTGATGATTTAGGTGTTGCTTTTTGGCAAACTGTAACAATTACTGTTTTATTAATATGGTTGTATACATTCAAATCTGGAATTAAAACTATTATCTGGACTGATACACTTCAAACCCTATTCATGTTAATTGCTGTTGGTGTAACTATCTATTTTGTGAGTGATAATTTAAACATGAATGAACAAAACACACTAAGTTATGTTTTAGATAGTGATTTTTCTAAAATCTTCTTTTTTGAGGACTATAAAGCAGGGAATTACTTTTGGAAACAGTTTATTTCTGGAGCTTTTATTGCTATTGTAATGACAGGATTAGACCAGGATATGATGCAAAAAAACCTAACCTGCAAATCATTAAAAGATGCACAAAAAAACATGTTCTGGTTTACCATTGTTCTAACTATTGTTAACTTCATATTTTTAAGTCTAGGACTATTATTAACAATGTATGCCAAGCAAAATGGTATTGACGCTCATAAAGATGATTTGTTTGCTTTATTAGCTAAAAATCATTTAGGTATTGGAGTCTTCATATTCTTCCTTCTTGGACTAATCGCTGCTGCTTATAGTAGTGCTGACAGTGCATTAACATCACTAACTACGTCCTTCAGTATTGATATTTTAGATATTGAAAAAAAATATGATGCTGAAAAACAAGTTAAAATCAGAAAACAGATTCATATACTAATATCATTTGTACTTATTTTAGTAATTATTGTATTTAAATATATTCTAAAAGATGTAAGTGTTATTGCTAAACTTTTCAAATTTGCAGGGTACACATACGGCCCATTATTAGGACTATACGCTTTCGGAATGTTTACTAAATGGAATGTGAAAGATAAACTTGTCCCCATAATTTCTATCCTATCACCTATCCTTTCTTATGTAATAAGCGTGAATAGTTTAAAATGGTTTGGTTTTGAATTTGGGTTCTTTATTTTAATTTTAAACGGGTTATTAACCTTCATTGGGTTATTATTAATTCGTAAAAAAGCTAATTTGGTTGTGAACCCAATGAATTAAGTTGTAATCTATTTCCTTAAACTCCAATTAAATACTATTTTTGCCGAAAATTTATTTACATGAGTGAAGTAACAAATAAAGCAATTGCAGTAGAGTATAACTTATATAGAGATACAGCTACAGGAGAATTAGTAGAGTCAACTGAAGGAAAAGAGCCTTTAGCATTCTTATCTGGATTAGGACAAATGATTCCAGAATTTGAAGCAAATGTTGTCGATTTAAAAGAAGGAGACACATTCTCTTTTGGAATAAAATCAGAAAATGCATACGGTACACGCAAAGAAGAAGCAGTAATTGAACTTGCTCAAGATATGTTTATGAACGAAGGAAAATTAATTCCTGAGGTTGTAGTTGAAAATGTATTGCCTTTACAAGATCAAAACGGAAATGTAATTCCTGGGAAAATAATGGCTATCAATGAAGAAACAATTACTGTTGATGTAAACCATTTATTAGCAGACCAAGACTTATATTTTACAGGTAAAATTCTTGAAATGAGAGATGCTACTACTGAAGAAGTAGAACATGGTCATGTTCACGGAGCACATGGACACCAACACTAAATAACTAGTTAGTTATCAATACCTAAATCTCCCTGTTTAAAATGTTTTTAAACAGGGAGATTTTCATTTTTATATAAGGTCTAATACTGATTTGTCGATAGCAATACTAAAGTACAAGCTTCTTCAAATGTAATATTATGTTGTTTTAATAACTCGTAAAACTCTGGGTTTTCAGTTCCAGGGTTAAACAATACCCTATTCGGTTTTAGACTTATTAAGTGGTCATAATATTCCTTCTGCCTTACTGGATTCATATATAGTGTTATTGTATCAATATTAGTATATACTTTCAATTTTGCATCAATAATTACTTCCCCTACTTTTCCTTGCCTTAATCCATATGCAACAACTTCTTTCCTGTACCTCAACAACTTCTGAATTGCTAAATAAGAATATCGTGTTTCCTTCAGTGAAGCACCGAAAACTAACGTTTTTTTACCCATCTGTTAAATTAGTGTTAATGAAATTTTATCCTGTAACATATCAATATAATAGTCGTCTAGTAAACAAAACTATTACAAAATCATCAATCATCAAAAAACGAACAATGCGAAAATTAATTCTATTCATTCATTTGTTATTTATATCAATAGCATTTGCACAAAATAACGGACCTAAAATAGGTCTTCTTAAGGGAAAAATTACGGATCAAGTAACAAAGGAAATTTTACCTTACGTCAATATAATTATTAAAGATAAATCCAATAATGTATTAACTGGTGGAATTACAGATGATAAAGGAGAATTTAATATCAATAAAATACCTGCTGGAGAAAACATTATCGAAATTCAATATATTGGTTATAAAACCGATTCTAGAAAAATAATCTTTACTCGTAAAGACGCTACACATAGTCTAGGGACTATATCCTTAGCAGAAGACACTGCACAATTAGATGAAGTGGTTGTGGTAGCAGAAACGTCAACCGTAGTTCAGAAAATTGACCGAAAAGTTATTAATGTTGGGAAAGACTTAACCTCAGCTGGAACAACTGCATCAGAATTACTAAATAATGTACAATCAGTAAGTGTTGATTCACAAACAGGAAACATTAGTTTAAGAGGTAATGAAAACGTACGTGTTTTGGTAGATGGTAAACCTTCTAATATTAGTGTTGCTGACTTACTTAAACAAATACCTTCTACATCAATAAAACAAGTTGAATTAATCACTAATCCCTCTGCTAAATATAGCCCTGAAGGAATGAGCGGAATGATTAATATTGTTTTACATAAAAATGCTAATCAAGGATTTAACGGAAATGTAAATACGGGGTTAACCCAAGGGGAAAATACTCGCTTTAATGGTTCGTTTAATATGAATTACAAAACAGGTAAAGTTAACTTTTTTGGTAATTATGGCTACAACACTGGTAAGAACGATAACTTTGGTCATGTAACTCGTACTGGAACAACACCTTCGTTACAAGAATTCACATTTGATTCTGACAGAGATTCACATTTGATAAAAGTCGGTGCTGATATATATTTAAACGATAAAAATACGTTATCGTTTTATACTACTCAAAACCTTAGTGATAATACTGCGGAAGGATTAACCAAAGTTACTATTGCAAATGTATTAAATACAAATGCTCCTAATCTAGCTAAAACTAAGTCAAACTCGGGAACTTATAACTTAAATTACAAATTAGACTTTGATGAAAAAAACGAACATAATTTAGAATTTGAAGCTACCTATTCAAATGCAGACTCTCCAGAGAATGCCAGATATCATGAATTAATAAATCCATCAGATCCTATTACAAATTATACCAATAGCGTAGAGAACACAACGGATAACTTTTTATTTAACTTAGATTATACTGTACCTCTTTTTGAAAAAGGAAAGCTAGAAATAGGTGGAGAAATTAGAACTAATAAAACAACAAACTTCAATATTTCTAATCAACACGAAAATGCATATGACTCGAATGGTATCTTCGCAGGAACACAACCAATTGGAAACTCTTCGTTTGGATATGATAGAAAAATATTTTCAGGGTACACAAATTACGGGCATAAATTCGGGAAATTAACCATGCAACTTGGGGTTCGTTTAGAGCAATATAATGTTGATGGCGATTTTCAAAAAGGAGCAAGTAATGCCAAGTATACCGATAAAATATTTAGCGCCTATCCTTCTGCTTTTTTCACATACAATCCATCAGAAAAAAATCAATACCAAGTTAGTTATAGTCGCCGAGTTGACAGACCAGGAATTGGTCAAGTAAATCCTATTAGAGAATGGAGTACTCCATTAATTACTTCAGTTGGTAATCCTGATTTAAGACCACAGTTTACAAACTCTTATGAAGTAAATTATACTCGTAAAATAAAAAATGGATCAATTACTTTTGGTTCTTTTTACAGAAAAGTAAACAATAATATTTCACGTTATTCAACTATCGACCCACTAGACGGAACCAAGCAATTGCTATCTTACACCAACTATGACGATACAGACAGGTATGGTTTTGAAGTTTCTTCAAATTATAAAATATCCAAATGGTGGAGAGCAAACGCCAGTTTAGATTATTATGCTAAAACAGAAAAAGAATTAACTAGAGAAGTTAAAGCGAATAGCTTTAATGCGCGTTTAAGCAATAGTTTTACTGCTACAAAAAAATTACGTTTCCAATTATTCTCAATGTATAGAGGACCTGAAGATGGAATTCAATTTAACCGATCTGCGATGTGGATGGTAAATATTGGTTCTAGCTTATCGGTTTTAAAAAACAAAGGAACAATTAGCTTTAGAGTAAACGATATTTTTAAAGGAATGAAATTCGAGTTTGAATCTACGCAACCATATGTCCAAAACGGACAATTTAACTGGGAAAGTAGAACCGCTTACTTAGGCTTTAACTATCGTTTTGGTGGCGGAAAAAACAAAGCTTTACAACGTAAGCAAAGAGATAACAATGAAAAACAAGGCGGAGGTGGAATGATGTAGTGGCGAATCGCCACAGATAATAATTAAACTAAAAAAAGTCCGAATTTGCATTTACAGCATTCGGACTTTTAATTTTAACTTTAGCTTGATAAGCTTACCACTTTATAATAGCGCTTCCCCAAGTAAACCCACTTCCAAAAGCAGCTAACACAACAGTATCACCGTCTTTTATTTTTCCTTCCTCCCAAGCTTCACATAATGCTATTGGTATAGATGCGGCTGTAGTATTTCCGTATTTTTGAATGTTATTAAACACCTGATCATCATTCAAACCAAACTTCTTTTGGATAAACTGAGCAATACGCAAGTTTGCCTGATGCGGTATTAACATATCAATAGCTTCTTTTTTTAAATTGTTTTTCATCAGGCCTTCCATAATTACTTCTGAAAAACGAACTACTGCATTTTTAAATACAAACTGTCCGTTCATATACGGGAAGTAACTTAAGTCGTTTGGATTATTATCCTCAATGATATCTGTTATCCAACGCCCTCCCATTCCTGGAGCTTCTGACGCTAACTCTAAAGCATGTTTTCCTTCTGAATGTAAGTGAGTAGATAAAACCCCTTTTGAATTGTCTTCTTCTCTTGTCAGTACAGCTGCCCCTGCTCCATCTCCAAATATTACTGAAATACTTCTACCTCTAGTAGACTTATCTATTCCTTTAGATTGCAGTTCCGAGCCAATTACCAGAATATTTTTATACATACCCGTTTTTATAAACTGATCGGCAACAGAAATAGCATATATAAAACCAGAACATTGGTTACGTACATCTAAAGCACCAACAGTTTTAATTCCTAAAGCTTCTTGAATTTGCACTCCTGGTCCTGGGAAAAAATAGTCAGGGCTTAAGGTTGCAAATATGATAAAGTCGATTTCGTTCTTATCCAATCCTGAACGCTGAATAGCCACTTTAGCTGCTTCATGCCCCATAGTAAACGTAGTTTCTTTACTTTCCGGTTTTACCCACCTACGTTCTTTTATACCTGTACGTTCCGTAATCCATTCATCATTGGTATCCATGATTTTTGATAAATCATGATTCGTCACTATATTATTAGGAACATATTTTCCTAAACCTATTATTTTTGAATTGTACATCTATTGGGTTTTTGAATACTGCAAATTACAATAATTATATACGAGGGGCAAGGAGTGCTTTGTTTTGTGATTTTACTGAATACTAAAAAAGCTACTGAATTTAAATTCAGTAGCTTTTTTAGTATAATTGAAATTATTAATGTTATTCCTTAATCAGTTTACTTACAAACTGACCTTTACTAGATACTACTCGTACAAAGTATATTCCTTCAATTAGCTTTGTAATATCTAATTCTTTTTCTAATTGAGTTCCAATAACTGAAGTACTACTTAAAACTCTACCATTCACATCAAAAACAGTTATTTCTTTTAAGTTGTGTTTTCCTTGAATATAAACAATTCCTTTTGCAGGATTTGGATATATTCCAATACTTCTATCTAATGAATAATCAGCTAAACCAAGTATTGCTACTGTAGTTTGAGCTACATTGGTAATTATAGGTGCATTATAATCAAAATAGATTTCAGCATTATTTTCAAACGTATCATTCAGTACTAAAGTAGGTTGTGTTTTTATCTTAAAAGCTACATATCCATCATTATTAGCATTGTCAAAAGGCAAGTTAATATTCTCAAAAATAAATTCTACTATATTCGTATCACGTACACGTGTTACATAACTATGACTTCCATGTAAAGGTATCAATGTACTAACATCATATTTAGTTACATCTATTACGTCCTTAACTACAATATTTACAGCGTTAGCTGTACCATTATTTTCAAAACGAACCAGATAATGTACATACTCTCCTACTTCACTTGGTGAAATTGTTTTCCCTTCCAAACAGGTTTTATCATTAGGGTCATAAGCATTAACTACTGTTTGGTATAATTCAGAAACATTATCTAAAGGAGTTTCATCCCCAGCAAATGGATTTATTGTAGCAGTATAATCCAACACATCACTTCCATTCACAGGAAAGCTTGGATCTGTTGGTGTATTGATGTTCATCGTAAAATCAATAGTTCTTGTCTCGAATGGTTGTAAATTGGTATAGTTCCAAGTTAAACTACCCGTATTTTGAGTATCTGCAACTGATGTAGCAGAAACAAAATCCATTATATCATCATTAAATACAAAACTAACATTACCTGATAAAACTACATTCCCTTTATTTTTATAAACTAATTTATAATCTGAATCGAACCCTGGTCTAGCTTCTGTTACAGGTAAAACAGTAATTTCTAAATCATTATGTACTCCGTTAGGTGTAATACAAAAATCTTGGTTAAATGGACTTATGTCGGCTGGGAAAGCCACTACTAAACTCGTAGGGGAAATATTAAAATATGTTGGGTTTTCTAATTGCGGAGTGATGGTATGACTCCCTTGTTGAACAGGAATATTATATAAACCAGTATTGTTTGCTATAAAACTCCCCACTTCAGTTCCACCTGCAATGTTAAATTTTAAGTTAGAATATACTGGGTCTGACACATCACAGCCATTATTATTACTATCTAGTTTAGATATACCATCAACTGAATAATAGTCTCCCCCAGGCACAAAGGAACAATATGTGCTTATAATACAATTAGTGTAACCAAGATTATTCACTTGAACTTGCATCATTTCATAATCCTCATTATCAACACATACAAAATTTAAATCTGTGTTCCCGTATAATATTTGAGGATGAACTTCATAACTTCCATTTTTCATATTCAACTCAGTTAACTGATTACCAGAACACTGCAATTCATTTAAAGCAACATTATTACTTAAATCAAGACTTGTAATGTTATTAACCTTACAATTAAGTGTTTCTAAATTAACATGTTGAGTTAAATTTAAACTTGTTAATTGATTACTACTACATACTAAATCTTTAATCGACAGGTTTTGACTTATATCCAAACTTGTTAATTGATTATTTTGACATTCTAGCTTATAAATATTTGAATTTTGTCCTATTATTAATTCAGTTAAATCATTATAATAGCATTCTAAAAAAAGAATATTTACATTTTGACTTATATCTAAATTAGTTAACTGATTATGACCAAGATACAGTGAAATCAAATTTGTAAAATATTGAATCCCTTCTAAACTTGCTATGTTTTTACTCCTAACAAATAGTTTATCTATAGATAATGCTTCAGTAATTTGAATTTCACCATCATTGTTTATATCCACATCAATATCTGGCCAATCGTCGTTATCAACATCTATGTGTTGGTCATTTACTAATGTATATTTAAAATTTACATCTGGGATAAATATTATTGACAAATCATTACATGATACACTATTAAAAGAAGCTCCATTATCTTTAACCCAATTAGCATTTCCAACCTGAGTATTAGCATAGACCACATCATCCACCTCTATACAATATAAATTACTATTGCTTGTAGAATTTAGATTAACTAATTGATTAGTATTTCCATTCTTTAAATTTAAAATATGTAAATTATTATCATTGCAACCTAAATACGTAAGAGATGTATTTTGGCTAACATCCACATTTGTTAATTGATTATTACTACAAGATAATATACTCAACGATAAATTTTCATTTATGTTTAGATTAGTCAATTGGTTATAACTACAATTTAATCCTACTAACGTCACGTTTTGACTAACATCCAAATTCGTTAACTGATTGTTATCACATATCAAGTCAGTAAGTATAATATTTTGGCTAATATCTATACTTGTTAATTGGTTATTATTACATAACAAAGTCTCTAAATTTGAAAAGCTTTGAATTCCTTCTAAACTAGTTATATTTTTAGATGCTACATTTATTTTTTTTACATTTTGGGCTTCTGAAACCTGAATCTCTCCATCATCATTTGTATCTACATCACCATCAAAGGTTCCGTCCCCATCAAAATCTGCAATATTATCATTTACCAAGACATTTTTAAAAATAGCATCAGGTATGTTAACGATTTGGGCTTGAGTAAAAGAAAAAAATACTAGTGCAACTAGTAGAATGTAATATTGTTTCATATGTATTAGTTTAATTATCAACAAATATATATTTTTAGTTCCCTATACCCTATAATCTTACCCATGCTTTATTTATTTTTTAGTTTTTAATAAGCTAGGGTTTTCGTTTTACCTCCTTCAAAATGACAATCAATGAATATTAAGCATACTTCTCTGCCATCTTGACACCACACCCACATTGGTATTCTATTTGACTACTACCAATTAGAACATAATTAATAAAAATATACAAAAATGGCAAAAGGTAATATTAATGTATCGGTAGAGAATATTTTTCCGTTAATTAAGAAATTTTTATACTCAGATCATGAAATCTTTTTACGTGAGTTAATTTCTAACGCAACTGATGCAACACTTAAATTAAAGCACCTTACTCAAATTGGAGAATCTAAAGCAGAATATGGAACTCCAGTTATTGAAGTTAAAATTGATAAAGAAGGAAAGAAAATCCATATTATTGACCAAGGTTTGGGTATGACTGCTGATGAAGTAGAAAAATACATTAACCAAATTGCATTTTCTGGAGCTAATGAGTTTTTAGAGCAGTACAAAGAAAAAGTTGAAGATTCTGGAATCATCGGTCACTTTGGTTTAGGGTTCTACTCTGCATTTATGGTTGCTGAAAAAGTAGAATTAATTACAAAGAGTCATAAAGATGCACCAGCTGCTATTTGGACTTGTGATGGTTCACCTGAATTTACTTTAGAAGCACATGATAAAGCTGATAGAGGAACTGAAATCATTTTACACATTGCTGAAGATTCATTAGAGTTTTTAGACGACAACAAAATTGGTGGTTTATTAACTAAGTACAATAAATTCATGCCTGTTTCAATTAAATTCGGAACTAAAGAAGAAACTTTACCATTACCTGAAGGAGCTGCTGAAGACGCAAAACCAGAAACGGTAACTGTTGACAATATCATCAACAACCCTAATCCTGCATGGACAAAACAACCATCTGAATTAGAAGCTGATGATTATAAAGGGTTTTACCAAGAATTATATCCTGCACAATTTGAAGAGCCATTATTTAACATTCACCTAAATGTTGATTATCCGTTTAATCTTACCGGGATTTTATACTTCCCTAAGATGACTAATGACATCGCTTCACAAAAAGACAGAATTCAATTATACCAAAATCAAGTTTTCGTAACGGATAACGTTGAAGGAATAGTTCCAGAATTTTTAACGATGTTACGTGGTGTTATTGATTCACCAGATATTCCATTAAACGTTTCTCGTAGTTATCTACAAGCTGATGGTAACGTTAAGAAAATTGCTTCTTACATTACTAAAAAAGTAGGTGATAAATTAAGTTCTCTGTACAAAAATGATAGAGAAAGCTTTGAAGCAAAATGGAATGATATTAAAATCGTTATTGAATACGGAATGTTATCAGAACCTAAGTTTTTCACAAAAGCTGATAAATTTGCTTTATACCCAACAACTGATGGTAAATATTTCACTTTTGAAGAATTAACAGCTGAAATTAAAGATACTCAAACAAATAAAGAGGGTAAAACTGTTGTATTATATGCTTCTAATAAAGATGAGCAACACAGTTATATTAAAGCTGCAGAAGACAAAGGATATAAAGTAGTAGTATTAGACTCTCCTATTGTATCACACTTAATTCAGAAATTAGAAACTGAAAAGGAGAGCATTACTTTTGCTCGTGTTGATGGTGATCATATTGATAACTTAATCAAAAAAGACGAGGAGCAAATTTCTAAGTTATCAGACGAGGAAAAAGAAACTTTAAAAACCGCTTTAGAAACTGTAGTTCCTAAAGAAAAATATACGGTACAATTAGAAGCTATGGCTTCTGACTCTACACCGTTTATGATTACGCAACCAGAATTTATGCGTCGTATGAAAGAGATGCAGCAATCTGGTGGTAACGGAATGTTCGGAAACTTTCCAGAAATGTATAACTTAATTGTAAACTCAAACCATGAGTTAGTTTCTGATATCTTAAATGAAAAAGATATTATCAAGAAAGAAACTTTAATTAAACAAAGTTTAGATTTAGCACGTTTATCTCAAGGTTTATTAACTGGTGAGGAGTTAACAAACTTCATTGCTCGTAGTTACGAAATGATAAAATAACTGACGTCGTCAGATTTATAAAAAGAGCCACTCAAAAGAGTGGCTTTTTTTATATCTAAAAAGTAAACATATCTTAGCCTAAAATTATATCAGTATGTTAACCCCACTTAAAAAACATCATATAGTTTTAGTACTATTTATTCTATGTACTAAACTACAAATTTATTCGCAAACTATCGGATTAGTATATCATGACACTGAAGTATCTGATGGCTATACCCTATTTACCCCCTCCTTTAATAATAAAGTCTATCTAGTTAATAATTGTGGGGAAACCGTAAATGAGTGGACCTTTAATGAACAACCTGGGCTAACATGTTATCTCTTAGAAAACGGAAATTTATTGCGTGCTGGAAAAAACCATCTTGAAACTAGAGATTGGGATAATAATATTGTTTGGTCTTTTGATATGGAGGCAGCTGGATACAAACAACATCATGACATAGAACCCTTACCTAATGGAAATATACTTTGCATATTAAACGACCGATATTCAAGTTCTGAAATGATTGCTGCTGGAAAAAACCCTTCTTTCGTGAATAATCAAGTTAAAATTGACAAAATTATTGAATTACAACCCGTTGGAACAAATAATGCCGTAATTGTATGGGAGTGGAAATTCATGGATCATTTAATTCAAGATCATGACAATACAAAATTAAATTTCGGGGCAATTATTGACCACCCTGAACTTTTTGACATAAATTTCAATAATCTAAATACTGACATTACACATGTTAATGGAATTGACTACAACTCGGGGTTAGACCAAATCATACTTTCTGCAAGACATATGAATGAGTTATACATAATTGATCATAGCACTACTACCTTGGAAGCTGCCAATCATTCAGGAGGAAATGCTAATAAAGGTGGGGATTTTTTATGGCGATGGGGAAACCCTCTAGCGTACAAACAAGGAACTACATTAAATCAAAAACTTTTTTTACAGCATGATGCAAAATGGGTAGAAACAGGTTATACTGATGAAGGGAAAATATCAGTATTTAACAACGATGGTGACGGTAGTGCTGCTTTTAGTTCAGTTCATTTAATAAGCCCTGATATAGTTAATAATATCTATCAAAAAGAAAACAATATTTTTAAACCTTCAACCTATGAATGGTCTTGGCAAGGATCTATTTTAGGAACTGTCGTGAATGAAGGAAGAAAATCTGGAGCTCATTCACTACCTAATGGTAATTTTATAATCACAGAAACTAGTCAAGGAAGAGTCTCGGAAATTAAAAAAAATGGCACCTTAATTTGGAGCTACATTAATCCTTCAGTATCTGGAACTAATATCTTAAACCAATTTGAAATTGCTACAAGTGAAAACAACATTTTTAGAGGAGAAAAATACCCCAGTGACTACATTGGTTTCTTTGGTAAAAACCTAACACCAAATGGAATTATTGAGAATCAAAATTCAATATCTAATAACTGTATAAACCAATTAAATATCGGTGAAATTGAATTAAAAACTGTTTTAGTACAAAATCCAATTCAAGAAAACAAAATCCAATTCAATCAAATTATTGATTTAGACGCAGCAACAATAATTGATTTAAATGGTAGAGTAGTCTCTAAGTTTTTTAATATAAAGAGTAACCATATTACTATTAAACTTGAATCATCTATTTATTTATTAAAGCTTCAAAAAGGAAATTCTATCAAATTTCTTAAAGTTATTAACCATTAGATTAATAATAGATAAGTAAAAACCAACCAAATGAGTGACTTTTGCCTCTATATTATTATCAGTACTTTTACATTAAAATCTCAAAAAAAATTATGCCTATTTTAAAGTTCAATTTAGCTATAGTTTCCTCTTTTATTTTTTGTTTCATATATAGCACAGTATATGGACAGACAATTGGACTATTAGACTATGATATTGAGGCTACAGATGGCTATACTCTATTTACCCCTGAAAAGAATACAAAAGCTTTTTTAATTAACAATTGTGGGGAGCTCATTAATCAATGGACATTCAATGAAAGACCAGGTCTTACATGTTATCTACTTGAAAATGGGAATTTACTTCGTTCTGGGAAAAATTACTTAGAAACCAGAGATTGGGATAATAACCTTATATGGTCCTATGACATGCAATTAGCTGGATACAATCAGCACCATGATATTGAACCGCTTCCTAATGGGAATATTCTTTGCTTACTAAAACATAGCTATACACCAGCTGAAATAATTACTGAAGGAAGAAATCCTGCTAACATTGGAGCAGAATTTATCCTAGATGAAATTATTGAGTTACAGCCCGTTGGAAGTAATAATGCTACAATAGTTTGGGAATGGAAATTTATAGATCATTTAATTCAAGATTATGATAATTCAAAACAAAACTTTGGAGTTGTTGTTGACCACCCTGAACTTATTGATATAAATTTTATTGACCCATCTATAGCCAATCATAATACCGACTTTACCCATGTAAATGGTATCGATTACAATTCCAGCTTAGATCAAATCATCCTTTCGACTAGACATTTGAGTGAATTACATATTATTGATCATAGTACCACTACTTCTGAGTCTGAAAATCATTCTGGCGGAAATTCAAATCAAGGAGGAGATTTTTTATGGCGTTGGGGAAATCCTCAGGTATATCAACAAGGTACAATTGCTAATCAAAAGATTTTCTTACAACATGATTCGAAATGGGTAGAGTCAGGTTATATTGATGAAGGTAAAATTTCTGTTTTTAATAATGGAGGTGACGGTTCATTTTCATTCAGCTCTGTACATTTAGTAACCCCAGAAATAAACAGTGGTGTTTATGTTAAAGAAAATAATACATATAAACCAACAAACTTTGAATGGTCATGGCAGGGATCTATATTAGGAGATCTAGTACAAGAGGGGAAAAAATCAGGTGCACATTCATTACCAAATGGAAACTTTATTATTTGTGAAACATCTTTAGGTAGAATCTCAGAAATTAAAAAAGACGGGACACTTATCTGGAGTTATAAAAACCCTACTGGAGCAGGAAATAACATTTATAACCAATTTACAACTAGCACAAATGATAACAGTTTATTTAGAGGTGAAAAATACCCTAACAGTTATATTGGATTCTTAGGAAAAGATTTAACTCCAAGCGGAATTATTGAGAATCAAAATTCAAATTCTAACAGTTGTATTAACTTATTAGATATCAATGAAATTGAATTGAATACTATTTTAGTACAAAATCCAATTCAAAAAAACAGAATCCAATTCAATAAAATTGCTAATTTGGACTCTGTAACCATAATCGATATCAACGGTAGAATTGTGTCAGAGTTTTTTAATGTTCAGAACAACCATATTTCAACAACTCTTGAAGCTTCAATATACATATTAAAACTTCAAAAAGGGAACTCAATCAAACACCTGAAAATCATCAAGTATTAAACAACTAACCTTTATAACACTTTTCCGTTTAGAATAATAAAATAACTCTATTTCCTTTTTAACTATAAAAGGCCACTTCAAATGAAGTAGCCTTTTAGTTTTATTTATTGGGGTATTGATACTATCTTTAGAATTACATTTCCTCCTAATGTCCACATATACAATATACTTATATAAGGCAAAAGCTATGCCATACTACAAAGTAAATGTTTATATTTTTTGTACCTTTATAATATGAGTATACTTACACGAAAATTACAACTTCAAAAATTTGAAGAGGTTTATATCTTAAATAAGCCTTCTGTATTTGGTGATGAATTTACTGATGAAAAATATTCTGAAACTTTACTACATACATCTTGTGTCGACTGTGCTTTAGTTTTTGTTCGTACTAAGGATAACTTTATAAATCAGATGCTTACTTTGTTTCCAAGGTTACAGGATACTTCTACATTATGGATAATATACCCTATAGGAACTACAAAAAAAGAATTAGCCAATTTACATATTGAATTTGACTGGGATTTTTTAGGAGATTATCGTTTACAGCCTACACGACAAATAAATGTGAACAATAATTGGAATGCTATAAAACTTAAAAAGGCTTTATCATAACTACTAGTAAAAACAAAAAAGCGAAATCAACTTAAAAGTTAATCTCGCTTTTTATATATTTTTAGACAGTATTATTTAAAAAACGAATCTACAAACTCATATTTATTAAACACTTGTAAGTCTTCAATCCCTTCTCCTACTCCAATGTATTTTACCGGGATTTGAAACTGATCAGAAATACCAATTACAACTCCACCTTTTGCAGTGCCATCTAGTTTAGTAACCGCTAATGAAGTTACATCAGTAGCTGCTGTAAACTGTTTAGCTTGCTCAAAAGCATTTTGACCTGTAGAACCATCTAAAACCAACAACACATCATGAGGAGCGTCTGCTACAACTTTTTGCATTACACGTTTAATCTTAGTCAACTCATTCATTAAATTAACCTTATTATGTAACCTCCCTGCTGTATCAATAATAATTACATCGGCATTTTGTGCTACTCCAGACTCCAAAGTATCAAATGCTACTGAAGCAGGATCGCTTCCCATGACTTGCTTTACCAACGGAACATCAACTCTATCAGCCCAAACTTGTAACTGGTCAATTGCAGCAGCTCTAAAAGTATCAGCTGCACCAAGTACAACATTTAATCCTTGTTTCTTAAATTGATATGCTAATTTACCAATAGTAGTAGTTTTACCAACTCCATTTACTCCTACAACCATTAATACATATGGCTTTTTATTCTCAGGGATTGTATACTCAGTTTCTTCTCCAGAATTTGTTTCTGATAATAATGAAGCTATTTCTTCTCTTAAGATTCCGTTCAATTCATCAACACCTAAATACTTATCTTTTGAAACACGTTCTTCAATACGTTCGATAACTTTTAAGGTTGTATTTACACCAACATCGCTAGATACTAGAATCTCTTCTAAATTATCTAAAACGTCGTCATCTACTTTAGATTTCCCAGCTACAGCTTTACCTAGCTTTGAAAGAAAAGAAGTTTTAGATTTCTCTAATCCTTTATCTAAAGTCTCTTTCTTTTCTTTAGAGAATATTTTTTTAAAAAAACTCATACTTATTGTTTATCGCTTAATCCATTAGCGGGTTTAATCCCTCGAAATTCACATAGGGGATATTAATTTTAAAGATAGCAAAATGATATCCAAAAAATGACAACATGTAATATTGTCAGTAAATACGAAAAGCTACTCCCTAATTTAATTAGAAAGTAGCTCGTAATACTTTTATGTATAACTAAAAAATTACTTTTTAGCTAACCAGTCTTTTACTAATTCTGGTTGCATAACAGCTTCAACAAATGTGTAAGCTCCTGTTTTAGGAGATTTCACCATTTTAACTGCCTTAGTCAATCTTTTAGATCCTGTCTGTAACGTTGCTACTGATTTCTTTGCCATAACTAAACTTATTTAATTTCTTTATGAACAGTCATTTTCTTCAAAATTGAGTTAAATTTCTTTATCTCTAATCTATCAGGAGTGTTCTTTTTATTTTTTGTTGTAATGTATCTTGATGTTCCAGCTTGTCCTGAAGCTTTATGCTCTGTACATTCTAAAATCACTTGTACTCTGTTACCTTTCTTTGCCATTTCTCTTGTTTTTTAAACTTTATATTATTTGTTTAAAAATCCCTTTGCTCTAGCATCTTTAATTACTGCAGCAATTCCTTTTTTATTAATAGTTTTCAATGCCGCAGCAGAAACTTTTAATGTAACCCACTTATCTTCCTCCGGAATGTAAAAACGTTTTTTCAATAAATTCGCATGGAATTTTCGTTTTGTTTTATTCATTGCATGAGAAACGTTGTTTCCAACCATTGCTTTTTTCCCAGTAAGTTCACAAATTCTTGACATCTCTACTTTCTTTAGTTATTTCTAAACGAGGTGCAAATTTAGAGCTTTTCATCTATTACACCAAAGATTTACTTAAATTATTTCAAGTATTTTTAATTTATATTCTTTTCTCTCTTACTCACAAGTTGTAACAGTAACAAATACTGCTATTTAGCGCTCAATATTTCTTTTCGGAGCAATTGTAATGCTTTATTTTTTGCGCGCTGAATTACTTTAAATCTATTTTTTCCAAAATTAAATTCTTCAACTACAACTTCAACCGGAGTTGCAATAGCTATAAAAACAGTTCCTATTTCAGCATCAGCATCTCCTTTTGTAGGCCCTGCATTTCCTGTTGTTGCAATTGCATAATCAACATCAAACTTCTTTTTAACCGATAAAGCCATTGCTTTTGCAACAGCCCCACTAACTACCGAATACTCATCTATTACTTCTTTATCAACATTTAGAACATCCGTTTTTGATTGAGTATAATATGTAACTACGGCTCCTTTAAAAAAAGTAGAAACTCCTTCGTTTTGTGTAATACTTGATGCTATTAGCCCACCTGTACAGCTTTCAGCTATAGCTAAAGTCTGTTTTTTATTGATCAATAAATTGGCGATAGAAATTTCCGGAGAATCTTCATCGAAACCAATAACAACGTTATTTATTTGGTCTAATAACACTTCAATTTCCTTCGCTACAGCTGCTTCAATTTTAATTTTGTCATTTCCTATAGCAGACAAACGCAACTTTACAATTCCAAAACTAGGCAAATAAGCTAGTTTTATAAAATCTGGTAGTCCATCCTCCCAATCAGATATTTGTTCTGCTAAAATACTCTCTGCTATACCTTGAGTAACAATCGTTTTATGGTAAATACAAGGAGTATTATACACTGAAACTAACTTCGGAATTACTAAATTTTTAATCAAGGCTTCCATTTCATAAGGAACGCCAGGTAACGACACAAAAGCTTTGTTTTCCTTATTAAAATACATTCCTGGAGCTGTACCATTTTCATTATGCAACACAATAGCTTTTGAAGGTACTAATGCTTGCTGAACATTTGTTTTGGTTAAAATTTTATGTTCACTTTTTTTAAACAGCTCTGTAACATGTTCTAAAACAGCATCATTCTGTACTAATGTATCATTAAAATATTCGCATAACGTATATTTAGTAATATCATCTTTTGTTGGTCCTAGACCACCTGTAATAATTATAACATCTGCTCTTGACTCTGCTTCCTTTAAAGCGGATAAGATATGTTCTTTTTCATCTTGAATAGAAGATATTTGATGAACTTGAATTCCTATTTTGTTTAATTCAGTAGCTATAAATGCTGAATTAGTATCTACTATTTGACCAATAAGAATTTCATCTCCAATGGTTATAATTTCTGCTTTCATGAATTATGTATCCTGACAATTACTGTAAAGGAAGGGTGATTTACAAACTAAAATCAGATTTAAGTTCTGAAACTACTGCTTTTATTACCGCATTAACTCTTTCTTGCTCAACAGAAACATCGTCAGTAATCTTTTCAAATTTCCCCCAATCTTGAAGGACTAATACATCATCAAGTATAGCGATATCAAACATTTGAATTGTAGGCTTAATTTTATGTGCATTTTGATAGACTTGATGGAAATTTTTATTAGTTATCCCTTCGTTAATTTGAATAATCGCTTCCGGAACTTCTTCTAAAAAAGCTGAAGCAATAGCCGTAACAAAATCATCATCTCCAGATGCTAATTCCCTAACTTTCTCTAATTTATAATTCACTTCCATAAGTCCTTATATTTATGATTTATTTAGTAATAAACAGCTTTAACACTTAAAACCCTACATTAAAATATTCTTTTATTTTACACGAATTGAAAATAACTTTTCTTCTTCTAAAAAACCATCTAAAGCATCATTAGCTACAACCCTACCAACACCTGAAGGTGTACCTGTAAAAATAATATCTCCTATTTTTAAAGTAAAATACTGAGATACATATGCTATTAGTTCATCTATTTTCCACAACATATTAGCTGTGTTACCTACTTGCACCTTCTCTCCATTTTTTTCCAAATGAAAATTAAGTGTATCCATAGATTTGAATTTATTTTTATCTACCCAACTTCCTACTACTGCAGCTCCATCAAAACTTTTTGCCTTTTCCCAAGGCAAGCCTTTCGCTTTTAACTTAGTCTGTAAGTCTCTTGCTGTAAAGTCTATACCTAATCCTATTTGACTGTAATATTTATGTGAAAATTTAGAGTCAATGTACTTCCCTATCCTATCAATTTTCACTAAAACCTCAACTTCATGATGTACATCATCACTAAAGTCAGGAATAAAAAAAGGTTGTTTCTTTAACAATATTGCTGTATCAGGCTTTAAAAAAACTACTGGTTCCGTTGGTTTTTCATTTACTAATTCCTCAATATGCTCTGTATAATTTCTACCTATACAAATTACTTTCATGGGCTTATTTTGTTGTTTTTCAAAGGCTGCATACAACCTTTGATGATTAAAGAAATTATTGCCTTTAATAGTTAATAATTATTTTAACCATACCGGTTTCATACACTAAAACTTATTTGTCAATTGGCGTAACTTAATAGCTGTCAATACTTTTTTAGTGTACAATGGGAAGTCCGCATTTTGAATCCAATTGTAATACCCTGGTTCAGTTTGCAACACTTCTTCTACCAATCTGCCTTTGTGCTTACCGAAACTAAACGCTTCTTGTCCTTCTTTATTATAAACAATAAACCCTGCAAAATCAGCACTTTTTTTACGAGTACTAAATTCACTCAATTCTTTTATTGTATTATCTAAATCAGGATAACGCACCAGTTGTGCTAATAAAATTTCATAAGTTGCATTAGTATCAATTGCTGCAGAATGCGCTCCATCAAGTTCCTTACCACAATAGAATTTATATCCAGCACTTAAAGTACGCTGTTCTTTTTTATGAAAAATAGTCTGTACATCTACAGTCACAGTATTTTTCATATCAAAATCGATTTCAGCTCGCAACATTTCTTCAGCTAATAATGGAATATCAAAACGATCAGAATTAAAACCTGCTAAATCACAGTCTTTTATCATTTGATATATAATCGGAGCTAACTCTTTAAAAGTAGGCTCATTGGCTACTTTTTCGTCAGAAATCCCATGAATAGCAGTTGTTACTGCAGGGATTTTCATTTCTGGATTAACCAACCATGTTTTACTTTCCTTATTTCCGTTTGGAAATACTTTTAATATAGATATCTCTACAATTCTATCCTTAGATACCTGAATACCTGTTGTTTCTAAATCGAAAAAACAAATAGGTTTATGCAATTTTAACTCCATTAATACACTTATTTACTCACAAATATACAATGTATTTTAGTAGATAATACTCAAAAAAACATTATCTTTAGTAAGTAATATCTTTAGGTTAATTATTTTATTCTACTTAAAACTACCCCTCTTGCCTAATAATTTTCAATACATCCTTTTGATTTTCATTAGTATTCATTAACTATTAAAGCCGCAGAAATATGAAAAAATTATTACTCTTGATTTCTTTTACGGTATGTTGCCAACTATGTTTCAGTCAAAAATCGGATTCAATTACTATTATCCAAAAAAAAACAAAACATCAGATAAAGTTGTTTGCTGTAAATCATTCTCAAAATTCAAAAAAAATATTAGTCCGATTAGAAGGCACAGGATTTAGAAGAAAAACATTTGCACCAATCTATAAAACTATTAATTCAAATGACACCTTATTGCTTACAACTCTTGTGAAACGAAGTAATACAGGCTTAAAATTAAATTATGAATTGTATTATGATGCTCGATTAGATTTGTACCACTTACAACAATCAAAAATAACTAAAACAGAAAAAAAGCGCACTTAATAAGTGCGCTTTTTTATATTATTTTACTAAAAGGAGCTAGTTACCTAAAAATCTCTATTTACATCCCAAGCTTCTAAATAATCCGCTACAGTTTTTGCGAACATCCCCCCTAAGGCACCATCTATTACTCTGTGATCATATGAATGTGATAAGTACATTTTCATTCTAATCCCAATAAAATCACCCTCAGGTGTTTCTATAACTGCAGGAGTTTTTCTAATTGCCCCTAATGCCAAAATCCCTACTTGAGGTAATGGTATAATTGGAGTTCCCATAATACTTCCAAAATTACCTACATTAGTTACTGTATAAGTACCTCCTTGTATATCATCAGGACCTAATTTTCCTGTTCTAGCTTTATTTGCCAGACCGTTTACAGCTTTTGCCATACCCACAAGGTTTAATTGATCGGCATTTTTAATAACTGGTACAATTAAGTTACCATCAGGTAAAGCCGCAGCCATACCTAAATTAATATTCTTACGTTGTATGATGTTATCACCATCTACAGAAACATTCATTCCTGGGTATTTCTTTAAAGCGTGCGCTACAGCCTCCATAAAGATCGGTGTAAACGTCAGCTTTTCACCTTCTCTTTTCAAGAACGCATCCTTAACTTTCGCTCTCCAATTCCATATATTAGTAACATCACACTCAACAAATGACTGCACATGTGCTGCTGTTTGCAAAGAATTTGTCATATGACCAGAAATCAGCTTACGCATTCTTGACATTGCTACAACCTCATCGCCATCTTGTAAAGCAATAGTTGCTTTTATTGGCGTTTTTGGCATTGCTGTTTTTACCGGTGCTACCACTTTAGGTGTACTTGGAGAAACTACAGGTTGATTACCTCTACTTTTAAGATATGCCAACATATCATTTTTAGTAACTCTACCTTCTTTTCCAGAACCTTGTATCGCCTCTAACTCTACTAATGATATTCCTTCTTCCTTAGCTATATTTTTTACTAATGGAGAATAAAATTTATCTGAATCAGAAAAATCAGCTACTGCTGCAACAGAATCTTTAGCTTCTACAATTGTTTTTTCTATTTCTGCAACTACAGCTGGAACCACATTTTGTTTAGGAGTTTCAGTAGTAGTACTTCCTTCTCCTTCAGTTTCTATAATTGCTATTGTTTGCCCTACAGCAACAACATCATCAACATTAAAAAGTATTTCTGCAATTACTCCTTCTACCTCAGATGGAACTTCAGAATCTACTTTATCAGTTGCTATTTCTAAAACTGGCTCATCCATTTCTATGGTATCCCCAACTTCTTTTAACCAAGATGTAATGGTTGCTTCCGCAACACTTTCTCCCATTTTCGGAAGTTTTAATTCAAACTTTGCCATATTCTTAAAATATAAGTGAAATATTAATTTCAGTCTGCGAATTTAATAAATAAAAACAGAAAAAGTTAGGATTTAAGCAACAAAATTAAGCTCTAAAAAGAACCTCTCCTCTACTCTTTGAGCTCTTACTCCCAATAGTAAAATCAGTGTTTTTGAGATGTATTTTATAATAACAATCTTGTTTTTCAAACAATTGAATCATTTCTTTAAAAGATAATTCTGCTGTTTGAAGTGTTAATTCAGGTCTCTTCTCTAATTTACTTTCTTTTAAAATTGTTTTAACAATAGGAATGATTTTAATCCCCACATTTACAACTAAATCAAACAGAAAATTAGCTTCAAAATATTTCTTATAGAATAACTGCATTGCACCATAGAATCGCTTTGCATATACTTCGTTTTTTAAAGTACTTTCTCCTTTATAATGTATCACCGTAGTTTTACCATAATAGTAATTATCATATCCTGCTCTTAAAACACTATAAGACAAATCAATGTCTTCACCATACATAAAATAACGCTCATCAAACCCACCTACTTCATCATAGAGGCTTTTTTTAAGCAACATAAAAGCCCCCACAAATACTGGCGACTTACCTATTCCACTCTCTTTGATATTCGAAACATAATAATCCTTCGATAATCCAATAAGTTTTTTAATTGCTACCAATCGTGTTGGGACATTACGTTTACTTTCAGGAAGAAATCTTCCTGCACCATCAATTAGCTTACAACTAACAATTCCAATTTTATCTTTTGAATCTGAAAAACTAAGTAATTTAGAAAAAGTATCTTCAGCTATTACGGTGTCTGGATTAAGTATACACACATAAGTCCCTTTTGCTACAGCTACACCTTGGTTATTCGCTTTAGAAAAACCTATATTCTCTTTATTTTCTATTAACCGCACACTAGGAAACAACTCTTTCATCATTTCACAGCTATCATCAGAAGAATTATTATCAACAACAATAATTTCAGCTTCAATTGAAGTAATTGCGGCCGCTACACTTTTCAGACATAATTCCAAAAAGTAGCGTACATTATAATTTACAATTACTATCGAAAACCTCATTAAAACAATTCAATTTTTGGTTAAATATACTTTAAATAAACAAATACAATCACGCTCAGGTATTTTCCTGTATTAAAAAAAACACTTTTGTAGGTTTTTGTTAAAATAATCTTAAAAAATGTAACAATTTTGTCGAACAACAGTCATATAGTTCAAAATTAAAAACATTTATAATGAGAAAAATTAGTCTTGCTGTGTTGTCACTATCTTTTTTAGTGGCTTGTAAAACACAGAAAACAACTTCTGCAGTAGCGAGTAAAACCGCTGCAGTTACTATCGTTAATATTGACTTAAACAATGTAGTTGATGATAAAGTTAGCGTAGAAATGACCCCTATTAGTTTCACAACAGCAACTGCTACATTTCATATACCTAAAACCGTTCCTGGAACATACTCTACGGACAATTACGGGAAGTACATTGAAAACCTAAAAGCTTTAGATGCTAATGGAAATGAATTAACAGTGACGCATACTGATGATAATTCATGGAAGATTGACAATGCTAAATCGATTGCTAAAATCACTTATTTAGTAAATGACACATATGACACTGAAGGAACTCATGATGTATTTTCTCCTGCTGGAACTAATATTTTGGAAGGAAAAAACTTTATGCTTAACCTACATGGTTTTGTTGGTTATTTTAAAGAGCATCAAGAATTACCTTATACATTAAACATTGCTCACCCAAGCGGACTTATTGGCAATACTGCTTTATCAGATTCTAATATTGCTACAGATAACGATACTTTTATCACTAAAAGGTATTTTGAAGTAACTGACAACCCAATTATGTACGCACCAGAAAACAACGCTACATTTAAAATTGGAAACATGGAAATCCTTTTAAGTGTATACTCGCCGAGTAATACATTAAAAGCATCTGACTTAAAAGATGAAATGGAAAAAATGATGCTTGCTCAAAAAGAATTTTTAGGAGATGTAAATGTTACTAAAAAATATTGCATCTTATTATACATGTCAAGTATGCAAAATGACGCAAAAGGTTTTGGAGCTTTAGAACATCATACTTCTACAACTGTTGTTTTTCCAGAAATGATGCCTAAACAAGCTTTAGCAGAATCAATGAAAGATGTAGTTTCTCATGAGTTTTTCCACATTTTAACACCATTAAGTGTACACTCAGAAGAAGTTCATAATTTTGACTATAACAACCCTAAAATGTCTGAACACTTATGGATGTATGAAGGTGTAACTGAGTATTTCGCTAATTTATTTCAAGTAAACCAAGGTTTAGTTGACGAATACGAATTTTATGAGCGTATATTAGGTAAAGTAAACGGATCTAAAGGATTTAACGACAATATGTCTTTCACTAAAATGAGTAAAAACATTTTAGAAGAGCCATACAAAGGCAACTATATTAACGTATATGAAAAAGGCGCTTTAATTGGTATGTGTATCGATTTAATTATCAGAGAAAAAAGTAACGGTGAACATGGTATCTTAGATATGATGAAAGAATTATCTGCTAAATATGGTGTAGACAAACCTTTTATTGACGCTGTATTATTTGATGATATTACTGCATTAACATACCCAGAGGTGAGAACGTTTATCAACACACACGTTGTTGGCAACACTCCTATTGACTATACTCAGTTCTTTAAAAAATTAGGGTTAAGTATGCAGAGTAAAGAAGCTAAAACAGGGTACTTGTTTAAAGATATGCAAACACGACATATCTCTGCAGACCCAAAAACTAAGGAAGTGTTTTTCTTAGAAAACAGCAATTCCTTTTTAACTACTTTAGGTATAAAACCAAACGACCGATTAGTTTCAGTTGACGGAACTAACTATAATCTTAAAAATATTCAAGCCCTAGTTGGCGCTTCTTTTGGATGGACTCCAGGAGATGACATTACAATGGTTATTAAAAGAGAAGGAAAAGAAATTACCTTAAAAGGGAAAGTTATTGAGCCTATAGGAAAAACATATACTTTAGGTCCAGATGATTTACCAAAAACTGACAAGCGTGTTATATTAAGAAACGCTTGGATGAAAGGATAATTAGCAATATATTTAATGTTAAAATAGCGATTGAAAACATAGTTTTTCAATCGCTATTTCGTTTTACCTCTATTCCTTTTCCTAAAATCCTCTTAAAAACAAGTACATCCTAAGTTTTTTAGCTATTTTTGAAACATAAAATAATTGAAATTGAAATTAAATTTTTCTACATACTTACTCATTTTCTTTTGTGCAAACTGCCTATTTTCTTTTGCTCAAGAGAAAAAGAAAATTAGAGTTACAGCCCCGTATTACGATGTAAATGAAGCTGAATTCCCTGGAGCAACTATTTTAACCAGGAATAGTAAAAAACAAATTTACATTGAGCACGATGGTATTGAAATGTGGTGTGACAAAGCATATCATTATAAAAAAGAAGATTCTATTTCTGCTTTCGGAAAAGTAATCATCAAACAGGGGGACACTATCCAACTTACAAGTAAAGTTGCTAATTACAGTGGAAAAACACAATTAGCATTCACTGCTGGGGATGTATTATTAACAGAACCTAAATCAACCTTACGAACGGATACTTTATATTTTGACAAACTAAAACAACAAGCATACTACAAAACTGGCGGCGTTGTAAATCATGAACTGAACGTTATTAATAGCTCCATAGGAAGGTATTTTATGGAAAGTCAGAAATACCAATTTATTGGTAATGTTGACATTAAAAATCCTGAATACACACTAAATTCTAGTCAATTAGATTTTTACTCTAACTCTGGAATTGCATACATGTACGGGAAATCTATCATCAAACACCAAGGTACAACTATACATTGTGAACGCGGCTATTATGATACTAATGCAGATTTAGGATACTTTGTAAAGAACTCAAAAATATTTTACAACAATAGAATATTTGAAGGAGACAGCATGTACTTCAATCAAAAGAAGCATTTTGCTTCTGCAACAAACAACATAAAAGTAACAGATACAACCAACCATAGTATTATAACTGGGCATTATGCTGAAATTTTCAAAGAAAAGGATTCTGTTTTTATAACCAAAAAAGCCTTAGTAAAATCATTACAGCAAAATGACTCTCTTTATATCCATGCAGACACTTTAATGGTTACTGGTAAACCAGAAAATAGAATTATCAGGGGCTATAAAAATGCCAAATTATATAAGCTAGATATGAATGGAAAGTGTGATTCTATTTATATCAATCAAAAAACTGGGGTAACTAAATTAATCAGAAAGCCTGTGCTTTGGTCTGGAGAAAGCCAAATGACTGGTGATACTATTCAATTATTAAATAACATTGAAACAAACAAACTAGACTCTTTAAAAGTATTCTATAACACCTTTCTTGTAAATAGAGATTCAATTAGCGGGTACAACCAATGTAAAGGAAAAGAATTGATTGGATTGTTTAATGACGAGAATCAACTATATAATATCGATATTAATAAGAATGCAGAGTTTATTTTTTATGCGAGACAAGAAAACGGCGAATTAATTGGGATTGACAAACGAATTAGCGGAAGTATCAATTTGAAATTAGTTGATAATGAAATTGAAGAAATGACAAACATAGGAAGTCCTGAGGGAGAATTAACTCCTGACTCTATGTACCCAAAAAACGCAAGGGAACTTAGAGGTTTTAAATGGCGAGGTGATGAACGCATACTTTCTGTTGAAGATTTATTCAAAGATGACCCTCCGTTAATACTTCCTAGAATACAAGGCTTAGAAGATCGTATTATTGAAGATAGTGATGAAGAGGAATTACGTAGTATTTCTCCTAACAAGAAAATACTTAAAACAAAACCAACACTTGCGCCAAAGAAGAAGCGAACTGTTTCTCCTGAGATTTCAAAAAAGAAATTGAGAACAAAAAGAAAAGCGCTTAAATAATTTCTTTCAATGAAAAAAGACTTCTTCGCATATCAAGCACAGACTTCTCCTCACCCATTAGCACTTGAAGTATCTTACGCTAGAGGAAGCTATGTTTATGACACTAAAGGAAAACAATATTTAGATTTTGTTGCAGGTATATCAGCCTGTACATTAGGACATCAACCACAAAGAGTTGTTGAGGCTATTAAAAATCAGGTAGATAAATATTTACATGTAATGGTTTATGGTGAATACATCCAAGAACCTGCTGTCAAACTTGCTAAACTATTAGCTAACAATCTACCTAAATCATTAGAAAAAGTATACTTCGTAAACTCAGGAACAGAAGCTATTGAAGGTGCTATGAAACTCGCTAAGCGAGCAACAGGACGTAGTGAGATTATATCCGCTAAAAACGCATATCACGGTAACACACAAGGCTCTATGAGTTTAATGGGGCTTGAGGAACGTAAACAAGCTTTCAGACCATTATTACCAGACGTGAGTTTTATCGGATTTAATAACATCGATGATCTTTCAAGAATAACCACTAAAACCGCAGCAGTTGCTTTAGAAACCATTCAAGGCGGAGCAGGTTTTATTGAACCAAAAAGTAATTACTTACAACTTGTAAAAAAACGTTGTCAAGAAGTTGGCGCATTATTAATTTTAGACGAAATACAAACTGGTTTTGGACGTACTGGAAAATTATTTGGTTTCGAAAACTATAACTGCGTACCTGATATTCTTGTTATGGGAAAAGGTATGGGAGGCGGAATGCCTGTTGGAGCTTTTTCTACTTCATCAAAATTAATGACATTATTACAGGATAATCCTAAATTAGGGCATATAACCACATTTGGCGGACACCCTGTCATAGCTGCTGCAGCATTAGCTACATTAGAAGAAATTACAGAAACTAATCTAATACAAGAAGCTTTAGAAAAAGAAGCTTTAATACGTAAACACCTAGTTCATCCGTTAATAAAAGAAATTCGTGGTAAAGGACTAATGTTAGCTGCATTAGTTGACGCTATTGATATTTGTAACGAACTAATTTTAAATTGCCAAGACAACGGTTTGATTCTTTTTTGGCTGTTGTTTGAACCAAAAGCAGTTAGGATTACTCCCCCATTAACCATCTCTAATGCTGAAATATTAGAAGGATGCAACATTATTATTACTACTCTCAACAAAATTCAAGATCAAATGGCTTAATTATTGTAACTTAATATAACGAACACTGTTAACTAAGTTGTGAATAAGTACTGCGACTAACAAGTTATAGTAACAATACTTTACCTTAAATTTATACTACAAATAGTTAGTAGTAACCAAAATGAAGATGCTATGCAATTAAGCCATGACGACGAATACAACTTCTCGATTACTAAATTTGAAAAAATGTTGAAAACCAATAATGTTTTCTTTTTTGACTCTGTAGAATTTGAAAACATCATTCAACACTATTTAGAAATTGGTAAAGTTGCTCTTGCTAAAAAAGCTATTAAAATTGGCTTGGAACAACATCCTTCATCAATTATTCTTACGCTTTTTAAAGTGGAGCTTTACATTTTTGAAGACAAACTAGATTTAGCTGAAAAGCATCTAGATAAATTATACCTAATAGAACCAAATAACGAGGAAATATTTATTCAAAAAGCAACTATCTACTCAAAAAGAGATGAGCATGAAAAAGCTGTGGAAATATTGAATATTGCATTAAGTTTTTCTAATGAAAGAGCAGATATTTATTCATTATTAGGAATAGAATATTTGTACTTAGAGAATTTTGAGGCTGCAAAAAATGCATACAAAAGGTGTTTATTGGAAGATGACCAAGACTATGCCGCTTTATACAACATTATTTACTGTTTTGATTTTTTAGAACAACCAGATGAAGCCATCAGCTTTATAAATGACTTTTTAGAAAATAATCCGTATTCAGAAGTTGGATGGCACCAGCTTGGAAAACAATACTTACATAATAACGATTACAAAAAAGCATTAACAGCATTTGATTTTGCAATCATTTCTGACGATACATTTATAGGCGCCTATTTTGAAAAAGGAAAAATTTTAGAACAATTAAAAAGATATAACGAAGCAATTGAAAACTACTTAATCACTCTAGAATTTGATGACCCTACCTCATTTGCATATTTACGTATTGGTAACTGTTATGAGAAACTAAACAATACTGAATTAGCAATTCAATATTATTACAAAACTGTACATGAAGACCCATTACTAGATAAAGGCTGGGAAGCCATCACTGATTTTTACTATAAATTAAAAAATTATCACAAAGCATTATACTACATCAATAAAGCAGTTGAAATTGACGAACAGAATATTTACTATTGGAAGCGATATGCACAAATAAACTTCCGAATGAATTTTTATGAAGAAGCAGAACGTGGATATCAAAAAATAACTGAACTAGGAAATTACGAAGTAGATATTTGGAACAGAAGAGCTGATATTTTACTAATACTTGGTGAAAAAAACACTGCCATACAATGCTTACTACAAGGTTTAGAATTTCATCCAGAAGACGCTGAAATTGAATTTCGACTAGCTGGATTATATTACTCTTTACAAGAAATAAGAAAAGGACAATATCATTTAGTAAACGGATTAAAAAATGATAAAGAATATGTAATTATACTTGAGGAATTATTCCCTAACATTATACAAAGGAAATCAGTACAAGAAATTTTAAAAAATTATTAATACAACATTCCAAAAAATAATTACTAAAATAGAGCTATTTTATAAATATAAAATAGCTCTATTTTTCTACCCTAAACATTAAAATAAATCATAAAAAATGTCTAGTTTTTTAAGTTAATCATAATCAGAAATAAACTAACTTTGTTAGAACTCAGAAATTAAAACATGTATAGAAATTTATTTTATTATTTTATCATAACGCTAAAAGGAATGGCTATGGGGGCTGCAGATGCAGTTCCGGGAGTTTCTGGCGGAACAATAGCTTTTATTTCTGGTATTTATGAAGAATTAATATCCTCTATTAGTCAAGTAAATTTTTCTTTACTTAAGACACTTAAAAACGATGGAATTAAGTCCGTTTGGGAACAAGTAAATGGAAACTTTTTACTTTCCTTACTCATTGGGATACTCATTAGTTTTGTATCTTTTATGCGTTTAGCAAATTACCTACTGGAGCATCACCCAATACTCATATGGTCCTTCTTTTTCGGATTAGTTCTAGCAAGCATACTGTACGTAGCTAAACAAATCAAGCAATGGAGCTTTATTACCATTATTTCAACTTTATTAGCTGTTTTTTTAGCCTACTACATAACAACATTACCTTCTCTAGCTAATAATGACAATCCTTTTTTCCTGTTCTTAGCAGCAGCTATCGCTATTTGCGCAATGATATTACCAGGGATTTCCGGAGCTTTTATACTAGTATTACTTGGTGCTTACAAAACTTTAAGTACTGCTTTTCATGACTTAAATATAAAAAACATACTAATATTTGTAGCTGGGGCCATAATTGGACTATTAAGTTTTAGTAAATTATTAAAATGGTTATTCAAAAATCATAAAAATACAACCTTAGCTATACTAACAGGCTTTATTATTGGTTCTTTAAATAAAATATGGCCTTGGAAAGAAACTTTATCAACGAGAGTAGATTCAAAAGGTATTGAAACCCCTGTTTTACAACAGAGTATTTTTCCTGAAAAATTTACCGAACTATATCAATTAGATGCACAAATTGGTTTTGCAATACTCTTAATGAGTATTGGTTTTTTTAGCATCATCATTTTAGAAAAAATAGGCTCGAACACAAACACATGAATGTAAGCAGGAATTCATTAGATTATTTTCTACTCGTACTAAAAGGTATCGCAATGGGTGCTGCCAATAAAGTACCTGGTGTATCTGGTGGTATTGTTGCTTTTGTGGCGGGTTTTT
>Ga0209396_1000478_pt1 | contig 47399 bp, 36 predicted proteins | sample GOMGulsemesocosm_6_FD_184638 | JGI IMG/M metagenome (GOLD analysis project Ga0209396, IMG submission 184638) | Methane-oxidizing microbial communities from mesocosms in the Gulf of Mexico - GOM8C Gulf of Mexico (SPAdes) (version 2) | ecosystem: Environmental > Aquatic > Marine > Cold seeps...
CGCTAGCATTAGCTTAACTCCTGACAACCTCTTTGAAATTGGCACCGTAAGTGGCTGTGAAGGTTCATTAACAGATAACATTTATACTACTGCAGGACTGACTGATGTTTGTAGTATTACGGTAGAATTTGCAGAGAAAGACGTATTACTGACAGGGCTTGCTCTCACATCACTATCAGATACAGTCGATGATGTTAATACTATGCAATATACCGCAATAGCAAGCTTCTCGAATACAAAAACAAAAGAGGTAGGTGATAAAGCTATTTGGACATCAAGTGATCTTAGCATTGCCACGATTGATGATAATGGCTTAGTGACACCGTTAAAGTCAGGTGATATTACGGTTTCGGCGAGTTATACCGACACCAGTGGTACGAGTACTGATGAGGCAAGCTTAACTGTTACCCCTAGCTTGAAAATAATCGGAGACTTTGGTGGTAGCGCATTTGCAGCAAGAAAAACGGATGGTACCGTTATCACTTGGGGACATGAAGAACGTGGCGGTCTTAGTACAACCGTTGTCGAAAAATTAATAGAAGTTGATAAAATATTTACTAATAAGTGGGCTTTTGCTGCAATCAAGAATGATGGTACGGTTGTAAGCTGGGGGCATGATGATACCGCGGGAAATTCAAGTGCGATAGAAACGCAGCTTACTGATGTTGTTGATATTGTCTCTAATGACTACGCTTTTGCAGCAATAAAAGCGGATGGCACTGTGGTGACTTGGGGTGATGATACCGCAGCCCCGAAAAATAGAGGCGGAGTGAGTAGCGACGTTCAGGCGCAATTGACTGATGTTGTCTCTGTTACGTCTAATCCGTATGGTTTTGCAGCAATAAAAGCGGATGGCACTGTGGTGACTTGGGGTTATGAGGGTAGAGGACATACTACTGATAGCGATATTTTAGAGCAATTGGTTGGCGTTACTAAAGTTGTCTCGAACTACCGTGGTTTCACAGCTTTAAAGGGTGATGGTACGGTCGTTTCTTGGGGTTATGATAGTTATATTGAAGGTTATGTTACCGCTAGGGATGCAGGGAAATTAACTAATATTAAGGATATCACCTCGAATTTATATGCTTTTTCAGCAATAAAGTCAGACGGTAGTGTTGTTGCTTGGGGTTATGAGGATAGGGGGGGAGACCCTAAGGCAGCAGCAGAATCTTTGGTTGATGTCGTTTCTATTGATAGTACTCGCTATACTTTTGCGGCGCTTAAAAAAGATGGCACAGTGGTTAGTTGGGGTGATGCTGCTTATGGTGGTAACTCAGATACTGTAAGTGCTTCATTAACCGATGTAGCAAGTATCACACATAGCTATAAAGCTTATGCCGCACTTAAAAATGATGGCACTGTAATAACTTGGGGTAATGAAGAGTACGGTGGTAATAGTGGTGCTGTTACTGCAGATTTGGTGAATATTGTTTCAGTAACTGCTGGTTATAATGCTTTTGCTGCTTTAAAAGAGGATGGCACTGTTGTGGTTTGGGGTAACCTTAACTATGGAGCAACTACCATTGATGATGTCGATACTTCGGCATTAGAGGTACCATTAACAGGTGTTACTGCTCTTTATGCAAATAGATACGCTTTTGTGGCAATTAAAGCTGATGGAAGCGTAGTAACTTGGGGTTATGCGGAACGAGGTGGTAATAGCAGCGCAGTAAGTTTTGAGTAAACCGTGAATACTTAACTAAGCCATGAATAATTGAAGTAATATTTAGTTAACTGCTACAAATTAGAAAAGCACCTAATACCGTCAATGATATGCAATTATCACTGACGGTTTTTTTATGGCTATATTTTAGCTTTGCATATCAATATAAGTTATTTATTAGGGTATTTTCTTCAAGGGAGTACCGATAAAACTCCTTCGACTACTGGCTAGTTGGCTTTCTCTAATAACTAACCCTGCTTTGCTAGTGCCTCGGCGCAGTTAATAGACTATAACCTCAAGTAAATAAGGTATTCGATGGTGAGTGTTAGATAGTTAGGAGGTTTGCAGTGAACCGTTAAACTAAATGAGAGATAGTTACGTTATCCAGAGGATCCGTTGCAAAGTAATGTGGTGGTGTGTCTTAGCTTTGAAGGGAGTGTGCTATTTGACGTGAATGTTAGTCGCACGATTGCTGATTTAAACGGCAGGGAGGGAGGGCAAAGTGATTCTCTTCGTAGCTAACTTAAAAAATTACACAGCATGTTTTAAGGGGATAATTATTCAGGGCATAAAATCTTAAGTCTATAAAAATAGCACGTGCAGGGAAGCAATAAAACCTGCACGCTCCAAGGGGTTAATTTGCAGCTTGAAGATGTAAATTAATAAAAGCTAAGCTCTTTTGATAAAGCTCAAGTTTGTTTTTTGGGTTTTTATAACCATGACCTTCTTTTTCTTTAAAAAGCCATTGATAAGAAATATTTCGCTCGTCTAAAGCCTCTTTTAAATTCCATGCACTTTGTGGTGGTACACGAGTATCCTTGCCACCAGTGACAATGAATAACGGAGTTTTCAACTTATCAATATAAGTAAGTGGTGAAGCTTTTAGCCAGTGCTCTTTATTATCGCCATATTTTTTTTTTGCACCGACAGAGACAGAATCTTTGTCCATATAATCAGCATGAGTCATTTGATAAATCAAATCATAAGGGCCATAACGACTGATGGAGCATTTATATAGCTCAGGGTCAATTAGTGGTGACATCAATGCTGAATAACCACCAAAACTACCACCAATAATACATACCTTAGTAGCATCAACTTCAGCAAGTTTCAGTGCCCAACGGGTGCCATCAATAATATCATGCTGAATTAAGGTACTACGCTTTTGATAGGCAGTTTTTTCAAAGGATGAACCATAACCACCTGAACCACGAAAATTAATTTGTAAAACGGCATAGCCATTATTAGCAAAAAACTGTGCATCACTGTTAAAAAACCAGCTGTCTTGCACACCAAATGGGCCACCGTGTACATCAATAATTAACGGCAAGGGTTTATTACTTTCTGGCATGGTTAAATAACCATATATAGTTTGCCCATCTCTTGCCTTATATTGGATTAGCTTTCTATCTGCCATGTGGCTCTCTCGAAGCCAAGGTTTTTTACTAATTAGAAAATCAATGGTTTGTTTTTTGCGGTTATAGAGGTAGTACTCACCGGGATTTTTATCACTTTTAATGGTAATTACTGACTCATTATCTGCATTAGTATTGGCAGTAACTGTTACATCATAACCAGGGAAAGATTGAGCAATCAATTGATGGGTTTTACTAAAGGTGCTTTTGTTATCAATATAATGATAGTTAATACCGTCAAGCATGGTTTTTACCCCAACGATAATGCCAGTTCCAGGTTCACGAATATATGATTCAATATCAACAATAGGGTCATTAAATAGTAAGATAATTTCCTTACTATCAAAATCGTATTCGTAAAGTGCGCTGGTACCACCTTTGTTAACTGATTTTTTTAGGTACAACTTAGTTTGTTGTGCATTTACAGAGACAGGTGAATACTTTATTAATGGATTTTGTTTATCAATTTTTAGCCATTCTTCTTCTTTATAAAGGTACTTTATTTGTTTACCTTGTCTGTTTTTACCACTAGCGATCACTGGGACACCGTCAATATTGAAGACTATTCTCATATTTCCTAACGGTGTATTAGTAACTAAACTGCGCTTTTTATTGTTAATGTTAATTTTGAATACTTTAACGGGGTTGTCTGAGTCGCGACCCTTTTTACTCGCTCTTATTAATATATGATCAGAATCGTTTGGTAACATGTGAACAATTTTTGCGTTTGAATTAAGTGCTCTTTTACTGCGTATTTTACTTTTAGTATCACTAAAACCAAAAACTTGCAGGTGTTCACTACCATCTACATTGGCAGCAAATAATTCACCTTTATTGGTTTTGGTTTCGCGATCTTTGTTCTGATAAACCTTGCTATAAACTATTCGGTTATCACTTGCCCAATAAAACTTACCAATATGCTCATTATTACCAAAACCAAATGACATTATTGGTTTCATTTTTTGGCGATCGACAATCACTAAGTTGGTCTTATTTTGTTTGGGTACGGTTGCCGCATAATACTTGCCATCTGGTGATAACTTAATACTGTTAAATTTAGATTGTTTAGTAAAATACTCAGCCGGCAGTACTTGTGATTGTGTAACTGAGCTAAATACTAACCAAAGCATAGTGATGATATATTTCATGGCTTATCCAATGTTGCTAAGTGGGTAATTAATAATTTTCTTATTAAAATGACACTAGCAATAATTATTAAAAGTAAATATATCGGCTTGTTGTAATAGAGCTAAAACTGAGGCAATAGAGCGAAAAACGATACAGAAATATCATCTATATTCATTAGCAACAGTTTTACTTTGGCAGGCTTAGTGAAGGTGTAAACCTTGGATGCGTTTTATATCTGCTTGTGGGAAATGAGATGCGGTGAAAATTAACTTATTTTGCTTACCGACAAAGGTAATGGAGCCAAAATTTTCAAACGTTCTTAATGGTAACCTAGCTAATTCTGTCTTGTTTTTGTCACTAAAGTTATAAAATGATAGCCGCTGATGTTTACTTTTATTTTGTCGATAATAAACACCACCCTCTTGATAAGTCCAAGAATAAGCTGAGCTAAATGTCTTACCCGGTATGGTATTAATGGAAGGAGATTTATCATTGATATTTTTTTGCCACATACCACGCATATCTCGAGTATAAAGTAAGGTATCTTCAGAAATCATTACGCCATACTGTCCTCCATTATGAGTAAGCCTTTTACTCTCGCCGTCAGCAATGCTAATTTGGAAAAGGTCGGTGTAATCATGGTCTAAAATGGCAGTAATTATACTTTTATCGTCAAAGCTCCAAGTTGGTCTGTTAAAACGAGTAAATTTACTTGGTAAAACAGAAACCTTTTTAGAGGCAATATCGATTAAATAAATATTTTCCTGATCTGCTTGCTCAGCTGGCGCGAGAAAGGCGACTCTTTTACCATCAAAAGACCATTTAGGATAACGGATAGTCTGCTCTAAGCTGGTTAGCTTTTCTCTATTGTCTCCATCTACATCAGCAAGCCATAGCTCATAAAAGCCTGATTCATTAGAAACATATACGAGTTTATCTGCTTTTTCTGAATAGTCTGGGTAGTGATGATTAAAGTCAGATTGAATAACAGGAAATGGACTAGCAGCCATTGTACCTTTAAGTTGTAAACTGGAAATATGGTAACTTTCAGCCCGTTGTTGATAAAAAAGCTCTGCTGAGGTCTTGGCATAGGCAGGATAGCTGAAATTCTCAATGTGTAAATTGGTGATTTTTTTATCGGAAATATTGAGTGCATAAGCATTACGCACATCAGCATGTTGTGAGCCAAACACAATATGTTTGCCAGAAGGGTGCCAGGTAAAACCTACAACATCTTCAATACCTGAGGTTAATTGTGTTGTTTTGTTTGTCGCAAGATCCACGAGATAAATATTTTCACTAAATCGATTAAATCGTCGAGTCACTGCAATTGATTTTCCATCAGGTGAGAAGGCCATATTTAAATCTTCATAATTACAGCCTTGTTGGCAAGAAAACCTACTTGGTTGTGCATTTTCATCATCAAGAGATAAGAAATAGATGCCACTATTATCTGGTGAGTCACTATAACTATGATACGCCAACGTTTTATCATCAGGACTGATATCAATATAATAATAAGCATTTTTAGCTGTGCAATGGTTGATAGTTTTACTCTGATTAGTGGCAACATTGAGTTGTATTAAACTGCAGGTTTTTTTCTTGTCACCTTTAGGCATGTTTTTTTGAGTAAAATATAGATATTTTCCATCATTACTCCAAACCGAATCCCCAGTCTTAACTGCGCCGAAGGTCAATTGTCTTGGTGCGACTTGTGGCTGAGATATATCTTGTAAAAACAGGTGAGCTGGTTTTTCAGGCTTTAGCGATTTATACACGACAAACCTACCGTCAGGTGAGGGTGAAGCAAAAAGTTCACTCCCTGGAGCTTTGGTTATTTGGCTTATGGTCCGTGCATCTACAGAATGATTAATTTCATCATTATCTGAATTAAAAAATAAATAATTGATAAGTAGGCTAAAACATACAAGCAATATTGTTGCATATAACTGTTTTGTATACTTCTTCTTTGTTAGTTCTGTTTTGTTGGTAGAATTTATTACGACAGTACTTGCCTGTATTGATGCGGGTGAATTCTCTTTGGTGGCAAGTTCACCTTGCCATTGAGGTTCAATCAATAACCGATAACCAACATTTCGAATTGTCTCTATAACTTCTTCATCAGGACAGGCAGGCGTTAGATTCTTCCGTAAATTCCAAACAGCATTTGTCAGTGCTTTTTTGCCAACATAACCATTGCCTTGCCAAATTTCATCTATTAACTCGTCACGGGGAATAATTCTAGGGTAGTGACTAGCTAAATAAGAAAGTACATCAATGAACTTTGGTTGCATAGACTGCTTGTCATCATCGGTAAAACTAACCGTGTATTCTAGTGGGTTGATTAGGCAAGAACCAATTCGAAATGAACGTGCTAACTTCATAAAACTTACCAAACTCCTTGAATAAATGGCTGCAATTGCAGGCGATATTTTTATTATTATGTTTTATTTAGCATACCGAGTCGGTTTGTTATATTCAATGCCCTGACTAGACAAATGTACTTTTATTTGTCTTGTTTCTCTTTATCGGTAATTTTGTAACCTATTGATTAAGCTTAACAATCAAAAAAAGATATTGAGTAGATGGATAAAAGACATGCTCAGCGTTGTAGTTGTTATGCATCTGTAATAGAAAATAATGGAGCTGAAAAATAACCTCAAGCAGCTACTTTTTATAAAAAGGCATTACCAAGTGTCGTGGAAGTAGTCAGATAAAAATAACAACAGATGAAACCAACGGAGTTGTGATGAATAAAAAACTTATCACCTTAGCAGTACAGGGCGCTATTTTTAGCGCGGCAACAATGATGACACACAGTGCCTTTGCACTTGAAAAAGACAATCTTGCTGAAATAGAGAAAAAGGCAACGATAGCCAACGTAGCTGAAACAGAAAACTCTGCTACGGAAAAGGATGAACCAGAGAAAATAACAATAACAGGTTCAAGATTACGCCGTGATAGTTTTAGCGTGGCAACTCCGCTGGTGACACTCGGACGAGAAGAGATTGATGATACTGGTTTAGGTTCATTGTCAGAGATATTAGTGGATAACATCCCATCGCTTAGTGAAGGAAGTAGCAACACTAACTCACAAGGAAGTGTGCAAAATACGGGATTATCCACGGTACAACTGCGTAACTTAGGTGCTAACAGAACCTTGACCTTAGTGGATGGTAGGCGTGTGGTTTCGAATAGCTACAGTGGAAACTATGTCAGCTTAAGCACTATCCCAACAGGTATGGTTCAAAAAGTTGAAATTATCAGTGGTGGAGCTTCGGCAACTTATGGCTCTGATGCGATTGCTGGTGTGGTAAACATTATTACTCAGCAGGATAAAGAAGGCCTAGAATTTAAAGTCCGTGGTGGCACAACGACTGATGGTGGTGGCGATGAGTTCACTTTAGATTTGAGTTATGGTAGTGAATTTGCGGGTGGTGACGGTTACATGTATATGAGCGCCAACTACGACAAGCAATATGGCATTTCTTTTGAAGACAGAGAAAGAGCGCAGCAGGAAGCTAACTTTAGCTACAACCCAGATTTAATGTGTAATCAAATGGACACAGAGTCAGGTGAACAGTGTATGCGTAACATAACGGCTGCAGATTGGCGTAATCGTAGCGACGGTACCTTAGGTGGTGTATTTCTAGAAAATAGTAATAATGATAAACAGTTTTGGTATGACGAATCAGGTCTTCGTAGTGACTGGAAAGACAATGAAGAGAAGTATGGCATCAATACCGAGCAATTTGTTGCCCTTAAAATTCCGGATGAAAAAGTGTCGGTAGCCATTAAATTTGATTATGAGTTAACGGATACTATTGGTAGTTACTTTCAGGTGCAATACAGCGAAAATAATTCTGAAAATATTAAGTCACCTGAAGATGAATATGAAGGTGCGGCGGCATTAACGATTGATCCAGTTACAGGGGATCCAGGTAGTGTCAAACCAGGTTATATTCCACTTAATAATCCTTATGTGCCACAAGAAATTCTCGATAGCAGCCCTTATAAAGACCGTATTTATTGGGACCGTCGTTTTAATGAAGTCGGTCCAGTAACCACTGACAATAGTCGTGCTACGGTGAGAACATGGGCCGGTCTACAAGGTACTATGTTTGATGATAACTGGGATTGGGATATATCTGCTGGTTATGGAAAATTTAAACAAGAGCAAACTCGTTATAACGAGCTTAATACTGTGCATGTGAACAAAGCGTTAGACGCTGAATATGCTGCGGATGGCACTACAATTCAATGTGCTGATGCGGATGCTCGTGCTGAAGGTTGTGCACCCTTAAATCTGTTTGGTGTTAACTCAATTTCAGCGGAAGCGGCTGACTATATCCGTGCAAATCCATCAATAACTACGGATATTGAACAAGTTAATGTTTTAGGGTATATCGCTGGAGACTTATTTGAGTTACCAGCAGGTGCGGTTTCGACGGTATTTGGTGGTGAGTATCGAAAAGACTCCCAAACAGTTAAAACCAATAATGCTCAGCAATATGGTGGTGTTACTTTCAATGTAGTGCCAACGTTTGGCGGCGATATTGAAGTGACTGAAGTGTTTGCTGAAGCAGCTATTCCGTTGTTAAGGGATGTTGTTGCCGCTAGACACTTGACTCTAGAAGTGTCGGGGCGTGTAGCTGATTACAGTATTGATAATGTCGGCACGGTAGGTAGTTATAGAGTAGGCGCAACATGGGAGCCAATTGAGGGTTATATGTTTAGAGCAAATGTCGCTACGGCACAGCGTGCGCCAACCATTACCGAATTAATGTCACCTCCGCGTGGTGATTACGATAGCTTTACCGATATTTGTAAAGGGGTGACGGCATCATCAACGGGTAGTGCCGATGCAAACTGCCGATTAGAGTCAACTATTGTTGCCGCTATTGAGGCTGATGCCGATGGCATCTTCGAAGGAGCTGATAATAATTACTCGCCTAATGCAGGTAACCTAGAGTTGAAAGAAGAGACAGCGAATACTTTTACCGCTGGCTTAACTATTGCGCCTTCTTTTATAGAAGACTTCCGCTTAGCTGTTGATTATTATCAAATCGAAGTGGAAGATGCCATAGAACAGATAGACAATGATGACATCATGAAAGGTTGTTATAACTCACCATCAGGAGCGGTATGGGGTGCAGACAATCTTCATTGTAATAATATAAGCCGAAACTCTGACGGTGAAATTAATGAAATATTGCAACGGGTTTATAACTTAGCTGAGTTAAAAACTCGCGGTGTTGATATCGCTGCAGAATACAAAATGGATTTGAATTCGTTTGGTCGTTTATACTTTAAAGCCGATATGACCCATGTCATTGAGCATTCCAAGTCATTTTATGAAGATGCAGTCCTGGTAACTAATGACTACTTAGGTTATTTAGATGATGGTATTTACGAAAATAAAGCCTCTGCGTCATTAACTTGGTATAACGAAGGCTTCCGTGTTCGTTGGAGTACAAAGTTTAAAAGTGATATGAAATATGACCGCGCTACTGAAGAAGAATATTATGGCGAGTTAGGTGAAGATGGTAATGGTGGCGTTTTTCCTATGAATGACGCTCGTTGTGCCGAGGGTTCTAATGAGTGTATCGAAAACCCAGAAGATCCTGAGTTCTTTAATATTGGCTCTTATATAAAACACAGTATGTCAGTGTCGTATACCATTGAAATGGATAATGATGCAGAAATACGTGTTTATGGCGGAGTGAATAATATTTTCAATAACTATGGTGATTTCATTATTGATGGTACCGGTAATTACTCAAGTAAATACGGTGGTGGAGAAGGCCGTTTTGTTTACCTAGGTGCTCAGTTGGATTTTTAAATTATAACTTCAGTTGGATAAGTTCGAACTAAAGCAGCCAAAGAAAGTATGGTGGATTTCTCATAAGGAAGCGGAAATCCTTAGTTCGGACTTATACTCAGCTAATGCATTATAATAAACGGCTATTTTATATTTAAACTAGCCGTTTTTTACATTCAAGGAGGCCTGTGACTACACATGATAAGCACGGTTTACTTTTTTTGATATTTTGGATGTAGCTTCAAATAATCACACCAGACACTAAAATTTTTATGATTAAAGCGAGTATCTGTTGCGGTATACCATTTTGAACTTTCTATTGCTTTAAGGCGAAAGAAAACTTTATAACCATCAATAGCGACATAACAAATTAGGTTTTCCATTGTGTCATTACTTACTTGCACTTCAGCAAAATTCTTGATGTTCCTTTGGTGTTTTACCTTGATCTTAGGCATGGCTAGTGCGTTTATTGATAGTGATAACAAAATAAAAAAAGTAATAAACTTAAGGGCCATTAGTCTTTTTTAACTCATTTATAAAATAATATTAAGTTTAGCATTGAAAGCGAATTAAGTGTCTCCATAACTTATAACAACGCAGTAATTTCATTATAGACATAGTAATTCAATTACAACATTATAAAAATATGCGCTATAGACGCATTAACAAGAGATAAAATCATGGCTAATTTCGTAGCAATTAAAGCAGCAGAACATCAAAACCTTAAAGTTTCACAAAAGCGCAATTTAGCTCACGCTGCCAAGCAACACATTGTCGCTATTACCGCAGCTGAATTTGCACAAGCATCGTCTAGTTTTCCAATTGTACTTGTGAAAAACCCTGATTCAGATCGCTTCCGTAGTGTTGCGATGTTAGGTATGGAGTCGGAAGAAAATTTATTTTATCAAGATGAAAAATGGTTAGGCTTAACTGTGCCTCAAAGTATTGGCATGACACCATTCGCATTAGGTTTAGATCCTGATAAAGAAAATACATTAACGGCATGTATTGATTTAGATAGCGAGTTTGTTGGTGAAGATAAAGAGATTGCGTTATTTGAAGCTGAAGGTAAAGAAGCTGAATTGCTAACCAATGTTCAAAATTCTCTAGGTCGTTTATATGAAAATGAAAGAATGACTGAGAACTTTATTAAAGAGTTAACAGAAAATGACTTACTACAAGAGCTTGAGTTAAAAATAGATTTACTTAGCGGTGAAAAGAAAAGGCTAACTGGGTTTTTCACTGTTAACGAAGATAAAGTAAAAGCATTAGCTGATGATAAAATACTAGATTTCCATAAACGTGGTTTATTTGTACCTATTTATTCAATGTTAGGTTCATTGTCTCAAGTTAATCGTTTAGTACAACTTCGCAACGAAAAAGGCGAGAACAAAGTGACTAGCGTTCAAATGACTCCTGTATCTAAAGTAGCTCAGGCTGAAACTGCTGAGAGTTAAATGCATAGCTATGCATTAAGTGTTTTAAAGGGGCTTTTGCCCCTTTTTTGATCTCTTTTGTAAAAATAAATTACATTCTGTATTCCTGTACTGGTACACCTGTGGTAATTTAGAGACAGTAGTGATTTATAATAATGAGAATAATATGGTCGATAAGAGTAAACTTTCCAAGGACGTAGAAGAGCAAATACAAAGTCTAGCAAGTGATGTTTATATTCAAGTTGAAGAGAAATTGACACACTTGATAACGACAGCTGTTAAAGTGGAAATGAATAAAAATATCGATCAACAAAGCAAAGACTTATCTAATAAAGAGCAATCATTACAGAAAGACTTTTCTGCTAAGCAGGAATTGCAAGCCAAAGAAATTGTACAGCTGAAACAAGCGATGGCTGAGAAACAGGCAGATGAAGAAACCGCGAAGCAAAACTTTCAAGTAGAGCTAACTCAAAATACTATTAACTATACAGAAACTATTGAGCGCTTAGAGAAAGAACTAAACAGCATAAAGCAGCAAAGTAATCAGCAACAAGATGAAAAGCAAAATAGTAGTCACAAGTTAGAAGAAAAATTACTTGAAACAGAACAGAAATTAAACGATAAAACTCATGATGTTGACGGCTTAAATGGTCGGATTATGGTGCTGACGGAGCAAGAGCAAAGTTTAACTGCACAATTAAACCAAGTCCAAGAGCAAGCTAAATCTGCTTTAGCTGAACAAACCAATTCACTTAATGATGTTAAAAAACAAGTGACGGCCTCCGCTCAAGAACAAATCGATGTATTTGCTGAAAAACTGCAACATGCCCAAAATGAAGTTGCTAAGGTTAAAGCCGATGCGCTACAAAGTAGCGACAAAGCTGCGCAATCTTTACATCAGAATATTACCGACCTGACAGAGCAAGTTAAACAAGAGCAAGATAGTAAAGCTGAATTACAACAGCAGTTGAGTGCGTTACAGAAGACACTGGATACAGAGCAAGATAAAAATAAGCAATATGAGCAGAAAGACCAATCATATCAGGTAGAGTCGAGTAAACTTCAAGAACAAAGCGAACTGCAAAAGCAAGAACATCAATCGCAAGTAACTAAACTCCAAGAACAAAGCGAACTTCAGCAGCAAGAGTACCAAACTCAAATTACTCAGTTGAATGAGAAGAATGAGCAGAAAATTAAAGAAACAAATCAAGATAATCAAACTCAAATTACTCAGTTGAATGAAAAAAATGAGCAGCAAGTCAAAGAAATAAATCAAAATTATCAAGCTCAAATTGCTCAGTTAAATGAACAAAATTCACAGCAAAATGAAGAGAAAGATAAAGAATATAACACACAAGTTACTCAACTTACTGAACAAGTAAGTAACAATAAACAGCAGCAACTTGATGAGATAAAAGTAATTAATGCTGAGAATGAACAAGCTAAGCAATTGCAGATAACCGCACAACAAACAATTATTGAATTAGAAAAAAGCAAAGAACAACTTACGAAACAAGTTGAGATTGAGCAAAACGATGTAAGACTTTACCAGCAAGAAGTTGCTGTACTAAATGAACAAGTGAAAGTGGCACAGGAAGGTCAAGAGAATATCTTAGTGCGCTTTAATAGTAATCGTGACAAACAAGAAACTGAAAACAATAAAGTAAGAGAAACGATAAAATTCTTACGTGATGAAAACCATCAGTTACTTGGCGATAACAGTGAACAAAAAGCTCTATTTACTGATCAAATAAATGAGTTAGAGCATAAATTGACTGAATATCGTTTGAAATTTGAATACGCACAGAAACAATTAGCTAATTAATTATTTCGAAATCTATACAATGTAGTCTGCTCAAACCCAAGTTCATTCGCATTTTGAATGAGCTTGGATTTGTTACCAATCAAACTAATTAAGTGATCTTTGAAAATGGTTTAAATCTCCAATAACATCGTTGCTTTCAATCCCAATAGCTAGCTATTGCTTAATCAAGCGCCTTGTCCTTGAAAATTTATCCACATTAAAAATTGATCACTTTATTAATCCGTTTGGTATAATCCCATTATTTCCCTCAATTGAGTACATACCCAAGTGGCTATCCATTTCCCCTTCGCCAAGTTAAGTCATTGGCATCAAGTTGCATTCTCTGCGGCTTTACTTGAACGCATGGTACCTAATTATCAAATGTTTAGCGAAGCTACTGACTTTGGTAATGCTAACGTTTTACGTAATCAGCTCGATATTATTTGGCAATGGCTGGATAATAGTCAGACGGTGAAAATTAATAGCGAAGCTCAATTACTTAAACTAGAAACTGAAACCCCTAATCCCGAAGTGTTCGATTCATTTGGCGTATTCCCTGCACTTGATGCATGTATGGCGTTATCGGCTTTGTGGCAATTAATGCAAGTTAAGCCAGTAAAGAAAAATAAAGGCTTGGACGTTGATATTGACGATATTCAAAGTATCAGTCGTTTATCTCATAACAGTGTTAGTTATTATGTTGAGCTACTTCTGCTTGAAGAAATTGAAGGGCCGGATGACGAGGCGTTTACTGTTACTGCAGAGCAAATAGATGCACATCCGCTTATGCAATGGGAAAAAGATACCCAAAATGAGCTTTTTGACTTTCTAAAATTTGCCTCAGCAGATAAACGTACCTGTAAGTTAGCTAAGAAAATGAGTCTATCAGAAGGTCTATCTAATTTGGGTATAGAAATTCTTTGATCCCGCTACTTTATATAATAAAAATAACGATAAATTAGGAAATCTTAATGAAATTACTTAATAACGCATTATTTTCAATTTTTTTGATTTTGTCACTTGCCGTATCTGCACAAGCAAGCAGCATTACTGAAAAAAACACTAAAATTGAACAAGCTATTACCCAAGCAATGAATACCTTTCAAGTTCCTGGGGCTGCTGTTGCCATTGTTAAAGATAACAAAGTAGTGATGAGCAAAGGATTTGGTGTAATTGAACATGGTAAGTCAGCTAAGGTCACGGCTGATACTTTATTTGGCATTGCTTCAAATACTAAAGCAATGACCGCTGCTATTTTAGCGAGCTTAGTTGATGAGGGGAAGTTAACTTGGCAAACTAAAGTTATTGATGTTATTCCTGAATTTCAAATGCCGGATGCTTATGTCACTCGTGAATTCACGATTACCGATTTATTAGCACATAACTCAGGCTTAGGTTTGGGTGCTGGTGACTTAATGATCTGGCCACATACCAGCTTAACAAATGCTGATATTATCAAGGGGCTGAAATATTTACCGGAAGTTTCAAGCTTTAGAAGCGAATTTGCCTACGATAACTTAATGTACATTATTGCCGGTGAGGTGATTGCTCGCATTACCGGAAAAACATGGAATGAAGTTATTCAAGCTCGAATTTTTACTCCACTTGCTATGAATAATACCCGTGCCGCTTTTTCATTGATTGAAAAAGGTAATAATAATGTTGCCAGAGCACATGTACCACTTAAGGGCGAATTAAATGTTGTAGGAGGTAATTTCTTAGAGAAGTTCTCTTCAGCAGGCTCAGTTGCTTCAAGTGTTAATGATATGAGTCTGTGGCTAAAAGCCCAGCTCAATAAAGGTGTTTACGGTGCCCAAAGTGATGGTGATACTGTTGATGATAAGGCTCCTCGCCTATTTTCAGAGAAGCAAAGCCGCGCTATGTGGCAAGCTCGCACATTACTTTCTGTTTCTGACAAAGCCACTGAGCAAGATAAAACTCATTTCTCAGCGTATGGCTTAGGTTGGTTTCTAAAAGACTACCATGGGGTAAAACTGATTCATCACAGTGGTGGTATTTTAGGCATGGTTTCAAAGGTGGTTTTAGTACCTGAAGAGGGATTGGCCATGGTGATTCTAACCAATCAACAATCAGGTTATGCCTTTAATGCTATCTACCAGCAAATTTTAAATGAATATTTAGACTTGCCAGAAAAAGATTGGACGGTTTATTACCACGAAAAACAGCAGAAAAGCATTGCCCGTGAACAAAAACGTTTAGCCAAAGCGGCAGATTCAGTCAATAAGAATTCAGCTCACTCGCTTGAACTACGTGATTATGCTCACACTTATGTTGACAACTGGTACGGTGAAATTAATATTAGCTTTAAAAATAATAAGCTACACATGCAGTTTGCTAATACAGCAGAGTTAAAAGGTAGCTTGGAGCATTATCAACACAATACTTTTATTGTCCGATGGGATGATCGCACTTTAGAGGCAGATGCTTTTGTGAACTTTAATTTAAATGAAGAGGGCAGTATAGAATACGCCACCATGAAGGCAGTATCTTTAGCGACTGACTTTAGCTTTGATTTTCATGACTTGAAACTTGTACCGAAGAAGTAATTACTCGATTGCGCGAATAAATTCCCGCCTACAAGCAAAATGACCAATATATGGTTTACCACTGTAGGCGTGACTTCAATCGCGCTTGACAAAAAAAGTGGGAACTCAATATGTTAGCGCAGGAATTGTGTTTTAGCTTGTCGTTTGTGAATAACATTATTGATATCTAACTGCGCATGTTCACCCATTGCTTTAATATGTGCGCCTTCATGGTTTAATAACCACAGTTTTCGTTCAATGCCACCAGCGTAACCAGTTAAAGAGCCATTACCGCCAATAACACGATGACAAGGAACTATTAAGGTGATTGGGTTCCTACCATTGGCTCCACCAACAGCCTGTGAAGCTCTGGGGTTATTAAGCATCTTGGCTATATCACCATAGGATGTAATTTCGCCAAAAGGGATCTTACTCAAGCAATGCCATACAGATTGTTGAAACGAGGTTCCCTGTGGATCTAACGGCACAGTAAAAGTTTGGCGTTTACCGGCAAAGTATTCTGTTAATTGCTGCTTACAGAGCGCGGTAATGTCATTGGTTTTAGTTGGCGCTTTTTCATTCCTGTAAGTTTTTTCATCACTAACTTTATCGCCGCAAAAAATGGCTTGGCAAATACCCTTGTCAGTCGACATAAATTCAAATAAACCTAAAGGTGTGTCGATATAGTCAATGAACATCTTAATTTACTCCTGAAATAAAGTTGATAGAAGGAAATTATTCAGTTTGGTATTGATATAGTTGATAGGCAACTTGCCCAGTGATTTTTTCCTTTAATAATTGCCAATTTGCAGGAATAACTTGTTGGCTTTCAGCTTCCATTTCAACATAAATAAGAGCATCTTCGGCTAGCCCACAGCTATTTAATAGTTGCGCGGATTGCTCTACCAATTGTTTTCTGAAAGGTGGATCGAGAAAAACTAAATCATAGCCTGCATCATGACTCTGTGTAGAGTCTTGGTTAAGAGTACTCCCTTTAAGAAAAGTAAGTGCATCACCATTAACAACCGTAACATTGTCAGCTTTAAGCAATTCTTTATTAGCTTGTAACTGCTTAGCGGCATTTCTATTTAGCTCTACTAAAGTGACTTGTGCAGCACCACGTGATAATGCTTCAAAAGCTAAGCTGCCAGAGCCAGCAAAGCAATCTAAGCAATTTGCTTGGTTGATGTAAGGCATTAACCAATTAAAAACAGTCTCTTTCACTCTATCGGTTGTTGGTCTTAAACCCTCGGCCATCAAAACGGGTAACTTCCGGCCTTTATGTTTGCCTGCGATAATGCGAATTTGCCCTGCGCTCTTTCCTTGGCCTCTTCCGGTAAATGACTTTTTGTTTGTTTGTTGCTTTGCTTGTTTCATATCACTGACAATTTTACTATTAAGTGCTAATATAGCGCCAATTTTATCCTTGTTTGGTCTTTATACCAAGTAGCAAATTAATTCGCTTCGTATTATTTCAAACAAATTCATACTTTAATACCAATCGGACGAATGAACTGATCGCTTAGCGAGAATTAAAAGGCTAAAAGGCAGGTATTGATTAAAGAGAATGGTTATTCCCTTGTCAATATCAATAATGCCGCATGTAAGCCTTTACCTTTTATTAGGTACTCGCCCTTCGGGACTCGTTAGTAAACTGATAACATCACAAAATGCATGAAATATAGAATAACTATGTTTAACTCATTTTGTTTGTTCTAAGCTCACTAACGTAGTTATCAGTTGGTCAGTTAATTAATCCGTTTGGTATCATATATTTAGGTAGCAAAAAGTGTCGAAGAAAAAAGGTATGTTTGGTTGGTTAGGCTTTGGCCAAAAAGAAAAGCAAAGCATTGAAGACAAAAGTGAAGAGATTCTTCCTACTGTAGAACTTGAACAAGCGACTACAGAGCAATCAGTAGAGCAAGTAACAGAAAAACCTGTCGCTAGCTCTGTTGAAAGTGAAAGTGTCGAGCATGTTAGTGCTGAAATTTCTGAGCCAGTTTCTGAAGAGGTTGCTGTTGTAGAGGCAATAACAGAAGAGCCTGTAGTTGAAGAGGTTGTCCAGCTTACTGAAACTGACGTGCTTGCTGAGGTATTGCCTGACGTAGTTCCAGCCGTGCTGCCAGTAGAAAATCTCCTTACAGAAATGGAGTCAGCAGAACAAGAGCAACCTACTGAAGTTGTTGATGAAGTAGCGAAAGAAGCTAAATCTGAGGCAGAGAAGAAACTTGCGGAGCCAGTAACAGAAGTTAAAGCAGAAAAGCTTGGTTTTTTTGCTCGTTTAAAGCAAGGTTTAAGTAAAACTAGACAAAGCTTAGGTGGCGGTTTAGTCGACTTGTTTCGTGGCAAACAAATAGATGATGACTTATTTGAAGAGTTAGAAACACATTTGTTATTGGCGGATGTTGGTGTAGAAACCACCATGAAAATTATTGACTCGTTAACACAGAGCGCTAGTCGAAAAGAGCTAAAAGATGCCTCAGCTTTGTATGACTTACTTAAAGCTGAGTTAAAGAAAATTATTGAACCAGCGAGTCAGCCGTTAGTTATTCCAGAAGGGGAAGGGCCTTTTGTGATGCTTATGGTCGGTGTTAATGGTGTCGGTAAAACCACCACTATTGGTAAATTAGCTAAGCAATTTCAAGCACAAGGTAAATCTGTGATGCTTGCTGCTGGTGATACGTTTAGAGCAGCAGCGGTTGAGCAATTGCAAGTTTGGGGTGAAAGAAATGATATCCCTGTTATTGCACAGCATACAGGGGCTGATAGTGCTTCTGTTATTTTTGATGCGATTAATGCCGCGAAATCCCGTAACGTTGATGTAATCATTGCTGATACAGCGGGTCGTTTACAAAATAAAGCACACTTGATGGAAGAATTGAAAAAAGTCGTTCGAGTGATGAAGAAGTTAGATGTTAATGCACCACATGAAGTGATGTTAACGCTTGATGCTGGCACTGGTCAAAATGCGTTGAGTCAAACTAAGTTGTTTGATGAAGCGGTGGGGTTAACTGGTTTAACGGTAACTAAGCTTGATGGAACAGCAAAAGGTGGGGTGGTATTTGCCATTGCCGATAAACACAATATTCCTATTCGTTATTTAGGTGTTGGTGAAGGTATCGATGACCTAAGACCTTTTAATGCTGATGACTTCATTGAGGCTATTTTTAGTAATTAATACAAAAACAGCAGAGTAATTGTGCTAAGTTACCGTGTTAAGGGGCTCTGCTAACAACCGAAAAATATAAAAATAATATGATTAATTTCAATAAGGTAAATAAAACCTATCCAGGCGGTTTTCTAGCACTTAAACAAGTCAGTTTTAGTTTGGAAAGCGGTGAAATGGCGTTTTTAACCGGCCATTCAGGTGCCGGTAAAAGTACCTTGTTAAAATTGATCTCTCTCATGGAGAAGCCAAGCTCTGGCAGTATCCAAGTGAATCACACTGAGTTATCGAATATCCAATACAAACAAGTACCGTATGTACGACGTGGTATTGGTATGATCTTTCAAAGCCATAACTTACTTAAAGATCGCACAGTGTTCGATAATGTCGCCCTGCCGCTGATTATTGAAGGTGTTAGTCACAAAGAAATTAAAAAGCGGGTTGAGACTGCTTTAGAGAAAGTACATTTAACGGCTAAGTTAAAATGTTATCCACATATGCTTTCTGGCGGTGAACAGCAACGTGTAGGCATAGCCCGCGCGATTGTTAATAAACCACCTATCCTACTTGCTGATGAACCTACAGGTAACTTAGATCCAAAATTATCGTTAGATATTATACGTTTATTTGAAGAGTTTAATGCTGCAGGAGTTACTGTTTTAATTGCTACTCATGATTTGGGCTTAATTGCACGAATGAAGTACCGCACGCTGACTTTGAAAGAAGGTACCATGATTAATGATGGTATTGTTGATGGTCTACAGGCGCAGGGAGCTGAAGATGAGCAATATTCATAATAGTGGCCTACAGGCGCGTTCAAGTTTATTAACAAAAATAATGACATTACCCGTTCGTCATATTCAACAAGCTATTGGTAGCTTAGGTAACTTATGGCGCACCCCGTTCACTACAGCAATGACCATTTTTGTATTGGGCATTAGCTTAGCGCTTCCTGCAACTTTACATCTTTTTGTTAAAAATGCTGAACAAGTCAGTGAACAATGGGATAGTGCTTCACAAATCACCTTGTTTTTAAAGCTATCCACCAGTGAAAAGAGTGCTCAAAGCCTTATCAAACGTATCAGTCTTTATAACGATGTTGCTGAAGTGCGTTACATCTCGGCTAAACAAGCATTAAAAGAATTCAAAATATTATCGGGCTTTGGTCAATCATTAGAGTATCTCGATAAAAACCCATTACCGGCAACACTTTTAGTCACGCCGACTCAAAGAGCTAGCCAAGCACTGGCAGCAAATGCTTTATTGGCAAAACTAAACAAAGAACGAGAAGTTGAGCAAGGTAAACTGGATTTAGAGTGGTTAACACGATTAGAGGCTATGGCACGATTGATTGAAGATATAGTGTTAGGTGTGGCATTGTTATTGTGTTTATCGGTAGTGCTTATTGTCGGTAATACTATCCGTTTAGCTATTTTAAATGAAAAAGATGCTATCGCTATTATGAAATTGGTTGGGGCAACCGATAGCTTTATTCAGCGGCCTTTTTTGTATGCCGGTATCTGGTATGGCATTTTTGGCGGCATACTTTCATGGATAGCTGTTACGTTACTTGCTTGGTATCTAGGTCATGCGATTAGTGACCTGAGTGAGCTTTATCAAAGCCACTTTCAATTAGAAGGTCTAGCAGCGAGTGAAGGCTTAATGTTGATAGCTTTTGCTGTTTTACTTGCCTTAGTCGGTAGCTACATCTCAGTAAGCCAGCATATTAAAGCGATAGAGCCTAATGCGGACTAATAACTTACTGTTTATCCTGTTGTTTAAATTCAGAAAATAAAGTCACTTACAAATCGTCACATTTAATTCATCAAAAATTTGAAAGATCGCCTTGTGATCCCTGTTCTATTAGGCTAGTGTTCATATCCCCGCTATCGCAAAATATGCAAATGTATGTTATTATCGCGGCGTTTTTAGAGAAGAGAAAAGGAAAATTTTATGAGTCAAGCAATGCAACTTACCGTACCACATAGTGGTAGCATCGAAGCATACATGCAATCAGCGTACAACATTCCGATGTTAACCGCCGAGAAAGAGAATGATCTCGCTACTCGCCTCTACAATGATAATGATTTACAAGCGGCACAAGAATTGATTATGTCGCATTTGCGCTTTGTTATACATGTGGCTAAAGGATATGGTGGCTATGGCTTACCTCATGCTGATTTAGTACAAGAAGGCAATGTAGGCTTAATGAAAGCTGTCAAACGTTTTAACCCTGAAGTGGGTGTACGTTTAGTATCTTTTGCTGTGCATTGGATCAAAGCGGAAATACATGAATATGTGCTTAAAAATTGGCGTATCGTCAAAGTTGCCACCACAAAAGCGCAACGTAAATTATTCTTCAACCTACGTAAAAATAAAAAACGCCTAGGTTGGTTCAGCACCGAAGAAGTTAATACGGTTGCAGAAACTTTAGGTGTGACAACAAAAGATGTGATGGAAATGGAATCTCGGATGAGTAGCCATGACCAAGCATTTGAATTATCAAAAGATGATGATGACAATATTGGGGCCGGTAATTTTTCTCCTGCACAATACCTTGAAGATAAGCAATCAGATTTAGCCGTTGAAGTTGAAAATGATAATTGGGATAACCACGCTAATCAACGTTTATCAACAGCCTTAGTGACGCTTGATGAGCGTAGCCAAGATATTATTAAAACACGCTGGTTAGCAGAAGATAAAACAACGCTACAAGAGCTGGCAAATAAGTACCAGATATCAGCAGAGCGTGTCAGACAGTTAGAAAAGAATGCTTTATCTAAGCTGAAAAATACCATGGTTCTTGATTAACCTTAATTAAGAACTTTGCTTAAAACCGACCTAGTGTCGGTTTTTTTATGTCTGTAATTTAGGGCCTGTTGAACTTTGAGATTATTTTTATTGGTATTTCGACAAGGCAGAATATGTGGTGTGTAGCTGGTTACTCGAACATACGATAACCTAGTATAAATTTCAAACAAGTGCTGCCGTTTAGGGAGCATTTAAAACCAATTGACTCATTGTTGCTCGCTTTTTTAATAGAATGACGATGATACAAAGCTCCCATCGCGATTAAATCCGTTTTAAATTAAATAAATTGTAACTCTGAAAGAGCAACCGCCCCTAACGTTATTAAATTAATTAAACGGCTGTAATCGTATATTTATCTCAAGTGACGAGTTAAAAAATAGCCGTTCCGTTCACACCTTTTCACACCCATAAAGACAAAAGTCACCATTGGGTTGTAGCTTTAACAAAGTTACAACACTTGAAAACGAACTTCTGCAAATAAATCCAGCAGTATTATTGGCATCGGACTATTCCGTTTCCAATAAACTAACGATAATAAAGGTAGAAGTAATGAGCCTAAGAACAGCCAGAAAGAATATTGTAAACCGTGCAGTGATGATTGCCCTTGCTGCAACATCATTCACCTCAGTACAAGCATTTGCCGAAGAAGGCGCAGAAGATGTTGAGCGTATTGCCGTAACAGGTTCCCGCATTAACAGAACCGATATCGAAACCGCTAGTCCAGTGACAGTAATCACATCTGATTTTATTACTAAAAGTGGCTTTACTTCGGTTCAAGAAATATTATCAATGCAGCCAGCTGCATCGGGTATGAGCTTAGGTGCTACTTCTAATAATGGCTCAGGTGGCTCAGCCACTGTTAACCTACGTGGTATGGGAACCCAACGTACGTTGGTATTGTTAAATGGTCGCCGCATGGTCGCTTCTGGCACTGGAGCAGACTCTTCAGTAGATTTAAATACTATCCCTGTTTCAATGATTCAAACCATTGAAATCTTAAAAGATGGTGCTTCAGCAGTATATGGCTCAGATGCGATCGCTGGTGTTGTGAACATCATCACTAAAAAAGACTTTGAAGGCACAGAAATAACTGCTGATGGTAGCATTACCGATAAGGGTGATGGCGAAAGCGGCGGTTTTAGCATTTTACACGGTAGTGAAATTGCCGGTGGGAATATAGTACTTGGTGCACAATACTCAAACCGTGGTGAAATCATCCAATCGGACCGTGATTTTGTACCACCAGGTGAATCTTCATTTGTTCCAGGTGGCTCTTTAGGCGGCATGGTTCCTGATGGTAACGGCGATTGGAAAGCTCGTGAAGAAAGCTATGATTACACTGACGATAGCTATGCACAAACACCTAATGAATTATTAAGTTTATTTGGTAGCTTTAACAGCGAGATTGCTGATGATACCGAGTTAAGTATCGATCTTATGTACACCCGTCGTGAGTCAAATCAACAAATGGCACCACAGCCAGCAAATATCGATTTAGCTGTTTGTCAGCCTACTTCTGAAGCTGGTAGCTGTATTGATATGGGTGATGTATTAATCCCCGAACTAGACACTTTAAATTATAGACGTCGTATGACTGATGCTGGTCCACGTATTTATGGTCAAGAGACAGATACTTATCGGGCTTCTGTTGGTCTAACTGGCTTTTTAAGTAATGATTCACAGTGGGATATGTCAGCGACATATGGCCGTAATGATTCAAAAGACAGTGTTGGTAACTCAATCCATGCCGGTAATATGGAACAAAGTATCTACGATCATCAAGATGATTGGTTTAGTGGCGACCCGATGGATACTGATTTCTTAGCAAGTGAAGGCATTATGTATACCGAGCAAAATGAAGGTGGCAATGAGCAATTTACCTTAGCTGCTGGTTTTAGTGGTATTAATGACTCTGATATTGGTTATGCAATTGGTGTTGAAAGTCGTTTTGAAAGTGGTTATTACACTCCTGATTTAATTACTCAAGCGGGTGAAAGTACAGCGGCACAACAAGATCCAACCGAAGGTAACTACTCTGTTCAATCGCTTTATGGGGAATTATCAGTACCAGTAACTGATTCATTCACCGTAGAAGCTGCTACTCGTTATGATAACTACTCTACTTTTGGTGGTGCAGCCACTTGGAAGTTAGGTGCTACTTATAGTATCACTGATGGGCTAATGTTTAGAGCGGTAGCTGCAACAGGCTTTAGAGCGCCAAGTGTTAGTGAATTATACAGCGGTAACTCGGGGTCTTTTGATTACTTATCTGACCCGTGGGAAAGAGAACTAGATGCTCAAATCAAAGTTAACTATACGGGTGATGCCGACTTACAGCCTGAAGAGAGTGAATCATTTACTGCTGGTGTAGTATGGGAAATCACAGAAGGTCTTTCAACAACGATGGATTACTGGTCGTTTGATATTACTAATGCTATTAGTCGTGTAAACGTGCAAAACGAAATGGATCAATGTTTCGCTGGTAACACAGTTTCATGTGAAACTATCAATATTACTCCAAATGGTGATTTGTCAGAAATGACATCAACACTGACGAATATTGGTCAGCAAAATACTTCAGGTATCGATTGGAATGTTAGTTATTCAGCTGGCATCTATAGGGTAATGCTCGATACAACCTATTTACTTGATTTTGAAGAAGATGGTATTAGCTATGAAGGTACTATAGACGGTAATATGGGTGGTTATTCCCAGTTAAAATCTAACTTAACTATTAGTGCTGATTTAACCGAGGATTTAAACCTACTTTATACGGCTAACTATATTCAAGGTATGGAAGGCGCTGGTTACACCACTGATGATGTGATCTATCATAATGTTTCAACGGCATATCATATCAATGATGCATGGCAAGTAACGGGTGGTATTAAAAACTTATTTGATACTGAGCCTGAAGAAGTGCCAGATGGCAATGATATGAATACTGTTCCAAATATTTATGATGTTGTTGGACGTACTTTCTTCATTAATACTTCATATAAATTTTAATCACTTGTTAACAAACTTTCTGAGAGAGTAATTATCAAGATTAAAATCAAAAAGGCGCCTATACGGCGCCTTTTTTTATTCTGGTATAGGTAACCACAATAAAAATGTTGTCTTAGCTCATAATATCGTAATTGATTTACGGCTTTTGCTCGTTTCCTGAGGTAATTTGGGTATATAATGTTGAAACTGAAAGCTAGCAGTAAAGCTAGTCATATGGGCATTAAATAGCAGGAGTTAATTTATTATGGGTGGTATCGGAATTTGGCAATTAGTAATTGTTGCCGTGATTGTGGTGTTATTATTTGGTACTAAAAAATTGCGTAACCTAGGTGGCGATTTAGGCTCAGCGGTTAAAGGCTTTAAAAGCGCTATTGGCGAAGATAAGCAGCAAGACAGTGCTGAAAAAACGTCAGAGACTTTAGCTGATAACTCAACACCTTCTGCTGAAGACGTTAATAAAAATACTGCAAGTAAGACCAAAGAAACAGATCAGGCCTAATTTATGTTTGATGTTGGCTTTTGGGAGTTAATCCTTATTGCAATTATGGGTCTAGTCATCTTAGGCCCAGAGCGATTGCCTGTAGCAATACGCACAGTCCGCGGTTGGATTACCGGCGCTCGTAAGTTTAGTGATACGGTCAAATCTGAATTAACGGAAGAATTACGTATTCATGAATTGCATGCTAATTTAAAAAAAGCAGAGCAAAGTAATTTACAGAACTTAAGCCCAGAAGTGGCAGAGTCATTAAAAACACTGCAGGAAGCAGCCGCCTCGGTCACTGAGCCGTTCAAAAAGGTTGATACTCAAGCGATGGACTCAATGATTTCATCTTCACTTGCTTCGGCTCCTCAAGCGAACGCGACTGTAAATGCTGAGGAATCAAATATGGGCTCAGAAACGACAACATTAGCACCGACTGAGTCGGCAACGAGTACTGTTTCTGAGTTAGAAAGTTCAGTCGATAAAGTGAGTGATAAATCCCAACCATGAGTTCATCCCCAACCCCTAGTGTAAGTTTATTCGACCATTTATTGGAGCTGCGCGATCGATTATTACGCTCGGTTTTAGGTATTTTGCTTGTTTTTTGCTGTTTGGTGTACTTTGCCCAAGATATTTATCAGTATGTCGCACAGCCATTATTAGCGACCATGCCAGAAGGCTCACAAATGATAGCAACCGATGTTGCTTCACCATTTTTTGCCCCGTTTAAATTAACTTTGGTATTATCGCTTTTTATTGCGATGCCTTTTGTTTTGTATCAAGTCTGGTCTTTTGTTGCTCCGGGTTTATACAATAATGAAAAACGTTTAATTGCACCGTTAATGCTTGGCTCAACGCTACTGTTTTATAGCGGTATTGCATTTGCGTACTTCCTTGTATTTCCTGTGGTCTTTGCCTTTTTTACCTCGGTAGCGCCTGAAGGTGTTGTGATTGCGACAGATATTAGTAGTTATCTTGATTTCATTTTAAAACTCTTTTTTGCCTTTGGTGCTGCGTTTGAAATCCCAATTGCCATTATTTTGATGTGTTGGACAGGTATGACAACGCCAAATAGCTTACGTGAAAAACGTGCTTATGTAGTGGTTGGCGCTTTTGTTATCGGTATGTTGTTAACGCCGCCTGACATTATTTCACAAACTATGCTTGCTGTGCCTATGTTACTTCTATTTGAAGTAGGTATTATTATTGCTTCGTTTTATCATAAAGAAGACGAAGATGAGTCGATTGATACAGAGAAATAAAACAATGAAAGTTATAAATAAACTCGTAATTTGTATGGTGGCAACTAGTCTCTTACTCATTAAAACGGTTTCAGCTGAAGAAAGTGAACTTGCTAATAAAGTCAAAACTTGTAGTCAAGTAAGTGAAAACCAGGCTAGGTTAAGCTGTTATGACGCGCTTTCCAGTAAAAAGAGTGTAGCGAAAGCAGTTACAAGTAAGTCAGTAACTGCTGAAAAGCCAACCATGAGTGAACAAGAAATAGATGGATTTGCAAAAAGCCATGTACAAAAGACCGACGAAGAGCTGGCTAACGAAATAAATACTATTACCCTGACTATTAGTAAACTGAGTAAAACAGTGCGAGGGCAATGGAAATTAAGTTTTGAAAATGGCCAGAAATGGCAGCAAAAAGATTCGGCCAAATTAAAATTAAAACAGGGAATTAAGGTGATCCTGACTAAAGGCGCGCTTGGCTCTGTTTATTTACAAAAAGAAAATAGCAATAAACGTATTAAAGTAAAAAGGGTAAAATAGATCGAGACTACTTTGAATTATACCGATTTAACAGCTAAGGGTAATGTCTTCAACGACCTTGCCCTAATAGATATTGGTGTCAATTTAACGAATAAGCGGTTTGATAAAGATCGCAGAGACGTTATTCAACGAGCACAAACGGCTAACCTAAGTGGTTTATTGATCACGGGCACCAGTGTAGAAGAAAGTCAGAAAGCATTGGCCCTCTGCCAGCAATACCAAGAACATTTCCCTAATTATTTATATTGTACTGCAGGTGTTCACCCTCACGATGCAGACCACGTCACTATAGAATATCTCGATCAGCTCAGGGCACTTGCAAAAAATGAGCAAGTAAAAGCAATTGGAGAGTGTGGTTTAGACTTTAATCGAAATTTTTCCGCACCAGCACAACAGCAAAAAGTCTTTAATGAACAAGTTGCTTTAGCTGCTGAGTTGCACATGCCCTTGTTTCTCCATCAACGAGATGCATTTGAACCTTGGTTTAAAACATTAAAGCCCTATTTAGACAAGATACCTGCAATGGTTTCTCATTGCTTTACCGGTACTAAGGAAGAGCTTACTCAGTGTTTAGCTACAGATATGTATATAGGCATTACTGGCTGGCTATGTGATGAACGTCGTGGTCAAGAGTTGAGGGATATAGTTAGTTTGATCCCCTTGGACAGATTATTAATTGAAACAGACGCCCCCTATTTGACTCCTAGAACGATTCGGCCCAAACCAAAAAGTAGCCGTAATGAACCTAGTTACTTACCTTTTATTGTTAAAGAAATTGCTAGCATTACAGGTATTGACCCAAAAGAAATAGCTTGGCAAACTAGCTGTAATGCTAAAAGAGTGTTTAATTTTAAAACAACAAAAGAATCATGATCAATGACGTTATTGCATATAGCTAAAACCACGGGTTATACATCTTTTCTGATGAGCTATACCCCTGCAGTTATGGCAATGACAGAAGAAAATGCTGAACATTTGTGTTTAGGCATGGGGCTTGTTTTAGGAAGTTTAGTTACTGCCCTAATCGGTATTTATTTAAATCGATACTATAGAAAGAAATACTTGAAAAAATCGGCTCAGCTCAAATTGGCTCAACAGAGTAGTAAATTAGCCGAGCAAGCCATGAATACGTTGGCGAAAGAGCAACAAGATAGTCAAGACTTGTTAGAGGAAAGAGTACAAGAGCGCACATTAGAGCTGAATATAGCCTTACAAGAGCTAGAAAGTGCCAACCAAGAACTTGAACGTAAAAACGTATTAGACGAACTAACTGGGCTGCATAACCGCCGGTTTTATGATCAAAAAATCCTTGCTGAATATCGTCGCAGCCGCCGTAATTTAACCGCATTAAGTTTAGTGTTGATTGACATTGATCACTTTAAGTCGGTGAATGATAACTATGGTCATTTAGCGGGAGACCAATGTCTTATTTGGTTATCTAAATATATCAAAGAAAGCTTAAAACGAAGTGCGGATAAAGCTTTCCGTTACGGTGGTGAGGAGTTCTGTTTAATTCTCCCTAATACCGATGCTGAAGGTGCTTTATTACTGGCAGAGCAACTACGTTTAGCGATATGTGAGCATACTTTCATTTTTCAAGAGATAGAAATTCCACTTACCATCAGTTGTGGTATTTGTACTTATCAGCAACAAGTTGATATTGGTCCTGAGCAAATCTTTGCTGGTGCTGACAAGGCTTTGTATCAAGCCAAGCACGATGGCCGAAATCAAACGAAGCAATTTACTTTTATTGAATAATACCTCACAAAATAATTTTAGGAATTCTTATGAACCATAATAGCAATTCAGCTTTTGGCCAATTTCCCGCACGCCGCATGCGCCGTATGCGTGTTGATAATCATACTCGCCGTTTAATGGCTGAATCACAGTTAACGGTAAATGATCTGATTTACCCTGTATTTGTCCTTGAAGGAAAAAATCAACGAGAAGCGATTGCTTCAATGCCAGGTGTCGAACGTAAAAGTATCGATCTATTGTTAGAAGAAGCACAAGAATTAGTTGATTTAGGCATTCCTGCCATCGCCATTTTTCCAGTAACACCAAGTGATAAAAAATCATTGATGGCAGAAGAAGCTTACAACCCGGAAGGTTTAGCTCAGCGTACAGTACGTGCACTTAAAGCAAAATTTCCAGAACTTGCCGTGATCACTGATGTTGCTCTCGACCCTTTTACCACGCATGGTCAAGATGGTATTTTAAGTGAGAATGATGATAACAAAGCTGGCTCAACAGGTTATGTGCTTAATGATGTCACCAAAGAAATTTTAACTAAGCAGGCATTATCACACGCACAAGCCGGTGCAGATATTGTTGCACCGTCAGATATGATGGATGGCCGGGTTGGCGCTATTAGAGAAACGTTAGAAGAAAATGGTTTTGTTAACACTAAAATATTAGCGTATTCAGCTAAATATGCGTCTAACTATTATGGACCATTTCGTGATGCTGTCGGCTCTGCAGGTAATATCAAAGGTGGCAATAAACATACTTACCAGATGGACCCAGCTAATAGCAATGAAGCTTTACATGAAGTTTCTCAAGATATTGCAGAAGGTGCAGATATGGTAATGGTTAAGCCAGGCATGCCGTATTTAGATATAGTGCGCAGGGTAAAAGATACTTTTGCAGTACCGACTTATGCTTATCAAGTCAGTGGTGAATATGCTATGCATATGGCGGCCATTCAAAATGGTTGGTTGGCAGAAAAACCTTGTGTAATGGAAGGTTTATTAGCCTTTAAACGTGCAGGGGCAGATGGCATTTTAACGTATTTCGCTAAACAAGTTGCTCGTTGGTTAAAAGAAGACGCTAAATAGCGTTTTATTAACCTTTATTGATAATAGAAAAAGCGCGATAAGCTCGCGCTTTTTTATTGATTTAAATCCCGTGTATCCTTCACTATAATTTTTTGGATATTAGTACCTTTTGACATGAAGGCCTTGTCATTAACTTTGCAAGATATTCCTGTACCTTAGGGTAATCTCCTACTAGGTCATAGCCTGCTGGCAAACATGATAGATAGTGCAGTATTGGTGCTAATAACGCGTCTGCTATGGTAAATTGATCAGTTGTTAAGGCTGTATCCTCATTAAGCATTTTTTCAAGAATTCCTAGGGTAGCAGCAGCTTTCGGCTGTACCTCGTTAACAACATCAATGCGTACACTATTATCTTCTCCCTTTGGAAAAGCAAATTCCATAAGGTATTCTCGCACCAGTACTTTATCTATATCAATAGAGATAAGTGCACATAAAGCATCGTGACGAGCATGCTCCAAACTATTACTTGGTTGCAAATGATTATCAGCATCAAGGTAACGACAAATAGAAGCGGTTTCTGGTAGGATTAATTCGTCTTTTTGGGACTTATTTTCTAGTAACACAGGTATCTTGCCAAAAGGGTGCCAACTTAAGTGTTCTTCACCTTTAAAAGCTATATTCTTGCCATTTACGTCGAAACCGACGTTGTATGATCTCTCTATTTCTTCACATACTAACATCACTGTGCGGACAAAATTTGAAAAAGTTGGTCCGTAAATGTGGATTGCTTCCATTGTCATTCTATTCTCCGAATAATATAAAGTTTTCTCAATGTAACGCGAATGACAATATGTTCAAGAACATATTTTAAAAATGTGAAATACTAGGGTACCAACAGATGAGTAATTGGAGCCTTTGAAATGGCTTGGCAAGAAACACATAAAGAACAATCGAAAGATAGAATACTAGCAAGTGCAGCCATGTTATTTACTCATCATGGCTTTGAACAAATTTCCATTGATCAAGTGATGAAAAAGGCAGAGTTAACCCGGGGCGCTTTTTACAGTCACTTTACTTCAAAAAGTGACTTGTATGCACAGGCGATTAGTAAAGCCGCAAAAATTGCTTATAAGCGAAAACCGATCGATTGCCCCAAAAACATGAAAGACTTTGCTAGGTACTATTTAAGTACAGAGCATAGAGACGACGAGTACAAACAAGCATGTCCTTTAGCCTTTTTAGTGTCGGATATTAGCCAGCAAGACAGTCAAGTGAAAGCTACTTACACTAAGACTTTGCAAGCATTTATAGCACAAGCCCAGTCATTAACAGGAAACCGTGAGGAGGCACTACAAAGTGCAGTGCTTATGATTGGTGGACTTGCTCTCTCTAGAGCGCTAGATGATAAAGACTTTAGTAACGAGTTATTGGCTGCTTGCAACGTAGGTGTTACATCACTATCAGAGGGAAGTAACCAGTAATGTCAGCTGAGCTAAGTATTATATTATTAAATTTAGTGATCGTATTTATCGCTTACTTAAGTGTTTATCCAAAGATTGCGGGTAAAGATATCAACAAGGTAGCGTTATATGATTGTATTGCCTCTGGCTTAGCCATTGGAATTGTCGCCAGTAAATATTGGGGAGCGGATGTTTATTTTGAGTTCCTATTTATGCAACTCAACTGGTTTTGGTTTACCCTGATTAGCTACAGTGTGATTGAAATTCCGATTGCGCTTTGGTACTTCAGGGAATTGTTGGCAAAGAAAGAGTAGGGATTATGGTTATAAGATAAGTTTTTATCGCTAAACTATTTTTGCGTCGGGGACTAATTCAAATAATAAACCTTCACGTAGTGCCCCACTTGAGAGATGTAATTCTTTAATTTCTAAACAAGTGAACAAGGCTATTAATATGCTCAAACCACTGGCTAATACCGCTTTTCTATCTGCTCTAAGCCCCGGAATATCGATATCATCAATAGTTTTACATAGGATCAATAGTTGCTGAATTTCGATAAGAAAATCCAAGGTGATAACCGGAGGGTGTTGTCTTTGATTAAGTATTTCTACCATGGCTTGCATAGTGCCCGAGCTGCCAACAGCTGATTGCCAACCTAATTGAATAAATTCATCTTTAACGTTATTAATAACCGCTGCTGCTGATGCTGTGCAATGATTAAAATTTTCTTGGTTGAGTAAATCACCGGTAAAGAATTTCCCTAAAAAGCTTACACAACCAATATCTAAGCTAACAAGTTTTTTAGCTGTGCAGCCAGCACCTACAACAATCTCAGTACTTGCGCCGCCAATATCAATAACGAGTTGTTTTTTGTGTGTTTGTTGAATGTTTTCTGCTGAGGTATGGGCAACACCAGCGTAAATCGTTTTAGCTTCTTGTTCACCACTTAATAACTTGATGTTTCGAGGTAAAATATCATTAGCGGCTTTGAAAAATACGTCATTATTTTTAGCAATGCGTAATGCTGCTGTAGCAACAATAATAATGTTTTGTACTGGAATAGTGGCGAGGTGGAGAGAGAAGAGTTTAAGGCAGTCTAAACCGCGATTAATGGCGTCATCCGTAAGAAAGTTATTACCATCTAACCCTGCAGCTAAACGGACTTTTTGCTTAACTTTATTAGCTGTTTGTAAGGACTTATTAGTAGGAGTTGAGTTCAGACGGGTAATCAACAGATGGAAACTATTTGAGCCTAAATCAACCACAGCATAATGGTTATCATCATACTGTGGAATTACTTGATTATGGCTCAATAAGTCACTCAAGGGCTGTTAGCTCAATTAAGTGCGAGGACCGCGGTTACCATTGGCACTACGATTACCTTGTGGTCTGTTATTAGAACGACCACCTTGTCGATTACCACCTGATCTAGAGTTATTAGGTCTAGGGCGACGTTGACGAGCCTTAGGTCTAGGTAAATCAGTTAATAATGCGTCATGATCATACTTAGTTACAGGTAATTCATGCTCAATATATGTTTCTATTTCAGGTAAATTAAAAACATATTGCTCACAAGCTAAGCTGATTGCATGACCTGATTCGCCGGCACGACCTGTACGACCAATACGGTGCACATAATCTTGACAATCATCAGGTAAATCATAGTTAAAGACATGGGTAACACTTGGAATATGTAAACCACGTGCTGCAACATCGGTTGCAACAAGAATGTCTATAGAGCCATCAGTAAACTGCTCTAATATCTTTATGCGTTTTTTCTGAGGCACATCACCCGTTAGCAAGCCAACACGTAACTTATCGGCAGTTAGGTGGTCGTAGACTTTTTCACAAACATGTTTAGTGTTTGCGAAGATAATTGCTTTTTCTGGCCAGTCTTCTTCAATTAACGTTTGTAGTAATGTCATCTTATCTTCGTTAGAAGGATAAAATAATTCTTCACTGATACGAACATTCGTCTTTTGCTCAGGTGCTACTTCTACGCTAGTAGGTTCGTTCATATGATCAAAGGCAAGCTCTTTAACACGGAATGATAAAGTTGCGGAAAAAAGCATGCTTAAACGTTCAGTTGCTGCAGGCATTTTATTAAACATATAACGAATATCTTTAATAAAACCTAAGTCGAACATTCTATCAGCTTCATCAAGCACAATAACTTCGATATTATTAAGGTTATAAACACCTTGCTTCATGTAATCAATTAAACGACCACAAGTACCAATAAGGATATCAACACCAGCTTCTAGTTCAAGACGTTGACTTTCATAACCCTCGCCCCCATATACAACACCAAGGCGTAATCCAGTGCTTTTCGCCATCTCAATAGCATCACGGTGAATTTGAATTGCTAATTCACGTGTAGGTGCCATGATCAATGCGCGGGGCTGATTATGTGTAGGAGCTTCTTTTTGAAGCAAATGATGGAAAGTGGCGGCTAAAAAGGCAATAGTCTTACCTTCACCTGTTTGTGCTTGGCCTGCTATATCAGTGCCTTGCAAAAGAACGGGTAAAGATTTTGCCTGAATAGACGTACAATAGTCGAAGCCCATGGCTTCTAATCCGGTAACGACTTGCGGAGCAAGATTTAGGTCAGCGAATTTAGTTTCTGTTAAGTGTGTTTTTTTCATGGCAGCAGCTTAACATTTTTGTTAGCAAAATAGTTGCTTAATAAATAATTAATTAGAATATACCAAGTTTATTAAGTTACTTCCTGCTCAGCGAGAATTAAAAGGGATAGCAACAAGGCTTTGATTGAAGGTAAAAGTATTCCTTTATCAAAATCAATAACACGGCATTTAGACCTTTTAAACTTGCCCTTTGGGAACTTGTCAAGAAGTTGATAACTGCACAAAATTTTTTGGTTTAGAGTGACTATACCTACAAAAATTTTATTTGTTCTAATTTTTCTGACACAGTTCTGAGTAGGAAATTTATTTATTAAAATTGGTATTACTGATTTAATAATACCAATGTCTTAGAAAACAGTATTGGAAATACCATAAATAGCGGTATAATTATCTCACCTATACCCAAGCAACTTGAAAATACTTATTTCAGGATGTTTGGGTATAGATAGTACAAAGGCGATTCCGCCATAACGAACGGAGAATATGATGAGCGAGAAAATTGTTCAGCTAACTGATGATAGTTTTGAAGCAGATGTATTAAAAGCATCAGGTTTAGTATTAGTTGATTTTTGGGCTGAATGGTGTGGTCCATGTAAAATGATTGCCCCAGTACTTGATGATATTGCCACAGAATACGAAGGTAAAGTGACTGTTGGTAAATTAAACATAGATCAAAACTCAGCGACACCACCTAAATATGGTGTACGTGGTATTCCAACATTACTACTTTTTAAAGATGGTGAAATTGCCGATACTAAAGTTGGCGCATTATCAAAAACTCAACTTAAAGAGTTTTTAGATAAAAACTTATAAGTTTTAATGATTAAAAAGCCTGATTTCAATCAGGCTTTTTTTTTAAATAACAAAAAATAGTAAATACATTTTTATTCAACCTTTACCTAACTAAATTTTAGTGCTAAATTTACCCCCTGAGTACAAAATAGCATCTCTTTATCTCTATTCTTATTGTAAAAAATATATTTAACATACATTGGTGTCGGCAATCGCCGAAGGCACTATCACTTAAAATAGTTTAAGAAACCCCCTATGAACCTTACCGAACTTAAAGAAAAATCCATTAATGACTTGGTTAAACTTGCTGAGTCAATGAAACTTGAAAACCTTGCAAGAACACGTAAACAAGACATAATTTTTGCCATTTTAAAAGCACATGCTGAAGGCGATAATGATATTTTCGGCGGTGGTGTTTTAGAGATTCTACAAGATGGATTTGGCTTTTTACGCTCAGCAGATTCTTCATACTTAGCCGGCCCTGATGATATCTATGTATCACCAAGTCAAATTCGCCGCTTTAGTATGCGTACCGGTGATACCATCCAAGGTAAAATTCGTTCACCGAAAAAAGGCGAACGTTATTTTGCGCTATTAAAAGTGACTGAAGTTAACTTTGACCGTCCTGAAAACGCCCGTAATAAGATTTTATTTGAAAACTTAACGCCAATTCACCCAACCGACCGTATGGGTATGGAACGTGGTAATGGTTCAACGGAAGATATCACTGCACGCGTTTTAGATTTAGCTTCTCCAATTGGTAAAGGTCAGCGTGGTTTAATCGTTGCACCACCAAAAGCCGGTAAAACGTTATTATTGCAGAACATTGCTCAAAGTATTGCGCATAACCACCCTGACGCAGAATTAATGGTGTTATTAATTGATGAACGTCCAGAAGAAGTAACTGAAATGCAGCGCCTAGTAAAAGGCGAAGTTATTGCGTCAACATTTGATGAGCCAGCAAGTCGTCACGTACAAGTGGCTGAAATGGTAATTGAAAAAGCTAAACGTTTAGTTGAACATAAAAAAGACGTGGTCATTTTATTAGATTCAATTACCCGTTTAGCCCGTGCATACAACACAGTCATTCCTTCATCAGGTAAAATACTTACTGGTGGTGTTGATGCTAATGCGTTACATCGTCCTAAACGTTTCTTTGGTGCTGCACGTAACATTGAAGAGGGTGGAAGTTTAACTATCATCGCAACAGCGTTAGTTGAAACGGGTTCTAAAATGGATGAAGTTATCTACGAAGAATTCAAAGGTACAGGTAATATGGAATTACACCTGTCACGTAAGATTTCTGAAAAGCGTGTGTTCCCTGCTATTAATATTAACCGCAGTGGTACTCGTCGTGAAGAGCTTATTACTAAGCCTGATGAATTACAAAAAATGTGGGTATTGCGTAAAGTTGTTCATGAAATGGATGAAATAGGCTCTATTGAATTTCTTATCGACAAGTTAGCAATGACCAAAACTAATAATGAATTTTTCGATTCGATGAAGCGTAAATAACTGCTTCGTTAATTAGTAAAATTTATTGAAAACCAGTCTTAATGACTGGTTTTTTTATTTTACCTCCTAATGGTAACGTATATGAAATATAAAGATTTAAGAGACTTTATTAGTCAGCTTGAAAAGATAGGTCAGCTCAAACGCATTACTCAGCCAATATCTACAAATTTAGCAATGACTGAGATTAGTGACCGAACCTTAAGAGCGAAGGGACCAGCATTAATTTTTGAAAATGCAGTTGATGAAAATGGTGAACCTTATGGTATGCCCGTACTAACTAATTTGTTTGGTACACCTGATCGCGTTGCCTTAGCTATGGGCCAAGAAAATGTAGGTGCTTTACGCGATGTTGGCAAGTTATTGGCTATGTTAAAAGAGCCTGAGCCGCCCAAGGGATTTCGTGATGCCTTGGGAAAAATACCGGTTTATAAACAAGTATTAAATATGCCGGTGAAAGTTATTAAAAAGCCTGTATGTCAACAAATCGTACTAACGGGTGATGACGTTGATTTAACAAAACTGCCTATTCAAAAATGCTGGCCAGGAGATGTCGCTCCATTAATTACTTGGGGGTTAACGGTTACTCGTGGCCCTCATAAAGAACGCCAGAACTTAGGTATTTATCGTCAACAAGTACTGAGTAAAAACAAAGTGATTATGCGTTGGTTATCACATCGCGGTGGTGCACTTGATTTTCAAGAATTCAAAAACGAAAATCCGGGTGAAAAATACCCGGTATCAGTAGCGTTAGGTGCTGATCCTGCCACTATTTTAGGTGCAGTTACCCCAGTCCCTGATACACTTTCTGAATATGCCTTTGCAGGTTTATTGCGAGGAGCTAAAACAGAAGTAGCTAAATCAATCAGTAATGATTTAGAAGTGCCAGCCACAGCTGAAATCATTTTAGAGGGATATTTAGATCCTGAAGAGATGGCACCAGAAGGACCTTATGGCGACCATACCGGCTACTACAATGAAGTAGATAACTTCCCTGTGATGACTGTAACGCATATCACTATGCGTAAAGATGCCATTTACCATAGTACCTATACGGGCAGGCCGCCTGATGAACCTGCTATTTTAGGTGTTGCGCTTAATGAAGTATTTGTGCCTATTTTACAAAAGCAATTTCCAGAGATTCAAGATTTTTATTTACCGCCAGAAGGCTGCTCATATCGTCTTGCTGTTGTTACTATCAAGAAACAATATGCTGGTCATGCTAAACGCGTGATGATGGGGGTATGGTCATTCTTGCGACAATTCATGTACACAAAGTTTGTTATAGTGTGTGATGACGATGTGAATGCCAGAGATTGGAACGATGTTATATGGGCGATGACCACACGTATGGATCCAAGCCGTGATACCGTTTTGATCGAAAATACGCCAATTGACTATCTAGATTTTGCTTCACCTGTTTCGGGCCTAGGTTCAAAAATGGGTTTAGATGCCACCAATAAATGGCCTGGTGAAACAGATCGAGAATGGGGTGAACCTATTGAGATGACTCAGGCGATAAAAGATCAAGTAGATGAGTTATGGGATGAATTAGATATTGTGTAAAAATTGCAGGCTATAATTAGCGAGCAGAGCAATTTTATCTTATTACCTATTAGCAAAGATAAGCAATTTGTTGATTAGAAATCACCAGTAAAATAAAGAATTAGAAAGGTTAAAGAATGAAGACTGTAAGTTGTCAAATAGAATCGTTAACGTCGTTAACATCACACGTATATAAAGTACTTTTGAAGCCGAACGAGAAAATCGACTTTGTTGCAGGGCAGTATTTAAACTTTGTAATGAGTGATGAAGATAAACGTCCGTTTTCAATTGCTAGCTCACCTAATAGTGATTTAATTGAATTGCAGATTGGTGCCTTTGTTGCTGATAGTTACCCTATGCAAGTGATTGAACGAATCAAGGCTAGTCTCGATAGTGGTGATGCCATAACAATTGAAATCCCTATGGGTAATGCACAATTACGCACTGAAAGTGAACGCCCGCTATTATTACTCGCTGGTGGTACTGGTTTTTCATACATTAAATCTATGTTTGAGTATTTAGCAGAGCAAAAATCTCAACGCCATATTATGGTGTACTGGGGCTTGCGTGAAGAAAGTGCTATTTATGAACTTGAAAAAACCATCGCCACCATTGATCTACTACCACACGCTAACTTTATCCCAGTCATTGAGAATATCGATGTAAAGGCAGAAGCACCTTGGCAAGGTAAAACAGGATTGGTTCATCAAGCGGTAATGCACGATATTATTAGCTTAGAGCCTTACGATATTTATTTAGCCGGTCGCTTTGATATGGTTGGTGCTATTAGAAGTGACTTCGTTGAACATGGCGCATTGTTAGAGCATATGTATGCGGATGCTTTTGCTTTCATTTAAATGGTCTAAATAAACAACTTCTGCGTTGTGTTCAATTCCAATAGCCAGCTATTGCTCAATCACACGCCTGAATTTGATTATTTATCCTCATCTAACTTAGGTCAAATAGTTAAGCTGTTTGACCTAAGTACTAAGGTATAAAACTAAAAAGCACGTCAATGACGTGCTTTTTTGTATTTGTCCTGAAGGAGATTTAATTAACCTTGTTTAAATCCTGCTTCGGATAAGTCCAACTGAGCAATAGCAATAACCGCTTGGGTCCGATTGCGAACATCGAGCTTTCTAAAAATGGCGGTAGCATGCGCCTTAATTGTTGCTTCAGAAACATTTAAATCATAAGCAATTTGTTTATTAAGCATGCCTTGAGCGAACATCATTAAGATTCTGTATTGCTGCTGAGTTAAGCTGGCAACACGTTCGGCAATATTACTATCATTATTATTTTTCTGGCTTTGTTCAAAAGAAGCGGGGAGCCAAATATTCCCTGATAATACCGCGACTATGGCAGAGTAAATATCATCAACAGGTGTCGACTTTGGTACAAAGCCTGCTGCGCCATATTCCATCGCTTTACTAATAGTATCGTGATCTTCATGAGCGGAGACAATAACAACAGGAATTTGTGGAAAGTGATTACGTACATGAATTAGGGTATTAAAGCCATGTGCACCGGGTATATTTAAATCCAGTAGTAATAAATCACTATCATTATGGCTAGTGAGTTGTTGTTCAAGTTCTTCAATTGTTTGTGCTTCAAGCCATGTAGTATAAGTTAATTTGGCTTTTAATGTCCCTAATAAAGCTTGTCTAAATAAGGGGTGGTCGTCAGCTATTATTATTTTTTCGGGCTGAATCATAACAAGTATCCTGATTAATGATTCCCCATTCTAACGGAAAACTTGTTAATAACAATCCTTAGTTATGAATAGTCATTATGACAATTTATATACTTAGTTAGAATAAATACCCAAAGTGGGTTGATGATTAATATAAATTAACTAAAAGATCCTTATTATCGTTGTATTTTGTATAATTTATTGAGTTTATTAATCTTTTTGTCTTCAGGTCTTTACATTCGAAAGAAAGGTGCATTTTATTTTTTGTGATAGACTATTCAAGGCATAAAAGAATAGTTTGGATTATGGAAATGAAAGCTTGGCTTAAAGCATTTTTGTTATTGGATAAGGACATAGAAAGCAACTCTTACCGTAAGGAAGTTACCGGCAGGTTCATCATTCTGTTGTCCCTTGTTATTCTTTTCGTTTTGATGATTGGCAACTTTATTTATAGTAATGCAGCTGTTTTTTACGTTAACCTAGTGATGTTGTTAACACTTATCTCAGGGCGTTTTTTACCCCGTAAATATCATCAGTATGATGCCCACTTTGTTTTACATTTTATGGCATTCGGTGTTTTACTGGTGGTCTATTTCAATAAAGGTCAAGAATATACCCCTATTTGGTCGTTTCTCTACATGTACCTAGTTATATCCTTTTATGGTCATAAACAAGGTTTATGGATCTCTCTAACCTTCTTAACAACCTTGTGTTGTTTGCTTTTCTATTTTACCAACTTAACCGTTAGCATGATGGAGTTTGTTCGATTTGTTATGGTTTCAGTTTTTACTTTATTTTTTGCTTATCTTGCAGAAATGCTAATCACCAGGACTTTAGAGAAGCTGATTACCGCTAAAAGCATGTTAGAGCAATTGACAAAAACTGATGCATTGACAGGTCTATTTAATCGTCGTCATTTTGACGAAGTATTACCACTGCAAATGAGTAACGCAAATAGAAGTAAGGAGTTGTTAGCGTTAGCAATCATAGATATTGATCACTTTAAAAGCTACAACGATACTTTTGGCCACCCTGCGGGAGATCTGGCTTTAGTCGCTTTAGCTAATTTGTTGAAAGTACAATTGAAACGGGGTAATGATGCTGTGTTTCGTTTGGGTGGGGAAGAGTTTTCGCTTTTATACCAAGCAAAAGATGAAATAACTGCATTTAAGCTCATTGAAGATATTCGAGTGGCTGTAGAGAGTATGCATCAGTATTGTGATCTTGAAAGGAAAATTACCATCTCTGCGGGTTTGCTATTGATTGATGCAAACCAAAGTTTAACGGTAGAAAGTGCCTATGAATTGGCGGATAAATCACTTTATCAAGCAAAAAATTCAGGTAGAAATAAAGTACTGCTATCCACAGGTAAAGCTGAATTGGCTATAACTTCAGAGTCTGATTAACTATGTATCATCATTTATTTAACTAATATTTACCCTTCATTAGTCGAGAACTCAGCCTTCAAGTAAGGTAAAAACTCTTCCGTAACTCTAGATAAGCTTTTGTTTTCAAGGAAAAGCGCATTGACTGTAAAGTTTAATGGTGGATCAAATGAAGCAATGGCAATATTATCGGCTAAGTTTCCTTGGGCAGTAAAGCGATCTACCACACAAACCCCTGCACCTTGAGCAACCAATCTAGCAGCAATAAAGTAGGTTTGTACTTTAATTAATGACTGCAATTTGATGTTATCTTTCATCATTCTCGTCCATAAGAGGTCACCTAATGGTCCACTGTGGCTAATGTCTATATATTCAAAGTCTTTTAATTGGCTTAGTGTTAGTTTGTTAGGACAATCAGGGAAACTTTTTTTGGGGTAAACAATCACTAATTCTGATTGTGCTAATTCGATAGATGAAACGCCAGGCATATTATTGGGTTCAAATAATATCGCTAAATCGCATTTATGCTCTAACAAGCTTTGCATAACCGCTTCGTTATGAACGGTTTGCACATTAAAATTAACTTGGTGGTGTATTTTGTGATACTTAGCTATGGCACTAGGGATGACGTCAAAACCTAAAGCAGGGGTGCCACCAATACTTATTTGACCGTATTCTGACTTATTAATATTGTCCGCGGTATTTTTTATAGAGCGCATTTGCTGATAAATTTTATCAACTTCGTCGAACAGCATTTCAGCTTCATCGGTGGGAATCAAGCGGCCTTTGACACGTTTAAATAAATCAAAACCTAGCTGCATTTCAGCATGAGATAATACCTTACTAACCGAGGGTTGCGATACGTGCAGTATTTTTGCTGCATTTGTTATTGAACCGGTAGTATAAATGGCATGAAAAATTTCGATATGTCTTAAACGCATTTTTGGTCCTTAGTGATAGCAATCTTATCTAGTAGACGTTTTGTTCGTTAACTAAAATAACGGCTAGCAGAGTGCTAAGCTACTGCACTTTTTTGTTAAAGCCATAGCTTAAGGTTATAGGATAGATTCTAGTAAAGAAAGGCGCGAAGAATTTTTATTGTTATATTTTTGTACAAAGACTGGCTCGGTAAATAAACACTGAGTATCTTCTTTAACTGAAGATACTCAGTGATAAAGCACTAGCTAGTAACAAAAGGCAGGCTTAAATACAGTTGGATAACGAGTGCGTTGGTGATATCAATGAAGAAAGCGCCCACTAAAGGCACCACCAGAAATGCTTGTGGTGAAGGACCATGACGGGCAACCAGTGACTCCATATTGGCAACAGCCGTTGGTGTTGCGCCTAAACCAAAACCACAATGACCACCAGCAATAATAGCGGCGTTATAGTTTTTACCCATGACTCTAAACGTTATAAAGTAAGCAAACATCATTAACATAACTGTCTGCACCAGAATGATAACTACCATAGGACCAGCTAGGTTTGCTAGTTCCCATACTTTTAACGACATTAAAGCTAAGGCTAAGAATATAGACAATGCCATAGTGCCCCATAAGTCGATACACGCTCTACTGATGGTATAGCGTTTTGAAAATTCGCATATATTCGTTGCTAATACCCCAAATAATAGCGGTAATAAGAAGGCTGGTAACACAATGTCAGCCGCTTTTAACTTAAGGTAAACGGCATGACCGACAACCATACATGCCAAAATGATAAAAAGGGTTTCCATCATCTTTTTTGGCGTAACTAAATCATGATCTTCAGGGTTAAAAGTTACAGTATCGTCAAGCTCTTCATGAAATTCATCAGCTTTGAGGTTATATCGACTAATCAGTCTTTTACTTACTGGACCACCAACCAAGCCACCTAAGACCAAGCCCATTGTGGCAGCTGCCATTGCTAGTTCAAAGACACCAGAAGACATACCGTATTCAGCAATAAATAAGTCAGCGTAAGTTGCGCCATTACCATGCCCCCCCGATAAAGTTACCGAGCCGCCAATTAAGCCCATTAACGGGTCCATACCTGTACCTATCGCTAAAGAAACCCCGATGGCATTTTGTACTAATAAATACACAGTTGCTAAGCCGAGAAATAAAACGACTTTAGGACCACCTTTAAGGAGTAGCGAATAACTAGCACCTAAACCAACCGTGGTGAAAAACACTGTCATGAGTGGATTTTTAAAACTCATATCAAAGTGAAAGTGAAAATCAAAAAAGCTATGGGCAATAGCCGCTAATATTGAAAATAAAAGGCCACCAACAACGGGTTCGGGAATATTATTATTACGTAAAAAAGCAACTTTACTATTACAGAAATATCCCGAGAAAAGAATAATTAACGCTACTACGAGCGTTTCTAATACGCCGACATTTATTTCCATGAATAAGCTCACTCTCTTGTTATAATTTCAACCAAGTAACCTTTATTTTGCTGTAACTTATAGCAAGATCGACTTGGTTGGTTTTTTTAGTTGGGCGTTTATATCTTATTTGTTCAGTACCGCATAGCTATTATTGTTAATAAGTACAATTACATCTTATTGAGTACATCTTCAAGGGATTCTGCTGCACGAATGCATTCAATGGTTAAGTCATTATCAGCACCACTGATAGTGTAAATAGCAACTCTTGGTAAGCTATTGTAATCAAAGTGGTTAGTAAAGTAGTAACCACCAGTATCATGCACCATGACATAATCATTAACATCGAGTTTGGGTAGTAACTGATTGACACAAATTAAATCACCAGCAAAACAGCAAGGGCCAGCAACATCTGTAGCTAGTAGCGCTGAATTTTTCTCGGTTCTTTCTTCGCCACGGGCAGTATAACCCGTTACTCGAATTGGCCATGATTTAGGTAAAAATGCCGTACGGGTCAAAATTTGTGCTCCAGCATGAGTCGTGGCGATATGACGGCCACCAGAGTTTTTAGTGTATTCAACTCGGGTAATGATAACGCCATTTTTAGCGACAATAGCACGACCAAACTCGGTTTTTACTTGATACTTATTGGTGAAGAGTAATGGTACTTCAGCTTTCAATACTTCAGCGTAATCTTGAAAGCTTGGCTTGATTTCATCAGAGCTAAAATTAACAGGTAAACCACCACCGATGTCTAATCGAGTGACTTGTTGGCTGCCGATAAACTCATTAATTTCTTCAGCAAGCTCAGTAATAACTTTGACGCCATTTGCCATTAACGTTAACTCACAACCTTGAGAGCCTGTATGAGTGTGAATACTTTTTAGCCAAGGACGAGAACGATAAATTTCAATTAACCGCTGTCTATTATCACCATCAACTAATGCATAACCAAATTTTGACGTTGCCGTTGCTGTACTGGTGGATCCTATTTTCCCTGCACCAATCTGTGGGTTAACACGAAAGCCGATAACCGATTTAGTATTGGGAAAGTCACGGATCAATCGATCAACACGTGCTAACTCTTGTAAGTTATCGATATTAATTGAAATGCCATTTTCTATACAAGTGCGTAAATCCTGTAATGTCTTAGCAGGAGAGTCAAAAATAATATCTTCGGTGTTATAGCCGGCAGCACGGGCAATCAATAACTCACCAGGACTGGCAACTTCTGCGCCCATGCCATACTCACGTAGAGACGCTAATACTTTAACTAAGGCATTCGCTTTGACTGCAAAGGTATGAAAGAAATTTGCAGGAAAAGCTTGATAGACATCATCAACCGTTTTCTTCAATGCATCTAAGTCCATTACGCCGATGGCAGTTAAATCTTGATCAATGATATTTGCTTTAATGGCACTGGCAATAATATTTTGTTTTCTGCTCATATTGGTATGTTTCTTTATTTGATGACTGCCGTAATGTCATTGATGACATTGGGCAGTGCCTATCCGATAACTTTAAGATAGTGCAGCTAGATTCAAATGGATAATAGCTAAAGTTAGGGGAGTAATAACTTTGGGTTATGTGTTGTTGTTTTATTGGCTGTAGGGCCAATAAGTCATGGTTTATGTAACCGATAACTAGCTACAACATTAGGTTATACCTTAGTCAAATAAATGAATTTGCCTGTAAAAGCGCTACTGGCTACGCTTTTGTTTATAGCGAAGCTTCTTTTGTAATAAATCTATTTGAGAGGAGCTTATTAAAATAGATGAAGGTAAATTATTGTGAATATTGCTACTAATGTAGAGTTATGCTGTTATATAAATGAAAACTACGCCAACGAAGATCTGTCGGCTTTTGAGTGTTTTACTTCACAATTATTTCTCCGATTACACAGTGATGATATGCAAATATTATCCATTGAGCAGCGGTATCAAATGGCATTGTCATTATGGCAATCATTTTCATGTCGCTCGGCCAATGAAAATAAAGTTGTTATAGAGAATAGAGCGCAACAAGGTGTTTTAGCTGACACATCAGTGTTACATATTATTAGTGATGACAAAGCTTTTCTCGTAGATTCAATCTCCGCGCTAATCATTGCGCAAGGCCATAAAATCAACCTATTTTTACATCCGGTGATCAACCGTGCACAAATCAACGGTTTTCAAGCTGAGTCAAATCAATTAGGTGATGAATCGGTATTATATATTGAGCTGGCTAGCCAACTTGACTCTGTTGTTATTGGCACTCTGGTTGAACAAATACAAACATTACTCTCCCAAATTACTAAGGTAACTACTGATTGGCCCTTGATGACGGCTAAAAGTCAAAATGTTAGTCACTATCACAATCCCTTAGCGAGTGTTGATGAGAGCAAATCTTTTTTGTCTTGGCTTTGTCATGATAATTTTGTTTTTCTAGGTTATTGTTCTTTTGCTATAAAAGCGACAGATGACTATCAATTGAATCAATATAATTATGGTATATTTCGCAACAGTACTGTTGAAAGGGATGATGAAAGTGCAAGTAACAGTGCAGTTATAGTAAGCAATGATGAATTAAAACCAAATAATATAGAGTTCAGTACTTTTATCGCATCAGACTCATCTTTAATGGTGAGTAAATCAAACGTAAAGTCGACAATCCACCGCAGTGATTATCTAGATTTAGTGCATGTGAAGGAATTCACTTCTGATGGTGGAGTTGTTGCTATTCATCAATTTGTTGGTTTGTTTACCCAAGTGGCGAATAACCTTAATCCTAAAAACATTCCTTTTTTAAGCCATAAACTCGAGTTAGTGCTAAAAAGCCTTGCGGTAAAACAAGACAGTCATGATTATCGAAATTTTGTTCATATTTTAGCTTCCTTGCCTAAAAGAGAGTTATACGAAAGCAGTGTCGAACAGCTACTTATCCTTGCCAAAGGTATTCATCATCTTAATGTGAGGAGTAAACCAGGCACTTTTATTAGAGAAAGTGATTTTAACAAACAAGTATCAGTGCTGGTATTTGTCTCAAAGGATGCCTTTTGTACCGACTTACGCGATGAAATTGAAAATGAGTTATCAAAAACTTATCAAGGTCATATTTTATCTCGCCGCTCTATGCTCAATGATAGCTACCTTGCCCAATGGCACTTTATTGTTGAGAAATCTGAACAGCTAACCAGTAATGCCAATGTTGATGAGTTAATTGCTAATATTGAAGCCAAGACACAAAGTTGGACTGAAAGTTTACATAAATTAATATTTCAGTTATGGCATGGAAAGCAAGCTAGTCAGTTAATCAAAAAATATGACAATGGTTTTTCTAAAAGCTATCGTGAGCAATTTTCAGCTAAACAGGCAATAAGTGCGATTACTCACCTAGAAAAGCTTGCAGAAAATAATCCATTTCAGTTTCAAATTTACCGTCCTTCACGAGGAGCTGAAAATACCCTAGTGTTAAATATATATACACTTGAGCAAGGAATTGCCTTAAGCGACTCTATTCCAATTTTAGAAAATTTTGATTTTAGACCGCTAGATGAATTTAGCTTTAAACTGGGAATGGCAAATCAAGAAAGTTCAGTAAACAACTTATATAGCTACACCTTAGAATACCCTGATAGTGGATTAGATATAGGAGCAATAAAAGCGAATCTTGAGCAAGCATTGTCACAAGTTTGGTTGGGTAATATTGAGAATGATGGTTATAACAAGCTGTTATTGGCGGCCAATCTACATATCAGACAAATTGTTATTATTCGTGCTTATGGTAAGTATCTACGCCAACTAGGTTTGGGTTATTCTGAAGAGTATTTCCAGCAGGCATTGATCAGTTACCCTGAAATTGTCCATGGGTTGATCGATTTATTTGAATCTCGTTTTGCTTTAACGAGTAAAGATATTAGTGAACGTAAAGTAACGACTGATGAAATAAAGACAGAACTGTTACAAGCATTAGCTATGGTTGAAAAAATAGATCATGACAGAATTCTTCGTAACTTCATTGCCGCAATCTCGGCCACAGTTAGAACCAATTTTTATCAAGTGTCGTCAACCGGAGAGCCAAAAACTTATTGCTCTTTTAAAATTCGCAGTGGTGAAATAGATGATGCACCTCAGCCTAGGCCCTTTGTTGAAACGTTTGTTTATTCTCCTCGTGTTGAGG
>Ga0209396_1000481_pt1 | contig 47256 bp, 41 predicted proteins | sample GOMGulsemesocosm_6_FD_184638 | JGI IMG/M metagenome (GOLD analysis project Ga0209396, IMG submission 184638) | Methane-oxidizing microbial communities from mesocosms in the Gulf of Mexico - GOM8C Gulf of Mexico (SPAdes) (version 2) | ecosystem: Environmental > Aquatic > Marine > Cold seeps...
CTTTCAATAAGTCTTCGTCACCATGTAAGTCTGGTAATTGTAAAGTACCATCTGCTGAAAAACCAACGGCGGATTCATCAAATTCTTGAGATAGCATGTCAATTGTACTATCGCCTAAATCAACACCTGAGCTTAACGAGTCTTCATCATATTCTTCAAGTGTATCATCTGGATTAATTAGTTTCTTCAACATTGGACGCACAACAGCTAAAATCAATACAATAATAACAATTGCACCTAGTGCTAAACGAATAACCTTAATAAACCAAGGCTGCTCCCACATAGGCAATTCTACAATTTCAGATGTCGCAGCTTTCACAAATGGTACAGTAACAACCTCAAGTACATCACCACGTTGCATATTAAAACCAACACCGCCTTGTAATAATCGACGAATATTAGCTAGCTCTTGCTGAGTTCGTGGCACTTGCGATGTTGCACCTTCGGCATTTGTTGCTGATTTATAATCAATAGCAACCGCAACACTTATTCTACGTATGACACCTGTTTGTTGTCTTCTATGAGATATGGTTGTATCTAATTCATAATTACGTGTAGCTTCTTTATGATTGCGACTTGGGGTACTTCTTGCGGCATTACCTTCAGTTGCTTTTTCAGGAATATTTGAGTTAACCGGTGGTTGGTTCGATAAAGCACCGGGAATACCTACAGCTAAACCACCTATATTATTTTCTTCAATGGTCATTTCACTGCGAATGGCAGGTAAATCAGGATTAAAACGCTTTTGTGTTTCTTCAACCGAACTAAAGTCCATCACCAAATCAACTTGTGCTGTATAACTGCCTAAACCTACAACGGGGATAAGAATAGTATCAATTTTCCCTAAATAAGCTTGCTCACGTTTAAGTTCAATATCATATTCTTTACGAGAGCGTGCTGATAATGAGTTTTGCGATCCTGAATTTAATAATCGTCCATTTTGGTCAGTTACAGTTACTCTTGATGGCTCTAACCCTTGTACAGCGGATGCGATAATATCAACAATGGCATCAACTTCTTCACCACGTAAAATTCGCCCACGTTTTAAGGTTAATACGATTGTTGCTGATGGTTTTTTTTCTAATCTAGCAAAAACATTTTCTTTTGGAATTGCCAAAAGTACTTTAGCGCGATTTATATTTTTTAATTCTTCTATTGTACGTGCTAATTGTTGCTCTCGACCATGCTTTAAACGCTCGCGCTCTAACCTTTGGCTCACACCAAAACCCATATCTTGCATTAAAATATCAGTACCTGAGTTCGGCTCTTGCTCTAAACCTTCTCTTTGCATTAATAGTTTAATCGTTTGATAATCGGTTTCTGGTACTAAAACGATATTGCCATCAAGTTTATAATCAATTTTCTGTGCGTCTAAAAAGTCTAGTGTTTGAATTAACTCATTGGTAGGCATTTTACCTAATGGACGCATATCTGGCTGACGTGCCCAAATAATAATAAATACAGCAATCGCTAAACAGATAGTCAGAGCAATAATTAATGTGACTTGACGTAAAACATCAACACCACTTAGGGCACTTAAAAAACCCGATTTTTGCTCTTGCCCCACATCTGATACACCGCCAGCATCTAAAGTGCCACCTGCATCTGGGATTGAGAGATCTGTACTCTGATTAGCTTGGTTCAAAATAACTCCATAGCCTATATTTTATGGCCATATTTATCATACTTTATTGCGTATTAATTCGTTCACACTATTTTATCACTTATAGTGCTTTAGAGTATTTATTATTGCCCTAAACAGGCATGTTCATTATATCTTTATATGCTTCTACAAGTTTATTACGAACTTGAACTGTTGCTTCAAATGCAACTGATGATTTTTGTGATGCAATCATAGCTTCTGCAAGTGATACTCTCCTATCACCCATTTCAACCGCCGTTACTTTATCTTTAGCGTCAGCTTGTAAACCTGCGACACTATCTATGGCACTTTTTAACAAGTCACCAAACTGGGCGTTTGAAGTGCCTTGAACTGGTAATCTATTTTGTGTTTTGGTTCCGGCTTCTACAGCCATAGATTGCATTTCTTGGAATATTGTATTTGCTGGTATTTTCATTATTTTTCCATTACTTATGTTCACTATAAGTAAAAGATAGCAATATCCCTGCCAACAAGATATTAGTGCTTTATTTCAATAAGTTACATCAACTTACATGGCATGTATTTTAATGTCAGAGTTTTGACGTATTATCGGTAGGTAAATAGATGGTAGGTAATAGAAACTTGATTTACTTAAGTCTTTAACAAGGAAAAGAAGGCCAATAAGTATTAGCCTTCTTTATTTATAAATTTAAAAATTATGCAGGTACTTGAATGCCCAAATCTCTCATTTTTGCTAATTTATAGCGTAACGTTCTAGGGCTAATGCCGAGCTTTTCAGCCACATCTTTACGACGACCATGACAAGATTCTAAGGTTTCTAAAATAATTTTATTTTCCTGATCTTTTAGCTCGTCTTTAAAACTTGATTCATTCACAGCTGGTGTCGCATTTTGTACTGTCGCCACAGTTACTTCAGCTATCGTTTCCTCTATCGCATTAATTTCAGACACTGTTGGTTGTAAAAGCTCTAAATATATTTCATTTTCATCAATCACATCTGTAGATTGTAAAATCAAAGCTCTTTGAATAACATTATCAAGTTCTCTGACATTACCCGGCCATGAGTGTTGATACAATTTATTTTTAGCCGCATCTGTTAGTTTAGGTTTTACTTGTTCAGCTCTTTCACAATGCCTTGCAATTAAATGCTCAGCTAACGGCAATATGTCATCTGGTCTGTCTTTAAGCGGTAACCATTGCAATGGGAAAACATTTAAACGATAGTATAAATCTTCTCTAAACTTCCCTTCAGCCACTGCAACCTTTAAATCTCTATTGCTGGTAGCCAATACCCTAACATCAAGTTTAATTGTTTTTCGACTGCCTAACCTTTCAACTTCACGCTCTTGTAATACTCGTAATAATTTTACTTGTAGGCTTAAATCCATTTCCGTAATTTCATCAAGCAATATCGTGCCTTTTTGTGCTTGTTCAAATTTACCAGGGCAAGCAGCTATCGCACCAGTGAACGCGCCTTTTTCATAACCAAATAAAGTTGCTTCAAGCATATTTTCAGGAATTGCGGCACAATTAATAGCAATAAAAGGAGATTCAGCACGATCAGAATGGTCATGAATATATCTTGCTAATACTTCCTTACCTGAACCACTAGGCCCCAATACCATTACACTGGCCTGAGATTTTGCCACTTTTTGAGCCAAATCTAATAATGCTAAACTTTGTTTGTCGGCTACAATTGGGCCATCGGTTTCTTTTTCTTTTTCAGGTAAATAGCGACTTACCATATTTAGTAGCACTTGAGGCGCAAAAGGTTTTGCCATGTAATCGATAGCACCTAAACGCATAGCTTCAACAGCATCATCTATTGTTGCATAAGCAGTCATCATCAGCACAGGTAAATCTGGTTGATTTAGCTTTATGCTTTTTAGTAGGTCTATTCCTGATAGACCGCCCATTTGCACATCACTGACAACCAAAGATACTTTTTCTTTTTTAAGTATCATGATTGCTTGCTCAGCACTATCAGCTTCAATGCAGTCTATTCCCGCTAACTGTAAGGTATCGATTAATGCTTCACGTAAACCTGCATCATCTTCAACTACTAATATTTTATTGTCGCTCATAACTTCTCCAAAACCCTTCTGTTTGTTTCGGGTTGTATTGAAATAAGTGTTGTTGAAACTATTAAAATTGGCGTTATTAACATTTTATAGTCTTCTATCAGTCTCAATTTTTCACACTTCATATTATTCTTTGCTTAACTTCTACAGTGACGCTATTTACAGATCATGTAAGAAAATTGGTAAGTGAATATTAAATGCAGCACCTTCTATTTGATCTTGTATTAAGCTCACTTTACCTTGATGGCTATTGGCAACGGCATTTACAACCGCTAAACCTAATCCTGTGCCTTGGCTTTTTGTAGTAAAAAACGGTTCAAATATCTTACTAACTAATTCTTTTGGTACACCGGGTCCATTATCTGATACACATATGCACACCATGTCAGGTTCTATTTCATCTCTCTTTGCTGATAATAATATTTTAGAACCAGGGCCTTTCACTTGAATGCTATTGTGAATTAAATTAGCTATCGCACTGGCTAAAGCTGTTTTATTACCTGTAATTTCAATGTCGGGTTCAGGTAATTCAATATTCAATTCACCATTATGTTGTACAACCATAGCTTCAGAGCTGGCTTTTACTTCTGTTAAAAGTTGTTGCATAGATACTTTTTCTACAACTTGTTGTTCACCACTTTTTGCAAATAGCAGCATGTCATTTACCTGTGTTTCAAGATCTTGTAATCGTGACATCAGTTTTGTATGAAATTTATCTCTAGAATGTGCTTTTAAGTTTTGATTGCCTAAATGATCTGCATATAACATAGCAGCAGAGAGTGGCGTGCGAACTTGATGTGCTAACGATGCAACCATTTTACCTAATGCACCTAACCTTTGCATATGCGCTAAGCGCTCTTGTAATAAACGTGTTTCTGTCAAATCAGTCATTAAAATTAGTTGGCCCGGCTCAGGCGATAAAGCTGAAATATTTAGCTTTACTTTACGACCATCTTTTAATGACACTTCATGGCCATCATCTTGTTTTGGACAGAATGACCTTTGAATGATTGTTAACCACTTTTCACCTTCAAGAGGTTCCCCAAGCATATCAATCGAAATTTGATTTGCACGCGCAATCATACCTCGACCATCAAGTACAATAACACCAGCAGGTAAAGTATCGACTAAGTGATTAAGCCAGCTTGACTGCTGTCTTAATTCATTTAACTCACCCACATATGACTCTTGCATTAAACAAGGGTTATATTGCGAACTTGTATAATCATTTTGAAATACTTGTGCTAGAGCCATAACTTTTAAACCTGACAAAATAAAAATCTACATTGAGTAAAGCAGAGATCGTGCCAAGAAATAACACATTAAATACATAGAGTTACAAGCGCCAATCATCAGGTCAATAAAATGGCGTTAGCTATACGAGGTCCTCTAAACTATGTTAAGGTATTTTTAAAGTTCAAATAATGAGTCGTTAAATGTGTGAATACTGTCCTTGGTTAGATTTAAGCAAGCCTGATTATGTGCTTTATCATGATGAAGAATGGGGTGTGCCTTTATTTGACGATCAAAAGCTATTTGAGTTTATTACATTAGAATCTGCTCAAGCAGGCCTTAGCTGGTATACGGTTTTAAAAAAGCGTGAAAATTATCGTAAGGCGTTTGATAATTTTGATCCTGTTAGCGTTGCTCAATTTGACGAAAATAAAATAGTAGAACTCTTAAATAATGCAGGGATTATTCGTAATAAATTAAAAATAAATGCAACAATCAACAATGCAGCTAAGTTTATCGCAATACAAAATGAGTTTGGCAGCTTTGCCAAATATCAATGGAAATTTGTAAACAATAAACCCATAGTGAATGAAATCATGACTGCTGATGATTATGCGGCAACCAGTAAGGAGTCTGAATTATTTGCTAAAGATTTAAAAAAGAGAGGTTTTAAGTTTTTAGGCCCTACCACCGTTTATGCGCATATGCAGGCTTGCGGCATGATTAACGATCATAGTTTTAATTGTCATAGAAGAGCTGAAATTATTGAAGGATATAATACCTTATAAACAAGGGCTATAAATAGCCCTCTGTGTTCCTGTATTTAAACAACTAATCTTTAGTTAAATTATACTTTTTCATCTTTTCAACTAAAGTGGTTCGTCTAACACCTAATATTTCAGCCGCTCTAGCAACTACAAAATCATGACGTTCTAGTGCTTGTGTTATCAAGCTTACTTCTAACTCGCCTAAATATTCTTTAAGTTGAATACCTTCATCTGGTAATAAACCCATTATATTTTCTGGCTGCTCAAACTCAGGTTCATCATCTTCATAATCAGCACTATCTGAAAAACCAGAACCAAATATATCATTTAATGCTTGGCGTTCTAAAATCTCTTCAGGGTATTCGGGTACGAACGCATCAACTTCTAAATGTTGATATTTTTTAGGTAAGTCTTGTGCATCAATCACTTTATCAGGAAACATGATCACCATGCGCTCAACTAAATTTGCGAGTTCCCTGACATTGCCAGGCCAGTTATGCTCTTTGAGATTCTCTAAAGCTTGCTCAGTAAACTTTGCAGAATAGCCGCCTTGTTCGCTATTTCTTTTCATTAATTCTTTAAGTAATAATGGAATGTCTTCTCTTCGCTCTCGTAATGCGGGATTCTCGATAGGAAATACATTCAATCTATAGTACAAGTCTTCTCTAAATGACCCTGCATCAATCATATCATCTAAATTTCTATGCGTTGCCGCTATGACACGTACATCGGCTGAAATAGACTTATTGCCACCGACTCTTTCATATGTACGCTCTTGTAATACTCGCAGTAATTTAACTTGCATTTGTAGCGGCATATCACCAATTTCATCAAGAAATAAAGTACCGCCTTGTGCTAATTCGAATCGACCTTTACGAGCAGAAATTGCGCCAGTAAATGCACCTTTTTCATGACCAAATAATTCACTTTCCAATAGTTCCGCAGGTATGGCTCCACAGTTCACCGGAACAAAAGGACCATTTACACGCTTAGATAATAAGTGAATATTACGTGCAACCACTTCCTTACCTGTACCTGACTCACCTAAAATTAAGACATTGGCATTTGTTATTGCTACTTGTTCAATTAAAAAACGCACATTTTTAATGCTTGGTGTTTCACCTATTAAACCATCAAAATGCTTTGAACCACGACTTGAGTTATGGCTACCAGGGATCAAACGGTGATATTCTTGGCAATCATGAATAAGTTGCGTGGTTATTGCGTAGTTAAAAGGCTCACTTATTAAACCTATCACATTTGCCAGTGATAATAACGGTTCAAGGGTCTCGCCTAATAATAAAAAAGGGATAGCAGGGTTTTCACGAATAACAGCTTCATGCTCTAATGTGGTACTAGCACCTAAAATAAAAGCTGTAACACAATCAATTGGCGAAGCGTATTTTTTATAATCTTTATCACTAACGATTTGATTGGATTCATCAATAAACGACAATGAAGTTGACAATGCCTGTGCCCTACTTTGATTTTCATCAAATATTAAAACTTTTGATGGACCTGTCATATTTTAGAACTACTACATATTTTTATTATGTTTATGATTGTAATCTGATTTAACTATGATGCAAGTGATTAGTGGCATTTTTTTGACGTATGTTATTATTTTGACGTATTTATTTTAGCTTGCTTATAAACTTACACTAGGCCTCATTTTTTACTAAATAAACAAAACTAATATTTTATTTAATAAAAATATTTAAGAAATTAATTATTTGGACGATACTATAGGTATAAATTGAAATTCTACATTTTCCTTGGCACTTTTCTTGCTTTGAATTTCATATGTTAATTTTTAGGATCCCGTTATGGCACATTTATCTATAAACAAATATCGTCAAGTTAGTGTTAATAATGTTCAAGAAATGACCCCATACGAACAAGTTAATCTTATTTTTGTCAATATCATTGGCAAACTTGCAGCAGCGAAAGGTTCAATTGAACGTAAAGAGATTGAAAAGAAAGGCAATAACATTTCTGTTTGCATATCTTTGATTGGCGCATTACAAGATGCTTTAAATATGGATGATGGTGGTGAGATTTCAGCCAACCTGGCTTCATTATATGAATACTGTCAGTACAAATTAGTAAATGCCAATGTCAATAATGATATTGAGGGCCTGATTGAGGTTTCAACTATCATTAAAAATATTAAAGAAGGCTGGGAAGCCATTCCTCAAGATATTAGGCAAAATGAACAGGCTCAAGCTGCTGCAGGTTAAATATGAACTTTCATTTTGAAAACAATAAGTTAAAAGAGCTATTTACTTCTTTACATGAATCAATACAAAACGAAGATGATAAATCATTAAAAATTCAAAAAGAATTAGATTTATATATTAAGCTTTTATGTGAAAATCCAGGTACGAAACCCTCTCAAGGTGAAGTTCTCTATTTAAAAGAAAATATCAATAAGTTGGCAGCTATGGCTGAACAAAAAAGAGACTACTCAGGGAAGAAAGTACTCAAGCAAAAACAAAATTCTAAAGCGATTGCTAAGTATCGCTCAGTTTAACAGCAGAAAATACACTATTGCTATGAATCTAACTAATGCCATGATATAAATCTTTTAAATACAACTACTCCTTTCTAATTTGCAGAGTATAACTATGTTCAATAACAAAAATATATTAATAACAGGTGGAACCGGTTCTTTTGGAAAAAAGTATGTTGAAACGCTTTTAAAAAGATACCAACCAAATAAAATTATTATATTTTCTCGTGACGAGTTAAAGCAATTTGAAATGCAACAAGTTTTCAATGCTCCGTGCATGCGTTATTTTATTGGTGATGTAAGAGATAAGGAAAGGCTTAATAGAGCAATGCGTGGTGTTGATTTTGTGATCCACGCGGCTGCAATGAAGCAAGTACCGGCTGCTGAATACAACCCAATGGAATGTGTTAAAACAAACATCAATGGTGCTGAGAATGTGATAGACGCAGCACTTAATAATGATGTTGAAAAAGTGATAGCATTATCAACCGATAAAGCAGCGAATCCAATCAATTTATATGGCGCTACAAAGCTTGCTTCCGATAAAATTTTTGTTGCTGCTAATAATATCTCTGGAGGTCATAAAACGACATTTTCTGTTGTTAGATACGGTAACGTTGTTGGATCACGAGGCTCTGTAGTACCTTTCTTTGAAAAGATGCTAAAAGATGGCTCAGACCACTTACCTATAACTCATATAGGTATGACTCGTTTTTGGATTAGCCTACAGCAAGGCGTCGATTTTGTATTAAAAAACTTTGCTCGCATGTATGGCGGAGAAATATTCGTTCCAAAGATCCCTTCAATCAAAATTACAGATTTAGCTTCAGCTATTGCACCTAATTTACCGCAAAAAGAAGTCGGTATAAGACCCGGTGAAAAACTACATGAAATTATGTGCCCAGCAGATGACTCTTATCATACTTATGAATTTGATGATCACTTTGTAATTGCTCCTAGCATTAAATTTAGTAGTCGAACTAATGATTTTACAACCAATGGTTTGGATGAATCAGGGGTTTTAGTTGAACCTGAGTTTGAATATAACTCCCGTAATAATTCACATTTTATGACCGTAGCAGAAATTAAAAGCTTTAATAAGCATGCTGAACTATGATCCCATATGGAAAACAAGACATTAATCAGCAAGATATTGATGCTGTAATCAATGTTTTGAAGTCTGACTTTTTAACTCAAGGTCCACAAGTACCCGCTTTTGAAGAAGCTATAGCACATAAATCTAATGCAAAACATGCTGTAGCCGTTAATAGTGCTACTTCTGCATTACATATCGCTAATTTAGCTTTAGGCGTAGGCATTGGCGACCTTGTTTGGACTAGCCCTGTAACCTTTGTTGCAACAGCTAACAGTGCTTTATATTGTGGCGCAAGTGTCGACTTTGTTGATATCGACTTATGCTCAGGCAATATGTCTGTTATCGCTTTAGAAAAGAAACTGATTGTTGCAAGAAGTAATAATACTCTACCCAAAGTTGTTATTCCTGTGCACTTAGCCGGCCAGTCATGTGATATGAAACAAATATATGCATTATCACAAGAGTTTGGATTTAGAATCATAGAAGATGCCTCTCATTCTGTGGGCGGACAATATCATGGTAACCCTGTTGGTGCCTGCCAATATTCAGATATCTGTATTTTCAGCTTTCATCCTGTAAAAATAATTACCTCTGCTGAAGGTGGTATGGCACTCACTAATTGCGACAAAACAGTTGAAAAATTAAAGCTGTTTAGATCTCATGGCATAGTCTCAGAACAAAGTAGAATGACGGAGCAAAGCCACGGGCCTTGGTATTACCAACAAATCGCTTTAGGCTTTAATTATCGAATGACGGATTTACAGGCAGCCTTAGGTTTAAGTCAGCTGAACCGCATAGATACTTTTATTGAAAAAAGAAATCAATTAGCCAAAATTTATGACAATGCTTTTTTACAGACAAACTTAACAACGCTAACACCTAAAAGTGACCGTTTATCATCTTATCACCTCTATATCGTACTACTGCCTGAAGCGAATATTGAACGACATAAACAAACAATCATTAAATTAAGAGAGCAAGGTTTATGTGCGCATGTTCACTATATACCCGTGCATCTACAACCTTACTATAAAGAACTGGGTTTTAATTCTGGTGACTTTCCTAATGCAGAAGAATATTATCAACGTGCCATATCACTACCACTACACCCTCAATTAACAGTTCAAGAACAAGAACATATTATAGAGAAAGTAAAGGATCTACTATGAAATTGGCACTTGGTACGGTGCAGTTTGGTTTAGATTATGGGATCAGTAATAAAAAGGGGAAAACCTCTCAAGAGCAAGTTAAAGAGATCCTTCAATTAGCAGAGATTAAAAATACAACATTATTAGATACATCATGCGCATATGGTAATGCAGAGTCTATAATTGGTAATTACGCTAACCCTAATAAATTTGATATTGTTACCAAAACGCCCGTATTTAGTAGTAACATCATCAAACCAATTGATGCTAAAGAACTCAGCCACTCTTTTAATAATTCATTAAGTAATTTGAAAATAAATCATGTGTATGGTCTCTTAACCCACGGCCCTGAAGATCTATTAAAACCCGGCGGACATTATTTATTTAATGCGATGAAAACTTTAAGAAGAGAAGGGAAAGTAAACAAGATTGGCGCTTCTGTTTATAATAAAAAGCAAATAGAAGACTTGGTAAATACTTTTGATATAGATTTAATTCAGCTTCCTTTTAATCTATTAGATCAAAGGTTATTACATGACGGCACTTTCGACTTTTTAAAACAACATAATATTGAAATACATGTTCGTTCTGCATTTCTCCAGGGATTATTGTTTATACCATTAAACGAATTACCTGAGTATTTCCAACCCATTAAACCGACTTTGACACGCTTAAAGCAAAAATTATCTTCATTAAACCTTTCCCCTGCTCAAGCGGCTTTAGCATTTATAAATCAAACACCACAAATAGATAGAATTATTTGTGGTGTTAATACAGCTGAACAATTACAAGAACTCACTAAGGCTATAAATACAACGATTGACCATGAGGGTTTTTATCAATTTGCAATCAATGAACTCAAGTTTATAGATCCAAGCCAGTGGCCTTAAATATCACCTTCAATGATATCCAATGAGAGACGTGTACCCTTATTAAAGTCAGCCGTAAACCTCCCTCCTAATACTTGTTCATAATATTTAGGCGCTAAACCATATGAAGGCCTTACAGATTGAATATTTTCAGCTGTTATGATGTCTCCCTTTTTAACATTTTTAGATATGTATAAAGACCTTTTGGCTAACAAGTTCTTTTTTGATGCTGGGGATAGATCGTAAGATATTTTACCTAAAGCTTTTTCTACGGTTCTCACTTCTGTAACCATCATCTTGAATTCAGCTGGGTCTAATGAAAAAAATGAATCTACAGACTCTTCATTTTTATCCAAAACAAAGTGTTTTTCAATAACTTTAGCACCGAGAGTTACTGCTGATATAGCGATACCAAGACCTAAGCTATGATCTGATATACCAGATAAACAATTAAATTTTTCGGCTAAATCAGGAATTGTCCTTAAGTTAATATCCTCAGGAGGTGCAGGGTATGCTGTCGTACATTTTAATAATGCATAATCACTACAACCATTATCTATTAATGTTTTAACTGCTAATTCAATATCTTTATAGGTCGCAAGCCCTGTCGATAATATTACAGGTTTCCCTGTTCTAGCAACGCTTTTAATCAGCGCAATATCTGTAATTTCTGGGGAGGCTATTTTGTATGCCGGCATATTTAAATTTTCTAAATATTCAACTGCAGAAATATCAAAAGGCGATGAAAAAACATCAATACCTATTTTGGTGCCTTCAGCAATCAGTGCTTCATGCCACTCCCATGGCGTATAAGCTTTTTCATATAATGAAAATAACGTATTATGACTTTCCCAAGCATTACCTGAGGGCAATCTAAAATCGTCATTATCACAATCTAGAGTTATTGTATCAGCCCTATAAGTTTGCAATTTTACAGCATCAGCACCACACTCTTTTGCAGCATGAATAATTTCAATTGCCTTATCAAAATTACCACAATGATTTGCTGACATTTCAGCAATAATATAACAAGGTCTATCATTGCCTAATTGTGTTTTATTTATAGTAAAAGAATTCATAAATATTCCATTTGTGGAGTGTTTTTCTTAGTTATTTTTCTGAATTTAAAGATATTGCTAATCCTTCATTACGGATAATATGACTATTAACTATTGAAATTTCGGGGTTTTCATCTAAAAAGTTTTTAACTTTTTGAGTTGAATAAAAGCCATTCGTTTTATTCATATCTTGTAAAATGTGAGTTACAACAAATAAATCTTCTTTATTATCTACTGTAAAACGATATTTAGCATCATCGCTGCTGTTTTCTAAAAAAGAAAAATTAAACAGTTCTGGATGCTGATAAATATATAAAGTCACATGTTCATGGTGTGAAGGTTTAAGGGTATATTCATCTAACTTAAATAATACATTTGAAGAAACAACCTCACAGTCAACACCTTCGCAAAAACGTTCACTTAAAAAAGAATACTCGAGTTTATTTTCTAAGTAATACGCTATTAAACTATCACATATTTCTGGATCTACTAAAGGTGAGTCTCCAGTAATACGAACGATGTCTGTTGCATTATACCCCTTTGCAACCTGTTGAAACCGAGAAAGCACATCATTTTCATCTCCTCGAAAAACATCTACTTCTAATGATTCTACATATTCAACTAAACCATCATTCTCTTGATTAGTTGAAGTTGCTAAAACGATTTTATCTATATGTTTGGCTAATGATAAACGCTCAATTAAATAACCAATAAGCGGTTTACCATCAACCTCTTTCATTACTTTATTTGGTAAACGGGAAGAACCCATTCTCGCTTGTATCACTGCAACTATATTTCTTTTAGAACGCATTAGTTAAGCCTACTAAATCCACTATGACATACAGGCCCTTCTAATAGTGATTCAGTGATACCATCTTTTTCGGCTTCTAAAATTAAAGTAAAAACATCCTCTACATTTTTCAAATACAGATCCACTATATTTTTCGAATGAGCAGCACAAACATAAATAACATTACTCGCTAAAAATCCACGTTTTAGCATCTCTTGCGTGAATAATGTTTTAATCACAAGAGGATCGGAGCCTTTTAGCAATAAAATTAATACCGAATTTACACCTAATATTTCAAGGTTAAACCCTGTTTCATCTGCAACTTGCAGTAATCCCTTTCTGATATAATCACCAGTATCTATGAGCTTTTTAGGAATATCCTCACTTTCAAATACCTCTAGCGTTTTTAAAGCAGCAACAAAACCGACTCTTTCAGTCCAATATGAACTACTAATAAAGGAAAGTTGCGCAGCATCCATTATGTCTCTTCTCCCAATCACAGCTGAAATTGGGTGACCATTACCTAAAGCTTTTCCTAAAACACAAATATCAGGCTCAAAATCCCACAATAAATGTGCCGCCCCCGTGTTTAATCTAAAACCTGAAGACACTTCATCAAAAATAAGTACCATACCATTAGCTTCACATAAAGTTTTTATTTGCTTAATAAAAGCAACATCAGGCTCTTCATGACGAAAGATCTCCATCATTACGGCCGCGCATTCACCTTTATTTTCTTCAAGTATTGTTTTGAGTGCGGTGATATCTCCAGCGTTAAATGGTAATACCGTACCACCTAAACCTTTAGGTACTCCTGATGGACTTAGCCCTGGCAATAATTGATTGTCTAAGTTTTTACCATTTTTCAAATTCGTTGCTAAATACCAATCATGCCAACCATGGTAACCGCAAAAAGCAATTTTATCCTTTCCTGTATGAGCTCGCGCAATTCGAACCGCCATAGAACACGCTTCACCACCTGTTCGTGAAAACCTAACGCCACCAGCCCATGGATGTATATCGATTAGTTTTTCTGCTAACTGTACTTCTTCAAAACAGTTTAAGCTAGACATACAGCCATCAGAAACAGCGTCGATTACAGCATTGGTAACTTTTGGATGAGCATAACCTAGTGGAGAAGTTCCGATCCCCATAATACTCATATCGTAATAATGATTGTCATCAAGATCCCAAATCTCACATCCCAATGATTTCTTATAGTATGCAGGCCATAATTCAGGCAAAAACATTTCCGCTCTTTTAGATAATAATTGATTGCCTCCGGGAATTATTTTCTTGGCTTGTTCCCATAGTTTTGCCCCTGAATTCTCTTTTAAACTTATTTTAGCCGGCATTATTAACTCCAAAAAATACCTTTCAATTTCAATGTTAGTTTACAAGCAAATTTTGCTCCAGAACATACAAAAATCAAAGATTTAATTTTTTAAGCGTTTAATAAAAAGAGAATATTATTTGGTTGGGTATTTGCTTGCGCTAACATAGCTGAAGTAGCTTGTTGTGTAATTTGATTTTTAATTAATTCTGCTGACTCCATAGCATAATCAGTATCTTCAATACGGGAGTTGCTTGCACTAAGATTTTGAGAAATATTTTGTAAATTACTAACTGTATGGTCAAGGCGATTCATAACAGCACCCATTAGAGCCCTTTGAGTATCTACAATTCGAATTGCATCATCAGTTGCAAAAACAGCAAACTGCGGATTATCTGTGACCTCTAAATAATCAATTCCTAAGTTTTTTGTACTAAAAGTACCTAAAGTTAGCGTTATTACCTCTAAAGCATTGGCACCAACTTGCAAATCTACAGCTCTTCCTCCTGCCCCACTAATATGAGCTTCATATAACTCTACACGTTGCTCCGTAATATCTGCACTGGTTGAAGGCAAGTTATAATTCCCTGAATTAAAATCCCCCCCGGCATCACTATCGTCATCACCTGTAACATAGAGTTCAGTAAAACTTTTGGCTCCAGAGTTACCTGAACCTAAACCAGTCATAACAGTTTCATAATCAATTATTCCTCCGGCATCTGAACCACTTAATGAGCCAGAGTCATTATTTGTTAAATCCATTTCATCAACAATAAATTGTTCAAAAACAGTTGGTTCAGCTCCCACAGCAGGGGCTGCGCCTAATTCAGCGAATAAAGCAGCTTCATTTGCCCAGCTTGTAGAAGCGCCTAAAGCGGCATCTAAAGTTAAGCCATTGCTCAATTCGGACATCAAACCTTTAATGCCATCTGTACCAATTTTACTTTCTACATATCGCATTACAACATAACCACCAGAATAAACACCCGCAGTTGGTAATGCACCAGCTGGGTTTCCTCCAGCGCCTTGCCAATTAGTATCAAGCTCGGTCCAAATTGCACCAGCACCTAATGCAGCTATATCATTTGATAACCTTGTATCAGCTCCTCTAATAGCTTCAGCAGCACCTTCTTTAAACCAAGTAGGAATATTAGTCCAGTCACCAAAGTTCGCCCCCATAGTTGCATGAACCATTTCATGTAAAACGACTTCGTCTAATGCAAGTCCATTTGGATCACCTTTAGGTAAATTTGATGCATTAAAATCATCCAAATCAATTACCATAACCTGATTAAATGCACCAATACCAGCAATGCTTTGAGCTTGAACATAAGCGGCGGTACCACCTGCGCCATCGACTTGCTCTAAATCAATTTTAAGTGTTTGACCTTTACCATCGATACCAAATTGTTCAAATATTATTTTTTCTGACTCTCTTAACCAAGAAGATGCTAAACCATTAACCATATCTCTTTCTACAATATCAACTAAGCGTCCGTCCCCCATATCAAATAATTTTTGACTACCAAAGCTCGTCGTTTTATTAATTCGATTAATTTCTAATTTTAATTGGTCAACTTCTTCTTGGATTGATGATCTATCACTTCTGCTATATGTGCCATTTGCAGCTTGGAGGGATAAATCTCTTATTCTATGCAAGTTAGCGGTAACTTCTGATAAAGCTCCTTCAGCAGTTTGAGCCATAGATATACCGTCATTTGCATTTCGAATTGCGACTGCATTACCATTTATTTTAGCTGTGATTCGATGAGATAACTGCATACCTGCAGCATCATCTTCCGCATTATTAATACGCAGGCCTGAACTTAGCTTTTCCATCGAATTTGCAGTTGCATTACTTACAGATGTTAATTGTCTCTGAGTAAATAACGAACTTAAATTGGTAGAAACAGAAAGCATAAAGCAAACCTAAAATGGAGGTATACTTATATATCGGAAGTTATTTCAAAAACTTTAAATGAACGCCTATAAAAACCTCAATTAAATTTTAGATTACATTTAAGTTGCCTTTTAAATACGCAGCGAATTTAAGTAAATAAAGAAAAATGAATTTTTAATAAAATTTTATGTCTCAATTTATTGATAACTATCAAAGATCCATAAAATAATGAATAATCGATGCTATTAATTTAGGTATACTAATTGCTTACTCAATCATTAAGTCAATATTTCTGAGGTTTAAAATGGATATTATTTGCTCGAAAAAAGTCATTAATGGCGAAGAGTTTAATTTTGTAATGAATGGTTCTGAGATTATTAGAGTTGGTCATGATGTAAATGAAGGATATGAAGATAGACATCAACTTTATCAGCGTTGTATCGTTGATAAGAACTTCTCTACAGCTAATGATTTAATCACTCACTCTGTTAATAGAGTTGAAAATGTACTTTCTCCTGAAGAATGTCAATTATTAATCACAGAACAGGGATCAGAAAATTTTAATCATAAAACAAGATTACAAACTTTATTACCCAAAATATTAAATCAAGAAATAGATAGTCAAATTAAAAGTTATTTCAAAACAGAATATGCGGTCACATGGTATGAATTTACTGAAGTTACGGCTGAAAATGATGAGCCTTTTTACTATACAAAATGGCATTGTGATGGTGGCCCATCCAAACATCTAAAAGTTATTGTGTATTTAAATGCAACATCTGAGCATGGAGGTAATACTTTTTTCTACCCAAAAGAAAAGACTGCGGCTTTAAAAGAACAAGGCTATATTTTTTGTAAATTACATGATAGAAAAAAAGATATATCTTCTTTATTAAGTTACTTAGGTTTTGATCCAGTACCTGAACAATTTAATTTAACCTCTGGTGATGCCATTCTTTTTAACCCCTTTGATGTAGCTCATCGATGTGACGTCCCAAAAGATGGTCAAAAACGATATACGCTTAGCTTATGTTTAGTCCCTTCACCATTACCTTGGGATAAAGTAAACCACTCATATTGGCAGCCAGCTCATCAATGTTTGTCTTTTCAAGATATTCAAAAAAGTATTTCACTCTTGCCTATCCCTGAAAATTCAAATCTAGAAGAAGATACCATTTTGGTATCTGGAACTGGAAAAATTCAGACCAAAAATGAATTAAGATATTTATTAAAAAATATATTTTCTGATGATGCTTACGTTACCGATATGTATCAAAGAATTATAGAGTTTGACCCAACACTCAATCAAGTGACTGATATTAACAAATTAATGCAGCTACTTAAAAACTCATTCAAAGCATCGATTCCTTGGGAAGGTTCGCTTAAAAGCTTTGATACGCGTAACCTTTTAGAACTAGCTGAATTTGAAGAATCAAATATCAAGTCAACTATTTGTTATAATGCTCAAGGTAAACCTAATCCCAATGCGATTTTTTGGCCAAATCCAACTCACCCAAGTGCACCTCAAAACAAATTTGAGCAACTACCTTATGTTATTAAGCACCCCATAATGACAAAGGAAACACCGATTGGTTCTGCTGGTAGTTGCTTCGCTTTTGAGATCTCTAAAGTATTACAGCAAGATAAATACAACTATGTTATATCTGAAAGAATTGATGATCCTAACTCTGAAGTTATAGTTGATGGCTATAAACCTGGGGACAACATTGTAAAGTTCAGTGCCAATTATGGCGTTATTTTTAATAGTCCTAGCTTTACTCAACTTGCCGAAAAAGCATTTTCAAAACGAAAACAACAAAAATTGCTAGCTCATGTACCTGGCGGACTATATACAGACCCTTACAGAGAAAATGTATTTTTCAAATCAGTAGCAGCATACGAAAAAGATTATGATATGCATACTCAAGCATTAAAGAATACATTTTTAAACTGTGAAGTATTTGTTATCACACTTGGATTGAATGAATGTTGGATGCTAAAAGATGGTACGGCTTTATCAAGAAACCCCAAAAGTGGCATGTCCCATTTAATTGAACATAAAGTACTTTCGGTAGCCGAAAATGTAGCCTACATTCAAAAGTTTTTTGATATTATTAAAGAGTATAATCCTAAATTCAAACTAGTAATAACGCTTTCTCCTATCCCATTCCTAGCAACTGGTAGAGCTAATTCCCATCATGTAATTGAAGCGAATACCCACTCAAAAGCAGTGTTAAGAGTAGCCGCTGAAGAGTTAGTACAAAATAACAAAGATATGTATTACCTACCAAGCTATGAACTAGTAACAGAGTGCAGTCAAAACCCTTGGGAAGCAGATCATCGACATGTTACTCACGAAACAGTACAACGTGTTATAGACATGTTTAAAGAAATGTTCGTAATTGATGATAATAAATAGAGGTACAGTAGATATGAACAATTGTATTATTGTCGGTGGCGGCTTATGTGGATTATTTTCGTCTATATTATTAGCGGATAAATTTAAAAAAGTTTATGTTGTTGACTCTGACAAGCATTGCGGAGGTCTTTTAAAGTCTGTTAAAGATGAATTAGGAATCGTTTATGATCAAGGTACTCATATACCAAATACGACAGGTATTGAAAAAATTGATAATATCCTTTTTGGACCAGAATCAGAAAGAAGCCAACATTGGTTAGATTTGGGCAAGTTAAAAACCGGTAATTATTTTAACGGGCAGTGGGATCTAGAAACCCAAATAGTTGATACACGAAAGCTACCAGAACAAGTATATCAAAAAGGTATTCTTGAACTATTATCACGAACTGAAACAAGTACGGCTGCAGATATTGCAACCTATTTGAATGATACTATAGGTCCTACTTTTACTTCTGAAATTGCATACCCATTAGTTCAAAAACTATATGGTCAAGATGTAAACGCAGGCTCACTTAAAACACAATCATCTGTCAGCTATTTTGGTTTAAGTCGAGTTGTTGGTTTAAGCCCTGAAGTCACTAAAAAACTAAAAGAACTCCCTGCATTTGATGATAAATTAGGTTATCACAGTACTTCTGATTATGATCAAAGGGTAATTATAGATAATACTGTTGAGCCCACCTATTATTATCCGACTAATGGTAAAGGTGTGCAATATTGGATTGATGGCTTAATAGAGCAAGCAAAAAATAAAGGTGTTGAGTTCATTACGCAGGAGTACATTAATAGAATTGAGCATAAAGATGGTTCTATTCAAAAAGTTCATTTGGCCAAAAGTGGCAAAACACTAAACTGTGACTTTTTATTTTGGAGTGCCCCTCCCGCTTTAGCTTTAAATGCAGCAGGGATATCCAGTAAAAAAGCTAAATTAGATTTTAGAACAGCCAATATTTTTCATTATAATTTTGATTTACCCATTCTAAACTCAGAATCTCATTACCTTTGGAATTGGGATCTCAAAGCCAAAAGCTTTCGAGTGACTCTTCACCCCAATTTAGATAAAAATAAAGATACCAATCATTTAACAATTGAGGCGCTTTCAGGAAAAGACGATTCAGATAAAGTCACATCAGAAGATATGCTTAATGAATTAAGAGAAATGAAGCTTATTTCGAATGAAGCTAAAGTGATCAGTCACCTAAAACAAACAATTCATAATACATTTCCCATTCCTACATTTGAATTCAGTGAAGCAACAAAGGATAATTATGAGAAACTATCTAAAGAGTTCAATAATGTAATGGTATCTGGGCGCTTTAGTGGCAAGCATTGGTTTCACGGAGATGTTATCAAAGCTGCTTTTGATGAAATAAACGAAAGGTTTTAAAAATATGATACAAAGGTATTTGAAAAGTAATGCATAGATATATCTTTCAATGTAATGCAAATGAGTTGTGTGGTTTAGGACATTTAATGCGATGTTTAAACATCGCTGATGCCTTAAAAGCACAGAATAACAAAATTCAGATTATCTTTAATGGTGAATTTAACGCTTTTGCAAAAGAGCAACTTAATCATCGTTATTTTAATATGATAAATACTGTAAATTTTGATAACTATAAAGATGCGACTTTAATCTTAGACGATTATTGTATTACGCAAAAAGATATAGATTTCATAAGAGCTAAAGTTAAAACTTTCATTAAAATTGATGACTTTAATGAGTTTGATTTGTCACAATTAAATTTAATTATTAATTTTCGTTCATGTGCGGAGTCAGAGAGTTATTCAAATAATAATACCTGCTTAGGCCTAGACTACTTCCCATTTAAAAAACCATTAATAGATATAAGAAAGCATAACTTAAAAAATGAAAATAGTAAGGTTAGCAATATTGTTATTTTCATTGGTGGTACTGACCAAACAGGTGTAGGTAAGAAAATACTCAACTTGCTAATTGAATGCATAACAAATAAAAACATTTATTTAATAGATAAAAATGCTGAAATTAAAACAAACTATATTTCAAATAATAACAATATTACTGTACAGCCACTCGTAAAAAAAATTGAAGAGCTTTATCAACTAGCAGATGTTTTTATTACAGGTGGTGGATTAAGTAAATATGAAGTTGCATTTTGCTGTATTCCCAATGCATCTATATCTCAAAATATTGGACAGGCTGAAGATACTAAAATATTAGCAGCCTCAAGTTTAACCTATGATTTAGGCATAGCAACTCAGTTAAATCCAAGCATGATAAAGAAAGAGTTAATGACATTTTTGGATGAAAATAGTTTATTAAAAATAAAAAATTCAGCTAGAACACATTTTTCTACAAATTCTACGACCAATTTAGCGCAAAAAATTATTGAGGTATCACAATGACTACTTTCACAACAAAAAAAAATGAATGGTCACAAAATGCACTCGATACAAATGATTTAAAAAAACAAGTATGCCGTCCTATTGATAATGAGAATTGGAAGGAACTGGTTGCTGACATCAGTAATAAACTGAATTTGACAAGCGAAGTAAATTCCATACTTGATGTCGGTTGTGGTAACGCATTATTACTATCTCAGTTAACACCCAAAGTAAAATACTATTACGGCACAGATTATGCTGAATCTATGGTATTAGAAGCGAAGAAACAGATAGTAAATGGTCACTTTTATGTTGGTGATGCTGCCGTTCTCAGTTTTTCTGATGATAAATTTGAACGAGTATTAAGTTATAGTATTTTCCATTATTTTCCAGATGAATGCTATATACATAAAGCAATTGATGAATTTATTAGGGTCACAAAAACAGGTGGTATTATTTTAATTGGCGACCTATTAGATAAACAGTTTGAACAAGCAATTAAAGGTGGTAGTGATTTAGAGTATGAGAAAAAGTTGCCACATATAATGCGTTACTCTGAATGGACTTTTTGTGATTTAAATACACTCAAAGCGTTATTAGAAAAGAATCCTAAAGTGAAAAAAATAGAAATATTAAAGCAACCGGATAATTTTCAACTAAGTCATTATCGTAAGGACTTAAAAATTTGGTTATAACACATTTATCTAAGCTAACTTCCAGTCTAAGTAAAAATTTAGACAGAGAACACCTTGTAATGACAAGCTCAGGTAGTTCAGCATTAATAACAGCATTATTAGCTTCAAAAGTCCCTAAAGGCTCTGACGTAATTATGCCGGCAATTTGTTGCCCAGCAGTTTTATTTGCAATACAGCTAGCTGGATTTACACCTGTTTTAGCCGATGTAAGTCTTGATGATTACAGCATGAATGTACCTCAAGTAAAATCTGCAATAACAGAGAATACAACCGCAATAATTGCAGTTCACAGTTACGGCCATTATTGCCAAATTGATGAATTAGAAATATATGCTAAACACAATAATTTAATTTTGATAGAAGATGCCTGCTTAGCAATGGGTGGTACCTACAAAGGCAAGCCTCTAGGCAGCTTTGGTGATATAAGTATTATTAGTTTTGGTTATGATAAGACGATTAATTGTAATTATGGTGGTTTATTAACAACAAATAATCATTCCTTTTATTCAAATGCCCTTAATACAATAAATAATAATGAATTTTTTGCTTTTACACCTTCAGAATCACAAATAAATGAACTAGATATAAAACTATCTCAACTAGTAAGCTCCATTTCAAAAAGGCAAGAAAATACTAGAACTTGTCATACCTTATTGCAAAATGAAAATATAATAAAACTTCCATACAATGATGATATTACATATTGGCGTTATCCTTTACTAATTAAGAATAATAGGGATGAATTAGTTAAAAAAGCGCAGTCTCAGGGTATAACCATTACGACTCATTACAAGTCTTTAGCGCAACTTACAACAGGTGTTTATCTTGAAAATTCACACTATATTAGTGAACATATCGTTAATATTTTCATTCGACCTGAAACACCTCAAAACCAATTATTAAATATCATTAATTTTATCAATGAGCATGCAGAATGATCTCTGACTTAAAGCAACACTATAAAGATTTACTAAATCAACATGGCCCCTCACCTGAAGCTGTTCAACATATAAATAAAGAGTCACAATATAAAAGATTTGAAATTCTCAGTGAAATTGATTCAGATATGCATTCTGTCATAGATGTAGGATGTGGTTTAGGCGATATGTTTCATTTTCTAAATTTAAATGACTTTAAAGGTGAGTATTTAGGCCTAGATTTTATGTCTGAATTCGTAGAGCTATCAAATCAACACTTCAAAAAACATATGAATGCACAATTCAAAGTCTGTGACTTGCTATCCGATAATATTCCTCAAGGTTATGATTATATATTATTGAGTGGTGTATTTAATAATAATCAAAAAGATAATGAGGAGTTCATGCTTTCGACTATTAAAAAGATGTTTGACAGCAGTCAAAAAGGAATTGCATTCAATGCAATGTCAACATATGTCGATTTTCAAGATAGTAACTTATATTACTCCGATCCTTTAAAGGTATTTGATTATTGTAAGAAAAACCTAACAAGGCGTGTTGTATTAAAACATGATTACCTTGTTAAAGAAGGCAGTATTCCATTTGAATACACTATGTATTTATATAAAGAGGATAAAGTATGATTTGTGCAATTATGCAACCAACATACCTCCCTTGGTGTGGGTACTTTGATTTGATAGATCGTGTTGATAAATTTGTTTTTTTAGATAATGTAAAGCTTGAAAAAAGTGATTGGCATGTGCGAAATAGAATCAAGTCGGCAACGGGTGAAACCATGTTAAGCATCGACGTTTCTTTGCCTAATGGGCGTATGAATACCATGATTAACCAAGCCAAGCTAAATCTAAAAGCCCCTTGGCAAAAAAAACACTTAAAGTCGATTTATGCTAATTATAAAAAGTCTAAATATTTTGATCATGTGTACCCTTTTATTGAATCACTCATTAATACGCATCATGAGGATTTAAGTGATTTTACAATTTCGATTATCGAAGCTATTAGCCTTAAAATTGGCATCCAAACCAAATTTATAAAATCATCTAATCTTGATAATATTAAAGGCATAAAAGATGAAAGACTTGTTTATATTTGTAATAGCCTTGAGGTGAAAAATTACTTATCACCAGTTGGTTCAGCCGTTTATTTAAATAAAAACACACTAGGTGGTGAACTGGTAAAACAAAACATAAACCTATTTTATCACCAGTTTGAGCACCCTATTCATGAGCAGTTATTTGGCGAGTTTAAAAGCCATTTAAGCATCATTGATATGCTTTTTAATTATGGCTTTGATAATACTCTAAATTTAATAAGAAGTGGCAGAAAAGCAATGCTGCCCTATACCGAACTTGGAGCATAAAATGGAAATAAAACTTGAAACGTTAAGATTTCATTTACGTGAATTAACAATTCAGGATGCTTCTGTAAAGTATCTAAGCTGGTTTTCAGAGCAAGCTACATCTGAATACATTACCTACAAAAATGAAGACTTAAAATCATTACAAAATTATATCTTTGAAAAGCACCAAGATCCTAACTGCTGGTTTTATGGTATTTTCACTAAAGAAAATCAAGAGCATATTGGAAACTTAAAATATGAAAGACACCCAAACCATGAACATGTCGCTACTTTAGGTATATTGATTGGTGATGAATCATTTCAAGGAAAAGGTGTTGCAAACGAAGTTATTAATGCTTCAATACTTTTCTTTAAAGAGAATACCAATATAACAAAAATAAACTTAGGCGTTGCTGAAAAAAACATATCTGCAATAAAAGCCTATGAAAAAATAGGCTTTAGCCATACATCCAATGGCTATTTTAATTTTCCTACAAGCTCAATCGAAATGATATTAACATTGTGATCATATATGAAAAAAATATTGTTATTTTCAAGAGATCCTGCAGGAGCGAACATAATCGTTTCAATGTATCCTATCTTAAAACAAGAATATGATATTTATTTATATGGAAAGGATACCGCGCTTCATGTCTACGATAAATATCAGCTGACATACAGTAATATAGATAAACTTGTAACTTCCCTCACCCCTAAAAACATTTACAAACTTTTATCATCTCAGCAGTTCGATGGCCTTGTAACAAGTACCAGTGCTGAAGACTGTACAGAGAGATTACTTTGGCAAGCAGCCAAAAAGTTAAATATTTATCATGCTGCAATTTTAGACCAATGGATGAATTATTCTCTACGATTTTTAAAATTTAATGAAAATTATCAAGTGAAAAAAAAATATAACCTAAATGAGTATATTTTACCTCAAAATATATTTGTTATGGATGAACATGCAAAACGCTCAATGATAAAAGAAGGTATTCCTAATGAGTTTATCAAAGTTACCGGACAACCCTATTTCGAGCATTTTATCAATCAACATAAAAAGCCAATTTCACATAATAGGAATAATGAAAAACTAACTTGGTTATTTGCATCAGAGCCCATAACCTCGGTTTATGGCAAGGAGAAAGGTCTTGACCTCTATGGCTATACTGAACAGTCGATTCTATACGCGATTTGTTATGCCATAAACGAAATACCAAATAACACGATAGAGCTTATAATAAAGCCACATCCGAGGGATAATACTGAAGTTTACTCAAAGATTTGTAATCAATTTAATTTTGTATCACTAATTTCATTAGACTCAGCTGAGGCTATTTTACAAAGTGATGCTGTACTGGGTATGTCATCAACTTTATTACTTGAAGCGGCTTTATTAAATAGGCCAATACTAAGTATCCAACTAAATTTAAAAATGGATTCACCATTCATTTTAGATCAAATAGATAAAAGTAAGTCCATTTTAAATGAGAACAACCTTAAAAAAGAATTAACTCTTCTAACAGAATATAAATCAGGTTCAATGAATTCAAAATTTATAGTTAACTTATCAATAGAAAAAAATGCTATCCAAAATATTTTTTTATACATAAAAAAAGGGTTAAATTTTTAAAAGTTTAACCCTAAATTAAATGTACATTTTAACTTATTTTGTTTCTTCTTTAATCCAATCAAGTACCTTTTCATTGTACTCTTCTTTCATAACATCCATATATTTACAGAAATACTTTAATGAGCTAGATGCATATTCATCTCTAATTTCTTGATTTCGTATAAAGTGCAACTTACCAATAATGGTTGTTTGTAAATAGTTGAGACTGCCAATTAGCATCCTACAAATAAATACATTTTCCTCTTTTCCTACAGTTTTTGTCTTGTGATATTGATAGTTAAAATGCTCTATAAGCTGCTCTTGAGTTAAACTAACATGACCTAAACTTGGATTAACAACCTGGTCCATTAGTTTAAATAAATCATCACTATAATTTTTAATTTTTTCACATAAATTTGTAAATGTAATAATGTCAGGAATATCAATATTTCCTAAAGCTTCAACAACATCCGGCAATGATTCATCTTTAAAATTAATTGAGTCAATAGTCAATGGTAAAGCACGATCAATTTTTGCACCATTTGAGCAATTAAAACAATTTAAATCTTCATTATCAGGGCTTCTTAATACATGCTCTAGAGTATGACGAGACCAATCAAATATCATGCTAGAAAATACAGTCTCAACAAAGTTACCTTTTACTATTTTATTATTTTGAGCATGGCCATCAAAGTCAGCTATTTTTTTATCATTTTCAAAATAAAGGCTATCTTTAGAATGGTGATAATTTGGATCTATATAGCCTAAATCAACCCCATGAAAATAAATATTTTTAAAACCTAACTTAATAGCAAATACTAATGCCGCATTAGATACTGTTGGATTAGAGCTAAATAAATGAAGATAATTATTAAAGCTTTCTTGACCTAATGCTGTACGCATTAATTCAGTTCCACCATCATTAGGTTTAAAGTAAATATAAACATCACCAAATAAATTAATTACTTTCTGTGATACTGTATTCATTGTTATAAGCGTAATATTTTTATAGTAATTACGATCTTCTATCCCTGCAACATACTCAAATAACCCTTCAGTTCTTTCTATTTCAAAATGAAAGTCAGGCTTTAAACCTGCCTTATATAACGGCATTAAAGCGCTACCACCAGAGAATAAATAATATTTATCACGATTTTCTTTCAAAAATTCAATATTATCATCCAATGATGGGCCATTAGCACATATAAAAACAGGTTTATCATTAAACTCTTTTGGCAAATGAATGTCAGAAGGTAAAAACTTATGACCTTGCCTAATATTTTTAACGGTATGAATTGTTGATATTATTTCATCTTCAAAAAAGCCAAAACCATTATAAAAATTACTTACATTATCAAAAAAACGTTTCAAGGCATCATTAGAAGTATCACTTCCATAATGTCGGTAAACGGGGAAGGAACCAGCTCTAAATAACCCTCTTTCGTGTAAAATTTTATGGATACTTTCAATAAAGAACTCAGGCTTTGAACCAATTTCTAATGTAATACCTCTATTAGTTTGTGTGAAATGTTCAAATATTTTTCTATAATCTACAGTATGAAGTGACGCATAAAACAGGTCATTATTTGGTTCATATATGCAGATATGATGAATGTTTTTTTCAACTAACCTTTCTAAGTGATAACCCATACCAACACCTATAACAGATAATATAGGGTAAACACTAGGTGTCTGGTAGCTTTTCATCAATGACTTAGCAATAAATTCATCTCCATCTCTAGAGACTGCTGCCACCAAAGCTGGATGTTTAAATAATTGATTTGGTTTTTCTGCTTCAGCAGCATTTATTGTATAAATACTGTTTAAGGTACAATTGAAATAATTATCAAATTGCTCATTACATATTTCTTGAGGATTGCCGTCATATATAAAACCTCCTGGATATGCGATATTTAATATACCGTCAGAAGTTAATTCTAGCCCATGAGTTTTAGGCTTATATTCCAAAAAACGGTTATAGAAGGAAGGAAAGTACTCTTTTAACGCAAGTAGGTTTTGATATAAAGTATAAGATAAAACGGTTTTTAACTGTTCTTTTGATTCATCTTGCGATATTTTTTCTGACATGGAAAACTCCTAATTCTTCTTATTCGAAGAGTTAAGAGCTAACTTAATTCTTCGATGTAAATCCAGGTAAATTATCTAACTGAGTTGTTAAATAGTCTCCTGTTGCTTTTAATTGTGCAACTAATAAATCCATAGAAAGAAACTGCGAATATAATCGTTCTTCTAAAGTGGATAATTTTTTTTCATTTTTAACTTGTTCTTCATCCCAACGAACATTTGATTCTTCTAACCCTGTAATTCGTTGGTCAATTAAACCGCCAAATTTTCTATATTCAGATACAACGTCATTTAATTTTCGGCCTATGCCTTCTGAGGAAGCAAATATCTCACTCAGATCATCAAAGTTCGTATGCACTGAATCTTTTAACTCTTTAACATCTAGCTCTAAAGATCCATCTTTTTTAGTCGAAATTCCCAACATAGTTAAGCTAAAGACACTACCGTCTTCTAATTCAACTGGTGAAGATAAAGCGCTTCTAATTTGGTTCATCATAGTTCGAACTGTGCTATCTCCCGTCAAGGAGCTTGAAGTACCCAAATCGGTATTTACTGAAGAAGCCTCATCTACAGAGTCGACAACTTTATTAAAAGCCTCAACAAATTCAGTTAAGCGAGTAACAATGCTTTCTTCATCTTTAGTTATGGAGAACTTATCATTTTCACCTGCAGTATGCGTGCCAGTTACATTAATAACAGCCCCCGCAACCACAGAATCAAAGCTATTTGTATCACTACTGACTGTTAATAAGTTATCTATCTTAATAGAAGCATCTTGTGCTGTATTTTGCATCGTGAAAGTATCATCAGGTGCACCCGTATGATTTAATCTTGATAACCCTGAACCATCAATAATACTACCGTCAATATCAGTGACCGCAATGGAGATATCATTACCGGCACCCGTCTTAGTACCTGTTAATGTTAAATGCTGTCCATCATCTGCTGTTACTACTGATGCTGTTACTAATCCGTTACTTGCATCCGTTATTTTAGCTTTAACAGCTTCTAAATCATCTGTTGCTGAAACTTCTACTTCAAAAGTTTCACTGCCAACAGTAAAAGCCATTGTCCCTTCACCCACTGGAGCACCTTGAGTAAAAGCTTCAGAAGTCATTTTATGGGATTCTGCTAACTGTAAGACTTCAATATTATAATCACCAGTAAGAGCAGCAGAGCCTGCTTCGACGGTATATTTTGACGAACTTGTATCAACAATACGTTCGTTAAAAGTAAAAGGGAGTTTTAAATCAAATAAAATATCATCTAATTCTGACATGGCACTTTTAATATTACCAAAAGAAGATATTTTTGCTGTATTGGTTTCTTGTGCTGCATCCTTTTTTGCATCAAAAGGAACGCGCTCAGCATCAACTAAACTTTTAACAATACTATTAACATCTAATCCAGAACCTAATCCTGGTGATGAAATTGAGCTCATACTTCCCCCTTAAAAATGCATTTAAAATGTTAGTTACACAAATTAAATTTTTTCATTAACTAATAAACCTGATGCCTTAGAAAGGTTTGTAATTATGCCAAGTAGCTCCTCTGAAGGAAATTGTTTAATTAAATCTCCAGATTCACCATCTAATACTTTTACAACATCACGGCCTGACTCTTGATGTGTTTCAAACTTTAAAGATTTATCAAGATCACCTACAAACTCCTGCAATTTTACTGCCAACTCTTCCATCTGAACTTTAGACAAAGGTTCAGCTTTATTTGTAGCTTCAAGTTCAACTGGCAAGCTTTTATGATCTACTTTTTCAGATATATTTTGCTCTTTTTCAGCCACATTGCTATTTTCAGGTTTCATCAAACCATTTAGCACATCATTTAATTGTGGTGCTGATGTATTTATATTATTCATTATAGCTCTCCTACTATAGTAGAGTATAAAACGAAAAACGGAGCTAGGTAAAACCTAGCTCCTCTTATTTTACCGAATTGTTGAAGTATCTAAGGTATATATTAACCTAATAAACTTAATGCTGCTTGAGGTAACTGATTTGATTGAGCTAAAATCGAAGTACCTGCTTGTTGCAATATTTGATTTTTAGTCATTTCAGCTGTCGCAGTTGCAAAATCAGTGTCTCTAATTTGAGAACGAGATGCTGATGCATTCGTACTAACATTCTGTAGATTTGATACCGTAGAATCTAATCTGTTTTGCACCGCACCTAACTGTGCTCTTTGAGTGTCTATTTGCGCTAAAGCACCATCAATAACATCAACAGACATTTGAGCACCAATTGAAGTACTTACATCAACATCATCAATTGTTTCAATTGTAGATAAACCACCAGCAGTAATATCAGCCTGACTAGATAGAACCTGAAAATCCTCATTCGATGAAGTACGGATAGTACCTACAAAGTTTATTTCATTAGTTGTAGTTGACATTGCTGTATCAGCACCAGTACCCGAACCAACCAAAGTTGCTGTTGTTAAGTTCTGTGTTGCATCAGACACATCACCTTCATAATCATGTGACGTAGCAGAAATTGTTAAGCTCGTTAAGCCTGCAGAGCCACCTCCAGAGATAGCAACATTAGCAATTTGAATATTGTCACCACCTTCACTAATCATCACAAGCTCACCTTCAGCTGAAATACTGGCTGCAATACCTGTTTTACCAGTTTCCGCATTGATTGCATTTGCTATCGATGTTAAATCTTCTGTATTCGTAAAGTCAGCTTTGATTGTTGGCGCTGCAACTGTTTCATCTGAATTAGCACCACGTAAATCAAAGGTAATCGTTGTACTAGCAGTAACATTGCCAGATGCATTACCTGAGTTGAAATCTAACGAAACAACAGTACGCGCATCTGCCGTAACACCGGTTGTAGATGTGGTGCGGTTGATTGAATCTTGTACATCAACAGCAGTACCCGAGCCAGCAACGGTGGCAGTAGCAGAACCTTGAGCACCAAGCACACTAATTGTTTGAGTTGTGCCGGCCGACCCTAAGAAAGCATGTTCCTGAGCAGATCCTGAAATAGAAATCCCACCTAAACCTGTAGCTCCTGTTGATGCAAGTAAAGTTTGCCCTGCATTTAAGGAGAATGTTTGTGCGCCAATGTCATCAGCACCAAATGAACCTAAACTAATATTAATTGTTTCAAATGATTTTGCACCTACTTGCATGCTATTTGAACCGAACGAACCATCAAGTAGTTTTCTATCACCAAAAGAGGTTGTTTCTGAAATACGGTCTAACTCACTTTGTAATTGACCTACTTCTTCTTGGATTGCTGAACGATCCGAATTTGAATAGGTACCATTTGCAGCTTGTAAAGCCAAATCTCGCATACGGTGTAAAATATTTGTACTTTCTTGTAATGCACCCTCTGCTGTTTGCGCCAAAGATACACCATCATTTGCATTTCTAGCCGCTACACCTAGACCATTTATTTGAGATGTTAAACGGTTTGATATTTGTAGCCCAGCTGCATCATCTTTTGCACTATTGATTCGAAGACCAGAAGATAAACGTTCCATTGAAGTTGATACTGCTTTTTGAGTTTGCCCCAACTGACGTTGTGCATTCAGGGATGTTGCATTCGTTTGAATTGATAGAGCCATAATATTTCTCCTAAATACTCCACGGTTGGAGCTGAATTTCTATGATTACAGTCTCTATTACGGCAGATATTTTTTTTTCTTTAATTTATTTTAGAAAAATATTAAAAATATTTGGGTTATTTTACAAAAGCAGGTGTTGGAAATGAAATAAGATTAGCTATAAAGGCTATGGATAGCCTAAAAATGAAGCAGTATAAATACTGCTTCATAAGGACCATTAATAAAGAGACTAACCACCCAATAAGGATAAAGCTGCTTGCGGCAACTGATTAGCTTGAGCAAGTATTGAAGTACCTGCTTGTTGTAAGATTTGATTTTTTGTCATTGTTGCTGTTTCGATAGCAAAATCTGTATCTCTAATACGGCTACGAGAACCTGATGCATTTTCTGATACATTTTGTAAATTCGAAATTGTTGAGTCTAAACGATTTTGTACCGCACCAAGTTGTGCTCTTTGTGTATCGATTTGTGCCAATGCACCATCAATCACATCAACCGCCATTTGTGCGCCTATTGCAGTTCCTACATTTAAATCTTCAATGTTTTCTAATTGAGATAAGCCACCAGCTGTTAGTTCAGCTTGACTAGATTGAATACCAAAATCATCATTACCTGTAGTTCTAATCGTTCCAACAAAATTTATTTCATTCGTTGTAGTTGACATTACGGTTGCAGAACCAGTGCCTACTAATGTCATTGAATTTAATGTTTGTGTTGGGTCTGATATATCGCCTTCATAATCATGTGAATTAGCACATACTGTTAAACTACTTCCAGAATTAGCACCACCACCTGAAATAGTAAATGCTGATATTTGAATATTATCACCATTTTCACTAGTTAATACTAATTCACCTTCAGCTGATAATTGCGCTGAGATACCCGTTTCATTTGCATTATTATTAATTGCAATGGTTAACGAACTCAGATCTTCAGTATTCGTAAATGAGGCCTTAATGGTCGGTGCAGTTTTAGATTCATCAGTATTACTTCCACGTAACGCAAAAGTAACTGTTGTTTCAGCTGTTACATTTCCAGTTGGATTATCTGAAGCAAAATCTAGCGAAACTACCGTACGAGCATCTGCAATAACACCTGTTTTAGTTGTTGCTCGATTAATTGCATCTTGAACATCAACAGCTGTACCGGATCCTGAAAAAGTAGCGGTAGCAGAGCCTTGAGTTCCTAAAATACTTACTGTTTGAACTGTTCCAGCAGAGCCTAAGAAAGCATGCTGCGTTGCAGCACCTGAGAATGCAATACCACCTAAACCGGTGGCACCAGCTGTTGCACCAAGAGCTTGCCCTGCATTCATACTTAAAGATTGCGCGCCAATATCTTCAGATGCAAAAGAACCCATGCTAACATTAATCGTTTCAAATGATTTAGCGCCGACTTGGAAACTTTCAGAACCGAACGAACCATCCAGTAGTTTACGATCACCAAATGAAGTTGTTTCTGATATACGATCAAGTTCAGCTTGTAATTGGCTTACTTCTTCTTGAATGGCTGCACGATCTGAATTTGAATACGTACCATTAGCAGATTGTAAAGCAAGATCACGCATACGATGCAATATGTTGGTACTTTCTTGTAATGCACCCTCTGCAGTTTGTGCCATAGAAATACCATCATTTGCATTTCGAACAGCTACATTTAAACCATTAATCTGAGAAGTTAAACGGTTTGATATTTGCAGACCTGCGGCATCATCTTTTGCACTATTAATTCTTAAACCTGATGACAAACGTTGCATAGATGTTTGCAACATATCAGTCGATTTATTTAAGTTACGCTGGCCATTTAGCGACGCAACATTTGTATTTACACTTAAAGCCATGATTAGAAATCCTCTTTTTGGTCCTACCATGGTTAAAGCAACCAATATGCCAACAATCATTTTTTAAACGAAATAGCATAAAGAAGACTGAGGGAAAGAAAATAAATACCAATAAAATCAACCGATTAAATTTAAATGCACAATAATAACAAAGTGAATTATGATTATAAATATAGCGCTTTTATATATGATTTATTCTTGACGGTTATCCCTTGCCGATCATTACAATTTATTGCCGCTTTAATTTTTTAGAAATAGAAGTCAATATTTTGGAGAGTTTTAGTACAATTGAGAGAGGTATGCTAAAGGTGACTGCAATAAAAAAGTGACTGAACAGTCACTTTTTAGACGCTTTATATTTCTGTTATAAATAATTAAATAAACTTAAATTTTGAATTTTAGCAAAGCTTTGCTGGCTAGCTTGGAGCCCAGTAATAGAAGTTTGAAGATTATTCATAGCCTCATAAATATCAACGTCTTCTAATACAGATAGATTTTTTGTTAAAACATCTTTAAATTGCTCTACTGCGAGCGCTTCATTTGAAATAGTATTTAATCTAGCACCTATTTGAGAGCGAATATTATCAACATTAGTAAATACGTTTTTTAGTTCATCTTGCAATGTACCAATCACTTCTGCTCTGCGAGTATTTTCAGGCCTATCTAAACGCACAGTTTCACCAACCACTTCAGCACCTGCAACTGTAATCTCAATGCCATTAAACTCAAGAGATGTTCCAGCAGGATTATAAGCTTGAGCAGGCACTGCATTACTAATTACAGTTAAAGGGATCGTAGATCTATCAACCTCATCAACCTGGATCTGACCAGGAGCAGGAAAAGAAATTTGAAAATCAGCGAGATTATGATTCTCAGGATTTTTTAGTTCACCTCCACCAACAGCAATATTAGATCCTGCATTAGCACTTCCAGTATAAACAGTACCTAAAATCTGTGTCGCTTCAATTGCTTGGCCTATAACCCACATCATATTTTTTTCAGGTGATGTAGTAGAATCCTGCGCCATTACAAATTGATCACCTACAACCGGCGGATTATTGACGTCTGTTTTTACCGAAATCCCTTGAAAAGTGATTTCATCACCTGCGCTATAAGTATGAGGCCCTTCAACAACAGTTCCAGACTGTGTATCCACAGCTTGCCAAGTTAATGGGGCACCTACAAACTGTAAGTCAAAAGTACTTGCTGGGGCCGTTGGTTGAGAAAATTCCGTTGGATCTGTAATCAACCCAACTGAAACTTGAGCACCACTGACAGCAGGAGTCGCCGCTGTAAAATCACCATATTTTGAAGACACATTATCAATAAAACTACTACCCGGATCATTTACCGGCACTTGATATGATGCTGCTATCAATACTTCTCTTTGACCATCATCCCCCTGGTACTGCGCATACCCAAAAACATCTTCTACATAAGGTATTTGATCTGTTTTATAACCAGAATAAAAATAATCACCATTAGCATTTCTTGAGTTAGTTAACGAAAGTAATTCATCATATTTAACTTGTAATTCTTCTCCAATTGCTTGTAGAGAGTTACTATCTAAAGAACCATTGACAGATTGCACTAACAACTCTTCAATACGATAAAGTACATTTGTCATAGACTGTAAATTTGACTCACCTGACACGTTAAATCGCTCAGCTGTATCTTGCGTTTTAATATAACGCTCAGAAACATCAATTTCTTTTTTTAATTTTATAATTGAATTTGAAGCAACAGGATCATCCGAAGGCCTTAAAATTTGCTTACCTGTAGATAATTCTTCTTGAGCACGATCTAAATCAGCTTGCCTAGTCTGCATACTAAATAAACTACGGTCATAAAAGTTTTGTGTACCAATTCGCATAATTTATTTCCTATCTAACTGCTTGTAATAATGTATCGAAGGTTTCACTTGCAACAGTGATGATCCTAGCTGATGCTGCGTAGGCTTGTTGATAACGGATTAAATTTGCAGCTTCTTCATCTAAGTTCACCCCAGAAACCGCAGCCATTCTTTCTTCTGCGCCAGCTAACAAAGTCTGAAATGAATTAGCGCTGATCTTTCCGCTTTGTGTAATTACGCCAACATAAGTAACAAGCTCAGCATACGACTCTGAAAATGTATTTGTACCGCCGTCTAAGGTTTTTTCGTTTTGATAGTTCAACATAGCCAAAGCATTAGTATTATCACCTTGACCAAACTGTTTATTATCAAACGGAGGAGCGCCATCTTGATTTGTTATCGTAAAAACTTCATTACCAGCTAAATTTCCCTTTAGCTCCACTCTCATACCGGGCACATTTATTATTTGATCAGCCGGAATATTGAATGGACCACCAGCAGGTGCACCTAATGCCGTACCTGCTGAGTCTTGAATGCTGTATTGTGTACCTGTAGGGTCCACCACTATTCGAATTTGAGGATCCAATGGTGGTGGAAAATTCACTTCATTTGGAAAATTAGCATCCGCAGTATTTGATATTTCATATAAATTAAATTCAACATTGCTAGGGTTATTAACTGAGGCTGTTTCTAAATAATTATCAGCAGCAGCAACTAAATTTGGATCTTCAATTTCTAAATTTATATCCCTAGCGCCAGTGTAAGTTGGTCTAATAAGGAATTTATCTCCAACGGCAAGATTATTATTAGGTATATTTATATCAATACCTGTGCCTGGAATCTCCATTCTGGTATTAGTAGGAGGCGACATTGCCGTAATATCAGCTGGAGTAAAAGTCACTAATGTATTGTTATCTTTATCTGTTACAACCAAATTACCAACAGGATCGACTACCATTGAATAATCTTGATTGGTTAATAGAGAAGTATTATTAATATTAACTGAAAAATCTGTCACTGTTGGGTTATTCGTTGAATTTAAGGTACGAGATAAAGCTAATTGAGGGTCGTTTATATCTTTATACAAGTTAGTCCCTTCGTCACCATTTAAATCTCGTCCTAGAGATTGTTGGCGATTAAATGTATCAGCATAAGCAATAGACATTTTTCCCATATCTCTTATAGATGGTAATAAAAGTTCATCTCTTATTTTTATTACGCCACCTAACGAGCCGCCTTGTATTTGGTCTGTTACAATAGATTTACTTGGCGCGCCAGGGGTTGGGGAAATACCAATCTCTAATGTGCTGGTATCAAATTCATTTCTTTCTACAGATAAAGGAATTGCGAATGTACCGGTGATTAATGTTAAACCTGTACCGATAGTCAAGTTGATTGTTCCATCTGGTAAGTCTAACGTATTAACTTCAGCATATTCACTTAATTGACTTACTAATAGATCTCTTTTATCTAATAAATCATTTGGCGGAAAGCCACTACCTGAAACGGATGTTGCAACAGCTATCTCTCCATTTAACTGTGCTATACGACTACTGAGCTCATTCATAGCTGCAACTGTTGTTTCTATTTCTTGATTAATATTACCAAGGTGTTGTTGTTCAACTTCTGTGAACATATTATTAAAACGTTTGGCAGTAGATTCAGCAGTACTTAAAAATACATTCCTTGCTGATACAATAGTAGGTTCTTCGGTCACACCATTTACAGCATCAAACATATCTTCAATGCTTTTAGTGATACCTGTATCAGTATCAGCCAAAAAATTATCTAAACGACTTGCGTTTAACGTCATTGAATTATTTAAATTATATTGGCTCTGGTTATACAGTACTTCGGAAAAGGAAAACTCATTAAAGGCACGAGAAATTGAAGAGATTTGTGTACCATTTCCTAAAAAAACACCACCAAATGGAATACCTACAGTAGATTCTTGTTCAACGGTCTGCCTGTTAAAGCCTTTAGTATTTGCATTTGCAATATTATGCCCAGTAGTATCTAAGCCTTTTTGTGCAGCTGCTAATCCAGATACCCCTGTTCCTAAAATACCAAAACCCATAACCTACAACTCCAAAATTATTTGATATTAGTTACCTACCACTTGCTTTAGACCTTGACTAAATCGATCGCTTTTTAATATACCGATAATCTTTTCGGCATAATTAGGATCAGTGGCGTAACCAGCTTTCTGTAATGAATGCAAAAACTGTTCCGAGTCTGAAGATTTAGAAAGTGTTTCTTGATAACGCGTTCCTGAACTCAAGAAATTAGTAAAGTCATTAAAGCTATCTTCAATGGTTTCATATGCCCTGAAAGCTGCATTTTTTTTGACTGCTACGCCATCTTCAAACTCTAAAGTTGATTTTTTGACGCTATCACCTTGCCAGCTATTATCAGCCTTAATATTGAATAAATTATTACTTGATGTACCGCTTGGCTGGTTAATAATATGTTTGCCCCAACCAGTTTCTAATGCCGCTTGTGCAACCATAACAGCCGGATCAAGGTTAATTTTTTCCGCTGCTTTTTTAGCAAATTGCCACATGGAATTAATGAAATCATTAGGCGTTTCAAATTGAGTGGGTTCAGTATTTTCAATTGGCGCTTTTTCTTGTGGTTTACTTGCTAAAAACTCAGCTTGCTGTTGCTTAAATCTATCGGTTATCCATTGAGGCGTGCTTTCTTTTTCAGGTAGACTATGAGATTTAGCATTTTGTAAAACAAAACTATTCACTTGTTCTGCTTTAGGTGATTCATTATTTAAACCTGCATCACTTCGTAATACTGAAGCGGGTTTATAGGTTTGGTAATCGGGGCTTAACTGCTGAACAATCAAATCAGCCAAACCTAACGAGCCACTTTGAGAAAGCTCTGATGTTAGCTGCTGATCAAACATGCCTTCATAGAATTTTGTTGAGCTACTATTCATAGGGCTATCTGATTCAAAAGCTTCATTTGCTTTTCGCATACTCTGCATCAACATATTCATGAATATACCTTCAAAATGCTGAGCCGCTTTTTTTAAAGCCTCTCGATCATTACCATTACTACTGGTTGCATCATGCCTTAAATCATTAAGACTATTAAGATCAAAGTAGTTGCTTGGCATGTGTTGGTTGACTTCATTCATAACAATTTATTGACACTGAACTGATTAATATTAATGATTCTGCAACTATTAAGCCAATATATAAAACCCGTTATTCAAGGCATCAATCACCTTAAATTAACGACAAAAAAAACGCCACTATATGACGTTTTTAGATTTTTATTTAATCGTGTAATACAGAAAGTTTATATCACAATTAGCTGGCCACTTAATGCACCGGCTTCTTTAAGCGCTTCTAGTATTGCCATTAAATCGCCTGGAGCTGCACCGACTTCATTTATCGCTCTGACTAAATCATCAAGGCTTACACCAGGATCAAAAACAAAAGCTCGGGTATCATCACGAGAAACATCCACAATGCTTTGCGTTGTCACGACAGTTTGTCCTTCTGAGAAAGGATCTGGTTGATTAACTTCTAGCTGCTCGGCTATCGTTACTGTTAAGCCACCATGGGTAATTGCAGCCGGTTGTAATTTTACATCTTTACCTATTACAATTGTGCCCGTTCTTGAATTAACAATAATTTTAGCCCCAGTATCTGCAGGTTTAAATTCAAGGTTCTCTAAAGTGGCCAAATAAGCAACACGTTGAGAAACATCTCTTGGAGCTGTAACACGAATAGACGTTGCATCCATAGGGCGAGCCGTATTGGGTCCAACTAAATCATTAATAGAATCAGCTAAACGTTTTGCTGAAGTAAAATCGGGATTATTTAAATTAAAAGTAATGTAATCGCCTTTACCAAAAGGGCTTGGAACTGAACGTTCAACTGTTGCACCATTTGGAATTCGACCCACAGTAGGGGTATTAATTAATACACTACTGCCATCGAGTCCTTCAGCACCTAATCCACTTACAATTAAACTACCTTGGCCAATAGCATACACATTGCCATCAACACCCTTTAAAAAAGTTTGTAATAAAGTACCACCACGTAGACTCCCTGCACTACCTATTGAAGAAGCTGTTAAATCAATTCTCTGCCCCGGTTTTGAAAAAGCAGGTAAATCCGCATGTACGGCAACAACCGCAACATTTTTGATTTTTGGTCGTGCACTTTCTGGTAAAGTAATACCAAAACTTTTTAACATAGCTTTAAATGTTTGCTCGGTATAAAGCGTTTTTTCACCCGTACCAGGTAAACCAACAACTAAGCCGTAACCTAATAATTGGTTTGAACGTATACCTTCAATCATAGCCACATCTTTGATTCGCTCAGCTGATAGCTGAATAGAAAAAATGGATAAAGAAAAAAGTAAAAATAGCTTTAAAAAATTAATCATATTCATAATATTGCCTCTCCTAAAATGGAGATAATACGCTCATAAAGAAACCTGATATCCAACCTGCACTTTGTGTTTCTTGCAAATCACCTTTACCTGAATATTCAATGCGTGCATTTGCAATTCTGTTTGATTCAACTGTATTTTCTGCGCTGACATCTATAGCTCTTACAATACCTTCTACCCTGATAAACTCTTCCCCGGTATTTAATGTTAGCCATTTCTCACCACGGATCATTAAATTACCATTAGCCAATACCCGCATTACGTTCACAGTTATATTACCGCTTAAACTATTTGATTGATTAGATTTACCCTCTCCAGTAAATGAACCACCTGACTTCATTCCTAACTGAATACTTTGTCCACCAATATTGACGTTTTTACCGCCTAAACCAACAATGGGATCGAGAGTGAAATCTGATTCTTTATCCGTTTCTGTTTTTGCGCTTTTTGATGCTTGGGTTGATTCTTTTAGCATCACTGTAATAATATCGCCGACTCTGACTGCTTTTTTATCTGAGTACATATCATTAGTACTATAAGCATTAAATAATGACCCAGTTGGAACAATTACCTGAGCTTCTGACATAGGATCTATTGGAGTATAATAAGGATCATTTGAAACTACTTGTCTATTCGCTGTTGATACGCAGCCAACAAGGAAACCACAAAGAACAAAACTAACTATCGGTTTTAAAACTGGTGTTAATCTAGACATAACCCTATCTCCTAAAAACTTACAGTTGCTGGTTAATAAAGCTCATCATTTCATCAACGGCTGAAATTACTTTAGAGTTCATTTCATAAATTCTTTGCGTTTCGATTAAGTTAACTAATTCTTCTGTGGTATTTACATTTGAAGTCTCTAATGCACCTTGCACTATATTTCCTAAACCTTGAACACCCGGATTACCTTGAACTGGCGCACCACTTACAGCTGTTTCCGTAAATAAATTTTGACCTGTTGGTTCAAGCCCTGCAGGGTTTATAAAATCAGAGATAGTTAATTGACCAATAACCACATTTTCAGCCTGACCACGTATATGTACTGATACTTCACCATCTTGTGACACAGTTAAAGATTGCGCATCATCAGGTACATTCATTTCAGGCTGTACAGGAAAACCAGCACCAGAAGTAACAACTCTTCCGTCACCATCAGTCGTAAACTGACCTGCTCGTGTATAGGCTTGACTACCATCTGGCATCAACACTTCAAAAAAACCTTGCCCCTGAATCATCCAATCCATTGAGTTATCAGTAGTTAATAAATTACCTTGCGAAAAGTTTTTTTGTGTCGCTACCACTTTTGTACCGGCACCTAACATTAAACCTGAAGGTAATTCAGTATCCTGCGAAGAGCGACCACCCGGTTGATTTATATTTTGATATAACAAATCTTCAAATACTGCGCGACTCTTTTTATAACCAACCGTACTCGCATTCGCTAAGTTATTTGAAATAACCGAAATATCTGTTTGTTGAGCATCAAGCCCTGTTTTACTGATCCACAATGCTGGGTTCATTATCTATCTCCTACCTAAACTATTCTAAGTAAAGAAGCTTGGCTTTCATCCATCTTCTCTGCTGTTTTCATCATTTTGACCTGTAACTCAAACTGACGCTGATGTGAGATCATGCCCACCATTTCTTCTACAGGATTCACATTAGACATCTCTAAAGCACCGCTAAGCACACTGACACCTGGGTCTAACTCACAAAAACCACATAAATCACCAGCAATTGCTTCATCTTTTGGTCTAAATAAACCATCTAAACCTTTTTCTAATTGATTATTATTTTCTGGTTTAATGATTTTTAATTGATCAACTTCTTCCATGAAATTAGCAGGTGCACCTTGAGGTCTAACTTGTATTGTACCGTCACTACTAATTTCTATTTTCTCAACTGGAACAGGTAATATAATTGGTCCACCAGATCCTATTACTGTACTTCCTCTAGCAGTTAATAACTCTCCAGTAGCGGAAACATGTAAATTACCTTCTCTTGTGTAAGCTTCTTTGCCTTCTTTATCTTGAATACTTAGCCAGCCACCACCTGTTACTGCAATATCTAAATTGCGTCCAGTAGTGGCGATAGGTCCTAAACTCATATTAGAACCAGGCCTTTCCTCCATAGAAAAGACCCGAGAAGGCATGCCTTCACCAAAAGCTTGCATTGAACGTGCCTGCTCAAAATCTGATTTAAATCCAGTTGTTTTTGCGTTAGCCAAATTATTGGCACTTACAGCTGTTCCTATGAGATTTTGCTTTGCGCCACTCATCGAAACATATAACAATTTATCCATTGTAAAACGCCAAAAAAATGATACTTACCTAGATAGAGCAATTTTGATGCCAATGAATAAAGCATATGAATATTTTATTTTATTGTTATAACGGTTAACTAAAGGAGGTAAAGGTACTAAAAATTAATATAATGATGAGTTGTGGTTTGAAAAAGATAGTGGTTATAGATGTGATAAAATGTTTTAAATTAATTACCAATAATGATTCTTGATAATTAATTTAAAACTCATGTCTGCAGTGGCCTTAATAAAAAAGCTAAGCAACTTTATTATCTGATTTGAAGTATTGTTTGAGATATTGAGTTATTTACTTCAAGCGCTCTTGAGTTAGCTTGGAAGTTTCTTTGTGCTGTAATCAAATCAACCAGTTCACCGGTTAAGTTTACATTTGATTGTTCAAGCGTACCTGAACGAATTGAACCAAAAGTGCCAGAATCTGGTTCACCTGCAAGCGGATCTCCAGATGTTTGACTTGATGTCCAACTAGTATTACCTATCTGAGTTAAACCTTGATCATTTGGAAAACGCACTAAAGCAACTTTACTAATCGCTTGTGAATCACCATTTGAATATTTCGCTTCAATTAAACCATCAGTACCAATTGAAATACCCGTTAATCGACCAACTGTTTGACCATCCTGACTTAGTGCCGATACTTCAAATGGCGTAGAAAACTGGGTTAAATTAGTCATTACAAAATTAAAGGTTTGATCTGAATTGGCACCATTTGTAATCGCACCGGCACCATCATGGGGTATTGCTGGAGGTGCTGTAATATTGCCCACAGCACCTAATGGCTCAGTTATAGGAGTAGGAAAGGATCCCGGAACTACAGCTCCTGAGGTATCAAACTGTAATATCATGCCCCTTTGACCTGTTGTTGCTTGATATTCTAAAGGAGCATGACCGGCCGGAACTGTAGCATTTGGATCTTGTCTTAAATCAACAGGTACTACATTACCGGCATCATCAGTTAAAGTACTATACATAACCCAAGTATTATTATTAGTATCTGCTGATGCGGGAATAACCCCTGCCGTACCTGGTGCAGCACCTGCTCCTGGTCCTAATGCATTAGGATTAGTCGTTTTTACATAATAAACAGAAGAAATACGACTATTCCCTAAAGAATCATATACCACTGTAGATGTAGATGAGGTAAATGTATTTGTATCTGAAGGGTCAAAAGCTGCAGGGTCAAGACTTGTTGCATTTGAATCTAAATTAAAACTTAAATCAACTTGTGAAGTTGCAGCTGGTGCACCTGCACTATCAGGAATTTGAATTGGAGCTGTAGTACTTAAACTAACAGATTTAACTGAGCCATCATCGTTTACTGGTAACCCTTGTAAAAAATCACCATTTGAAGTCACAATGCGATTTTCAGAGTCTAACTTAAATGCACCAGCACGAGTATAAGTAAAATCTCGACTAAGAGGACCATCAGTTGTCACAAAAAAACCATTACCACTTACAGCCATATCTAGTGAGTTTGACGTAAACAATAAACTACCTTGATGGAATTGCTGTGCAACATCCTGTGTTAAAACACCCCCACCATTTTGTGTTTTAGAATTAGAGAATAGTGAGGTTGAAAATACATCCGCAAATTCAGCTCTTGATTCTTTAAAACCATAAGTATTTACGTTTGCAATATTATTTGCCGTGGTATCTAAGTCTTTTTGTGCCGCTGTTAAGCCGCTTAATGCTATGTTAAATGACATATATAATTCCTACCTTATTAACTAACTTCAATCACATCTTCAAACTTCACACTGCCTAAATCTTTGAAGTTGAGTGTTAATCCAGTTCCATTTTGTCCCATACTCACACTATCAACACGAGTACGCATTTGAACCGGTAATTCAATATGTTGCGCTTTTAAAATACCATTTTCATCTGGCACGTTTTGTACCAAACCAACAGCCCTAATTTTATATTTTCCATCTGGAACTGAATTTCCTTGTGAGTCTTTTCCATCCCACTTAAATTCCAAGTTACCGCCATTCGATGCTGCCATAGGAACTTCGCCTACAACAGCGCCATTTTCATCTTCTATACGAATTTTAATATCGGAAGCCGGATACTCAAGGGGTATACGTCCTGACATTTCTTCGCCAGCAGTATTTGTTACATAATGCGTATCAACTAAAACATCCCGACCAACTAAGCTAGAAGCTTGTAAAGCCTGATTTGATGACATTGATTCAGCAAACTCATCAAATTTTGTAGACATATTTGTAATGCCTTCCGCCATCGACATATTTGTCATCTGCTGCATCATAGCTTCATTATCTGTCGGATTAGAAGGGTCCTGCATTGCCAATTGCTTAGTCATTAGTGTGAAAAAATCTTCCTGAGTCAATTCACCTTGGGGTATTGAATCAGGTTCCTTTTCTTGATTTTTTCGCAAACTATCAACATAACTACTGCTCTGGCTACCATTAATTGGATCTATCATTTTATTCCCCTATTAACGTTGGCCAAGTAAAATTGTTTTACTTAACATGGTTTTTGCCGCATCTGCAATTTGCACATTTGTTTGATATGCACGAGATGCTGAAATCATATTTGCCATTTCTTCTACCGTATTTACATTAGGGCGATATATGTAACCTTCTTTATCAGCCATTGGATGCCCAGGGCTATATTCCACATTCAAAGGTTTATCGCTTTCAACAATGCCTAAAACTTTAACCCCAACAGACTCTCCACCTTGGGCTGCGGCAGCTTTTGTTAATTCAGCGGCAAATACTGGATGTCTTGCTCTATATGTTTCATCAATACTTGAACTTACTGAATTGGCATTTGAAAGGTTACTTGCTGTTGTATTAAGACGCACTGACTGTGCGCTCATACCCGTACCAGCTATATCAAATACATTAAATAAACTCATAAATCACCTCTCATGCCCTATTGCCCGCTCAATGCTTTCTTAAGCCCTTGGATCTTGCCTGTTAGAAATCTTAAACTTGCCTGATACTCTATAGAGTTTTGTACATACAAGTTTCGTTCCACTTGTACATCAACTGAATTTCCATCGCCGGTATCTGGCTGTAAAGGGTTACGAAATTGCGCATTAGCATTGATAGAATTAGCATTAAGATTGAAATGTTTATCATGAGTTCGAGTCATAGAACCCGATTGCTGAGATTTAGCCTGATTTAATACTGCGGCAAAATCTATATCTTTGGCCTTGTAACCAGGTGTATCAGCATTAGCTATGTTTGTTGCTATAATTTCTGCACGCTGTGATCTTGCTGTCATAGCGCTTGGATGTATGCCAAAAGCTTTTTCAAAACTGATCGCCATAACCCCTCCAAATTTTTGACTTTAGAGAGTTACTGCAAAGGTTAGACCATATTGCTATGGATTAATAAATAAGGAGTAAGGGTAAAAGAGAGTTGAATTTAAGAAGAGATAAAACAAAGACTTAAAAGAAACCACATGTTCATTTTAAGTCCATTAAAAGTTATTTTTTTTGATAAATAATACCAGGGTTACAGCGGATCATCTCAAAATCATCATTCAAACCAGTCATTGATTCCGATGCACCCAAAAATAAATATCCTTTAGGGTTTAGTGCTTGCGCAAACTGGCCAATAATTTTAGATTTAATTTCAGGAGAGAAATAAATAAGTACATTTCGGCAAAAAATAATATCAAACTTCCCCATTAAAGCATAAGAATCAAGCAAATTTAAATGTCTGAATGTGGCCATTTTCCTTACCGGCTCAACAACTTTTGCCATACCATGACCACTATCTGTAAAAAACTTTTTACGTCTTTCTGGAGAAAGGCCTCTTGCTAATGCTAAAGAATCATACTCCGCATTTTTACACAGGTCTAACATCGTATTTGAAATATCGGTGCCTACAATTTGAGTTCCAGAAGTAAAAGAACCTAAATTTTTAGCCTGAAATTCAGCCGTTGTCATCGCAATTGAGTAAGGTTCTTGCCCTGAAGAGCTTGCAGCTGACCAAATTTTAACTGGACGACGTAAATTTTTAAATTCTGGAAAAATTTTACTTTTTAACAGCTCATATGGATATTGATCTCTAAACCACAATGTCTCATTAGTTGTCATTGCATCAACAACAGCGGCACGCAATTGCCGCTCTCTAGGACTTAAAGTTTTACTTACCAATTCAGATAATGACTCAACTTCAAAGCGCCCCATTAAAGGTGCTAAGCGGCTTTTGACTAGATACAACTTATTATCACCCAAAACAATTCCGCACTGTTGTTCTAAAAAAGTGCGAAACTGATTATATTCATGCTGCTCTAAGTTTTTATTAGCCAAATTTGATATACCTATATATTAAGTTAAAGTGAATATTAATCACAGTGAACCCATTTTTTAACTGCAGCAGCCAATTCATCGGGGTTAAATTTAGCAATGAAGTCATCCGCACCTACTTTTTCAATCATAGCTTGATTGAAAACCCCACTTAATGAAGTATGTAATATAACATGCAAAGGTGCTAATCTGGGATCTGCTTTTATTTCAGCCGTTAATGTATAACCGTCCATTTCAGGCATTTCTACATCTGAAATTAACAAACCAATTCTTTCGGTTATATCTGTGGTACATTCTTTTTCAGCAATTTCTCTAAGCCTAATGAGTGCTTCTTTACCATTTTTAGCTAGCTCGGTTTGAATACCAAGCGGTTCTAGGGCTCTTTTTATTTGATTACGAGCAACAGCAGAGTCATCCGCAATAAAAATGATACGCTCACCTAAATCTTTTTGAATTTCACCGTCATCTACAATTTCAGCACTAACTTCAGTATCGACCGGACAAATATCACTTAATATTTTTTCAACATCAAGAATTTCTACGAGCTCTTTTTCAATTTCAGTCACAGCTGTAAGGTATGAGTTTCTACCAGAACCCGATGGCGGTGGTAAAATAGACTCCCAATTCATATTCACAATACGCTCAACTGAGCCTACTAAAAAGCCTTGCACTGAACGATTATATTCCGCAATGATAATGAAGCTATTTTCAATATCATCAATTGGATTACCACCAATTGCCATAGATAAATCAATAACAGAAATTGTTTGCCCACGTATATGTGCCACACCTCTGATATATGCATTCGATTTTGGTAACGAAGTTAATCGAGGACATTGTAAAACTTCCCTCACTTTAAACACGTTAATACCAAAGCGCTGACGGCCTCTAAGTTTAAATAACAAAAGTTCCAGTCTGTTTTGGCCTACTAACTGTGTTCTTTGGTTGACTGAGTCTAAAATGCCCGCCATTTCAATCTCCTGAATGAAAAGCTAAATATTAGGAATGAATATTGCTTTCATAATAAGTATAAGTAAATTTATATACAGCAAGCGTCTGATTATTGACGCAAAATATTTATACCCTGTT